>Ga0187843_10002473_pt1 | contig 11177 bp, 11 predicted proteins | sample SpaLakP09_SKY_43_FD_134516 | JGI IMG/M metagenome (GOLD analysis project Ga0187843, IMG submission 134516) | Oligotrophic lake water microbial communities from Sparkling Lake, Wisconsin, USA - SP09_SKY_43 | ecosystem: Environmental > Aquatic > Freshwater > Lake | place: USA: Sparkling Lake... | reverse complement strand
CATGCGGTACTGTCTTGAAGTAATTCAAGGCAGTACGTTTATTTTTCCAGCAAACGTTTCTCAGCGCGCTCCAGTGCCGTTGCGGCACCTCGTAAGACCACTACATCACCTGCTTCAAGAACAGTATCCGGAGCGAATGGGATGCGACTTTTACCGCGTCGGACAGCGGTAATTTCTGCTTCCAGTGCTTCGATGTTCAAGGCCGATAGCGGCAAACCAATCGCTGACGCTTCATCGTTCAAGGGCACGGAGTGAAGTCGTACTTGCAGATGCTCGTCGTCGTCGGCCACATCACCCAATCCATGAAAGTAGCTGCGAAAGGAAGCATAGCGTTCACTGCGAGCTGCTTGGACCCGCTGAATAACACGTCGTAACGGCACGCCTTTCAGCAGTAGCGCATGCGATGCGAGCATCAAGCTACCTTCTATCGCCTCAGGCACCACTTCATCAGCGCCGCCAGCTCTGAGCACATCCAGATCATCTTCACCCACACTACGCACAATGGCGGGAAGATTGGGTGCAAGTTCATGCGCAAAATGCAGTGTCTTTAAAGCTGCCTGCGTATCGGCATACGTAATCACCAGTGCCGCTGCACGATGTATACCTGCGGCGATCAAACTCTCGCGACGAGTGGCGTCACCATAGGACACTTCAGCACCTGCATTCTGTGCCTCAATAACACGTTCAGGATCAAGGTCAAGTGCGTGATACGGAATGTTTTCTTCTTCGAGTAATTTCGCCAGACTTTGGCCGCTGCGACCAAAACCCGCAATGATCACTTGCCCTTCTTCTTTCATCGCTCGACTGGCAATGCGCGTGAGATTTAACGATTGCTCCATCCATTCGCTAGACGAAAACTTCATCGCAATACGATCAAAATTGGCAAAAATAAATGGCGTAGCCAACATAGACAAAACCATGGCTGCCAAAATCAACTGTACTAAGGCAGGGTCAACCAAGCCTAATCCACCCGCCTGATTTAACAAAACAAAACCAAACTCTCCGCCTTGCGCCAAACCCAAACCCGTACGCAATGCAACGCCGGGCTTGGCACCGAATACCCTAGCCAGCAGCGCGATTAAACCAAACTTGAGGAATAAGGGTATGACCAACAAAAGAAGCACTAGCAAGAAATGATCAAGCACCAACCGCAGGTCAAGCAACATGCCGACGCTGATGAAAAAAAGACCGAGTAGCACATCACGAAACGGCTTGATATCTTCTTCAACTTGAATCCGAAACTCAGTTTCAGAAATCAACATGCCTGCGACAAATGCGCCTAACGCAAGCGACAAACCTGCTGTTTCAGTAATCCACGCCGCGCCCAATGTCACTAGCAACAGATTGAGCATGAATAGTTCATGCGAACGACGCTGAACGACAATCTGAAACCATCGCCGCAATAAAATTTGCCCAAGAAACAGCAGCAGGAATAATACGAAACAGGCTTTGATACCCGCGATGACAAGATCTTCAACCAGATCAGGGCCGGGATGCGCCAGCGAAGGCAGCACGATGATGAGTGGTACTACGGCCAGATCCTGAAACAGCAATATGCTGGTAATGCGTCGACCATGCTCACTTTCCAGCTCAAGCTTTTCGGTTAACAGCTTCATTACTATGGCAGTGGACGACATGGAAAGTGCTGCACCTAGTGCAAAAGAGGCGCTCCAGCTAATTTCTATTAATGACGGTAACAGCTTGGCTATCAGACTTGAGCACAAAACCGTCACGACAATCGTCAGAACAACTTGCGCCATGCCCAGGCCGAAAACATTTCGCCGCATCGATTTCAGCTTGGGCAGCGAGAATTCGAGACCAATCGAAAACATCAGAAAGACGATGCCGAACTCGGCCAACATATGAGTCGCCTGACTATCGGCAGCCAGCGCTAAGGCGTGCGGGCCAATCAGAATGCCGACCGTGAGATAGCCAAGCATAGGCGGCAGATTCATCATACGGAATGCCACCACACCCAAAACAGCAGCGACTAGCAAGATGAGCGTCAGTTCCAGCGGTGAATTCATGGGCCAAGGCGATGGTTGAAGGGCTTTGCGACTAACTGATGGCAAAAATTGCTCTAAGTAGCAGTATCTTTTACCACTGGCAGGTTTTTTGCTTTAAATCTTGGGCTATACTCTACGCATGAGTGTAACCCATGAAAAAAGGTTCTCGCAGCAATTTGATAACAGCGTTGCTAGTCGCGCGCTGGAGTTGGCACGCGACACTCTTCAAATTGAGGCCGATGCCATACTGGCTTTGAAGGCTCGTCTCTCCGCTGATACCCACCACGACTTTGCACGCGCGACTGCTTTACTGCTGAGCTGTAGCGGCCGCGTGGTTGTTTCCGGAATGGGAAAGTCCGGCCACATCGCCAGAAAAATTGCTGCCACCTTATCCTCCACCGGCACGCCTGCCATGTTCGTCCATCCAGGTGAAGCAGCCCATGGCGATCTAGGCATGGTCACCAAAGCCGATGCCATGATCGCGATTTCCTATTCTGGTGAATCGGATGAATTACTAGCTATTACTCCCGTCATCAAACGTCTGGGTGCAAAACTCATTTCCATGACGGGTAATCCCGAGTCATCACTAGCGCGCTTAGCTGACGTGCACCTAAACATCGCCGTAGAAAAAGAAGCCTGCCCGCTTAATTTGGCCCCTACAGCAAGCACCACCGTAACGCTTGCTCTTGGTGATGCATTAGCCGTGGCGATGTTAGATGCACGCGGATTTCGCGAAGAAGATTTTGCCCGCTCCCACCCCGGCGGCTCACTGGGTCGCAAACTACTCACGCATGTGCGCGATGTCATGCGAACTGGCAGCTTAATTCCCTTCGTTAAACCTGATGTGATGCTGCCTGAAGCGCTGCTCGAAGTCACCCGCAAGGGTATGGCTATGACTGCCATCGTGAACGATGATGATCATGTACTTGGCATATTCACCGATGGTGATCTACGCCGACTCATCGAGCAAGGCAGAGATTTTTCAAAAACGCTGATTCGTGATGTGATGCATACAAAGCCGCGATTATTAGGCCCTGAGCAGCTCGCGGTGGATGCCGTTGAGCTAATGGAGCAGCACCGCATTAATCAAGTACTCGTGTGCGAACCGAATGGCAAACTAGTCGGTGCTTTACATATTCATGATCTCACGCGCGCCAAGGTGATTTGACGATGACTTCAGATTTAACGTCAACCGAACGGGCAAAGCGACTCAAGCTAATGATCTTTGATGTTGATGGCGTACTGACCGATGGTGGTTTGCGCTACGGTCCCGAAGGTGAACTGATTAAAACGTTTAACGTACTCGACGGGCATGGCATCAAGCTGCTGCAAAAATCGGGGGTGCGTACCGCTATTATCAGCGCCCGACAATCGCCTATCGTTGCACGCCGCGCTAACGACCTTGGAATCAGTATTCTGCTGCAAGGCGTTGAAGACAAACGCTTAGCATTTGAAAAAACTATCAGCGAACTAAAACTCACAGCAGAAGAATGCGGCTTCATGGGCGATGACGTAATTGATCTACCAGTCATGACGCGCGTAGGTTTTGCTATTAGCGTACCGAATGGACATGCAGAAGTTCGCAATCGCGCACATTTCGTCGCTCAGGCACATGGCGGCAAAGGAGCTGTGCGCGAAGTGTGCGATTTTATTTTGCACGCACAAGGCAATTATGAATCGGCGCTCGCGCCATATTTGTCATGAGCAGTGAATTACGTCGACGTTATCCGGCATTGCTGCTGCTAGCCGCTGGATCTTTGCTAGCGGCACTCAGTTTTTGGGCATTAGAAATTGCGCGTCGCTCAGCGGACGATACGCGTGAACCTACCGTGCGTACTGAACCCGACTACTTTATTGAAGATTTTACCTATACACGCATGTCAGTCGGCGGCAAGGCGCAATACGTTATCAGCGGTAAAAAATTAATTCATTACCCAGTAGATGACAGCAGCACTATCGAGCAGCCGTCAGTGCGAAGCTATTCCAGTTTGCGTGACCCTATGACACTGAGAGCACGCACTGCAAAAATCACTGCTGACCATAAAGAATTACATTTTTATGAAGACGTCATATTAGAACGGCCACAGACTGGAGGTACAGAATCTTTGCGAGTCGATTCAGATTACATGCTGGCCTTACCGAATCAAGATATTGTAAAAACTGACAAAAAAGTGGTGATTCAGTTAGGTACTTCTCGCATGGAAGGAACTGGCATGATTGCCGACAACGGCAAACATCAGCTGAATTTACAGAGTCGAGTCAGCGGACATTACGAACCATCGCATTAACAAGGGATGCGCTATTTATGAAAAATTCCATCGCGATTTTATTTAAAACAAGCTCAGCGATTTTTTGTCTCGCCCTGCTGAGCGCAGCACATGCTGAAAAGGCGGATCTGAACAAGCCGACCAATGTCGAAGCCAATCAGATGTTCTATGACGAATCCAAACAGACCAATACCTTTATCGGTAACGTGGTGCTTACTCGCGGTAGTTTGGTCATGCATGCGGACAAACTCTTAGTGCGCCAAGATCAAGCCGGCCATCAATTCGCGACCTTATACGCCTCACCTGGCGGCACCACGCGGTTTCGTCAAAAGCGTGATGGCGGCAAAGACTTATGGATTGAAGGTAATGCCTCTGATCGTATTGAGTACGATACTAAAACTGAAATTGCCAAGCTATTCAAACAAGCCCGAGTAAAGATGCTGGATGGCTCACAGATTACCGATGAAGTTGAAGGTGAATTTATTTCGTATGACAGTCGTGCTGAGTTTTACTCCGTCAGCAATTCCGTCTCGGGTGAAAGCAAGCCGGGCAGTGGTCGTGTAAAGGCCGTCATTCAGCCACGCGGAGCGGATAAAGGCAAAGATGAAAAGTAGTTTGCCCAGCATGCTGCGAGTACGCAGCCTCCAGAAAAGCTATGGCGCACGTCAAGTAGTGCATGACGTGTCTCTGGATGTTGCCAGTGGCGAAGTGGTGGGATTGCTTGGTCCAAATGGAGCTGGAAAAACAACCTCCTTTTATATGATTGTCGGTTTGGTTCCATCAGAAGGTGGAGAGATCACCCTCGATGATCAGAGCATCTCGGGACTACCCATTCACCGTCGTGCAGAACTGGGTTTGTCCTATCTGCCACAAGAAGCCTCGGTATTTCGTAAGCTTTCGGTTGAAGACAATATTCGCGCCGTTCTCGAACTACAAAAAAATCAGGGCAAGCCATTACCTCGCGGTGAAATCGAACAACGCCTCGATACACTGATGGCAGACCTGCAAATTGAAAAACTGCGCAGCAATCAAGCCTTGTCGCTATCCGGTGGTGAAAGGCGTCGAGTTGAAATTGCCCGCGCTTTAGCAACCAGCCCTCGTTTCATTTTGTTAGATGAACCTTTTGCAGGCGTTGATCCGATTGCTGTGATTGAAATTCAGCGCATCGTTCGCTTTCTTAAAGAGCGCGGCATCGGCGTACTCATTACCGACCACAGTGTGCGCGAAACGCTGGGTATCTGTGATCGCGCTTACATCATTAACCAAGGGGCCGTGTTGGCCTCGGGCAGTCCAGAAGAAATCATTGGCAATGAATCCGTTCGCCGTGTTTATCTCGGCGAAAACTTCAGGATGTAATCGAGGACAATGAAACAGACTTTACAGCTACGCGTATCACAACATCTTGCACTGACGCCTCAGCTGCAGCAATCGATACGCCTGTTGCAACTGTCTACACTCGAGCTGCATCAGGAACTCGAGCAAATGCTGTCCGACAATCCCCTGCTAGAACGCTTAGATGACCCGTTAGATCATTCAATACGATTGCTGAGCGACGGCGCTATTAGTCAGGCACCACTATCAGCACCCACTGATTCCGTCGGCGAGGGCTCAGGCGAAGCAAGTACACCCGCCGAAGCCGGTGCTGAGGGCGCCCCAGCCGGTGAAGGTGGCGATGAAGGTAATACGGGCAATGATGCTGACTGGAGTTTTGACGACGTCTCGCGCTCATCCAAAGCACCCGAAGATGATAACGGCCGTCCTCAGCTAGAGGCGCATGAATGTACGTTGCGTGAGCACTTACTCGAGCAGCTATCCGTCACCGTCAACAATCGTCGTGACCGTGCACTCGTCGAGTTACTGATTGAAGCCTTAGATGACAATGGCTATCTCGAAGAACCTCTGGAAGATATTCACGGCCGTCTGCCCGAAGAATTGGATATTGAGTTTGACGAGCTAATGGTGGCACTCAAACTTTTACAAAGCTTTGACCCAGCAGGTATAGGCGCAAGAAATGCGTCGGAATGTCTGGCGATACAAATCCACCGCATGGAAAAAGTCGCTTTTGTCACGCGGCGTATGGCGCTGACCCTGGTTGAAAACCATCTGGAGCTATTTGCTCAACGCGAGTTTAATAAACTGAAAAAAATACTCGATTGCGACGACGAAGATTTGCGCGAAGCGCAAGCCGTGATCCGCTCTTGCAATCCGCACCCAGGCGCTGCCTACGCCGGCGATGCGTCGGACTACGTGGTGCCGGATGTTATTGTCAAACGTACAAAAGGTGAATGGCAAGTTAGCCTCAACCGCGAGGTGATGCCCAAGCTCAGGGTGAATGCCATGTACGCCAGTATCCTTAAGCAAAGCAAAGGTGAAGGCTCGCTCACAGCGCAGTTGCAAGAAGCCAAATGGCTGATCAAAAATATGCGGCAACGATTCGATACTATTTTGCGTGTCTCGCAAGCGATAGTAGATCGTCAACGTAATTTTTTCACTCACGGCGAAGTTGCGATGAAGCCCCTTGTGCTGCGTGAAATTGCTGATACACTGGGTCTGCATGAAAGCACCATTTCGCGCGTAACGACGCAGAAATATATGCTCACACCGCACGGTATGTTTGAACTGAAATTTTTCTTTGGCAGCCACGTCGCCACAGAAACTGGCGGAGAAGCATCTTCCACTGCAATACGCGCTTTGATCAAACAACTGATAGGAGCTGAAGACCCAAAAAATCCATTCTCAGATAGCAAGATCACAGACATGCTAAGTGAGCAGGGTATGGTGGTCGCGCGGCGTACCGTTGCAAAATACCGCGAGGCCTTAAAAATACCCCCTGTAAATTTGCGCAAGTCTTTGTAGTTTTTCCAGTTTTTTCACCGTTGCTGCGTTCCTACCGGCCTGCCGCCGGCGGTCGAGCCATAACCTCCAGCGACGCAATGCGAAGGAGTGCAGTGTATGAATCTGAAAATCAGTGGTCATCATTTGGAACTAACTCCCCCTTTGAAGGAGTATGTACAAAATAAACTGGAACGAATCAAACGCCATTTCGACAATGTGATTGATATTTCAGTCAAGCTTACCGTCGACTCTCTCACAGAAAAAGAAAAACGCCAGCGAGCAGAAATTAATCTGCATACACGCGGCAAAGATTTTCACGTCGAAAGTGAAGCACAAGATATGTATGCCGCGATTGATCTGCTCATGGATAAACTGGATCGACAGGTACTGAAACACAAAGGCCGTATTCAAGATCACCAGCACGAAGGAATACGACGCTACGAAGGTCCAACCGAAGAAATCGCCTGATCACAAAAATCAGGAAAACAAAGGGCGCTGCGGCGCCCTTTCTCTTTTCTAGTACGAATAACATCTCAGAATTATCTTCCTTGCCTAGTCTAAATTGACGTCTCGCTTGGCTGTTAAGTGAAAGGCCGACTTTTTCGCTTTTCAATCCCATCACTACGAATGACGCTAAACTTCTGTTTTTAGACATCAGCACTCGCTGAGCATGGTGGATATCACGCTCAGCTTACCTATAGCCTATGACCGATCTTATTCGCACTCACATCAGTGGCCGCACTGGCGTTATCACCCTGAACCGCCCAACTGCACTAAATTCTTTATCACTCGAGATGGTCAGAGCCATGACTAAGGCTTTGCTTGATTGGCGCCATGACGCTGAAATCTCAGCGGTATTTGTTTATGGCAGCGGCGAAAAAGCGTATTGCGCTGGCGGTGATATTCGCTTTTTCCACGAAAAGGGTAACGCCAACTCCATGAATGGCGCCGCACTGATCGAAGATTTTTTTAGCGAAGAATATGCGCTTAACTACTTGATACACCACTACCCTAAACCCTACGTTGCATTAATGGATGGCGTCGTTATGGGAGGTGGCATGGGCATCGCTCAAGCAGGCCCGCAAGCGCGTATGCGTATCGTCACTGAACGAACAAAAATGGCCATGCCCGAAGTCGGTATTGGCTTGTTCCCCGATGTCGGTGGCGGACATTTTCTATCACGAGCGTCTGGGCACACAGGGACTTATCTGGGTGTGACGGGTGAAATGATTACAGCGGCAGATGCGCTGTATGCCGACTTGGCTGATGTGTTCGTGCCTTCATCGGAACTGCCCGCACTACACGCAATGGTGGCAGAAGCGCGGGGTGATTTGCGCGAAGCAGTGCGAAGCTTTGCGGCGCCTTTTGCAATGCAGGCCGATCCAGCACACTCGCGCCTGGCAAAATCGCGCGACGCGATCGAACAACATTTCGCTCTGGATTCTGTACCGGATATCTTGGCCTCATTGGCCACCGACACAGGTGAATTTGCGACTAAAGCACTTGCGAGCATGCAGAAAAAATCACCCTTGATGATGTGCGTCACTCTGTCGCAACTGCGTCGCGCGGCCACACTCGATATTGCCGATTGTCTGCGTATGGAAAGAACGATGGTGAGACGTTGCTTTGAGCATGGCGAAGTAATCGAAGGAGTTCGCGCACTGGCCATCGACAAAGATCACTCGCCCAAGTGGAACCCAGCGAATCTGCAAGAGGTAAGCTCTGAAATGATAGCCGGCTTTTTTGAACCGGCATGGCCGGATTACGCGCACCCGTTGAGGCACTTAGACTAATAACGACGAAGGGTATCTCAGAGAGAGATACCGTCGCGAACTATCGATTAAATTTCGTCGACAGCAAACAATCGACGGTATTCGCGCATTGCATAGCGATCCGTCATACCTGCAATGTAGTCAGCGACTTTTCTAGCCTGCGCTGTTCTATCGTCACCTGCTATCTGATAATCCAGCGGGAGCAATTCTGGGCCAGTGATGAAAATATCAAATAAATCCGTCACGATACGACGCGCTTTGCTGGTCATACGATTGACTTGGTAATGATGGTACAAATTAGTTCGTAAAAAACGCTTCAGCTCTTGCGCTTCTTTTTTCATGTTTTCTGAAAATGCAATGAGCGGCGGCGCATTTCTAACATCGTCAATCGTTTTAATTTCAGCCTGACGAATATTCGCGCGTGATTGTTGAATCAAATCATCTACCAATGCATTGATCATACGTCGAACGGTTTCATTAATTGCGCGGCGGCCACTGATACCTGGAAATTGACTTTCTGCTTCATGGCGATAGCGCGCATACAACGTCACTTCATTCAGCTGATCAGTCGTTAATAAGCCTGAACGTAAACCGTCATCGATATCATGGTTGTTATACGCGATTTCGTCCGCGAGATTAGCCAACTGCGCTTCCAGCGTTGGTTGCTTACGCTCTATGAATCGACGCCCTATATCGCCTAATTGTTGTGCATTCGTTAGCGAGCAGTGTTTGAGTACGCCTTCGCGCGTTTCGAACATCAAATTTAAGCCATCGAAAGCACCATAGCGCTGCTCAAGTGAATCGACAACCCTGAGACTCTGAAGATTATGCTCAAAGCCACCGTAATCCTTCATGCATGCATTCAACGCATCTTGACCAGCATGACCAAACGGCGTGTGCCCAAGATCATGCGCTAAAGAGATGGCCTCAACCAAATCTTCGTTCAAACGCAAATTGCGTGTGAGGGAGCGTGCAATTTGCGCGACTTCAATACTGTGCGTCAGACGGGTTCTGAATAAATCACCTTCGTGATTAACAAAAACCTGTGTCTTGTATTCCAAACGCCTGAATGCCGTGGAATGAATAATACGATCACGATCCCGCTGAAATTCACTGCGCGTAGGCGGTGTTAGTTCTGCGAATTGACGCCCTGGCGAGGTGGATGCCAGTGCTGCATAAGGCGCCAGATGCGCTTCGAATTCGGGCATCATCGTGTGGCTTGCACGCAAGTAGAAAGCGTGGCGTCGAGATGTTCTGCTGGGGCCGTTGTCACCATAGCTTTTCCTAAGGGCTTCAGAAGAATAAATTTAATCTTACCGCCTTCATTTTTCTTATCGACTTCCATCAGATCTAACCATCTATCGTTACCAAGATCAGGCGCAACCGTAGGTAAGCCAGCTGCCTTAACCAAGGCCACAAGACGATCACGATCAGCGGCATCCATATAGCCCATGCGCACTGACAAATCTGCCGCCATCACCATACCGCAACCGACGGCTTCACCATGTAACCACTCGCCGTAACCTAAGCCGGCTTCGATGGCGTGTCCAAAGGTATGGCCAAAATTCAAAATCGCCCGCAGACCCGTTTCTCGCTCGTCCTGACGCACGACCTCGGACTTAATTTCACATGATCGCTGTATCGCATACGCTAAGGCTTGATCATCACGCGCCATCAGTTTGGAGATATTTTTTTCCTGCCACTGAAAAAATTCAGCATCAATAATGGCGCCGTGCTTAATCACTTCAGCTAAGCCAGCCGAGAGCTCGCGGGTGGGTAAGCTCATCAGCGTAGCCGTATCCGCAATCACAGACTGCGGTTGATAGAACGCCCCAATCATGTTTTTACCCATTGGATGATTGATCGCTGTTTTACCCCCCACCGACGAATCGACTTGGGCCAGCAAGGTCGTAGGAATCTGCACAAACGGCACACCACGCATGTAGGTTGCCGCAGCAAATCCGGTCAGATCACCAATCACACCACCGCCCAAGGCTAACAAGGTCGTCTTACGATCGCATTTATTCTCTAGCAGTGCATCAAATACCTTCATCAGGTTATCGATATTTTTTTCTTCTTCGCCATCCGGCAGCACGATAGATAGGCAGTGCTTACCCGCAGCGGTCAGCATGCTAGTTAGGCGCTCTAGATAGAGGGGAGCCACTATGGTGTTAGTAACAATTACTACCCGCGAGCCAGGTATATAGTCTGCAAACGCTGTTTGCTCGAGCAAGTGCTTGCCTATGACAATGGGATAACTGCGCTCACCCAAATCGACGTTCAGCTTAGCGAATATT
>Ga0187843_10002463_pt1 | contig 11216 bp, 8 predicted proteins | sample SpaLakP09_SKY_43_FD_134516 | JGI IMG/M metagenome (GOLD analysis project Ga0187843, IMG submission 134516) | Oligotrophic lake water microbial communities from Sparkling Lake, Wisconsin, USA - SP09_SKY_43 | ecosystem: Environmental > Aquatic > Freshwater > Lake | place: USA: Sparkling Lake... | reverse complement strand
TCTCTCGGTGGTTGAAATAGTTAGAAAGGCAAGAACCGATCCTCAGGTCAAGAGCCTCGCGGCGGCGCGGCCCGCGAGGCGGCCGAAGGTGACGGCGGTGCTCAGGCCCATGGCCGGCAGATAGCCCCAGCAGGAGGGGCCGGAGACGCTGCGCGCACTGCCGCCGCCGGCGAAGACGTTCGGCAGCGCCGAGCCGTCAGCGCGCAGCACGCGGGCGCCGGCATCGATCTGCAGGCCGCCCTGGGTGTGGAAGATCGCGCCGCAGACCTTGAGCGCGCGGTAGGGGCCAGCGGGCGGCGTGCTGTCGGGCCAGCTTCGGCCCAGCGCATCGGGCCGGCCCGCGTCGCGCGCGGCGTGGGCTTCATCTACAGCCGAGACCAGCGCGGCGGCATCAACACCGATGGCAGCAGCCAGCCCGGCCAGCGTGTCGCTGTCGCGCATCGCGCCGAGCGCGCGCAGCTGCTGGGTCTCCAGCATGTAGTGGCAGCGCTCCTCGATCGCGGCGTCGACGATCACCCAGGCCAGACCATTTTTCTCCTGCGCCAGCACCGCATGCACCATGCCCGAGATGTCTTCGGTCTCATGCACGAAGCGCTGGCCCTGGGCGTTGACGAGCAGGCCGCCCTCGACCATGAAGCCGGGCGGCACGGGAATCGCCTGCGGGTCGGCTAGCATGCCGTAGCCCTGGTAGGCACCCATATCGGCCAGGGACGCGCCGAGTGCAGCGCCGGCAGTGATGGCATCGCCATGGTTGCCTTCATGGCCGTTGCAGCGCGCGGCTGCGACCTCGGGCATGTGCTGCGCCACCATTTGCGCATTGGCCGCAAAGCCGCCGGCCGCAAACACCAGCGCGCCGCAGCCGATGTGCTCGCGCGAGCCGTCGGGTCGGGCGATCGTGACGCCCAGCGCGCGGCCATTCCCGTCGCTGATCACCTCGACCAGGCGCGCCTCGGTCAACACGTCCACTTGGGCGCCAGCCAGCCGCGCGTGCAGCAGCTGCACCATGTCGATGCCGGTGTGGCCGGGCCAGCCGTGCACGCGCGCGCGGCTGTGGCCGTAGCTGGGCTTAAAGCGCAGGTCCAGCTCCCAGGGCAGGTCGTGCGTCTGCACCAGCCAGTCGAGGCAGGGGCCGGATTCATCGGCGATCGCACGGGCCAGCACCGGATCGGTCTGGCCGCGGGTCTTGGCCATGATGTCGGCGAACAGCGTCTCGGCGTCATCCTCAACCCCGTGCGCGCGCTGCGCGGCCGTGCCGGCGGCGCAGATCAGGCCTTGCGACATGCCGGTCGTGCCGGAGGGAACCGCGTCGCGCTCCAGCAGCAGCACCGGCGCGCCGGCATCGCTGGCCGCCAGCGCCGCGGTCGCGCCGCAGGCACCACCGCCGACCACGATGACCGGCACCGTGAACTCGAACTCGGGCACCCTCTCGCTCATGCGTAGCACCGGGCGCAATCGGCAACGCAGGGCAGGATGGATTCCATCAACTCCTTGTCGTCGGGCTGAGCAGACGACAAGGCGATGAATTCGAGCAAAGCAGTGAAGAAGGCGTTCATGAGCGTGGCGGCCAAGTCGTGATGGCCTATGGTCAGCGTTTAGCAGGCCTGCAGCCAACGCGCGCCGGCCGACTATTCACTGAGCGAACGCGGCCGCTACTGTTCGGCAGGTGAATGTCTGGCCCGACACGCTTGCACAGCGGCGCAGCGGGCGGGCAAGCTGGCGTTCAACTAGGCTTGAGAGACTGCGCGTGAATCCAACTGCTCCCCAACCCGACCTCAACGCGGACTACCAGCGCGCCGGCTTCGGCGCCACCCTGCCCTTCGGCCGCAAGCCGGCCGTGATCGTGGTGGACGTGGTGCGGGCCTATGTGTTGCCCGGCAGCGGGCTTTATGCGCAGGGCTTCGTCGACGCACTGGACCCCAACCGCCGCATCGTCGCCGCGGCGCGCGCGGCCGGCGTGCCGGTGATCTTCACCCGCGTTGCCTATGACGCCAATGGGCGCGATGGCGGCCTGTTCTTCCGCAAGGTGCCGGCGCTGCGCGCCTTCACGCCCGGCTCCGCGCTGGGCGACTTTGCCGAAGGGCTGGAGCCGTTGGACGGCGAGACCGTCGTCACCAAGCAATACGCCTCGGCCTTCTTCGGCACCTCGCTGGCCTCCACCTTGACGGCGCTGGGCATCGATACCGTGGTCATCACCGGCTTCTCGACCTCGGGCTGCGTTCGCGCGACCGCACTCGATGCGCTGCAACACGGTTTCGCGCCCTATGTCGTGCGCGAGGCCTGCGGCGAGCGCGATGCCCGCCCGCAAGAGGCCAATCTCTTCGACCTGCAGGCCAAGTATGCCGAGGTCGTCAGCGAGGCGCAGGTGCTCGAACACATCGCGCGCACCGCAGGGCACTGAGCCATGGCCGCGCTCAACATCAATGGCAAGACCGTCGAGGTCAATGCCCCGCCCGAGATGCCGCTGCTGTGGGTGCTGCGCGACCTGCTGCACTTGCGAGGCAGCAAGTACGGCTGCGGCATCGCGCAATGCCGCGCCTGCACCGTGCATGTGAACGGCGAAGCCACGCCCTCCTGCGTGCTGCCAATCGCCGCGCTTGACGGCAAGGCCAAGGTCGTCAGCATCGAAGGCCTGAAGGGCCGTGTGGCCGATGCCGTGCAGGCTGCCTGGGTCGAGCTGGACGTGGCGCAATGCGGCTATTGCCAGGCCGGCCAGGTGATGGGCGCAGTGGCCCTGCTGCGTCGCAACCCCAAGCCCGACGATGCCGCCATCGACGACGCCATGTCAGCACACTTGTGCCGTTGCGGCACTTACGCGCGCATCCGCGCCGCCATCCATCTTGCTGCGCAAAGGCTGAAGTGAAAAAACCCCTCGCCCAGTCTCGCCCCGCGGAACGCGGGCAAGCCCGGTCGGCCATCGGCAGGACGCCGACGGCGCTCGTGCCGTCCAATCCCGCGCAGGCGGGATTGGAGCCGCGGCAATCTCTCCCCCGAGGGGACGGCGATGCTCGCGGCATCGAGCCGCGAGCATATCGCCAGCGCGGGCCGGCTTGGGAGCGGCCCAGCGCTCGGCCCGAAGTGCCCTCTTGCACGGCGACAGCCCTGTGCGCGCTGCCGACCCGGCCAAGCCCGCGGCGGGGTGAATCTAAGCGGCCGAGAGCGCAGCAGACCGGTGAGGCGCGCTGGAGCGCTTCCACCTCTGACTCGGCGCGCCTGTTTGAGCAAAGCGTAGCGAAGCGAGTTTGCGCCGCGAGCCGGGCTGCGAGCACCGAGGGCAGTCGTCGCAGCCGACCCGCTCGGCTGAACCTTCCAGGGGGCGGGGCCGGGTCGGCTCATCACCAGCCAAGCAGCGATTTAGTACCTAGCAAGAGGCGCATCAGCGCCATGGAAAACTGATATGAAAACCAGCTTCATTGCAATCGCCATCGCCGCGTTCGCCATCAGCTCATCGGCACAGGAGACCGCCCCACCGCCGCCGCCGCCACGCGATGCTGCCAATGCCGCCTTCTGGTGGCGCATCGACAACCCCTCGCCCAATCCGATCGACTCGCCCTACGCGTTCTACCAGCCGCTGGTCAAGCTGGCCGGCGAGCCCGGGCCCTTCCTGCCGGCCGCAGCAGCGGGCAAGACCACCGTGCCGGCGCAGGCGCTGGACGAGGCCGCGCAGTTCGTGCAGGCCAGCAAGGGCAAAGCGCTGATCGTCGTGCACCGCGGCGCGGTGCAGATGGAGCGTTACTTCGACGGCACCGACGCCGACACGCCCTTCAGCGCGCACAGCATGGCCAAGACGCTCGGTGCGGCGGCCGTCGGTGTGGCGATGCGCGAGGGCCACATCAAGTCGCTCGACCAGCCGGCATCCACCTGGCTGACGGAGTGGAAGGACCCGGCCCGCGCCGACATCACCGTGCGCCAGCTGCTGACCATGAGCGGGGGCTTTCGAAACAAGCCCAGCAAGGAGCTGGGCAGCCACTACATCCAGCTGCACTACGGTGCCGATGTCGAGGCGATCGTGCGCGACGCGCCGGTCGCCTACGCGCCGGGCACCGATTTCGCCTGGGACAACGACAACTCGCACGCGCTGGGCCTGGTGATTGAGCGGGCCACCGGCCAGCGCTATCTGGACTATGTGGCCAGCCGCATCTGGCAGCCGCTGGGCGCCAGCGATGCCGAGCAACTGCTGGACCGCCCGGGCGGCCGGGCGATGGCGTACTGCTGCGTCTGGTCGAAGCCGCGCGACTGGGTGCGTGTGGGGCAGATGCTGCTGGACGGCGGCACATGGCAGGGCAAGCGGGTGCTGGACGAAGGCTTTGTGCGCGCGCTGCGCAGCCCCTCAGCCGCCAATCCGCTGTTCGGCTACCAGGTCAATGTCGGCCCAGCCTGGCAGGACCCGCGACTCAACCGCCGCGCCCTGGAACAGGGCGACGACAAGGTGGCGGCGGTGGAGCCGGACATGTTCTACATGAGCGGCGTCGGCGGCCTGCAGGTCGTCATGGTGCCCAGCGAGCAGCTGGTGATCCTGCGCGTCGGCAAGGGCTCGCCGGCCTGGCGCGACCATGTGCTGCCGAATCTGCTGGTCAAAGCCCTGCGCGCCAGCCGCTGATCAACAACTACAGGCTGCGGGCCACGCGGAAACCGAAGACATTCGTGCGAGTCTCGGGCCCGTAGCCGCCGCGGTAGGCCGGCCGCGTGCGGCCCGGGCCGCTGATCCAGGCACCGCCGCGCAGGCCGCGTGCGGTGCAAGTAGCCTCTTCGACTGCGACATCAGCCCGCGAGTAAGCGGCCGGGTCGTAGCAGTCCTGCACCCATTCCCAGACATTGCCGAGCATGTCGTGCAGGCCGAAGGCATTGGGTTGGTAGCTGCCGACCGGGGCGGCGAAAAAATGGCCATCGGTGCAGGCATGGCGATCGCGCCAGCTGAAGCCGGTTACGGCCGCGGTCTGGTCGGCCACATTGGCGTACAGACAGGCTTGCGAGGTGTCATCGCCCCAGGGCCGACTCGTGCTGCTGCCGGCACGCGCGGCGTACTCCCACTCGGCCTCGCTGGCCAAACGGTAGGTCTGGCCGCTGAGGCGGCTGAGCCAGCGCAGATAGGCCTGCGCATCGTTCCAGCTCACGCATACGACGGGGTGCTGCTCGCCCTGCGCATAGCCGGGGTCGCGCCATTGCAGGCTGGGGCGGGGTGCGAGCTTGGCGTCCGCCGCCAGCCAGCCCAGGCAGGACTGACCGGCGGGGTCGCGCTCGGCGCTGGTCACATGGCCGGTCTCGGCGACGAAGCGCCTGAACTGGCCGACGCTGACTTCCTCGCGGCCGATGGCGAAGCGCCGATTGATCTGGACATCGCGCACCGGCCCTTCATGGCCATCCGCGGCGCGCCCGGCCTCATCCGCCGGGCTGCCCATGCGGAAGCGGCCGGGCTCCACGGCCACCATCGCCGGGCAGTCGGTGCAATCGCGAAAGGACTCCGCCCCGACAACGGGCGCGGCCGCCAGCAGCAGCGCCACACCCAGCAGCCCTTTCACGCCAACTGTTCCAGCACCTGCATCGCCGTGCGCTCGGCCGATTCGCAGGCGGCCTCCAGCCCGACGTGTGTGCGGCCGAGATGATCGCCGGCAAAGTGCAGGCGGCCGATGTTCTGCTGCAGGATGGACTCATAACGCCCGATGTCACCGGGTGCGTAGCTGGCCATATGTCCCAACTGGCCGGCCTGTGCCCCCCAGTGGTGAACATGGCTGACCCGCACATGGCCGCGCGAGGACGGGCGCAGGCGCGCCAGCGTGTCGACGACATAGCGGCCCATGGCCTGAGTGCTCATGTCCCGCACCGCATCGACACCGTCGCCGCTAATGAAGGCGCCGATGATGCCGTGCGGCTCGGTCTCCGAGGGCAGGTGGAAGAAGCGCTCGATCGGGCCATCGGTCCACATCTCGGCCGCGGCGCCGTCCTGCTTCCAGAACGGGGCGTCGACCGTCATGAAGACCTGCACCACATCGGTGTAGCGCAGGGCGCCCCAGGCGGCGCGCTGCTGCGCCGGCACGGCACCTTCGACGCGCAGCTTCTTCAGCACGGCGAAAGGCATGGTCGAGATGCAGGCGCGGGCGCGGTGCACGGTGCCATCGGCGCAGCGCACCTCGACCGACTTGCCGCCGGCCTGCATCTGCCGCACGAAGCGGTTCAGTTGCACCGGGCGCTGCAGCGAGGCCGCCATCGCATCGGTCAGCGCGCTGGTGCCGCCTTGCACGCGGTGCGCCTTGCCGGCGCGCGCTTCCCAGCCGTAGTAGAGCGTGCGGCGCACGAAGTGCAGTGCATTGGCTTCATCGAGATTGGTGCCGGGTGCATGCACATCCATCAGGCGCAGCGCTTCGGACGAGGCGCCCAGCTTGGTGAAGTACTCGCGCAGCGAGAGCTGGTCGAGCCAGGCGAACTCGGGCTTGAGCCAGTCGCCCAGGTCCTTCAGGCCGGCATCCTTGTTGAGAAAGTGGGAGATCAGCTGCGAGGGCGTTCTCCGGACTTCCTCGCCGACCAGCCGGTTCAACGGCGAGCCGGCCCAAGGCGTCAGCGACACCGGCCGGCCGTAGACGCTGTAGGCGGCGGGGCCGCTGCCGACGATGTCGCGCGAGCCCGCCGGTGGGTTGACCAGCTCGACCCCCAGCTCGGCCGCATTGGCCCGCACGCGGCCGTAGCCGGCGCCGACCGTGCCGGCGCCCAGCTCGGGCCGGCCGGGCACGTCATGCGCCGTCCAGCAACGCCCGCCGATGCGGCCGCTGCCTTCCAGCACGGTGACCGTCAGGCCCTGCTGTTGCAGCAGGCGCGCCGCGTGCAGGCCGGCAATGCCGGCGCCGAGGATGAGCACGTCGGTCGGCGCCGCCGCAGCGGGGGCGGCACCGGCCAAGTGCGACGCACCGACCAGGCCGGCCGCGCCAGCAAAAAGGGCCGAGCGCCGGGTGAGCGCCGCTTGCGCGCGGCTCTCGGCTTGGGTCAGTGCGGCGCTTTTCATCGGAAGGCGTAGCCTACCCGAACACCAAAGGCCCGCTCTTCCTGGGCGGTCGCGGTGAGGCCCTGGTTGGAGAAGCTGACCAGCGGCGACAACCCCAGGTTCGGCACCCGCGACACCGTCGTCCAGCCGCGGTTGTTGGTCAGGTTCTTGACGAACAGGTCCAGCGACAAATCGCCCTTCTCCAGACCCAGGCGCAGGTCGAAGCGGTGGTAGGCATCGGTCTTGGCGAAGTTGAAGTCGCTCTCCCACTGCGGGCCGACGTAGGTCACGTCACCGCGCACATAAGACCTCCAGCCATTGCTCAGGCCGATGCGGTAGGTCGAGTTGATCGAGGCCTGCAGCTCGGGCACGCGGGCCACCGCATTGCCGTCGAACACCACGGCCGCGCCGGTCAGGGCCAGGGCGCGGTTGCTGCCGTAAAACGACTGGGAGGCGGCATGATATTTGGTCCACTTGGCCTTCTTGAAGTCGAGGTAGGCACCGGTCGTCCATTGCGAGGACAGCAGTGCGTCGACCGACAGTTCCATGCCGCGGATGCGCGCATCGTTGCCGGTCTGGATGCCGACACCGGAAGCGGTCAGCGGGCATTCGACGGTGCCGGTGGTGGCGCCGCAGCTGGCCGGGTTGAAGACGCTGGTGCCGGTCAGGCGGTCCTTCCAGGTCTGGTCGTAGACGGCCAGCGCGTACTGCAGGCTGCTGTTCACGCGCTGCTTCAGGCCCAACTCGATGGCCGTCAGCTTGGGCTGCGGTGTGAACTCGCTGACGCCGGGCACGATCTCGCGCAGCATGGCCTTGCCGGCCGCGCTGGCGCTGATGTAGCCGCCGTTCAGGTTCAGCGGTTGCACGCCCTGGGCCACGTTCACATACATCGAGGTCGTGCTCGTCGGCTTGTAGCGCAGGGTCACGCGGGGCAGCCAGTTGGCCACCTCGGTGCTCATGGTCGTGCCGTCGCGGCTGAGGGAGGTGATCTTGTCCTTCTGGTAGCGGGCTTCCAGCGAGGCGGTGATCTTGTCGGTCAGGTCATATTCCACCGAGCCGTAGACGGCAGGCACGGTCGATTCAAAGTTGGTGAAGTTGGTGCTGACCGTGGCGGCCGTGGCGCCGTAGACCTGGTTGAAGTCCAGCTGATCGAACACATAGCTGGACTTGTACATGCTGGCACCGAACACGCCGCGCAGCTTAGCCCCTGCATCGGTGGACAGGCGGGCATCCATGGTCAGGTCATGCGAGGGCGTGATCTGGGCGTTGAAGAAGTTGGCGTTCTTGGTCTTGTCCAGGTCGTAGATGCTGGTCGTGTTGGCCTGGTTGTAGCCGACGTTGACGGCCAGGTCCATGTCCTTGGGCAGTTGGTAGCCCAGTTGCACCGAAGCCTGCGTGACCTCGCTGCGCATGCCGGCGTGGTCCAGGCGGGGCGTCTTGGCCAGGTAGCGGTCGCCCAGCGAGTTATTGACGTAGGCGTTGTAGGCGCCGGTGGGGATAGTGGTGTTGGCGTCGATCACGCCGGCGCCCACCGACTTGTAAGAGGGGATGCTGCCGCAGAAATAGTTCGTGCCGGGCGTGTACTGCACCGAGGCCCCGTCGCGGCCGATGCCGGTGAAGGTCTGGCCGGTGCAACTGGTGTTGCCGGTGGCGGGGAGGTAGGCCACCGCGGGGGTCGAGTCGTCGTTCTTCTGGTAGCTGCCGCGCAGGCGGATCCAGAGTTTGTCAGTCGGCGTGATGTAGAGCGTGCCGGACATGGTGCGCGAGTTCTCGGCGCCCAGTTCGCCGCCGTCGCTGGCGTACTTCTCGGCCACCTTGTTGTGGCTGGCCACCATCACGCGGCCGGTCACCAGGCCTTCGATCAGCGAGCCCTCGATGGTGGCGTCGACGTCGGAGGAGCCGTGGTGGTTGATCGTGGTGTTGACCGAACCGCTCAGCTCCTTCGCCGGGTTCTTGGTGATGAAGTTGACCGCGCCGCCGAAGGTGCTGCGGCCGAAGAAGGCGTTCTGCGGGCCCTTCAGCACTTCGACCCGCTGCACATCGCCCATGCCCAGGGTCGAGATGCCCTGGGTGATGGCCACACCGTCGATGAAGACGCCACCGGAGGCATCGCTGGGCCGGCCCAGCTCGCCTTGCAGGCCGCGGAAGGTCACCATGCCGGCCGCGCGGCCGTAGGCGCCGGTGCTCTGCGCCGAGGTGAAGGTGAAGCCGGCCTGCGACTGCAGGTCGGCAATCGAGGTGGTGCCCGAGGCGCGCAGGTCCTTGTCGGACATGGTCTGCATGGAGATCGGCACGTCGATCTGCAGCTCGGCCCGCTTGCGGGCGGTCACGTAAACGGTGCCCAGGGTGTTGGCCGGCTCGGCCGCTGAAGCTGCGGCAGCGGCAGGTACCGCGGCCTCTTGTGCGTAGGCCAGCGGCGCCAGCGCGGCCGTCAGGCCCACACCCCAGGCAGCGAGCACCAGTTGACGCAGCGGTTGGCTGCGAAAGCGCGGGGGCATGGCATTGAGCAAGGGTGTATTCACGTTGTAAGACTCCGAATATTGGCGTTTGGGAAGAGGCCGATTAGCGTTGCCGGCAGCGTGCCCGGGCTTGGTTTTTTCTGGAAAGAAAATGGGGTCTCGCCGCCGGGTTCAGGCACCCGGCACGCGACATTGCAGCTCGTCGACCAGCGCGTTGAAGCGCGCGGGCTCATCAAGGAAAACGGCATGCCCGGCGGTCGGAAAATCAACCAACCGCGCCTGCGGGAAAAAGTCTTTCAGCCGCGCCACGGTGGCCGGCCCGACCAGCGGGTCTTTGCCGCCGGTGGCGAAGGTGATGGGCTGGGCCAGCTCGATCTTGGGGCTGCGCGGGCGCTGGGCCACCGCCCGGTCGACCCAGGGCCCGACGCGCATGGACGCGGCGGTGAACTGCGCCAACAGCGCCTTGTCCAGCGCCGGGTTGGGGAAGAGCAGCTTCATCGAGCCATCGAGCGCGGTGATGTTCTTCGCCAGGTCGGGGCTGGCCGAGGGGCGCGGAGGTGCGTTCACCGGGGTGGGAGGTGGCGGCGGGGACGCGGCGGTACCACCGGCTGTGCCAGTCAGCAGGTAGCCGGCCACCGGAACCTTGGGGTAAAGCCCAGCGAAGTCCATCGCGACATTGCCGCCGAAGGACCAGGCCACGATCAGTGGGTTATTCAGGCCCAGCGACTGGATTACCTGCGCAACGTCGTCGGCCCAGGGCCGGGGGTTATCGTAAGCCTCGGCCTGCCAGGGAGAGCCGGAGTTGCCGTGGCCGCGCAGGTCGAAAGCGACCAGGCGACAGTGCGTGCTCAGGTCCGAGCCAAACTGCAGCGACCAGCTCAGATAGCTCTGCCGGAAGCCGTGGATGAAGAGCACCGCCGGCTTGTTCGGATCGCCCTTCTCCACCACGTTCAGCGGCACACCACCGGCGCCGATCACCTGGGTGAAGCGGGCATCGACAAACGGTGATTCAGCAGCCTGCGCCCAGGCGCTAGCGCCGAGCAGCGTCGCGCACAGCAGCGTGCAAATTGGCTTGTTCATGGCTGTGCCTCCTGGCCGAGTTCAACGACGACCTTGCCCATCGATTGGCCCGAGAGCAGGCGCTCGACGGCAGCGGGGATCTGCTCGACGCCGAGGAAGCGTTCGGCATCCAAGACCACGCGCAACTGCCCGGCCTCGTACAGCGGGAACAGCGCGGCCCGGGCGGCGGCCCAGTGCGCCGTCAGCAGCCCGTTCATGAAGCCGCGCACCGAGGCGCCCTTGTAGTAGAGCTTGTGCACGATGCGCGGGCCGGTGACGATCTCGGGCTTGCCGTCCAGGTCCTGAGCGGCGCCGCCGACCACCAGGCGGCCATACGGCGCGAGGTTGTCGAGCAGCGCGTCGAACGTGGCACCCCCGACGGTGTCGATGGCCAGATCCAGCCCTTCGCGGAAGTCGCGGGCCAGCGCGTCGCCGATGGGCTCGGCCTTGTAGTCGATCACATGGTCGGCGCCCAGGCTCTTGACGAAGGCCGCCTTGACCGGGCCGCCACAGATGGCGATGACGCGGCAGCCGCGCAGCTTGGCCAGTTGCACCAGCAGGTGACCCAGACCACCAGCCGCGGCAGAGATGGCCACCGTCTCGCCGGCCTTGGCCTGGCCCACATGGTCCAGCGCCAGCCAGGCCGACACGCCGGTGGAGGCCAGCGCCAGCCATTCGCGGGTGGGCGCGGCGACCTTGATGAAGTCCGCCGCCGGGCCGACATTACC
>Ga0187843_10002462_pt1 | contig 11217 bp, 6 predicted proteins | sample SpaLakP09_SKY_43_FD_134516 | JGI IMG/M metagenome (GOLD analysis project Ga0187843, IMG submission 134516) | Oligotrophic lake water microbial communities from Sparkling Lake, Wisconsin, USA - SP09_SKY_43 | ecosystem: Environmental > Aquatic > Freshwater > Lake | place: USA: Sparkling Lake... | reverse complement strand
GGCGAGGGCGGCGCGGCCGCGTGTCTCCAGATCCCAGATCCATTCTGCCGGCACCGCGAAGGAGAGATTCTGCACGGTGGCCCCGGCAATCATGGCGGTGGTGATGCCGATCAGTTCGCCCTTGTCATTGAACAGCCCGCCGCCGCTGGAGCCCGAGGAGATCGGCGCCGAGGTCTGCAGGAAGCGCAGCTTGCCATCGTTGTCCAGCCGCAGTGCCGAGAGCAGGCCATCGCTGATGGTTTCTTCCAGCGCGCGGGGCGCGCCCAGCGTGAAGACCTTCTGCCCGACCCGCAGGCTGCGCGCCGGGGCGATGGTGACGGCGGGCGCCTTGAGGCCTTCGGCACGGACCTGGCAGAGATCGCGCTCCGGATCCGGAAACTCCAGCTTGCCCGCCAGCGTGAGATTGCCGCGCCGCAGCTTGAAGCTGCTGGCGCGCGCCAGCACGTGGCAATTGGTGACCAGCCGTTCGGGCCCGATCACGACGGCCGAACCGGTACTGAAGATCTGTCCCTGCGCGTCCATGGACTGCACTACCCAGATACTGGGCGAGAGTTGCTGGAACAGGGTTTCGGCATCCAGGGCGTGGGCCAGCGGCGCTGCGGCGAGCAGGGGGCAGAGCAGGCCAAGGAGCTTGGTCAGGCGGCTTCTCATGGAGGGGCGGTCTCAGGGGGCAGGCAAGAGGTTCTTGAGTTCGTCGATGGTGACCTGGCCACGGCGCCCTTGTTGTGCTTGCGGCAGGGGCGTGAAGACCAGGGCGGATTTGATGACTTCCTGTTCGGGTGGTGCGGGCGACTGGCCTGCGCTTTTCACGTAGGGGCCGATGAGTTTGAGGATGACGTCGGCGCTCAGTACGGCCTGGCCCGGATACTCGGCGGGCTTGCGCAGCATCTTGACCACGGCATTGCCGGAGTAGGTGATGATGGTCGTGCCTGGGGTGTAGATGTAGACGGGGGCAGAGTGGGTGGCGGTGGGCGTGAGCAGCGCCAGGGGATCGTTGCTGCTTTGCTGTTCGCTCTGCCAGGAGGTATTGGTCATGGGCGCAGCGACCGGTTTGGGAACAGGATCGTTGGGCTTGAGGATGATGAAGTGGGAGTAGCCCTGTTGCTGGGTCAGTTCGGCGCAGCGATAGATCCAGTAATGCCAGACCATGTCGCGGCTGGTTTTGCCGTTGCCGGAGAAGGTGACGCGGTACAGGTCATCGGCCAGCTTGGCATCGGTATAGCCCCCGGTCAGGCCGCGCGGCCCGTAGGCGGTGGCGCAGCCGGCCAGTATTGCCGCTGCCAGCACGATGCCGGCAGCGCCCCTGAATGATGATGTCAACATCATGTTGTTCTTTGTTGTGTGGATGATGTGGACCCTTTTGGGCCGGTATGAAGTTCTTATCCGGCAGGGTCTCGATTCAATGTGTGAATCTTCACATGGCGTTCTGACAAAGGGCTGACGTGGGGCTGACGGGGAGTTTTCTTCAGGGAAGATTGAAACGGGAGGTGGCCAGGCGCGTTGGGGAAATGTGGGGATGTGAAGGAGGGGGCAAAAACAAAAAGGGCTCCAGCGAACTGGAGCCCTCCAAGCAAGCCAGATAGGCTGACTGGAGATGATTGCACCAGCCATCCTGACATGATTGCTGAAATCAAGGTCATCAGCTTTTGAGGATATTCAAGAGAAGATATTATTGGTTTCGGAGGGGGCCCTCTTCTTCATCAAACGCTCACCAATAAAGATGTTTAGTACGACTTTAAGAAATCTGAAGAGTATCTAGAAAAACTGAGGCACAGCATTTTCAAGGACTATCTCAAGCTTAAGAGCGTAGCTGAAACGAAAATCGGAAAGCAGATCTAGAAAGGTGAAAAGTATCTGCTTCTGGTCATTCCTTATTTGGAAAAGTGCCAAGGGTTCCCAGAATGCGAAGGTCGTTACCATCATGAAGACAGCACTCGAAAAGATCTCACTTGCTCCAGCTCATCACTCTTGGCAATGGGACTTCAATAATGAGAAGGGGCGCACATTCTCTGTTGGTCTATGGAGAATACCAGTCACAAAGGAAAAGCATGACTCCCGATGAATTTTTTAAAGCCAAGTCTCACTTCATTAATTCCGGTGAGGTTTCGGTAGCTAATCTTCAAAGGTGCTTCAGGATGACATATTCAGACGCTCTGCCATTCATGAATGAACTGGAGTTGAATGGTCTGGTTACACCGATGCTCCCGGAAGGGTTTCGTGTTCTCTCATCAGAATATGCACAACCCATTGATGTGAAAGCGCCCACTCCCAAGGAAATCTACACAAGACAGGTTTTTGAAACGGCTCTCTATATAGTCGAGACTAAACTTTCAAAAAGAGGTGGGGGGCATAGCCAGGCTTGGAAACAGATCAAGCCAAGCAATATTGCTCATAAATCAGCACTAGATCCATTCATAGCTCAGAGTGAAACCATCATTTCTTCTGACGCCGATATCAATGAGAATAACCTTCTTACCGTTTGCAAATGGGTGGCCGAAATTGAAGGAAAGAACTGCCTGGCTCCTCCCTTTTCATACAACGACATAGATGATGAGCTTGCGCAGAAATGCTCTTGGTGGTGCAAGGTCAATGTGCGTGCCATGGGAGAACCTAAAGAGGTCTATTACCACATGGGACTGATGGCTTGCGCCAGATATCTCCATCGGATCTATTCCGAAGGACCCTCTTTAGGTGGAGGTTGGTCGCGTATGGAAATCTTCGTTCACCATGATTTGAGAGGAGAAGGGACAAGCAAAAAATGGGAAGAGCAGCTTGTTCGTAGTCCTGAAAATCGGCTTCCAGACCAACTTGAACATGTCGTTCCTTGTGCCTTCATTCGAGATAATGCTTTGCGCCTTTTCAGTTTAGGGGCATCTGTTTATCAAGCCGCTTCATTCATCGGGCGACACATGATTACTGTCCGAATGCTCAAGACGGAATCCGAAAATTTGGATCGTAGTGTGAAGAATGGTGGGCTTGGACTTCGTACTACCATGCCTAAAAATTGGAAGTTCGGTGATTCTATCTTTGCAAGATTAGAAGAGGCGGAAATCGAATTCATGCCTCCATTATGGTATCGGGCTACTTCCTCAACTTAAAAGTTTGAAACGTGCATAAATACTAAAGCCCCCCCATTCAAGGGGTTTTATCACTTTTCTCATCTCTTCATTTTTCTTGAAACGGTTTGCTGTGACTTGGCAATCAAGCGTGTTGAAGCCGGCTTGGGTGTTGATGATCTTTGCCGTGAGTTAGGCATCAGTTCGGCCAGCTTCTACAAATGGCGTTCGAAGAACGGCGGCATGGCCGTGTCACTGATGGCGCAAATGAACGAGCTGGAAGCGGAGAATGGCACTTAACATTTCTACTTCTGCCAAGCGCCAGAAGCGGGAGGTTGCCGTACAAAAACATGTATCAAAAGAAACCCGGTAAAATAATTCGGCAGGCCGCGATGGGGAAATCGCAGGAATAACATCAATATTGGGAAGGGGGGCAATCATGTTCAATCATGATGCTAGGGCTACGCCTGTAAAGCCAGGCAAGATGCGCGAGGAGCAATCCCAGAAACTAGCAAGATCTGCGCTGCACGCATTGAGGCACTACCGCTCGGCGGTGCTCATTTGCTTATCACTGAGCGGCTGCGGGAATTATGGGCCAGACCTTAAGGCAGCACTGGGGCGGCAGCTCTCACCTGCCTGGCAAGTCGACGATGTGCGTATTGACGAATGGCAGATACGCCAGCATGACACCAGCCAATGGTTTTATCGCTTTTCGGCAAAGGTGACGCCCGCCGAAGATCTCTACACCACGCTAGGCACCCTGAACGGCACGGCTGTGCTTCAAACTGCGCTCAAGCAAGGCACCCCGACCGAACTTTCTGGAAAGGCTGCAGCAGTGCGGCGCCAAGCGGACTGGGATAGTCATTTTGATTTCGATCACGCACCCGCTGCGTTGTCAGGAGCACCTGCTCGTGTGTATGGCAACAGTGTCTTCATTGTAGGTAGCGGCAGCCAGAAGGAATTTCTCGATGCTGCGACAGAGGCGCTGTACGCACGTGAAATAGCGCTCGTGCGCGATGAAGAAGCACTTGGGCAGCGACGCAATGAGTGGAGCAGTATCGACGCCAGTCTTAGCAACGATCTCCGGCAGGTTGAAAGTAACTTGCTGTCTGAGCAGCAGCGGTTGGTGGCGAAGCAATCCAATATGGGTTCGATGGTCGGTCTTGAGGTGCAAAGCGCTGATAAGGCATTACGCACCGAGATGAGCAGTCAACTGGACAAAGCTCGCAAGGAGATGGATGCGCGCGATGCAGCAGTGTCACAGGCCTACAGCAATGGGATGCGTGCACTGCAGCAGCAATATCAGGTTCTGGTTGCTCAGCGTTTGCCTCGGGATGAATTCATTGAGCGGTCACGCCAGCACCATGACAAGGAAGTCGCAGCGCAGCAGCGCTACAGGGAGCAGCTTGACCAGTCCCATGAGACGTTCGGCAATCAGATCAAGGGAATCCAGCAGGGATTCGAAGTGAGCCGTGCAAGGCTGCGTGAAGACATCAGTCAAAGTGTGAAGGCCGATGTCGAGAGATCGTCGGCGGAGTTACAGGAAAAGGTTCAGCAGCAACAGAGCCGGGCGCTTGTGGCACGTGATGAACTGGCGCGGCAACGCAGCGTACTGGAGCAGATGGCCGGGGATGTACAGCATCGTCGAGAAGAGTTGGTGCGTGAGCGATCCCTGCTGGCACAGCTTGCAAAAAACTAATTGTCTGACCTGTCATCCTCTGGGTTCATAACATGTTGCAATTCATTGTTGGTATTGTCGTCTTTGCACTCGTCCTCGGCCTGTTGGCCAAACTCTTGCCTATCGCATTCAAAGTGGCGCTCGCCGCGCTAGGTCTTGCGCTGGCGGTGGTGGTCGGCGCCCCGGTGGCCTTGGCTCTGGCACTCGAGAAGATCGCACACCGTTGTGGATGCAGAAGTCAGTTAGCTTTTGGGGTGATCACTGCAGGTGGCGCTGCGGCGTTGTGGATCGGTTACGTCGGATATGGTTGGCGCCCGGGACTGGATATCGACAGCTTGAAGTTCCTTCTAAGTTCTTTGCTGCCGCTGGTAGCAGTATTTCAGCATCGCCGTCGCCTAGCAGCCGAACGAGAAGGGTTGGAGATCAGCTTGCCGGATAGAAAAACGGCGCTTACCTACAGGCTGTTGTTCAGTGCTATCTTCATCGGATATTTTCCGGTGGCAATACAGGAATTCTTCCCTACGCTAGTCACGATGCTTTTTTCTCGCTCCACGGATGTCTGGCGCGTGGATCTCGCTTTCTTCGTCCTATCTTGTCTAGTTAGCGGCAGTGCAGCGTTTTATGAGGCGGGCTATGCCAGTGTGATTGCCGGTATCAAGAAGGCAATCGACGGCAATGAAACTGCCTTGAACTTGGACATCGTTGGCGCCGCCCTGCATAAAGGCGCAAGCCAGGTTGGGCACGATGACGTGAAGATGATTGTGCTCGGTGTGGCCAATGTTGCTCACCAGGCGGGAAGGATCGAGCTGTTCGAACTGAGTGGTGCCATCTGGCTGTTCGAGAAGAATTTCCACCATTCCGCAATGACGCAATATCGTGCCTTCCTGGAGGAATCGCTACGCCATGAAGGCCAGGCAGCACGGCAGCAGCTATCTCGATACCTGCCTGTGCCGCAGACGGAAGCGTACGACTATTTTGATCGTTATGTGGATTTTGTCGAGCAGTGCGATTTCCAAGATGGTACCTATCTTGTTGCCTACAGTCGCCATGAGGAATTGAACCGTTGCCGTTCTTGCGGCATGGTGCAGGTCCATGGGGGGGCCCGTAACGAGGATTGGTATTGCACTTCAATCTGCCGTGAGACGGAGCAACTGTGTGTAACTATCAAGGACAAGCCGCTGACTGAATTCCTTGGCGACGCGGCGGCGACCGGATTCTTGCTGATCGAAATGGGCGGCGCATGGTCGCAGAACCACAAGATGGTGGCGACAGGTGGACAGGGACATGGCTTCGCTGCCGAGAAAGCTAATACCATGCAGGACCGGCGCGACGGCAAGTCGGCCTTTGTGGTCGGCGACGACAACGCAAAGAACGGTGCAGACCGGCTGGTCAATGGGCAAGAAATCCAGACCAAATATTGCAGCACTGGCGCTCGCAGCATCGGAGCAGCGTTCGATAACGGTGGCAACGGCAATTTTCGCTATTACGACAACGATGGCAAGGCCATGCCGATCGAGGTGCCTAAGGATCAATATGACGCAGCGGTCAAGACCATGCGCGATAAGATCAGGCAAGGAAAGGTGGAGGGTGTCACCGATGAAAATCAGGCTGACAGGTTGGTCGTCAAAGGTCATCTGACTTACGAGCAGGCCCGCAGCATAACCAGGTTCGGTACGTTCGAATCCCTCAAATTCGATGTCCAAGAAGGCTCCATAGTGAGCCTGAGCGCAGGCGGTATCAGTTTTGCCATCACCGCCACCGTCTCCTACCTGAATACGAACGATGCCAAGACGGCGCTGCGTGCGGCTTGCCTGCAAGGCGGCAAGACCTTTACGCGCACTCTGGTGGTATATGTCGGCACCCAACAGCTGCATCGCTTGGCAACGGTCCAGGCCGCTGTCAAGTATATCGACGTGGGCAAGATGTCCCGGCCCATGGCCGAGGCCCTGCAAAAGAGCATGGGGGTTACCAGCCGCAATCAGCTCAACCACGCATTGCGTGGCACCGTGGTCGCATCGCTGGTCATCGTTGCGGTCTCATCCGGTCCGGACCTGTTGAAGATGGTACGTGGCCGCATGTCCGGCGTCCAGTTCACCAAGAACCTGGCCGTTACCGCCAGCAGCACCGCTGGCGGTGCTGTGGGTGCCATTGCTGGAGGCGCGTTGGGAGCATCCTTCGGCCCTGTTGGAATCTGGGCGGGCAAGTTTGCCGGCGGCCTGATTGGAGGTGCCATTGCAGGTGCAGTCACCAACAGCATTGCCAAGAGCATGATGAAGGAGGATGGAGAACGCATGGTAGAGATCATCCAGCGCCAGGTTGAATACCTAGCCTTGCTCTTCATGCTGACCGAGAAGGAAGTCGACAGTCTGGGCGCCAATCTGAACAAGGTCGTTACTCCAGGGGCGCTGGAGAGCATGTACGGTAGTGATTCGCACAAGGCGTTCGCCAACTTTCTCGTCAAACCGGTGGTCATCGGGATCGTCAAGCAACGCCCGGCGCTCCGCTATGGCCTGGATGATGTGCTGGATGCATTCGACGGCAAGCCGCTCGTCAGGCCTCATGCCAATGATGTCGAGAGGAGCAGGGCTGCGGCATAGCCGGAGACTAGCGTCATTGTTCTTCTGAAACATCTTGAACAAGAGAGTCGGCTAGTATGTCATCGCCGCACAACGCTCGAGTTGGTCGGAGGACGCGGGATGGTCTGGTTCGATGCGGCGAGGGAAGATAAATAATTAGGTTTCCAGGTGCAGATGTGGACAGCTATCAGAACAGCGATATTGTAACGGCAAGGTTTTGGAAAGCCTTGTTGGCTATGAGTTTGGAATTATCCCGCCCCCAATCGCCGAGTTACGCCAAGCAAAGATATTTTTTCACGGTTTTAAGCAGAGATCTTCTTCATGTGAACCAATTTTCAATGTGAAAATAGTCTATGGAAACTGGAGTTAAAATAATGATTACCTCGGAAGCCGTAGCTTATGACGCAAATGATCGGGGCACGATTCAACTATATGGTCTTCTCTATCATTCCTACCGTAATGCAATAGGAGCGAAGATGTTTACAGCGGCCTACCGCCCTGACACTAAGGGGTGGTATACCTGGGCACTATGGGGGATGACTGCAATAATGTTTGCCTCCGTTTTAGTACCATACTTTGTAAGTGATAGCTGGGGGGCTTGGTCTTTTCTCATTACTCTTGCTTTGGTCGTTTGCGTGTATTTTCCGTTAGCAAATTACTCAATCCGTCGCGGCCTGTCGCAAGAATATAAGCTAGTAGGTGTTCATGGAGTTGGAACCCAGCAACCATCTAGACTAGTGCGTGATTTGCTTCATTTTTTATGGTTTTCAGAGATCGTGGTTGCGAAAATTTCCCCGACTACAGAGGAGGTAAAGCGCTGCATTCGATTTATCGAGCTTAATTCAAAGCCGTCTCTTAACACCGGTTTTTTTCGACACCCGTTGGTTCTTATTGTTATTGGAATCGTCGTTTACGCATTTAATGCGCGAGTTGTCGGTTGGATTCCTCGATTCAGTAGTGAATGGCAATTCTTCGCAGGCCTTCTATTCTCCGTACTATTAACTCTCTACCTCGCTTGGATCTTTTATTCAATGCGCTACGCTGGGGCAGAGGATGACTGGAGATTCAAACGTTGCTTGAATTGGTACCTTTTGGAAGTGGAGCGATGCTCTGAAGTGCATTCGGTTACTTCCAAGCCTGACTCTCCCTCATGATTCTAAAATAGCAAATTGATTGTGGAGGCATGTTGGTTGGAAGTATTGACCACACAGATCGAGTAGTTTTTTTTATCGTTTAATCTTTTTTACTTGCGAAGAACTTTCGAAATTAGCTCCTTATCAAAGGTCCACTGTGAATCAAGCAATTTGAGATTCTCATGTTTCTCACATACCGTTTAAATACCTTTTCCAAACCAATATTCTTCCACTTTTCATTTTTGGAGCCGTAGTACAGACAGTTCGTAAGAATCTAGCTTTTCAGAGCGTCGCTCAGTGCATCATTATTTTTAAGTAGAGTTTCTAATCTTTCACTTGGCTCCGTGGGGAAAGGTACCTGATCTAGGGCTGCCACAATAGCCTCTCTGGCTAACAGAGCGATATTGAGAGACCGTGCATCTACGATCCCAAGTGGAATATTGCTTTTCTCGGACGCACATACCAACATAGCGCTCACTTTCTCTGCATGCCCTCCCTGGCTTAGCGATTTAGCCAAGGATTCACGCCGATCAACAAGCTTTCCGATCTTCGATGAGATATCTGAAATTCGTGTCGTGCATTCAACCAATATTAGATGACCGCTTGGTGTCGTTACAATGAGGTCAGGAGCATCGGTTTCTAGTTGCACAGCAGGAGTAAAGCCTAGAAGGAAAAATAGCGACGCGATAGCGTTTTCGAACTTTGCAGAATCTTTATAGAAATCGGGATCAAGTAAATACCTCCGAATCATCCTCAAGTCTTTATCAAAGAGCTGGGCCGCTAACAACCTCAGATTTCGAGCCTTCGATTTATCTTGTATCCATTGTCTCTGAACGGTGGACCCACCAACCATAAGAAGTGCCTGCACGGCATCAGCTTCTTCCAAATTACAATTCAAAATCCCGTTCTTCAGTCCCTTTTTTGCCTTCGACCAATGAATTTGATGCGCCATTTGCATCCTGGTATGCAAACCCCTTCCGGGCGCGGCTCTTATGGCAAGCCCGATCTTCGCTGTATCGAATTGAGCATGAGCAATCAACTTCATCGAAAGCTGATTTTCTGAAAGCTTCATCTCGGGAACTGCGATTTCAATCGGCGGAGCAATGGTGATATTAATAGAGGGAGGTACTGTACCCACTGCCGGCGCTCGCAACCCCAGCCAGCTAGAAACATCCTCAAATCCATCAAATGGAGGTGTCGCACTCCGCAAGGCATCATCAACAGCGACCAATTCTAGTGCTGATGGAGGGCGTCGTTGCCTACCCAACACTTGGAGATGCGCTCTAGAAAGCCAGGCATTTCGTTGATAAATATTGGAAAAGTAATCAAGCTGAGATTCCTTTTCCAAGTTAAATCTCCTCCCGTAAGCGCTAATCTCTCCATTGACCGCATCTGTGAGTACCTTATGGAGGAAAGATTTTTTAGCATTTTTCTTTTGAATTTGGCCAACGGAAAATGAGCCGACGTCGAGATGAAAACTATGATCTTTTTCAGGAGGAAGGGGCATGAGATGAATTGCGGCATCCCATAAGGAGCTTTCTTCACCGCTACCTCCCGCTACATATCGAATATCGATTGAGTACTTTGCAGACGTCCACTCCTCGAACATTTGCAAGAAAAAGGACACCTGCTCCTTATTGTTCATCTGTTCTCCATAGATGGCATATCAATGACCATGAATAGTTATCCGATACTGCACTCGATTATTCTATTTTCATCCAGTCAGCAAAAATTTCTAGTTGGCAAATTGACTTAGCAAGCGGACCTCCTAAGACAAGAAGTATAGGTCCAACGTAAGAGGACCTGGATTGATTGGTCTCATCGACTTCAAAAATGCCCCTCAAATCAGGATTGCTAAAATATGGATTTGGATGTTTTTTATGGTGACGGTATCTAATCGATACCTGATCAAAAAACAGATTTCTCTCGTGCTGAAGATCATTTCTTACGAGAGTAATCGGTTCGAGAATTTAAGGGATCTCATGGCTTGATCAACTGGGAACATCTGGTTCTGAGCTGAAGGGACTAGCTGGCTAGGTGGCGGATTTCCACGCAAAATATGCAACAGAGCACTTATTTCTCTGTTGCAGCGGCGCTAATCGCTAGTAAGTAACTCTGCAAGGACGATTTTTGTTCCGCCAGAAAAACAAAAAGGGCTCCAGCGAACTGGAGCCCTTCTCTTGTACTGCTGAATTTCTGGTAGGCCGTGCGGGATTCGAACCTGCGACCAACGGATTAAAAGTCCGCTGCTCTACCAGCTGAGCTAACGACCCGAAAGACCGCTATTATAGGCAAACTCTATCGGCAGTGTCAACACTGTGCCGTCACAAACGATCATCGATCGTTCATCAAACACCATCACCGCGATGAACCCGCTTACTTGAGCGATGCCATCCTATCCTTGCCGGTCTGCGCGGCAGGGGTGTTGGGATACTTGGCGATCAACTGTTCCAGGGTCTTCTTGGCCGCTGCCTTGTCCTTCAGTTCGGCTTGCGAACTGGCGATGTTGAGCAGGGCGTCAGCGGCCTTGGGGTTGTCCGGATAATTCTTCACCACCACCTGCTGCGCAGCGATGGCACCCTTGTAGTCGCGCTGGGCGTACAGGGCATTGCCTTGCCAGTATTGCGCCGAGGCGGCGTAGCCGGATTGCGGATAGCGCTTGAGGAAGTCGGCAAAGGCATTGCCCGCTCCCTTGTAGTCGCCACCCTTGAATTGCGACAGGGCCGCATCATAGGCCTGCTGTTCGGACACGCCCACAGCCACGGTCTGGCCAT
>Ga0187843_10002461_pt1 | contig 11223 bp, 6 predicted proteins | sample SpaLakP09_SKY_43_FD_134516 | JGI IMG/M metagenome (GOLD analysis project Ga0187843, IMG submission 134516) | Oligotrophic lake water microbial communities from Sparkling Lake, Wisconsin, USA - SP09_SKY_43 | ecosystem: Environmental > Aquatic > Freshwater > Lake | place: USA: Sparkling Lake... | reverse complement strand
GGTGAAAAAGAAGTTTTTAAACCTATTAATGAAGGAACAATTGGTATGTATGTATGTGGACCTACTGTTTATAGTAATGTACACTTAGGTAATGTTAGAACTTTTATGAGTTTCGATGTAATTTACAGATACCTTTTACATCTAGAATACAAGCTTCGTTATGTTAGAAATATAACCGATGCTGGTCACCTTACCGATGATGGTGATGTAGATAATGATCGTTTTGTAAAACAATCACGCCTTGAAAAATTAGAACCAATGGAAGTCGTTCAGAAATATACTGTCGATTTTCACAAAGTTTTAGATTTATTTAATTTCCTACCTCCTAATATTGAACCAACAGCTACTGGACATATTTTAGAACAAATAGAATTGACTCAAAAACTAATAAATGACGGATTTGCATACGAAAGTAAAGGTTCCGTTTATTTTGATGTTATAGAATACAACAAAAGAGGGCTAAATTATGGTGAGTTAAACAACCGAAATGTTGATGATTTACTAGCTAATACTCGTGATTTAGATGGTCAGAACGAAAAAAAGAATCCACAAGATTTTGCTTTATGGAAAAATGCTTCTCCTGCACATATAATGAGATGGAATTCTCCTTGGGGTGAAGGTTTTCCGGGATGGCATCTTGAGTGTACTGCAATGAGTACAAAATATCTTGGAGAAAAATTTGATATTCATGGTGGCGGAATGGATTTAAAATTCCCGCATCACGAATGTGAAATTGCTCAAGGAAAAGCTTGCAATGGTGTTTCACCTGTAAACTTTTGGATGCATACCAACATGCTTACCATGAATGGCTTACGAATGAGCAAATCTACTGGAAATTATATACTTCCAATGGAATTAATCACTGGTGGAAATGACTTTTTTGAAAAAGCTTTTAGCCCAAATATTGTTCGTTTTTGTTTTTTACAAGCTCATTACCGAAGCGTTTTAGATATTTCAAATGATGCTATGATTGCTAGTGAAAAAGGGTTTAACCGATTAATGGAAGGTTTGTCTTTATTAAATGATATTCAAACAAGTTCAACTTCATCTATAGATGTTACTTCATGGCAAAAAAGTTGTTATGACGCTATGGATGATGATTTTAATACTCCAATTTTAATAGCAAATCTTTTTGAAGGAATTCGTTTTGTGAATCTTTTAAACGACAAAAGAGAAACGATAACTACTTCTGATTTAGAAATTCTTAAAACCACTATAGAATCATTTACTTTCGATGTTTTAGGAATCAGAAATGAGAAAGCTGGAAATAATAGTTCTGAAAAATTAGAAGGTGTTGTTGAAATGCTTATTGGAATGCGAGAAGAAGCGAGAGCTAATAAAAACTGGGCGCTTTCTGATGAAATTAGAGATAAACTATTGGCATTAGGCATACAATTAAAAGACGGAAAAGAAGGTACTTCATTTACCTTTTAGTAAATACTATTAATGAAAAAAATAGCGATTTTTCCATTAGTACTACTCATTCGCTTTTATCAAGAAGCCATTTCACCATTTACGCCTGCTACATGCAGATTTACCCCTACTTGCTCGAGTTATTTTCTTGATGCCTTAAAGATTCATGGCTTATTTAAAGGTTCATTTCTTGGAATAAAACGAATCTTGAGTTGTCATCCCTGGGGAAAAAGTGGTTATGATCCAGTTCCTGAAAAAAAATGTTCTCATAAATAACATAATTTTAAAATATTATAAATTTTAAATTACTATTTTTGGTCATTATCATACAATAAACCCCAATTTAAAATGATTTGGAACCCATCAGAAGGCATTCACATAGCTTCACTAAACATTCGATTTTATAGCTTAATGTTTGTAATAGCATTTGGATTAGGCTATTACATAATGAAAAGAATTTTTATTAATGAAAAAGAATCTTTCGATAAACTTGACACTTTATTCATTTGGACCGTTCTTGCAACACTTTTAGGCGCTCGTTTAGGTCATGTCTTTTTCTATGATTGGGAATATTTTAGTAACCATCCACTTGAAATATTACTTCCATTCAAATTTGAACCCGAATTCCAATTTACAGGTTTTGCAGGTTTAGCAAGTCATGGAGCTGCTATTGCAATTATATTAGTAATGTATTTTTACAGTAAAAATGTTATAAAAAGACCAATGTTATGGGTTTTAGACAGAGTAGTAATACCTGTAGCTTGTGGCGCTATCTTTGTTAGAATTGGAAACTTCTTTAATTCAGAGATTGTAGGTAAAGTTACTTCAAATACAACTTTCGGAATCAAGTTTGTTAGAGATTACTACAGCCCGCAAGACGCTGTTAATAAAACACATATTGGAAATCCTGATGCTGCCTACAATGCTATAGCTAATGACCCAAAATTTGCTGATTTATTAGCTCAGGTTCCTTTAAAACATCCTGCACAATTATACGAATCGTTTTGTTACATATTTGTATTCTTCATCTTGTTTTTCCTTTATTGGAAAACTAAAACAGCTCAAAAACACGGTTTACTTTTTGGAATTTTCTTAATTCTTTTATGGTCGGTTCGTTTTGCTGTTGAATTTGTAAAAGAAAGTCAAGGTGGCATAGAAGAATTATTTGGTCTTTTTACTACTGGACAATGGTTAAGTATTCCTTTTATTTTAGTTGGTCTTTACTTTCTTTTTATGGCAGAAAAACCACTACCGGAAGATTTAAACACTTAAAATTAAACACTATTTTAATAATATGAGAGAGCTTCAAAGCTCTCTTTTTTATTTATATTCTACTCATCTACAAAACAAAATATCCAATTTAACATAGCTAATAAGCTTTTATTTATTACTACTAAGTTTCCTTTTACTACTATTAAGCTACTGTTTACTACTATTGAGTTTCAAACATTACTATTGAGTTTCAACCTAAGACCATTAGGTATTTAACTATCATTTTTGAGTTCACTTATGTTATTATTTAGTTTCTGTTTATAACTGTAAATTACCATCAACAATAATAAATATTCAGTAAAACAGTTGTATATAACTCCAAAAAAAAAGCTACTTCAATTGAAGTAGCTTTTCTATATAATTTAATAACTATTATTGTTGATCGTCGAAGTGACGTTTTTCAATATCTTCTAAATCTGCTTTACCCATTGTATCAACTAATACTGGAGTTGCGATAAATAATGATGAATATGTTCCAACAATAATACCTACAAGCATCGCAAATATAAATCCTCTGATAGATTCACCACCAAATAAGAACATCGTTAATAACACTAAAATCATCATTAATGAAGTATTTAATGTTCTTGATAAAGTACTGTTAATAGACGCATTTACAACATCTTTAAAGTGCCCTTTTTTGTTTCCACCTAAATATTCACGAATTCTATCAAATACAATTACAGTATCATTCATAGAATATCCAATTACTGTTAAGATAGCAGCAATAAAGTGCTGATCCATTTCCATGTGGAAAGGCATGTATTTATAACCCAAAGAGTAAACTCCTAATACAAAGATAACATCATGAAATACAGCAGCGATAGCTCCTAATGAATATTGCCATTTACGGAAAGAAACTACTAAGTACAATCCAACAACAAGCATAGCTCCAAGAACTGCCCAGTATGAATTTGTTTTAATATCTTCAGAAATAGCCGCTCCTACTTTTGAAGCTTGTAATACTCCTAATTTTTTACCATCGTAAGAATTAATGAAATTAGGATAAGTCATGTTAGTGTAATGTTTACCTAAAACTTTAAACAATTTCTCATTTACTTCTTTATCAACATCAGCGCTTTCTTCTTTAATTTTATATTTAGTTGTCAATTTTAATTGATCATCATCACCAAATACTTTAGCTTCAACTGCTGTTCCAAATTCTTTTGATAATTCTTCAGAAATTTGAGTTGGCTCAACTGTTTTTTCAAATTTAACCTGGAATGTTCTTCCTCCTACAAAGTCAACACCTTCATCAAGACCATTAATAAAGAAAATAGAAGCTAAACTCACAACAACAACTGCTGAAGAGAATAAGTATGTCCATTTTTTCATTCCAACGAAATCGATATGGAAACCTGTAAACCAATTTTTAGTTAATGGTGTAGAGAACGTCAAATCTTTATTATTAGCTACATCTCTATCAATGAAAATTCTTGCAATAAAGATTGAAGTAAACAATGAAGTGAAAATACCAATTAATAATGTTGTAGCAAAACCTTGAATAGGACCTGTACCAAAGATGAATAAAATTGCACCTGTTAATATGTGCGTTACGTTAGCATCAATGATTGAACGCATTGCTCCTTTCCATCCGTAAGATGTTTTAACTGCTTCAGCCAATGTTTTACCATCACGCAATTCCTCTTTAGCCCTTTCATAGATAATGATATTCGCATCTACAGCAGTACCTAATGTTAATACGATACCAGCAATTCCAGGTAATGTTAATACAGCTCCTAAACTTGCTAAAATTCCGAATAAGAAAAGTAAGTTAACTAATAATGCAATGTTAGCATACCAACCCGCTCTACCATAATAGAATACCATCCATAAGAATACTAATAAGAATCCTACGATAGATGAAATGAATCCAGCATGGATAGCTTTTTCTCCTAATGATGGTCCTACTACTTCTGATTGAATAATTTCAGCTGCAGCAGGTAATTTACCAGCTCTTAATACGTTAGCTAAATCTTTAGTTTCTGTAACATCAAAGTTTCCAGAAATTTCAGATCTACCACCAGCAATTGGTCCTGAAGAAACTCCTGGTGCAGAATAAACTACATCATCAAGAGCAATAGCAATATAACCTTTAGTTGTAAATGCATTTCCAGTTAATTCTTCCCATTTTTTAGCACCTAAACCATTCATTTGCATTGAAACTGCTGGTTTACCTAATTGGTCGAATGTATCTCTAGCATCAACAATTACACCACCACTTAATGGTGCAACATTATCTTTATTTCCTTTTAAAGCATAAAGTTCAAAAGTTTCAATATCTTTTTTAGTTTTTTCGTCTTTAGTAACTGATGGTTTTCCCCAAACAAATTTCACAAAACGTTTGTCAGCAGGAATTAAAGCACGAATATCAGCTCTTTTTAAATAAGAACTTACTTTTGCAGTATCTTTTGCTGCAACAATACCTAAAACAGGTCCTCCTCCTTGAGAAACGAATTTATCTAATAATGGATTTCCACCTTTTTTATCAGTAGCAACAGAATCTTTAGCTTTGTCTGTTAACATAGCAGATAATGAATCTGTAGCTGCAGTTTTTACTTCTTTTGGAGCTACAGCTACTTCAGATTTTTTCAATGCTTCATTAGTAGCCATCAAGAAACCACCCATCTCATCGATTTTGTAAGTTTCCCAGAACTCTAATTGTGCTGTAGATTGTAATAATTTTTTAATACGGTCAACGTCTTTTGCTCCAGGTAATTCTACAAGGATTCTTCCTGTTTGACCTAATTTAGCAATGTTTGGTTGTGTAACACCAAATTTATCGATACGTTTTCTTAATACTTCAAAAGCACTTTCTACTGATTCATCAACTTTTCTACTGATCACTTTTTTAACTTGATCATCAGTCATTTTGAAGTTAATCTCATCAGCCATACTTTTATTAGCAAAAATATCTGGAGAAGCTAATTTTACAGTTCCATTAGAGTTTGCTTCAAAAGCTTCATAAAAAGCATCCAAATAACTTTGGTTACCTCTTTGATTTGTTTTAGCATCTACTAATGCTTTGTTGAAAACAGCATTTTTAGAATTATTTGAAAGACCTTTCAAAACGTCTTTAACCGAAATTTGAAGAATTACGTTAATTCCTCCTTCAAGGTCAAGACCTTTATTTATTTGCTTTCCACTTACATCAGCATAAGTAAAATCTATTAATCCAAACAAACTGAAAACATTTTTGTTTTTCAAATCGTTTAAATAATCAACTTCTTTTTGTTGATTTCCTTTAGCGAAAGCTTTAGCATCATTTTGAATTCCATTTGAAATAAATGTAAATGATAATTGGTAAATACTTACCAATGCAAATAGAATTGCGAAAAATTTAATAAGTCCTTTATTCTGCATTATTACTAAAAATTAATTAATTTTTGTTTGTTGGTTTTCAAAAAAACAAGTAAACATCAAGTAATCTATTGATTTTCAAGTAAAATCAATTAAAACACTTGGTTACACGTTTTTTGGAACGTGCAAATATATAATTAACCTAAACATTAACAAATTATTTACACATTAATATCAAAAAAAAGACTGCAAAAATGCAGTCTTTTGAATTTATTTACTGAAATGTTATGCTAAGACTGATTTTAAATCAGCATTCATAGCTCTAACAGCCTCTGCACTTTTAGCAAATTTTGCTTTTTCATCCTCATTTAAATTGATGTCAACGATTTTTTCAACACCATTTCTACCGATGATACATGGAACTCCGATACAAATATCGCTTTGACCATATTCACCGTCTAACATTACTGAACAAGGAATCATTTTCTTTTGGTCATTTAAAATAGCATCAACTAAAAATGCTACTGATGCTCCGGGTGCGTACCATGCTGAAGTTCCTAACAAAGCCGTTAATGTTGCTCCACCAACCATAGTATCAGCGGAAACTTTAGCTAATTCATCTTCTGAAAGAAATTGAGAAACTGGAATACCATTATAAGAAGCCAATCTTGTTAAAGGAATCATTGTTGTATCTCCGTGACCACCAATTACCATTCCTTGAATATCATTTGCTGGTTTATCTAAAGCTAATGATAAATAGGTTTTGAAACGAGAACTATCTAAAGTTCCTCCCATTCCGATAATTCTGTTTTTTGGTAATCCAGTAGCTTTCAATGTTAAATAAGTCATTGTATCCATTGGATTTGAAACTACGACAACAATTGCGTTTGGAGAATGTGCTAATAAATTTTCAGCCACTCCTTTTACAATTCCAGCATTAATTCCGATTAATTCTTCACGAGTCATTCCGGGTTTTCTTGGAATTCCTGATGTAATTACTACTACATCACTTCCTGCAGTTTTTGTATAATCATTAGTGCTTCCTACCATTTTAGTATTGAATCCTAAAGTGGTTTGAGTTTGCATAATATCTAATGCTTTTCCTTCTGCAAAACCTTCTCTAATGTCTAATAATACGATTTCACTCGCAATTCTTCTGTAAGCAATAGCATCAGCGCATGTTGCACCAACGTTTCCTGCTCCAACTATTGTAACTTTCATTGTATAGTGTGTTATATATTGATAAAAAAATTAAAATTCGTATTGAACGGATATATTTGTGTTTACAAATTTACCAAAAGCAACGGAAGATTGCACATAAATTTTGCTAAATTGATATCTACCTGAAATTTCTCCCATATAATTATACTTTGTCTTGTAAATTTCTTTCAATTTTTCATTTAAAATATATTGAACAGGAATAGCATCTTCAATCTGCCCTCGTTCTCCTGTTAAACTATATTTAAAATTACTTTTGTTAGAAATCAAACTTGTCATCAATTCAAATTTTTTCCATTCTTTAGAGGCGCTTACTTGAAATTGCCAAGTATCAACCTTACTGGTAATACGATTTATTCCAAGATTTCCATAAGATGTATAAGTATCTAAAAAATCAAAACTGATATTTTCTTTAGAAAATGCTAAAAGTGCAGCTAAATTAATTTTCTTCTTTTCAAGTGATTTGAAATACTGACTAAAATTATGTTTCAATCCAAAACCATAGACTTGATAATCGCCTCTTTTCAATTTGACTTTTGTAGAATATTTTCCAACGACTTCAAATCCTTTCCAAAGAGCAATTGAACCTTGCATGTATGGATAAAAAACCATTTCTTGATTAACTCCATTTGGAGCTGCCATTCTAATTTGGTTAGTATCAATATTCCCTATCAAATAATATTGGGTATCACTTCCTAACGCAGTTGGAACTGTTGCAGAAGAAACTACGTCTCCATTAGCAGTTTGAATAGTAAAAAATGAAAAGTCAGTATTATTAATTTGGAAACTTCTATCGCTTTTAGGAACAAAAAAAACATTACCGTGAAAACCTAAGGTAACATCATACAATTTTCTCTTTTTTGGAGAAGTCATCCAACTAGATGACGCCTGATAAACCGCTCCATCAGTTGCAGGAGTAATGTACTTTTCAGAATACAAAGTAGCATCATTTAAAAACCTATCAATCTGTTCAAAGGTTTGAGCAGATTGAGAAAGGGATTTGCCCGAAAAAATCAGACAAATCCCTATCAAAATATATTTAGAAAATTGATTACGCATCAATGTTCGCGTAAACTGCATTTTTCTCGATAAATTCTCTACGTGGCGGAACTTCATCGCCCATCAACATTGAGAAAACTCTATCAGCTTCTGTTAAGTTATCAATAGTTACCTGACGTAAAGTTCTGAAACTTGGATCCATTGTAGTTTCCCATAATTGCTCCGCGTTCATCTCTCCAAGACCTTTATAACGTTGAATTGCGGCACTTCCACCCATTCTCTCGTTGGCTAAATCACGTTGATCATCAGTCCAAGCGTATTCTTTTTTGTTTCCTTTTTTAACTAAATATAAAGGTGGCGCAGCAATATATACGTGTCCGCCTTCAATTAATTCACGCATAAAACGGAAGAAGAACGTAAGAATCAAAGTCGCAATGTGACTACCATCGACATCGGCATCACACATAATGATTACTTTGTGGTATCTTAATTTTTCTATGTTTAATGCTTTTGAATCTTCCTCTGTTCCGATGGTTACACCAAGAGCAGTGAAGATATTTCTAATTTCTTCGTTTTCAAAAACTTTGTGGTGCATTGCTTTTTCCACATTCAAAATCTTACCTCTTAATGGCATGATGGCTTGAAAGTTTCTATCACGACCTTGCTTTGCAGTTCCACCTGCCGAATCTCCCTCGACTAAGTAAACTTCACATTTTGCTGGATCCTGTTCTGAACAATCAGATAGTTTTCCTGGTAAACCTCCACCACCTAAAACGGTTTTACGTTGCACCATTTCACGTGCTTTTTTAGCAGCGTGACGTGCTTGAGCAGCAAGGATTACTTTTTGAACTATGATTTTAGCATCGTTTGGATTTTCTTCCAAATAATTTTCAAGCATTTCAGAAACCGCTTGAGAAACTGGAGAAACTACTTCTCTATTTCCTAATTTGGTTTTGGTTTGACCTTCGAATTGTGGTTCAGATACTTTTACCGAAATAATAGCCGTCAATCCTTCACGGAAGTCATCACCAGCAATTTCGAATTTTAATTTATCTAATAAACCTGAAGCATCAGCATATTTTTTCAACGTACGAGTTAATCCCATACGGAAACCTTGCAAATGCGTTCCTCCTTCGTGAGTATTGATATTATTTACGTATGAAAAGATATTTTCAGAATAACTAGTATTATAAACCAAAGCAACTTCAACAGGAATTTCTCCTTTTTCGTGCTCCATACTAATTACGTGAGAAATAATTGGCTCACGCCCCATATCCAAGAACTTAACGAATTCTTTCAATCCTTCTTTTGAATGAAAAACTTCACCTTCGTATTCTCCGTTTTCTTTGGTACGACGTTTATCTGTAAGTGTAATTGTAATTCCTTTGTTAAGAAAAGACAACTCACGCATACGAGCAGCTAAAGTATCATAATTATATTCTATTGTTTGAGTAAAAATAGTTTTATCAGGATGAAAAGTAACCATTGTACCACGCTTGTCGGTTGTACCAACTTGCTTTACAGGATACATTGCTTTTCCTCTTTCGTATTCTTGCTCGTATATTTTTCCGTCTCTAAAAACGGTTGCTTTTAAATTATCAGAAAGTGCGTTAACACAAGAAACCCCAACACCGTGAAGTCCTCCAGAAACTTTATAAGAATCTTTGTCAAATTTTCCACCAGCACCAATTTTGGTCATTACTACTTCAAGAGCAGAAACACCTTCTTTTTTGTGCATATCCACTGGAATACCACGACCGTTATCTTCAACAGAAACTGAATTATCTTCGTTAATAAAAACTCCAATAGTATCACAATGACCTGCTAATGCCTCATCAATTGAGTTATCTACTACTTCATAAACTAAATGGTGTAAACCTCTAACGCCCGTATCTCCAATGTACATAGATGGACGCATTCTTACGTGCTCCATTCCTTCTAGCGCCTGAATACTGTCGGCTGAATAGCTATTTTTTTTAATTTCGTCGCTCATAATAAATTATATCGTATGTATGATTTTTGTCTAACACGCAAATATACAAAAGCAAACATGATTTTAAAGCGATTCTAAGCATTTTATCGAGTAAGTTATCAACATTTAACTCTTAATAAATTTTAATTCATTTAAAGCGATTTTTTCAATATCCGAAAAACATACAAAACCCAACTACCTGATTAGGTTAGCTTTAAAAAACAAAAAAGCGCTTATCAATAAAGATAAAACGCTTTTTAAACAAACAAACTAAACTTCAATCTAAAATCAAGTAACAAGCCTGATTTTATTCTCTTTAATATTTTTTTATGCTTTTACATAGGCATCGTCATGGACATTTGCCACTGCTCTACCCGATGGATCATTCATGTTTTTAAAAGCTTCGTCCCATTCCAATGCGATTTTGGTACTACAAGCAACACTTGCTTCTTGTGGCACACACAATGCCGCTGTATCGCTAGGAAAATGCTCTGTAAAAAGAGAACGATAATAATATTCTTCTTTTGATGTAGGTGTTTGAATTGGGAATTTGAATTTAGCATTTGTTAATTGCTCATCAGAAATTTCTTTTCCAACCATTTCTTTTAAAGTGTCAATCCAACTGTAACCTACACCGTCACTGAATTGCTCTTTTTGTCTCCAAGCAACACTTGCTGGCAACATATCTTCAAATGCTTTACGCAAAACCCATTTTTCCATGCGTTCGCCGTTAATCATTTTATCTTGTGGATTGATGCGCATAGCAACATCCATAAATTCTTTATCTAAAAATGGCACACGCCCTTCGATTCCCCAAGCGGCTAAACTTTTATTGGCACGTAAGCAATCGTACATGTGTAACTTGCTTAATTTACGAACCGTTTCTTCATGGAATTCTCTAGCGTTTGGAGCTTTATGAAAATACAAATAGCCACCAAATAATTCATCTGAACCTTCTCCAGAAAGTACCATTTTAATTCCCATAGATTTAATAACTCTTGCCATTAAATACATTGGTGTTGATGCTCTAATAGTAGTAACATCGTAAG
>Ga0187843_10002459_pt1 | contig 11233 bp, 5 predicted proteins | sample SpaLakP09_SKY_43_FD_134516 | JGI IMG/M metagenome (GOLD analysis project Ga0187843, IMG submission 134516) | Oligotrophic lake water microbial communities from Sparkling Lake, Wisconsin, USA - SP09_SKY_43 | ecosystem: Environmental > Aquatic > Freshwater > Lake | place: USA: Sparkling Lake... | reverse complement strand
GGACAATTCATATTGATGAAGGATGGCGAGCCGATACAGCGGCTCGCCATCCTTCATCAATATGAATTGTCCCAGACCGTGGCCATCGCAGTATTCCTGCACCATGGGATAGCGATCCAGCGCCTGATAGCGCCCCAAGCTCGCCAGCAGCGATTGTGCGTCGTCGCAGCGCTGCGCCTTCTCCAGTGCCATGCCGGCTCGGCGCAGAAGCGGAGCCACGGCGTTTGGATCTGCCCATTTCAGTACCACCGGATAGCGCGCCTGCCGCGCGGCCGCAGCGACATCTTCCACCGACGCTGGATGCCATGTGCGCGGCACAAACAGGCCGACATCGGCCGCCGCCGCGTAGGTCAACTCCTTGCGCAGCACACGCTCCATCTGGACGGCATCGGCAAACATCATGCGATAGCCGGGCAGCGCTGCGCGCGCATGGTTGAGCATCATGATATCGGCTTCCGAAATGGCAAACAGCGCGGCCGGGCCAATCTCCTCGCCGAGTTGCCGCAACTGGGCTGCCACATCGTCCGCCCGCACCATGCCCCGGTGCAGATAGCGCGAGCCCAGTCCCAGCGCCTGCGGGCTGCGGGCGATGCCAACTACCTTGACGCCATGGCGGCCAAGATCGCGGATGATGGCCAGGCCGATAGGCGTGTCGATACCCAGCACCACCGCCGGCAGCGGCTGCGGCGCCGGTGGTTCCAACAGCGCGTGAATGGCGCGGCGCCAGCGATGCCGCTGCCGCTCCGTCACGCTGCCGATGGCGAAGATGCTGGTAAATACCGCCAGCATGGTGATTGCATAGAACCATGGCTTGGCCGGATCACCTTTGAACAGCGCTGCGTAGAACTGGATCAGCGGCTGATGCAGCAGGTAGATGCTGAAGGTGTAGGCGGCCAGCGGCCGCACCAGCGGCGCCAGTCGTTCCAGCGGCGGTGCCAGCGCGCGCATGCCGATAAAATGGCAGGCGACGATGACCGCCAGCAGATAGTCGGTCAGAAAATAGCGCGAGAAGGCCAGTTGCTGATGCCAGTGTGCGCCGATGACATCGCGCAGCCACAGGCTGCCGGCATCGGTCAACTGATAGTGGTGGAACAGGCCATAGCCCGCGATTGAGCTGGCCACCAGCAGGGCGCCGGCGCTGCGGCCAATGCGCCGCAAGGCTGTCCAGCGGTGCAACACTACGCCGGTGGCCCACACGGGCGCCAGCAGCAGGATCTTAGGGCCGATCAGCAGCATCACCGCACCGCACCACAGCAGACGCTTGCGGCCACGGGTAAAGCTCAGCACCGCAAACAGCACGTAGTACCAGAACTCGTAGCATAGTGACCAATATGGCACGTTGGAGAAAGACATGATCGACAGCGTCCAGCACTCGTTCAGGAAGGCCAGGCTGGTAAGGATGCGCAGCCAGGCCAGATCGTGCGTGGTGCGGTCGCCGTAAAACTGTGGCGCCATCGCTTCGCCCAACTGGTCCAGCACAGGCGCGAGCAGCACGGCGGGCAGCGCCAGCGAGTAGAAGCGCGCCAGGCGACTGGACCAGTATTCCAGCGGCGTGTTCTCGCGCGTGCTGGTGATATGGGCGATCACGTAGCCCGACAGGACGAAGAACACGATCACCGCCGCGTGGCCGTGGGTACTGAGCGGCAGCTTGGCCGCGCTCAGCAGCCTGATATTGGAGTGATACAGCACCACCAGCAGCGCGCTGACGAGGCGCACCAAATCTAGATAAATCGAAAATGAGCGGTTCATTCAGCGCTCTGCGACAAGGTTTGATGGAGGCCATGGACTGCCTGCCGCAAGCGCATGAAGCATTGATCGAAGTAGGCGTCGCTCAGCGTGTAGGGATCATGCAGGTGCGGCATCGGCGGTTCGCACCATAGGCCGAGCAGCGCGATCTGGATGTCGTGGCGGCCGATCAGGCGGCACTGGAGCGCATGCGCGTGACGGACTTCCATGGCGACGAACAAATCGCCAGGCTGCACGTCGAAGTGGCGCAAGTCGGTGGCGCTGTGGGCGCTCAGATCTTCGCCGCCGCGCTCCGCCGCCTGCAGCGCCGATGCTGGGGAGGGCGCGCCGGTACGCGTGGACAGGCCGATCGAGACGGCCTGCATGCCGAGGCGTTCGGCCACGCGCTGCGCGTAGGCGCTGCGGCAGATATTCCCCAGGCAGACAAACACCACGCGTCGCACCTGGTGCGGATGGCGGAGGTGAAGCGCCGCCAGCCTGCCGCTGCGCAAATCCATGCGCGCCAGCCATGACCGCACGGCACCGCGCCAGGTTCCATGCTGCGCCTCAAAGTTGAGCCGTAGCGCCCATTGGCCATAACTATCATAGAAGGCTTGCGTGGCGAGGCGGCCTGCCGTGTGCCACCAGCGGCCGCGCAGCAGTGGATTGCGCGACGACGAAGCGGTAAGCGGCCGGCTGGCCGCCACCGCCATGCCGCAAGCCTGAAAGCGCTGCGGATGCGCGGCGATGTAGGCACACAGCCGCTCCATGCGCGACTGGTTGAGCGCATGCCGTCGTAGCCGGCGGAATGTCTCGCCGTCGCTCTGCACATATTCAAATGGATGAGTAAGTAACACCACCATGTCCACGGCGGCGGCATGCGCCTGTTCCAGCAGCCTGCGCATCTCGGCAAAGCTGGTGCTGGACACCGCCACCGATTTCAGATGCGCGCCCCGGTCTCGATAGGTGAGTACCGGGCATTCCAGCACGCCGTGTCGCTGGTGCCGCCCGGCGTACAACTGGTATTGCGGCAGCCCGCCGTTGTAGACGCCCAGTCCAATGTTGGAACTGAATGGAATGCCGGCCATTGCCACGGCGTGAAACAGCTTATCGTCATATTGCAGATTCCCCGCCCGGAACACCTGCGGCGCCGGCAGTCCCCAGTCGGCAAACGTCGCCTGCCCATGCCGCAGCAGGGCCAGCGTGGATGCAATACCACGCCCGGCCAGATCGTCCTGGCGCGGTTGCCGCCGCACGCGTAACGCCCAGTCCTGATGCTGGAACACCGCCCAGCAGGGATGCAGATGCAGCTGCACCTCATGGCCGGCATCGGCAATCTGGCGCGCGAGCCCGCGCATCGGATCATCGCCAAAGTAATGCCGCTGCGCGGTCTCCACAAAAAACGTCGCCTGCACCCCGTGCCGCCGGAAGCAGTCCAGCAGAAATCCCAGCCCCTGCGAGCGGCCATCTGCGGTGCACAGCACCATCGGCGCGCCCACCGGCCGGCGCGTCGGATCGGCAAATGCTCCGGCGATGCTGAACTCTGTATCAATGGTGATGCAAACGCGCATGGCCGCCACTCGCTAAAGACGATCCGACCAGTGTAGCCAGCGCTCCCTCGCCCGGCATGCGCCCGATCAAGTGCAGGCCGAAAACTGCCGCGTTAAAGGATGCGATTTGTCCAGGACGAACGATTGTGTGCGACTTTTCTTTGCTCTCAAGTAAAATCAATCACATAAAGCCATAGAGGATGCCATGCAGAGTGCCCAGCCCAACGTCGACGCCATTGAAGCGGAGCGCTTCCGCCAGTTCATCATGGGCGTGACCGACTACGCGATCTACATGTTGTCGCCGGAAGGCGTGGTGGTGACCTGGAACGCCGGCGCCCAGCGTTTCAAGGGCTATCCGCCGGAAGAGATCATCGGCCGCCACTTCTCCATGTTCTATACCGATGAGGACCGCGTCAACGGTCGCCCTGCCGATGCGCTGGAGCTGGCGCGCAGCACCGGCAAATTTGAGGACGAGGGCTGGCGCGTGCGCAAGGACGGCAGCCGCTTCTGGGCCAGCGTGGTGATCGATCCGATCGTCGATCCTTCCGGCGAGCTGCTGGGCTTTGCCAAGATCACGCGCGACATCACCGAACGCCGCGTGGCGGCCGAAGAATTGGAGCGGGCGCGCGAGGCGCTGTTCCAGTCGCAGAAGCTGGAAGCCATCGGCAAACTTACTGGTGGCATCGCGCATGACTTCAATAATCTGCTGAACGTGATCATGAACGGGCTGGAACTGCTGCGCATGTCGCGTGACCCTTCGGTGCACACCAAGGCGGTCGACACCATGTCGCGCGCGGCTCAGCGTGGCGCCTCGCTGACGCAGCAACTGCTGGCCTTCGCCCGTCAGCAACCGTTGCGCCAGGAGGCGCATGATGTGGCGCGCGTGGTGCGTTCGTTCGATGCGGTGCTGCGGCGCGCGCTACCCGACGATATGCGCCTGCACCTGCACCTGCGGCTGGACGACGATCTGCCGCTGGCCATGCTGGATCCTACTCAGTTCGAGTCGGCGCTGCTCAACCTCGTGGTCAACGCGCGTGACGCGGTGGAAGGCGAGGGCGAAGTGCTGCTGGATGTCTCGTCCGTGTCGCTGGCCGAGGCGCAGGTGCAGCAACTGCCGGCCGGGTGCTACGTGCGGGTGGAGGTACGGGATCATGGCGCCGGCATGACGCCGGATACCATGGCACGCGCGGTCGAACCGTTCTTCACCACCAAGGAAGTGGGAAAGGGAACCGGCCTGGGACTGAGTCAGGTGTATGGCTTGATGCAGCAGTGCCAGGGTACGCTGGTGCTGGAGTCGCAACTGGGCGAGGGCACTTCGGTGTCATTGTACTTCCCGGCGGTGCGCGAACAGGCGACAACGGAAGCCAAAATCGCGGCCGAGAAAGTGCTGCTGGTGGACGACCAGTCGGAAGTGCTGGAAACCGCCATCAGCCTGTTCACGCACCTGGGCTACGAGGTGCTGTCGGCCGATAACGGCACGCAGGCGCTGGAGACGCTGCGTCTCCATCCCGGCATCGCCATCCTGTTCAGCGACGTGGTCATGCCCGGCATGAGCGGCGTCGAACTGGGCAAACTGGCGCGGCAGGAATTCCCCGACCTGAAGATCGTGCTGGCTTCGGGCTACGTCAAGACCGCGCTGCGCGATCAAATGCCGGATATCGGCAACTTTGAGCTCATCGCCAAGCCCTATCGCCTGAGTGATCTGATCCGCACGCTGAAGGCACTGTAGCACGGCAACGTGCGCCAGCGCACTCTGGGTACTGGCGTTGTGCGTCACTATGGCGGTTTGATAGGAGCCCCTGTGACCACCCCGTTTTTCACCGCCGTCCAACAACAGGCGCTGCTGGCGCTGGGCGCTGCGCTGCGCGCGCGCAAATACCAGTTCACCACTGTTACCCCGGCCACGCAGGAGCGTGTGCTGGCGCGTCCGGCCGAGCCGCATGCGGTCAGCCTGCGCGACATCTTCGGCTGGAACCGGCCATTCACTCCCGCCGCCATTGAGGCCGAACTGCTGGCCTGCATGCAGGCCGCTGGTGTGGTGGAGGAAGGCTATGGTCTGCTGCGCAGCACCGTGCGAGTGTCGACACTCGCGGGTGAGTGGCTGTTCCATTCAGCCTATCCAACCACGGAGGGCGACGCCGTGTTCTTCGGCCCCGACACCTGCCGCTTCGTGCGCGCTATGGAGCAGACGCCGCTGCCGCCGCGCGGCACGCTGCGGCGCATTGTGGATATCGGCTGCGGCAGCGGCATCGGCGCGATCGCGCTGGCGCGGCGCTTTCCAGAAGCCGAGGTGCTGGCGGTCGACATCAACGACCGCGCGCTGGCGCTGGCCGACATCAATATCCGTCTGGCCGGCGTGGCCAATGCGGAGGCGCGCTACAGCAATCTGCTGAATCAGGTGGATGGTGTGTTTGACCTGATCGTCGCCAATCCCCCATATCTGCTGGATGAAGCGGAGCGCGTCTACCGCCATGGCGGCGGCGAGCTTGGTGCCGGCCTGGCGCTGCAGATCGTGCAGGCGGCGATTGTGCGACTGGCGCGCGGCGGTGCACTGTGGTTGTACTCCGGCGTAGCGATGCAGGATGGCGATGATGCTTTTCTGCGCCACGCGACGGCGCTGCTGGACGAAGCGGGCCTGCGCTGGACCTATGAGGAAATCGATCCGGACGTGTTCGGCGAAGAGCTGGAGACGCCGGCCTACGCGGGCGCGGAGCGCATCGCGGCGGTGTGGCTGGTCGCCAGCAGGGAAGCGTGAGCATGCGGATACTGCAACAACGTCTGCTACGTGGCGCCAATCTGTATAGCCGCAAGCCGTGCATCGTCGCGGTGATTGAGTCTTCCCTTGCTGACGCCGGGCCGCAAGTCGCTTACACCGCGCGCTTTCTGCAGCAGGCATGTGGCGAAGCGGTGGAGTTAATGCACGCCGAGCCAGATAACGAGCTAGCAGGCGGCGCGGTGACCGCGCCGTCGCAGCGCTGGCGGGTGTCGGTTGAATACACGCTGGAACATCTCGGCCAAGCCGCGCTGGCGGCTGCGGTGGAACTGATTGCCGCCACGGAGCGCGGCGAAACGCCGGATGTGGCGTCCGCCGTGGCCTCATTGCGCGCGCTGGCGGCTTCGATGCAACTGCAGCCGGCCGCGCAGGCGGTGGCGCGTGAAGCTGCCGCGCTGGGCATCCCGGTGCAGCGCATCAGTGAGCACGGCGGCCTGCTGCGGCTGGGCTGGGGCCACCGGCAATGGCGCTATCTGGCGCAGGCAGGCGACGATAACCGCCTGCTGACCAGCACCTTGCTGCACGAGCGCCAGCTGATGCGCTCATTGCTGCTGGAAGCGCAGCTACAAGTGCCGGCCGAAGACTTCCATCATCCGCAGCGCCAGCCCGGCGAGCGTCTGCGGGTGCAGGTGCTGGACGGCGAAGCGCAGCATGCCGATGCGGTGGTGCGCGGCGTCGCCCAGCGCGCGGCCGCCACGCTGGGACTCGCGCATGCGCAGGTCGACCTGCTGCCGGGTCGCCGCGCGCCCAAGGTAGACGCGGTGCTCGGCGCGCCGCCGCCCAGCCACGAACAGCGCGCGCTATTGCGAGAGCTGCATGCCGATTCTGCGCGGGGACGGATTCCCGTGATCGGTATTACCGGCACCAATGGCAAGACCACCACCACGCTGATGATCGCACACGCGGTGCAACTGGCGGGTTTCCGCACCGGCTGTGCCAGCACACAGGGCATCACGGTCGCTGGTCAGTTGTACGGCGAGGGCGATTGCACCGGTTACTGGTCGCATCGCGCGGTGCTGTCGGCGCCGCAGACCGAGTTCGCGGTGCTGGAAACCGCGCGCGGCGGATTGCTGAAGCGCGGCCTTGCATATGACCGCTGCAGCGTGGGCGTGATGCTGAACGTGTCGGACGATCATCTGGGCCTGGACGGTGTGGACACCGTGGAGCAACTGGCGCGCGTGAAGTCGCTGGTGGTTTCCGCTGCCGAGGTGGCGGTGCTGAATGCCGACGACGCGCATTGCGTAGCGGCGCGCGGCCGCCTGGCCGGCAATGCGCGCGCAGTGTACTTCTCCATGAAGGCCGATAATCCGGTGCTGTTGGCGCATCTGGCGCAGGGCGGTGAGGCGGTATGGCTGGAAAATGAGGTGATCATGCTGAGCCAGCGCCAGGTGCGCCAGCGCGTGATGCCGGCTACGCATATTCCAGCTACCTGCGGCGGCCTGGCACGCTACAACATCGCCAACAGCCTGGCGGCGACGGCGGCGCTGGCTGCCAGCGGTTTCAGCGTGTCGCAGATCAGCGCCGGCCTGGCCAGCTTTGAGTCGGATGCTGCCACCAATCCGCTGCGCTCCAATGTGTTTGAGCTGGGCGCGATGCGCATCGTGCTGGATTATGCACACAACCCGGCGGCTTATGCGGCGCTGGCGACGCTGGCGCGCGGTCTGGCGCAAGGGCAGGGACAGAGCAAGGCGACAGGCCAGGCGCCGGGCCGCGTACTGGCAGTCGTGACTTCGCCCGGCGACCGGCGCGATGCGGATCTGGCACGTACCGGTGCAACCTGCGCCGCGCATTTTGATGAGCTGTTTGTTTATGAATCGGCGTCGCGTGGACGCGCGCACGGCGAGGCCGCGCAGATCATCACCGATGGCGCGCGCGCTGCCGGCGGAGCGGCGATCCATACCTACGACGGCGCGGCAGCCGCTGTACAGGCGGCGTATCTGGCTTGCCAGCCGGGCGATGTGATGGTGTTCGCCTGTGGCACCGAGGTCGCCACGTTGATCGACGCAATTCGCGCCATCGACCCGCCGGCGGCAGACCGGCTGGCGCAGCAGGCCATGCCTGCGGCGTAAGATGAAACAAGGGCCGCTTGCGCGGCCCTTGTTGCTCATGTTGCTTACACCAGCGTGGCGTCGATGCGCGCCGCGCTGACTGGATCGACCGGCCGCAGCGCGTCTACCAGCTCTGACACTGACGAACCGCAGGCATATGCCAGCACATCGCCCGGGCGGCATTGCGACAAGCCGAGGCGCAAGGCTTGCGACGGATCGGCTTCCAGCATGGCGCCAGCCGACTGGCCGCGCGCTTCCTGTGCCGCCTTCTGCATCATGGCGGAGCGTTCGCCAGCCGTACGGCCGCGATGCTCGCTCGGCCACTCGTAAAATACCGTGGTATCGAAACCGTCACCGCAAATCTGGCCGATCTGCTGGAAGTCGCGTTCGCGGCGGTCGCCTGGCGAAGTCACCACCGCCACCGTGCGGCCTTGCGTCATGGCGCGCGCGGTGGCGGCCAAGGCCTGGAAAGCCGCCGGGTTGTGCGCGAAGTCCACAATCACCTTGACGCCGTTGACGTCATACAGATTGGCGCGCATCGGATTATGCCGCGCATCCGAGACGAAGCTGCGCAGACCGGCCGCAATTGCGCCGTTACCCAAGTCGCTCGCCATCAGCGCCGCCGCAGCCGCCAGGCCGTTGGCGATGTTGTGCTGCGCGCAGCCGCCCAGCGTGGATGGCATCTCGTCCGCATCCAGCAGCACATGGTGCTGACCGTCGGCGCCGGCCGTCATCAGCGCGCCGTCTTCCAGCCAGGTTGCGCGGCCGCCGGCCTGCAAGTGGGCCAGCAGCATTGGATGCTGGGCGTCGCAGCTAAAGTAAATGCGCTCCACTTTTTCATCCAGGCCAGCGCCGATGGCGCAGCAGCGCGCATCCTCGGCGTTGAGTACGACCGCGCCGCCAGCGGCTTGCAGTACCACGCCTTTGACGGCGGCCAGGTCTTCCAGCGTATCCACACCGTCCAGTCCCAGATGGTCTTCGCTCACATTCAGCAACACCGAAACGTCGCAGCGGTCGAACGCCAGGCCGCGTTTAAGGATGCCGCCGCGCGCCGTCTCCAGCACCGCAAACTCCACTTCCGGCGCCGCCAGCACGGTGCGCGCTGACCAGTAGCCGCTGCAATCGCCGCGCTTGACCTCCGCGCCGTTGATGAACACACCCTCGCTGGTAGTGCAGCCGGTGGCGATGCCGGCCTGACGCAGTACGTGTTCAATCATCAGCGTGGTGGTGGTTTTGCCGTTGGTGCCGGTCACCGCGATCACGGGAATGCGTCCGTCCTGATCACCGAACATCGATTCCACAATGGCGGCGCCGGCATCGCGCGGCACGCCCGCACTGGGATATTCATGCATGCGGATGCCTGGTGCCGCGTTGATTTCGATGACTGCGCCATTGCGGCCGTTCAGTGGCCGCGAAATGTCTTCGCATACGAGATCAATGCCCGCCACATCCAGCCCGATCTTGCGGGCGGCGCGCACGCACATGGCCAGCGTCTCCGGTGGCAGGCGGTCGGTCACGTCTTCCGCCGTGCCGCCGCTGGACAGGTTGGCGTTGCCGCGCATGACGACACGGTGGCCCGCTTCCGGCACGCTGTCCAAGTCCAGTCCCTGCGTGGCCAGCGTGGTTTCGGCGTGGCCGTCCAACGGGATGCGAGTCAAGATGTTGGTGTGGCCTTCGCCGCGCGCTGGATTGCGATTTTCCAGTTCCACCAGCTCTCGCACGGTGGATACGCCATCGCCCACTACGGCAGCAGGGCGGCGCAGCGCCGCCGCCACCACGCGTTCGCCGGCCACCAGGATACGGTAGTCGTCGCCCGGAATGTAACGTTCGACGATGATGGTGCGGCCATGTTCGCGCGCGCGTTCGAAGCCCAATTGCACTTCCTCCGGCGTGCCGCAGCGGGTCGATACGCCGCGCCCGTGGTTGCCGTCCAGCGGCTTGACGGTGACCAGGCCTTGCAGATCGCGGGCGGCGCGCAGCGCCTGCTCCAGCGTGCGGACACTGACGCCTTCCGGCACCGGCACGCCGGCTTCCTCCAGCAGTGCCTTGGTCAGCTGCTTGTCCGACGCGATGCCGACCGCGATATAGCCGGTGTCGCCGGTAATCGTCGCCTGCAGCCGCTTTTGCTGCGCGCCCCAGCCAAGCAGGAACATATTGGCGTCTTCGGTCAGGCGCTGGTAGGGAATGCCCTGACGGATCGCCGCGCGCAGAATGGCGCCGGTGCTGGTGCCGATGGCGTGGTGTTCAGCGGTGTCCTTCAGCGCGGCGACGCCGGCTTCCAGTTGCTGCGCCAGCCCTTGCGCGCCGGTGGCCAGGCCCCGTACCAGGGACATCGCCAGATCGCAGGCGTCAATCGCTACGTGCTCCGACTCATAGGAGCAGACCACGCGGTACTGGCCCGGTGCATTTTGCACCTCGTGGGTGCGGCCCAGGTAAGTCGGCGTGCCCGCCAGGCATTGCAGCGCAATCGTCACATGCTCCACCACGTGTGCCAGATTGGCGCCGTTGTTCAGCGCTTGAACGAAGCCGCCGTACTGTCCCACCGAGCAGCGGTGATCGTACAGCGATGGCAGCAGTTCCAGCAACCGGGTGTTGAATCCGTCGATACTGGTGGAGGTCAGGTCGCGCATGTCCTGCAAGTCGATGATGCTCAGCAGGCATGGCTGGTTGGAGTACAGATTCGGGCCACGCAGTACGTGTTGTTTAACGATATTCATGCTCTAAAGTCCTGTTGGTTAAATATTCGATGAAATCTGCCAGCGGGCCTGCCTGCGCGGCACGCTCAAAACTGGCGCCGGACGGCAGCACATGCAGCCGCACATCCAGCATTTCTGGTACGGCGCCGGAGCGTACTTCGGCGATATTGGTGACCGCCTGGCGACAATCGACCACGGTAACGGTGCCTTCGCCTACCACTTCAATGCGGTCGCACGCGACCATCAGCGCGGTGTCTTCGTCGATGCCGGCACCCAGCAGAAACGGGCTTTGCGCGACCACGCTCAGTAGCCGGTTGAGGCGATGGCGCTGCGAAAAGTGCTGGTCGATGATGACGCGGGTGACGTAACCCAGGCCCGCACCCAGCCGCACCGCGCCTTTTTCCGGCGCCAGTTCGGCCTTGCCCTCGGCCAGCATGTGGG
>Ga0187843_10002457_pt1 | contig 11235 bp, 12 predicted proteins | sample SpaLakP09_SKY_43_FD_134516 | JGI IMG/M metagenome (GOLD analysis project Ga0187843, IMG submission 134516) | Oligotrophic lake water microbial communities from Sparkling Lake, Wisconsin, USA - SP09_SKY_43 | ecosystem: Environmental > Aquatic > Freshwater > Lake | place: USA: Sparkling Lake... | reverse complement strand
TAAATAGCTCCTCCAGTAGCAAATAATGCAGTAAAAATACCCCCAAAAAATCCAAACGGTGCAGCCCACCACTTATTGATTGGATCACCCATTTCTGAATTTCTTCGCCACAACACTCGAGCGCCATTGATGAGAGCAAAACATCCCAATGTGATTAATAGTGGCTCACTTGGCGCCCTTAGCAAAAAAATAATCCCCAAGATCATCCCGATCAGAGTAAACGGAAAGAGCCATTTGAGTTCTTTTAGATTGGCATCCTGAGAAGATTTTCTGCCAACATATAGTGAGGCGCATAAATCAATGATGACCATTATTGGTACCACTGATTTTAGTGGGTACATCTGTACTAGCAGTGGCACTGAAATAATCGATGAACCAAATCCTGAAATACCAAAAATAAAGTAGGCACCAAAAATAATTAAGGTAGCCAATATAAATTGGCCAGGTTCAATTAAATCAAAAATAATTAAGCCTCAACTAAAATTGTTTGACCAGGCTTAATCATCGTAAATTGCACGGGAAGATTTTCAATACTCAATTCCTGGTGCTTTAATCTAACGGCTGTGTAATAAGAGTCTTCAAGAGATCCTGCATCGGGCAAATCTTCACGGTAGTGAGCTCCTCTCGAATTCTCTCTAGCAATAGCCGCTTCCGTTACAGATTGACTGACCAGAATGAGATTTTGCAAATTCATCCAATCTTGCCAAGTATTGCTATATTCCCGTTGAATGTCACCAACACCCATTTGATTTAATTGAGATGCCAGCTGCTTCAAGGTTTGACGTGCTCGCGATAAGCTTTCTCTGGTTCTTGAGATACCAACATCATCCCACATGCATTCTGCTAGTGCATCACGAATTGCCTCAATATCGCCAGCCGATTTTTGTAATGGCGCTTCATGCTCATGAATGCTAGCCATCACCTCATCCATATTGCACTCCATTAACTTCTGAGAGACAACCCAACGCGCCATCGACTCTCCTGCGATGCCACCAAACACGGTTGAGTTGGCAACGCCATTGCCTCCCAAACGATTCGCACCATGCACGCCACCCGTGTCTTCACCTGCAGCAAACAGCCCCGGTAAATCAGTACTGCAATCATTCTTAAAGACTAAGCCGCCCATCATGTAATGCGCTGTTGGTACCACCTCAACTAAATCATTAGTCAAATCAAATCCACTATCAGCACAACGCTCGACCATACCCTTAAATTGTTTACGTACATTCTCAGGACCTAAATGGCTCATTTGAATATAAACACCACCATTAGGAGTTGCGCGCCCGGCACGGATTTCTGAATTAATTGATCTAGAAACAATATCTCTTGTCGCGCGCTCATTACGAGGATCGTAGTTACCCATAAAGCGCTCTTGATTGCCATTAAGTAAATATCCGCCAGCCCCACGTAAGCCTTCCTCGATGACTGTACCCGTCATACGGGTACCTGGCCCGGCCAATAATCCTGTGGGATGAAATTGCACCATCTCCATATCACGCAAAGTTAATCCTGCTCTTAGAGCCATTGCTAAACCATCACAACTCTTATCACCTGATGGGGTGTGATATTTGTACATGGTTGGGCCACCGCCTGTGGCCAAGAGCACGGCCTTGGCGCGCACTAAGGTGAACTGGCCAGTTTGCATGTTAAGCATTAATACGCCAGCAAGCGATTTCCCATCCTTACTATGAATTAATTCAATGGCGCGATGCTCTTCAAGACGGTTGATTCCTCGTGACCAAACTTGCTCAGCCAATCGATTAATAATTTCAATACCCGTTAGGTCACCTTTGTGAACGGTCCGGTCAAAGGTTTGTCCAGCAAATGCTTTTTGATGTACCGTTCCATCTGGATTGCGATCAAAAAAACAGCCTAATTCATTTTCTAGTTCACGAATACGCTCAATAGCCTTAGAGACTAAAGTCCAAGCAAGCTCTTGGTCGGATAACCATTTGCCACCTTCAATCGTATCCATAAAGTGGCGCTCAACCGAATCCCCCTCTGCCAATGCCACGTTATAGCCACCCTGTACCATCCGAGTACAGCCGCACTTTCCAAGCAAGCCCTTGACAGCAATAGTGATATGGAGCTCTGGATTGGTTTGATGAGCATGTAAGGCTGCAAAGAGTCCAGCACCACCAGAGCCTAAAATTAAGATATCCGTTTCAAGAGTAGCAATGCTCATGATTGGATACCAAGGCTTTTTAGTACAGCCTCTTTATTGCGAGCAACATCAGCTCTCACTTCTTGATAGATGCTACCGCCATGACTATCCATAGCTACAAGTAGTGGTCCAAAGTCTTTAATCTTAAAACGCCAAAGCGACTCAGGATTGAGATCATCCATATCTACATCCTCAATTTGCTCGATCCAGGTTGTCTCTAAGGCTGCAGTACCACCAATAATGGCTAAGTAAACTCCGCCAATTTCTTGGAAGGCTGCTGCAGATCCCTCGCGCATGCCGCCCTTACCAACAATCATCCGAACGCCATTCTCCGTCATCAATGGACGGGTAAAACGCTCCATGCGATCCGATGTGGTCGTGCCAACGCAAATAGGCTGATATCCAGCTGGAAACTCCTTACTCACAGCTACCTTACGCACATTAGGAGCTGTATGAATCACTGCATGCCCATTTAAATCAAAGCGTGTTTACGACCCTTATCAAATAAGTGAATCTGTGTCGCATCCCGAATTCCAAACAGCGTGTTTTGCAATGTCACCGTGTCGTTAATCCGTAGCTTACGAACATCTGCTTCACTCACTGGGGTTGGAAGCGTGTAATGTGCCATCTCTTCTCCTAGAACCCGTAAGTGACGCCATCAGGCGTAAAAGTTGCGCGCGCCCTACGTGCTGAATGGCATTGCATATTAACGGCTACTGGATTGAGGGTGATGTGCGTATGGGCTAACTCAATATGGACAGCAAATGCAGTGCCATCCCCGCCTAAACCTTGAGGTCCAATGCCCAACTGATTTACAGCAGCAGTTAACTCTTGCTCTAGCTTAGCGCCCTCCTCATCACTACATACACTACCCAGGGGTCTTGTAGCGGCTCGCTTAGCCATTGCAACGCATTGCTCAGAAGTACCACCAACACCAACACCAACAATCGTTGGCGGGCAAGTCTTCCCTCCAGCAGAGACAACGCTCTCAATGACAAAAGATTTAACGCCATTAATTCCATCGGCCGGAATCGCCATCTTCAAAAATGAATTATTTTCTGAGCCACTGCCTTTTGGAACCATTTCAATTTCAAGCAACTGGTCATCATCACAAAAATCGATAGTTATAGCCGGCATATCAATTCCACAAGAAGTGTGATTATTTTTTCTCGTGATTGGATGCACAACCGAAGAGCGGAGGGGATATTCAGTAGTTGCACGCTCGCACCCTTTACGGATTGCAGCTTTCAATTCCATACCATCAAGCTGAACATTGCGACCAATCTTCACTTTGTAAATGGGTAATCCAGTATCTTGGCAGAGTAAATTATCCTCTCGCTCTGCAACGGAGATGTTGGTGATCATAGTCTTTAGCACCACCTGAGCACGAGCATCAGACTCATTTTGGTTTAAACGCTCGATACCAGCCTTAACATCATCTGGCAGAACTTTTAAGGCTCGGATGTATAACTCCTTACAAGCCTCTTCAACTGCCTTCATTTGTAACTGCATAAGGTGATCCGATCCAATCAGTTCGCTAAATACAAAAATAAAAGACCGCAAGCAATACCAAACAAAATGGCTAGCTGTGTCCAGGCTTTACGAAGGCCACGCCACGGACCAAATTCAATTATGAGTAGTCGAATGCCACCAATTAAATGGATAGCTAGCAAAATGACTAGCGCCCACTCACCAAATTTAAATACCCAAAAATCGGTTAAGCCTAGATAGCGCTCAAAGTCACTTGCACCCCGCAAAGATTGCGACAGCATTAAAAAATGTAGGGGAATAAAGCAAGCTAACAATAAACCAGAGAAGCGATGACATACATAAGCAAAATAAGAAAGATGGCTTTTTGCACGGAGATCAAGTGTTGGTCTAGAACTCATACATTGCCTCCGGTATAAACACCGACTACGGCAGTGCTACCAAGAACTAATATGAGTGCTGCCAGTACCCAGGGTAGGAGCCTGGAAATAAACCCTCTTGAGAAAGTTTCCTCAAGAATATTAGCTAGGCCAATTGGTGCATGTACAAAACACGCCAAGACAAAAATCTCGTAAAAAATGGCGAAGGGAACGTTACCTTGCGTCCGCCCCAGAATCTCTTCTGCAGTTAAACCACCCCGAATTGCATAAAAAATAATAAGGAGGTGGATGCTGACACAAAGACCTAAAACCATGGCGCTAATTCTTTGGGCATACCAAAGCTTGGCCTGTAATATTCCTTGGCTCACAACTTACCCCATTTGCTACCCCGTACCGCAGCTATTGCCACCAACTTTTTTAACCCAGCAATACTGGCTGTAGGCTCTATTTTTTTAGGGCATCGCTCAGTGCAAGAACCCTGCGTATGACATGCATGGCATCCTTCGTCACCGGCAACGGCGCGCAAGCGATCTAATTGCTGCACATCACGTACATCATTAGTTAATGTCCAGGCACGATTGAGCGCAGCAGGGCCAAGATAATTGGGGCGACTCTGAACAACCTCACAAGAGGAATAGCAAACACCACAACCAATACACTCAATCCCAGCATTGGCCAGCTGACGCTGAGTTGATTCTGGCTCAACCTTCGCAAAGTCATCGTGACGAGTTTTATCCCCTTTAAAGAAACCGACAGCCCCTTTCCATTTATCAAAGAACTCGCGCATATCCGTTGCGAGGTCTTTAATTACTGGTAAATTATTTAACGGGGCAATCTCCAAAGAATCACCCTTCACTATCTGAGAGACATGGGTACGGCAAGTCCACCGAGCAACCCCATTAACCGTCATGGCACAGGAACCGCACATACCAACTCGGCAAGCAAAGCGATAGCTCAGAGTGGGGTCTAACTTGCGCTGAATATAGGTCACTACATCCAAAACCGTTTGATTTGGATTACGTGGCACCAAATACTCAATAAACTCCCCTTCTTGAGTACCGCGCCAGACTTTGACTTTAAGATCTGTATTGGACATGGCTTGATTATATCGATAGATAGTAAAAAATAAATCGAATATAATTTTCTTTGAGATAAAAAATAACTTTATATAAATATAGCCATGTCGAGCATTAAGGTACTGAAAAACTTTCTAGCAATCACTAGACATAAAAGTGTTGCATCTGCCGCCAAAGAAATTGGCCTCACTGCAGCAGCAGCCGGTCAACAACTGCAACAGCTCGAATCCGAGCTTGGTGTAGAGCTATTTGACAGAACAAAGCGTTCTCTGAGCCTCAATCATCAAGGTAGATCATTGATTGAGCCTATTCAGGATATTGTTGCTCGTTATGAAGCCTTAGGCTCTGATTTCAAATCAGAGCTCAGTGGAACCATTGTTTTGGGAGCACTTGTTTCAACGCTCATGGGGACTTTTGGGAGCACTCTGAATAAAATTAAGCAAAGTTATCCAAATCTCGAAGTGAAATTGATAGCGGGTTTATCTAGTAATTTTCTTGATCAAGTTCTAGATGGAAGCCTAGATGCTGCCATTGTCACCGAATCTCCTTATTCCCTACCCCAGAACGTGCAATGGACAGAGTTGTATACCGAACCCATGGTATTGATTTATCCAGCCATCAAAAGCAAAAAGGGGTCCACCATTAAAGAACTATCGAATGATCTTCCATTTATTCGCTTTGAGAGAAATACCTGGACTGGTCATCTAGTAGATCAAACCATTCGCGCTAGCAAGCTAGCTGTTAAAGAAGGTATGGAACTCAATTCCGTAGAGGCCATCATTGAGCTAGTAAGACAAGGATTGGGTTACGCGATTGTTCCTAAGCTAGCCAACATCTCCTGGGATTCTGATAAACAATTGCAGATTGCAGAATTAAGCGGGAAAACTATTTTCCGCAAGGTGGGCTTACTAGAAAGAAAAAAACACAGTCGCCAAAATATTACTCAGGCTATTAAGCAGCATTTTTTATCCGTGCTCTACAAAACTAAATGATAGGTCCCTTTGAATCTTTTAGTTGGATGCATTAATAATAAGAAAAGTCCGGCATCACCGGACTCTTCAGATCAAAAAGATTAAAGTGCTATTTTTTAAGATTCAGTTCGGCACCTAACTTGCTATAAAGATCAAATTGCTCTTTTGCAAAAGCCTCAGTATCTGCTTGTGATCGAATTGCTGGAATTGCACCAACAGTGTCATTACCACTTAACCAGCCAGAATTCTTGGCCACTTCCTTAAGCGCAGCCTGCCACCTGTCAACAACTTCAGATGGAAGTCCTGGAGGTCCGTAGAGGCCACTCCATCCCATTACCTTTTCAAGACTACTCAAGCCCTCCTCTTTTGCGGTGGGGATATTAGGAAAATCTTTTAAGCGTGTTGGTGTAGAAGTGACGAGGGGGCGCATAGTATTACCCTTTATTTGCCCCGTAATCGTTGTTAAGTTATTACATAAAAAATCGACCTCTCCACTTAATAATGCGGTTGTAGCCTGCCCTCCACCCTTATAGGGGATCATAGTTGCAGCAGAAGAGGGTAAGCCAACATCTTTCAAGACCACCTCAACAGCTAAATGTTGTGTGGTACCTGCACCTGCAGAGGCGTAGTTTAATTTAGTTGGATTCGCCTTAATTGCTGCTATCAGTTCCTTCATATTTTTATAGGGTGCATCTGGCTTCACTACGCAAACTACCGGATTCAAGTCGAGCAAGGAGATGAACGTAAAGTCATTCCACTTGTAAGGCGTGCTACTGTCAAGCGCTGGCACGATAGCCTGAGAGCCTCCTCTTGAAACTAATAAGGTGTAGCCATCTGGGGTAGAAGTGCGCACTTTTTGTGAACCAATCGTACCCGATGCACCAGCAACATTTTGCACAATGATGTTTTGTCCCAATAACTTGCTCGCTATTGGGACTAAATTTCTACCAGAGAAGTCGCTATCCCCGCCAACGCCATAAGGAACAATCAGAGTGACGGCTTTATTTGGATAGTTTTGGGCTATCGCAACTTCAGCAGTCAGCCCCGTCAACATGAATAGTAGAAAAAATTGTCTCTTGACTAACTTCAGCATGCTACCTCCTTAGGATAAGGCACCTCATGTATATGAAACTAAATACTAATGAAAATTGAGAATAAAAAAAGTAGGGGTTTAAACCAATAAAAACATTGGATAACTAGGTGGTTAACTCAACTGAAAATTGTGTTCCCGGTACCAATATTCCACCTCTATCACCTGGGATTACCCCGCCCCAGCGAGAATCAAAATAGGCTGGTAAGGGCCTTGCTGATGGAGGTGCAATCCAAAGGCGTAATAAATGGCGCTGAAGCTTAGGATCAGGCCAATTCTCAAAGTCATTCCTTGAATGAAGAATTTGATGGTTATGCAAGAATTGGATATCACCCTGTTCAAAAGCCATCTGCAGTGCAAATCCTGGCTCTTGCAAAATAGCATCAATTTCGTCCATTACTTCAACTTGCTCACGAGTTAAGCGAGGGGCATTTGGAAAGTGGCGTTGCGCCTCTTCTATATAGTGCCGTAAGTAAACGCAAGATAAATGCCCTTGATACCAATTAAAGATCGGAATCTCAAACCATGGATCCCGACCTTCGGGAACCTCTCCACGGCGATCCGTTGGATAGGGGGTAAACATTGCAGACATCAAATCAGGCCTGCGCTCAATCATTTTGTTGTATAGCGCCATTGAGCTGGCAATAAAAGATTCTCCGCCTTCTTTCGCTTTTTGCAGGCAAAGCAAGCCAACAATATCAGCCGAGTCAGTGTGGTAATCAAGCTTGCGATTCGTTTGATAAAAACGTGCGCCAGCTTCAACCTTAGCGCCCTGATCACGCACATGCCCTAAAAGATGACCCTTACCATTGCTACTTCTTAGACTACCCATATGACGCCCAAGACCCATATAAATAGTGGCAGCTTTTTCTATAGACCAGCTTTTAATTGGCAACCCCCTCAGCATTACAAAACCACGCCCACTAAGTAGCTCATTCAATATTTCAGCAATAAAGGGGGTCAGCTTCTTTAGGGGAAATGAGGCAGGAGTAATATCTTCCAAAGCAACACCAGAGCTAAGAAAATGATCGGCCGCAGACTCAAGCTCAGCAATTTGTTCTGAGTCCCAGTGCACAATCCAAGTGGGATCATTTTGAATTTTCTTACCCAACCATGCACTAGCACCCTCAATCAAGCGGGGGGGATCTCCTGTATTACTTCCAGAGTGTTCTACATCCATATTCATTTCCTCACTTAGCCATATTGGGACTTAGACTGCAATCGAGTAAAAATAGTCTATCCCAAAAACAGGGCAAGTAATTCATAAATACACTTTTTCATATCAATTTATTTAATGTTTAAAACTTCCATATAACCAAACTCTATAGATGATATTGAATGATTAAGGGTTATCACTCATTTTTGCTCAAGTGCTCTTGCTCAGAAATAATTGCTATAAGGTTAAAAATAGACACACTTAATAAGTTACTCCGTACGACACTCCGTAAATAGAGATTAATGGAATGAAGCTTAAAAAATATCGTATGCTCTATTGATCTAAAACTACACTCAATAAAATTCCAGGAATTTATTTATGGTCACAAAAATTACTAATGGCGCTGATAATTTTATTAAAGCCTTAGAGCTTGCGGGTGTCAGCAAGATCTTTACATTGTCTGGAAACCACATCATGCCAGTGTATAACGCAATATTTGATTCTAATATTGAGCTAATACATACTCGACATGAAGCTGCTGCAGTCCATATGGCAGATGCATGGGCACGACTGACTGGTGAGGTCGGAATTGCCTTGGTAACTGGCGGTCCAGGACATGCTAATGCAGTCTCCGCTCTATATACTGCCTCAATGGCGGAATCACCAGTCGTGCTGATATCAGGACATGCGCCCTTAAATCAACTAGGAAAAGGTGCCTTTCAGGAGATGGCTCAAGCAGCTATTGCTGCCCCTTTAACAAAAGCATCTTGGACCTGTCAAAGAGGAGAGGATATAGCCTCCGATATAGCCAAAGCAATACGCATAGCGAAATCAGGAAGACCAGGCCCTACTCACCTCAGCCTACCTAGCGATGTTCTAGAATCTGCCGCTCCAATCAATATGTCATTGCCCTCAATGAAGATGTTTTTAGCCGAGCAGAATCAAGCCGACCTATCAGAGATTTCAAAAATACTCAGCGTATTAATGGCTGCTAAAAAACCACTCATCCTTGTTGGGCCAATGATGCTCTCCAAAGCGGGTAGAAAGCATTTACAACTTCTTGAAGAATCATTAAACATTCCAGTCATTGGCATGGAAAGTCCGAGAGGCATAGGCGACCCCAGTCTTGGTGCTTTTTCTGAGGTTCTATCCAGTGCGGACTGCATTCTCTTGCTTGGCAAGAAGCTCGACTTTACATTGAAGTTTGGTAATACCCCCGGCATCAATCAAGAGTGCACTTTTTTGCAAATTGATCCTGAAGAAGCTGAAATTGAGCGGGTGAAAAATGCAGTGGGCAATCGATTAAAGTCAGCATTTATTTGTGATACCCCTGCTGCCATTAACGCACTCCTCTCCGCTAAACCTTTAAAACACCAAGATGTTGATGGCTGGTTACAAGAAGTTGCTTCAGCAATTGCATACCGCCCTGCTGCATGGAAAGAATTGGCGCCAAGAGATGGGAGACTCCATCCAGCACAAATATTTTTACCACTTCAAGAATTATTGGATAGTCACCCTGATTCCATCCTAGTGAGTGATGGAGGAGAAATCGGACAATGGGCCCAGGCATGTTTAAGAGCGCCCAATCGAATTCTGAATGGCGTTGCAGGCTCTATTGGAGCTGGACTACCTTTTGTATTAGCTGCAAGAGTCGCAAAACCAAACGTGCCCATCATCGCAGTAATGGGAGATGGTACGTTTGGATTTCATAGTGCTGAAATTGACACGGCCGTTCGTTATGGTTTAGATTTTGTACTATTAATAGGGAATGATGCTCGGTGGAATGCGGAATATCAGATTCAGCTTAAAGACTATGGCAAAGATAGGACCATTGGCTGCGAACTATTACCATCTAGTTACGAAAAAGTTTGCCAGGCCTTTGGCGGACATGGTGAGTTGGTTACCAATTCTGACGAGATGTTGCCTGCAGTAAAACGAGCAATAGCAAGTAAATTACCATCCTGCCTTAATATTTTGATCGAGGGTCTGGCAGCACCTAATATCAAAAGGGCTTAATAGTTGACTAACTTATAGGCGAGCTCAATCCCTCGTGCTAACCTAACTAAACTGTCCAACTACTGGGGGTCAGTTCACGCAGGGTGGCTTGAAAATAAATCCATGGAGGTAAAACTAAAGAATGAACAACACCTTCATATTAGTTCTTAGACTTTGTCCCAGAAATTAGGTCTGCGTCCTTTCAGTGCCATTTGCATTATTTTGGTGCGCAATGAACTAGGATCTCAATAAAAGCTACTTGCAGGGATACTTTGCCTCAAAGAATCGAACCAGAGTCTTCGCTGCACGCTCCTGATTGAACTGAGGATTTGCCTGAGTCCATAAAAGGAACTCCTGCAGAATGATCTCTCTTGTAGCAGCGTTAGATGAAAAACAAATACTTGGTTTTAATTTTGGATTGCGACTCGCCAGATAGGCCTGATAGACGCCCTCACCAAACCCAAAACAGAAGTTATGCCCATCAATATCATCTAAGTTCTTACACAGATAAACCAAAGCAGCGGTTGAAGAATCATTTTTAGGTAAGTTGGCTTGAGCGAAGACATTTGCCTGCAATAGAAATGTGGCACTAGTGGCCAATAGAATTGAGTGAAATAGTTTCATGGTGATCTTCTCTGTAGATTAGCGCCTAAATCCACCCATACGACTACCACCGAAACCACGACCACTAAATCGATCATCATTCATTCGGTCGTCACGTGCTTGCTCGCGCATGGCATTTTCTTGAGCAGCTTCACGATAGGTATTCGGATTTGCGCGATCTTGCTGGTAGCTACTGCGCGCCTCTTGATTTAATCGATCAGCTTGAGCGCGCTCTTGTGGAGTAGCATCTTTCTGAAACGCACTATCAGCGCGCTGACCTGCTGCTCTCGCTGCCTGCCTATCCTGAGGAGT
>Ga0187843_10002456_pt1 | contig 11236 bp, 9 predicted proteins | sample SpaLakP09_SKY_43_FD_134516 | JGI IMG/M metagenome (GOLD analysis project Ga0187843, IMG submission 134516) | Oligotrophic lake water microbial communities from Sparkling Lake, Wisconsin, USA - SP09_SKY_43 | ecosystem: Environmental > Aquatic > Freshwater > Lake | place: USA: Sparkling Lake... | reverse complement strand
ATTAGCTGGTACAGGCTGGCAAACAGCAGGTTCAGCACGCAAAACAGCAAGCCGATGGCCACATAGAATTGCGGCCAGCTCATGGTCATGCTCACGTGATAGATATCGTGTGCCAGCCGCAGCGGCAATCTGTGCACATGAATGATGCGCCCGCCCACTTCCAGCTGCCTTACCCTGCTGCCCTGCTGTTTCATCTGTCTGCCTCTCTGACCGGTTGCGGCCATTGTGTGCAGGCCGTCAGCCAGCGTCAATGCACGGCTGGCCGCCGTATTTGGACGCAGCCACCACCGCTCTGGCATGATGCCAGCCATGAGCGCCACTTCTGCCCTGATCCTGCTGCTGCACATCAGCCTGCAATTGCTGCTGATCGTGCGCGTACTGCTGCGCCCCTACCGCGACCCGGCCGCCCGCATCGCCTGGACGGTGGTGGTGGCCACCCTGCCCTTTATCGGCATCACCGCTTATGTGCTGCTGGGTGAAGTCAGCATTGGCCGCCGCCGCATGGCCAGGCTGGCCCGTATCCAGCAACAACTGCCGCCACTGCCGGCGCTGGAGCGAACATGGCCGGAGCTGCCGCTGCCGGCGGATCAGGCCCAGCTGTTTCATGTGGGCCAGTCCATCAGCGGCTTCGCACCCTGCAGCGGCAATCAGGCACAGCTACTGGCCGATTCCAATGCGGTCATCGACAGCATGGTGGCGGACATCGATGCCGCCCGCTCCCATGTGCATCTGCTGTTTTACATCTGGCTGCCCGACCACAACGGCAGCAAGATCGCACAGGCACTGATGCGCGCTGCCGCCCGTGGCGTGCACTGCCGCGCCCTGGCGGATGATGTCGGCTCGCGCGATCTGCTGCACTCGCCGCTCTGGCAGCAGATGCAAGCCGCCGGCGTGCATCTGGCCGTTGCCCTGCCGGTGGGCAATCCGCTGCTGCGCCCGTTCAGCGGCCGTATCGACCTGCGCGATCACCGCAAGATCGTGGTCATCGACCACTTCACCGGCTACTGCGGCAGCCAGAACTGTGCCGACCCGGAATTCCGCATCAAGCCGCGCTTTGCCCCGTGGGTGGATGCCGTCATCCGCATTTGTGGGCCGGTGGTGCAGCAGAACCAGCGCCTGTTCGCCACCGACTGGATGCTGGCCTGTCAGGAAGATCTCGGCCCGCTGCTGGCCGCCGCACCGCCACCGCCTCTGGCCACGGACGGGCCGCCACTGCTGGCCCAGGCCATCGGCACCGGCCCCACCGCCCGTCACTCGGCCATGCCGGAACTGTTTGTGGCGCTGATGTACAGCGCACGCCGCCAGCTCACCATCACCACGCCCTACTATGTCCCCAACGAAGCCCTGCAAAGCGCGCTGTGCGCCGCCGCCCAGCGTGGAGTGGCCACCACCCTGCTGCTACCGGCACGCAATGACTCGCTGGTGGTGAGTGCTGCCAGCCGCAGCTATTACGCCGAGCTGCTGGATGCCGGCGTGGTGATTGCCGAATTCCACGGCGGCCTGCTGCACAGCAAGCTGATGACGGTGGACGAGGACATCTGCCTGATCGGCTCGGCCAATCTGGACCGCCGCAGCTTCGAGCTGAATTACGAAAACAATCTGCTCTGCCACAGCCGCGAGCTGACCGCCAGCTTGCGCGCACGCCAGCAAGCTTATCTGACGCATTGCAGCCTGGTCAGCCCGGCCGAAGTCGCCGCCTGGCCGCTGTGGCGCCGGCTGTGGAACAACACCGTAGCCATGCTGGGGCCATTGCTGTAAAGCATTGCGACACACCCAGCCCAGCCCTGCAGAATAACTCGCCATCATCACCGTTGCCGGAAACCACCATGAGCCAGCCACTGCATTTCCACTCCCTCCACTACACCGCGCCGGACAAGGGCCCCAAGCTGATTGTGCTGGGTGCGGTGCATGGCAATGAAACCTGCGGCAGTGCCGGCATCCGGCGCATCCAGGCCGAGCTGGAACAAGGACAGCTGCGGCTGCAATGCGGCAGCCTGACGCTGGTGCCGGTGGTCAACACGCTTGCTTACCAGCTGGGACAGCGCGGAGCCGACCGCAACCTGAACCGCAATCTGGCACCGGTGGCCGCACCGCAGGATTTCGAAGATCACGTCGCCAACTGGCTGTGCCCGCTGCTGGCCAGCCATGAAGTGCTGCTGGACCTGCACTCCTTCCAGTCGCCCGGCCAGCCCTTTGTCTTTATCGGCCCGCGCGACAATCAGGACAGCCTGGAGCCCTTTGCCCATGCCGCACAGGAAGAAGCCCTGGCCGCACGCTTGGGCGTAGGCCGGCTGGTGGATGGCTGGCTATCGACCTATGCGCTGGGGGTGCAACGGCGGCTGGAGTTGTTCGGCCACAGTGAAAACCGCCAGCGACAGCTGAATACCGATGCCCGCTACGGTATGGGCACTACCGAATTCATGCGTGCCAACGGCGGCTGGGCAGTGACACTGGAGTGCGGCCAGCATCAGGACCCAGCAGCGCCCGATGTAGCCTATCAGGCCATCCGCAACACGCTGGACCATCTGGGCATGGCCGCCGCAGCGACACCGGCAGCGCCGGCGGCCATGGCAACGCTGAGTCTGTACGAGGTAGTGGACAAGCTGCATGACGACGACTGTTTCAGCCGTACCTTTGCCAGCTTCGACCCAGTCGGCAAGGGCGAGCTGATCGGCCGCCGCCATGATGGCAGCCCGGTACTGGCGCTGGATGATGGCTGCATCGTGTTTCCCAACCCGGCCGCGCAGACCGGGCAGGAGTGGTTTTATCTGGCACGGCCCAGCCAGCGGCTGGGATAGTACCCGCGACTCAAACCTGGCCAGCCGCGCCAAACAGCCCCGGCACGGTGTTTTCCTGCTCGAAGCGCAGTAGCGCCGACTTGAGCGGCAAACCGCCGGCATAGCCGGTAAGGCTGCCATCAGCCCCCAGCACGCGGTGGCAGGGCACGATCAGTGCAATCGGGTTGGTGGCATTGGCCCGCCCCACCGCACGGGCAGCACCGGGCTTGCCCAGTGCCAGCGCCAGCTCGCCATAACTCATGGTTTCGCCATAGGGTATGGCACACAAGGCTGCCCAGACTTGCTGCTGAAAAGCCGTACCGCGTGCCGCCAGCGGCACATCAAAACTGCGCCGTTCGCCACGCTCGTACTCGTGCAACTGGCGTGCCACCTCGGCCACGGCGGCATCATCGCGCCGGCTGCCCGATAGCTGCGCTCGCTGCAACTCCTGCTCCAGATGAAAATCCAGCCGCAACAGCCGGCCCTGCAAGTCCAGCCACACCATGGCCGGGCCAAAGCGGGTGGCCACCACGCCATGGCAGGCGGCATGCTGCGGAGCCTGCAATACCTGCTGGGCAGCTTCATCGCGAGTGGACAGTACCGCAGGCGGTGTGTCACTCCACAAGCCACCCTGGGCAAACAGCGGCGCAGACGCTGCGGCGTGGTGGGTGGCCTGGTCGGTGGCCTGGGCCACACTCTCCGGCGCGGGCGCACTAAACAGATCGGGAGCGGAATATTTCATGTGTTCTCCGACAGGCTGGCCCACAAATGCAGGGTGGCCAGACTGCGACAAGGGGCGAATGCCTGCATCAGCTGCTCGGTCTGGCGGGCATCCGGCCGCTGTGGCAGGGCATGAAAACGTTGCAGGGCGGTAGCCAGGCCGCTGTCACCAATAGGCGCGCAATCGGCAAAACCCAGCCCGCGCAGCATGACATAGCGCGCCGTCCACGGCCCCACTCCATGCAGCGCCAGCAACTGGCGCTCGGCCTCGCTGGCACTCTGCCCGGCCAGCGCCGCCAAAGGCAGGCTGCCATCCAGCACGGCACGCGCCGCGCCCAGCAGATAGGCCGCCTTGGAACGGGAAAAGCGCAGAGCAGTGAGCTGCTCCGGCTGCAGCGCCGCCACCTCGGCCGGGCCGGGATGGGCCAGCAGCGCGCTGCCGGCAATCGGCAGGCCGGCCAGCTGAATCAGGCTGCGCCGCAGTGCAGTAGCAAAGGAAAGATTGATTTGCTGGCCGATGATGGCCCAGCACAAGGCTTCGAACGGCTCCGCCGTCAGCGGCAGCCACAAGGCCGGCCGGCCCCCCAGCAGCCGCGCCACGGCGGGCCGGCTCTCCGCCAGCGCCTGCCAGTTTTCACGCTGGCCATCCAGCCCCAGCATGCGGCGCACCACCGGTTCTGCTGCCGGCAGCAGCGCCGGCCAGTCCAGCAGGGCCGCCCCGCTAAACACGGCATGCACCTGCCCGGCGTCAAACTCCAGTTGCAGCAATAGCGGCGCACCATGCAGCAACAAGCCTTTATCCAGGCGATTGCCCTGCCAGCGTTCGGCCGGCCCGGCCGGATCGCGACCGTGATAGACCAGCGCCGTGGCGGCGTGATAGTCCGCCGGCAAGGACAGGGTAAAACCGTGCTGCGCCACCACCTGTTGCATAAAGCCTCCAGCCTTGCGGCCAGAATGACCGACGACCCGGCATTATCGCGCAGAAGCGGTCCGACCACACCTTGCGGCTTGCGCTGAAATTCATCAACGCGGCGCTCCGCTGCCGCCATGGAAGAATGACGTCATATTGAAGTACCAGGAAAGGCCATCTAGTATGTCAGACATAGACTGACTACCCGGCCTTTAGCATAGCTTGCTGCCATGAACCCATTTGCATTGCTTGACAAGCTCAAGACGCCGGTATGGATTATTCGTCCTTCGACCGAAGAAGTGCTGCACGCCAATCCGGCGGCACTGGCACTTGCAGCCGGACTGAGCCCTGCCGATATGCGCCACGGCAGCCTGTCCGCCTGCCCACACCCGGCTTTGTCCGACTACACCCCGGCCATTCTGGCCCGCGAACAGGTAGTGGAAATCTGGACCATACGGCAGCAAGACCAGCCGCAGCCACTGTGCTGCCACCTGTGCTGGCTGGACATGGCCGGAACAGCCGACGCCATTCTGGTCGAGGCCAGTTCACCCGCCGGCAGCATGCCGTCCACCAGCGCGGCTACCATTACCGACACGCGGCCGGAAGACGATTTTCACCGCATGCTGATGCAAACCAATAGCGCACCCATGTTGTTGATCGACCCGGCAGACGAAGGCCGTATCGTCAATGTGAATGAAGCCGCAATGCGCTTTTACGGTTATTCCCGTGCCGAGTTCGCCGCCAAGCACACCTGGGAGATCAACGCCCAGGGCCGCGCCATCCTGCCGGTGATGCAGCAGATAGCCCAGCTGCCAGGCGGCCACAAGCCCTTGAGCTTTGTCCACCGGCTGGCGGATGGCAGCCTGCGGGATGTACAGACCTATGCCGGCCCGGTGGTGATGCATGGCAAGCGACTGATGCTGTGCGTGATTCACGACATCACCGAGCAGCAAAGACTGAAATCCGAACTGGAACAGGCGGCGCTGCGCGACCCGCTCACCGGATTGTGGAACCGCCGTTACCTGCTGCAACAGCTGGAACGCGCCATTCTGGAAAAACAGCATTACGGCCACAGCTTCAGTCTGATCCTGCTGGACGCCGACAACTTCAAGCGCATCAACGATCAGTTTGGTCACTTCACTGGCGACGAAGTGCTGGTCTGGCTGGCCCACACCTTGCAATCCCGGGTGCGGGCCGCCGACAGCGTATGCCGCTGGGGTGGCGAGGAGTTCATCATCCTGCTGCCGCAAACCAGTCAGCACAATGCGCTGCATCTGGCCGAATGCCTGCGCGAAACCGTGGCCAGCGGCCAGACCACACCGCTACCGGCCATCACCATCAGCATGGGTGTCGCACAGCACCTGGACGAGGAAAGCGTGGAAAGCCTGATCATGCGTGTGGACAATGCGCTGTATCAGGCCAAGTCATCCGGCCGCAACTGTGTCATTGCGGCCTGAAGCCCCGGCCGGCCGCTGGGAGCACACGCCGACTCAGGCTAGAATGCGCCAGCGATGGCCGCCGCAGCGGCTGTTTTCCCTACCTGCATAGCGAAGATGACGATGGATCAACAACTGAAAATGGAAGACCTGCAATTGGGCGAGGGCAAGGAAGTGGTACGTGGTGCGCTGATTACCACCCACTATACCGGCTGGCTGGAAGATGGCAGCCAGTTTGACTCCTCGCACGACAAGGGCCGCCCCTTCCAGTGCGTCATCGGCACCGGCCGCGTCATCAAGGGCTGGGATATCGGACTGATGGGCATGCGCGTGGGCGGCAAGCGCCGGCTGTGGGTTCCGGCGGCACTGGCCTATGGTGAGCGGCAGATCGGCACGCGCATCCCGCCCCATTCCAATCTGCTGTTTGAAATCGAAGTGCTAGAAGTGCTGACCCGCGACGACTGAGTCCGCCGCGCCATCGGCCACCGCCAGCTGCCGGGCAGCCTGCCTGGCCACTTCGTCCAGCAGCGGCTGCCAGTCGCGAGCTGCCGACTGGCGGAACAACTGCATGCTGGCATACCACGGGCTGTCGCTGCGACCCAGGCCCCAGCGGAAATCCGGATTGAACGGCAGCAATAGCCAGCAAGCCTTGCCCAGCGCCCCGGCCAGGTGCGCCACCGAGGTATCCACGCTGATCACCAGATCCATCTGGGTGATCAGCCCTGCCGTGTCCTGCAAGGTATTCAGCGTGGCCGCATGGTCGATGATGCCGGCCGCCCCCACCAGGGCCGGGTCTTCGCGATACTCGCGCTGCAGCGAATGGAACTCGGCATCCAGCTGCAACAGGCGGTGCAGCTGCGCCAGTGGCAGGCTGCGCTGCCGGTCATTCAGATTCTGCGCCTGACCCGACCACACCAGCCCGATACGCGGGAGCGGGCCCAGCCGCTCGGCCCAGATTTGCTGCTGCTCTGCCGTCACCGTCAGATACCCGTCGGCTGCCGGGATATTGTCCAGCGTGGTGGCAAAGCGCAGTGGCAAGGACATCATCGGACAGTGCAGGTCGAAAGCCGGCAGCTGTTCGCGCCGGGTAAACACCTGCACGGCGCTTGTCATCTGCCGGGCCAGCTCCTGCAGTGGTGGTTTCAGCAGCAGGATCAACCGGGCCCCGCGCTGCTGCAGCAAGGGCAGATAGCGCAGCATCTGGATGGTATCGCCCAAGCCCTGCTCCTGGTGGAGCAGCAGGGTCTTGCCCTCCAGGTTCTCGCCCTGCCATTCCGGCTTGGCAAAGCGCTGCAGGCCGGAACGCTGGCACAGCTGTGGGTCCAGTTTGCGTGCCTCGTAATACTGCCAGCCACGGACGTAATCCCCCTGCAGCAGCAACAGCCAGGACAGGTCGTAACGGGCCAGCACATCGTCAGGAAAGCGCTCCAGCACCTTGTCCAGCAACGCCTGTGCCGCCACATGCTCGCCATTCTCTGCCAGCAGCGTCGACAGATTCACCATGGCGTCACTATTGTGCGGATCAAGACGCAATGCCGTGACAAAACTGTCATGCGCGGCGGCGCGCTGGTCGAGCAGCAGCTGCACATTGCCACGGTTGCTGTAGGCTTCGGCCATGGCGGGACGCAGGGCGATGGCACGCTCGAAATCGCGCAGGGCCTGCGGCAACTGCTGCTGGTTTTTCAGCAGGATGCCGCGATTGACATAGGCCTCCGCCAGATCGGGTTGCAGGGCAATGGCGCGGTTGAAGTACGCCAGTGCCGCCTTGCCCTGGCTCAGCTGCACCAGCGCCAGCCCCAGCAGGAAGTTGACTTCCGCGCTGTCCGGGTAGGCTTTCAACACCCGCAGCAAGCCGTCTCTGGCCGCGGCCGGCTTGCCCTGCTGCAGCTGCTGCATGGCCTGGTTGATCTTGTTGAGCGCGAGTTGTTCGTTCATGGAGCGGCAATCGAAATGGAAGACAGTGCCGGCAGGCGGCGCTTGCTGCCAGACAGACAGCCTGCAAGTGTAACGAGGCCGCCAGCAGCCGGCAAATCGCCGCTGGCGGCCACCCTGGCTAAAGCCGCATGCCCAGGCTGAGGGAAAACAGGCTACGGTCACGCAGCAGGTTGTAATCGCCGCCACCGGTTTTCAGGTAATTGATGTCCAGCTGGTAGCGGCGGCGCATTTCCAGACTGAGGCCCAGCATGGCAGTGAAGCGCCCCTGCGAGTACAGGCCATCATAGGAATAACCCCGCACATCCTGCCCCAGCGTCAACGCCGGGGTGAGCGTGAGTTCCGGCCAGAGGCCGCTATAGCGGCTTTCCAGCCGGGCACGCAGGCCCCAGGCATGGCTGGTGACAAACCCATCCAGCCGGCAGCTGGCTGCATCACTCGTGCAGACCGGATTGTTCTGACTGGGTGCCATGCCCCAGCCACCACGGCCATAACGCATCACCGAGGGGTCTGGCAGAGCAATCACATATTTCGACCCCAGTTCGGCCGACAGCTTGGCTGCCCCACCCCATACCTGACCCAGTTCATGGCTGACGCCCAGGCTGAGATTCAGCACCCGAAACCGATCATAGCCATCTGCCGAGGCCCCTGCCGGCAGCTGGAGCAGCCGCGCCAGCGGTCCGCGCCCCAGCAACAGGCCATTGAGAAAGTCGGCACCATTCCAGGCCAGTGGCTGATCCGGAATGTAGGCCAGCTCGGCATAGGCTGCACCACGCCCAGCCTGGCCGGTCTGGAAATTGACGGCAAACAAGTGCAGATCCGCCGGAAAGCTGCGGTAATACTGGCTGCTCAGTCCAGTCGGCTGCGCTTGCCCGGTATTGGCCAGCAAGGGCGTGAGCACGCCGGCGCTATTATGCTGCACCCCGGTATAGCCCACCTTGCTGTCGATATTGGCCGCGTAAAAGCCGAACTGGCCCACGCCAGCCAGCAGGTAATGCATGCCAAGACCGTATTGCCCGCCGCTAGGCAGCCGGTCTGCCGCACGGCTGACCGAGTCCAGCGCATTGCCCAGCGACTGCGCATCGGTGGTGCTGATGCTGCGGTGGTAAAGGGCCGACAACAAGCTGCCGTTCAGCGTCAGCGCATTGCAACCCAGCTGCACATAATCGCCCGTAGAGTAAAAAGTGCCGCACCCCGGATAGACATTGGGGGCAAAGGCAAACTGGTAAAAACCGTCCAGGCTGAGCCGCTGGTTGAGCTCCAGCTTGCCATACAGCGCCCAATCCGGAATGCCCGCCTCGGCAGACACCGAACTGGCGCGGCTGAGCGCGGCGTAATCGGTAGCGTTGACTTGCGACAGCACGCCACCAGAGGTGGGGCTGCCCCAGGGAAGGGTCTGGCGCCCTGCGCGCAACAACAACGGCAGCCCTGCCAGGCTAGTTGTGCCATACAGGTAGGCATCATCCAGCACCACATTGCCAAAGCGTCCCAGTGGGACAAAGCCCTCATCGCTCAGCGGCGCGCCGGCCTGGTAATGATTGGGGACATTGCCATGAGCCACCCCTTGCTGTGACAGGGCGTAGTCATACCAAGCCTTGCCGGCCAGCCGCAGGCCCAGGCCGCGATACTGCAGATCGGCCTGCAGATAGCCCTCCAGCGCCGTGGACACCGCATCGCCGCTACGATAATTCAGATCACCGTCATTCAGGCTCTTCATATTGGTGCCGCTGGTCAGTTGCGGATCGGGGTTAGCCGCACGCAGCACCGTCCCGACGCCCAGCCAGCCCCGCAAATCCAGCGTGGCGGCATCCAGTTCCAGCTGCACACCCGGCCCCAACGCCGGCTTGACCGCGCCCAGGCCATTGCTGATTTCGGCAGCCAGCAGCGGCGCGGCACAACATGCCAGCCACAGCCCCGCCAATCCGTTTGTGCTACACCCCCGCCCCCGGGCTTGCCGGTATGCCCTGGCAGCCCATTGTTTGTTTTTGTGCATGACTGATGGTTTCAAGCTGTTTTCGACGACATCCGCTCAGTGCCGCCACACCTGACGCCGGCTCCCCCGAGCACGACCTCATGGCAATACTGAGCAAACGCAGCCGGCATTCTAGCCGCTCATGCAAACCAACAACCAGCATATCCATATTAAATTAAACATTTGCCCCAAACGGCAGGACCGGCCATCAGGAAGTCGCCACCGAGGAGCGCAGTGCTGGCAAGGCATGCACGCGCCCCACCCACCACAGCGCCACCCCGACCAGCAGCACCGCACACCAGCCATTGCTGCCATAGCCGATGATCTGTCCGCCGCTGCCGGCACTGAGCAGCAAGCCACCCAGCCAGGCACCGCAACCATTGCCCAGCGACTGAATGGCGCTGTTGACGCTGAGAAAGGCACCGCGCCGCTGTGGTTCCGGCACCGTGGTCAATAGCGCCTGCAAGGGAATCATGCGGCCGGACAAGGCCACCATGAACACGGGAAAGAACGCCACGATGGCCAGGAAGGGAATCGTCGGCAAATGGGTGACAAACAGGATGGGCAGCATGGAAAACAAGGCCATGATGCGGAACAGCTGATGCTTGCCATAGCGGTCGGCCAGCCGGCCGATGCGCCGCGAGGTAAAGAAAGTGGCCGCGCCACCGGCCATGTAAATCCAGGCAATCTGCTGCGGTGCGATGCCGTGATTGGCCACCAGTACCGGCGAAATAAACGGAATCACCATCATGTGCGACACCATCATGATGAAGGTGAGGCCAAAAGCCCGCACATGGCGCGCATCGCTCAGCAAACGCCACAGTTCCGGCAGCACCTGACGCAGCGGAGGCGGAGCCACTTGCAGATGCAGCCTGAGCGAAGGCACCAGCCAGGCGGCGGCCAGCCAGATCAGCAGCGACAGCACCACCAGCAGGTAGAAGGGCGAGGACCAGCCCAGATGCGCCCCCAGCACGATGCCAGCCGGTACCCCGGCGATGGCCGCCAGCGAAAACGCCGTCATGATCACCCCGGTGGCCGCACCGCGGCGTGTCACCGGAATGATGTCGCTGACAATGGTCATGATGATGGAGGCCAGCACACCGCCACTGAGGCCGGCAAAAGCGCGGGCCAGCAGCAACATGTGGAAATTGCTGGCCGTGGCGCACACCAGGTTCGACAAGGCAAACAGGCCGTAAATCACCAGCAGCAGGCGACGGCGGTCGAAGCGGTCGATATAGGTGGCCGCGAACAGACCAGACAGGCCGGAACACCAGGAATAGGCCGATACGGCCGTGGCAAAGGCCGCCGGGCTGATGGCAAAAGCATGCATGATCTGCGGCCCCAGCGGCATCATCACCATGAAATCCATGATGATGGTGAACTGGGTCAGCGCCAGCAGCCAGAGCAGGCCACGTTCACGGGCAGGGCTTAATTCGGCCATCCGGGTTTTCCTTGTAGTGGCCAGCAAGCAGCGTCGCCACGTTTTAAT
>Ga0187843_10002452_pt1 | contig 11247 bp, 12 predicted proteins | sample SpaLakP09_SKY_43_FD_134516 | JGI IMG/M metagenome (GOLD analysis project Ga0187843, IMG submission 134516) | Oligotrophic lake water microbial communities from Sparkling Lake, Wisconsin, USA - SP09_SKY_43 | ecosystem: Environmental > Aquatic > Freshwater > Lake | place: USA: Sparkling Lake... | reverse complement strand
TTTGTGTTCAGTAATCTGAAAAGCGGGCAGGGGCTGGCCGACATCATCGCCATCATCGAAGAGAAGGGCATGCTCAAGCTGTAAGCCAGCCGGGCAGGGCGACGTGTTGGCGAGTTAAAAACCGCTGACAAAAACCTGTGGCTGCGTGCGCCTCCTTGCCGTACACCTTGTACTGTCTGCGTCGGCGCGCCTTGCATCAGGGAAACAGCGCTATTTTGTTAGCAGCCCTCAACGTAACAAGGCCGGGAACTCACTCGCTAGCGTGTGGCCCGTCTTCCGGCGGCGCCAGCGGGCGCTGCGGCTTGGCCAATAGCATGCCATCGTAGGGCTGGCAGATGGCGGGAATACTGTCGCCATGCAGATACACGGTGGTTTTGGCGCCCACCTTTTTGCCAAGGCAGGCTTTTACTGCGGCCAGCGGTGGTTCGTGCGGCGGCGGGGGCGGTTGGTGGCCGTGTTCATCCGCGGCATGCGGACCATGCGGGGCGCAGTGCGGGTGTTCGGCGGCCGAGGCATCACGGTGTTCGGCCGGGCAGTGATGAGGAGAGGGCGCATCGAACGGTGCGGATGTCTCAGCGGCTTGGCTGGTGCTGCTCAGCAGCAGGGCCAGGCTGGCGCTGGCAAACAAAAACAGGGAGGGGCGCATGATGGACCTGCATTCATGGTGAACAATGCGCTCACCTTAGTCAGGCCGGCCTGGCGCTACAAGCCGGCCGCTGCCAGCTTTACACCGCTTTGAGTGAAGTGAAGCCAATTAGCCCCGTTTTACATGCTTTACATGCCATTCGCCGGGGCAGACTGCCTGGCATGGGCAGGCAGTCGGCATGGGGTGTTAGTTTTTTATATGAAAAATCATTAATATTGAATGTGTTTTATTTTGAAATTTTTTACGTTGATGCCAGTAATTTTCAATTGTTTTGTTCATTCAGATCAACGAATTTACTGGCTGTCTTGCTGGCATGCTCCAAGAAATATTGAGCAATCGCTTCAGTTTTTATCCCGGTTAGCATGATGCCAGTTTCGCTGTAGTATTCATTTAACTCATTCCAAGGGCTTTGCTTTTCATTTCCATAGTATGAAATTTGTACATAATATTTCCCGTTGATAGATGCGCAGCTCAGTACTCTGGGGTAGAGTACTGAGTATATTTTATTATTTCTATATGGCGCTATTTCTTTCTTTGAGAGGTTTGGTGCACTTGCTGTTGAGGATATTTTCAATTCTTTATTCTGCAAATTCAACACTCCTGGCATTTTGCAGTGCTCTGCTGTGAATGCGTCGCCTGAGTTTTGGCATGACATGCTAATGTCAAGATGTAATGCTCCACATTGAATTGTTGTGATTCTTTCAAGGTAGATTGGGGCTGCTATGGTTTGCAAGGACGCGAGGGTAATTGGAATTAGTATTTTTATATGCATATTTTTCTTTTTCGGCATGTTGGCTAATTTTTCCTAAATGGACTAATGGTTAACTGTTTAAGTTTTCAGTGTTTCATGAAAATAATTATGATGATTTTGACCTTTTTAATTTATGCTATTCTTGCGGAATGTGTGCGGGGTCTTGATGCTAAATTGTGATGATGATATGAGTAATGCCTATGCTTTAGGGAGTGTGGTATGGGAGTATGTTTGAATTGATTTTAATTTCATATCATTTTCGCAAAGCTCTATACATTGGTACTCGCTGAGTTAATGGTAGTTTTTTTACGTAATCAATGGGTTTTTGGCCATATTTGTCTTGTTCATCAAGTGAGGCTCCGTGAGAGATTAAGTAAGATGTTATAGTTGGTGTCGATTTTAAAATAGAAAACATGAGTAATGTTATTTCGGAAGTGCGAGTGTATGAATTTGTATTTGCCCCATGTGAAATCAAGTATTTCACACTCTCAATTTGATTGCTGTTTATTGCATAGTAAAGCGGAGTTTTCCCATCGTAGCCATCATAGTTTACATCGCCTCCTGCATTTATGATTGCAATCATCGCATCTTTATTTTTTCCCTCAATCGCGTAAACTAGTGGAGTTTTGGAAAGGCTATCCAATTCTTGGTTTGTATCACAATTTTTAGATTTTATGAAATTTTCAATGGACTCTGTTGTTCCATTTTTTAATATAATCTTCCATTCTGATGGATTGCAAGCAAATGTGGTGCTTGAGATGCTTAAAAGTATAAGTGTGGCCAACATTATTTTTAATTTCATCGTTAAAAGATCCTGAAATATTTCACCCATGTGTCGTAAGGTCTACTATTTTAAACTGGAAAGTATGTCCAAGGTGCGTATCTGAGCTTTGCATATTCAGATGCGGTTCGTGGTGCGTTCTTTCCATTTATGCCAGGCTGGCATGACTGTGATAGGACGATATCTTGTGGTTGCCCAACTTGTACTGGTACAGACCGTTTACCCATACTCGTCCGGCTAGCTGACCATTTTGCTTGCTGTATGGTTTGGTATTGAATTCAAACTCTGACACCCGTTTCTGGCCAGATGCATCTTTGTATACCAAGAACAGCGTATCGTCGAAAACCTTATTACTGTCTTTTACTACCTTGCCTATAGTGAAGCCACGAGCACCGATAAGGTTGACCCGGCCATTTTCGGTTTCAAACGCAAAGCAGGAGATATTGTTCTTCCCATTGGCGGCAGCATGATGTTCGAATAGATTTTTTAGAATGTCGTACTTTTGGCTTTCGTTATATTTCCCAAAGTAAAAATATTTGTATTTATCTACTGGATTAGCCATGATTCCTCCTGGCTACCAGTAGGGCCATAGATGCTGATTTTATAGCTACTATTGCTTGGGGTGAATTGCAAGCGAGAGTAAGAAAAGAAATAGTAGGGTTCATTCTGTGGCTGCAAGTAGGTTTTGTTTAAACCATCAGAACGATTAGCTTGGAATGCTTGAGTTAGTGTAAGGCCGGACAATGCGTGCAGTTGGTTGGCAGAATTCTTGCTGAGAATCAGTTCACTATTTGCAACATCATCAGCTGACACTCGCAGGTATTTCTTTCCTGCTGAGATGCTTGACTGAGCATCCCGTAGCGCGATGACAAATGGAACCTGATACTGTTGTGTTGCAATGTCTTTGCGGGTGAGGATGACATCCTCCATGCCCTGATTGGCCTGACCCTGCTGTAATTGCGCGGCGGGCCCAGAGCAGGCGTAATTATTCAATTTTGGCCAGAGGTTTCTATCTGTGTAACTAATGCAGCGAGGAGTGTCGTTCAATTTTCGTGCTGCGTTGTTCAGATCTTCCGAGATGAACTGGGCGAGCCGGTACTCCGCGGTATTCTGATCTGCTTGTCGATCAAGCAGCCTGAGCTTACTGATAGCGAGATCGGTGAACTTGGCTCCGTGCTCCATGGTAGTGATTCTTATCTCTACTTTGGCGATTTGAGCGCTGCTAGGATTGATCAATAACATGCGCTCAGCTGAATTTAGCAGATTTTCAGACTTGCCGGTGATACGGTCATCGATCTGATCAGTGAATACTACATTCTTCAGCTCTCGTTTTAGTTGCGGCAGCGAATATTCGCTAGCATGGTAGCTGAAGGTAAAGCGGCGGCTTTCAAAAGGCTTAGTGTCATTCGATCGGTATAAACTAACGATAACACTTTTAGGTGAAGCATTCTGGAACTGGGTTGCCGTTGATTTACTGTATCCGGGAGAAAACACGATGGCAAATAGTGTGCTAGGCTTGGCCAGTGTCAATGTCAATATAGCGGGGTTCTTGATAATTTCTGCTTTGGGGTACTGTTCTTCTGCGTGAAATACCCAGGCCCTGGCTGGGTCTGAGGTGAAGAGATTTTTTACAGAGTATTGGCCTGGTATTGTACTGGCTAAAGTTTGGTTGGCATGAACATTTAGTGTATTCCAACCCAGTTCCACGGCCGTATCTTCCGGCTGGTTGGTTGCATAGCCGCATGTGGAAGTCAACGAAAATATGCTAATTAGAATAAAAATATGCCGATAGTTAATCATAGGATTTCCCATTAGCCTGATCCAATCAGGGCCTTGATATTGTTGATGCCTTGTAAGTGTATGCGGTCGGCCTGCTATTTCACCTATGGAGAGCTACCTATCGTTGTCACCGAGCTCCAGAAATGGTGTCCCAACACCAAGCATCTAGAACAGATATAACTATTGAATTATAAGATGGGGACTGATCTATTCGAAGATTTTTTTGCATGCGACATCTAAAGCGTCACCATCAAGTTCGCCAAGGGTAGTTCTGCTTACTAATTCTTTTGTCTTTAAATTATACACCCCAGGATACGATTCACCTGTGCAGTCAGGATCGCCATTGACGGAGACATATTGGCCATCTTTTTGAAATGACTCCATTGCTGATTAGACTGAATACATTCTCAAGTTGTTGTTTTGCTGATATTTTTTTATCAAAAACCCCTTTTCACTGTATCACATCTGTTTTCGTTTTTATATCATATAACTCTGCCAGGTACCCATCGGGAGATGCTGAGTAAATGTCTGCACTGAGTACAAGTCCTTTTCTTTTATTTATATCAAAAAGAAAGCTCTTTATCGATTTTGCTTTTATTTTTCTGCTGCAGGATGTAAGTGCATTTGTATCTATATAGTCATGTTCGGATAGTATTATATACTCGCCGTCATTGCTTAATCTTGGTGGGAGCCTGGGGTCGGATCCCATTGTGGCCGTTAAATTTGTGATAGTGCATTTCTTACCTGCACCTGTCGCCATGGCAGTACTATTCGAGGATGTTGTGAGTGTATATCCGCTAGATATTGGTAGCTGATGGCTATTTTTTGCGCAGGCTCTGTCAGCAAAAATAAGTATCAAGAGAATTATGTAAATATTGAGGTTGGTCATAATTTTTGTAAATGGGTGTTAACCAATGCTGGAAAATTGCATACCGCATTTTAGAAAATATTATTGACAGCCAATGCTTACCGAGTGCGTGATTTTTCTAAACTCTTTGAGCGATCTTGTTTTGTAGATATTGCTTGCTTTATATATCTCTTCAAATGCTATTGCCCCTGCATGGATTTCCAAGTCTGATGATTTTCCTATTATTCTTGCGATATAGCAGAGTCCAGTCCCGGTCATGCCATTTTTATAGCTTATGCCGCATGAGTCTGTTGTTTCATAGATTGAGAAGCCATCTCTCACCACAAGTAAGGCAGGCCCCGATGTTCCTGATACTCCGCCTAAATACCATGCTCGCTTTTCTCCAAGTCCTTGTTGAACATCTGAATCAGATATGGGTTTTATAGTCAGATTGTCAGGATTGGTATAGCTAATTGTAAGGCGTTGATATGCAAGGTTGCTATTTTTTCTTTTTAATAGTCTATTATTTTTAATCCACTCATTGTTTGTGTAAGTGAATTGTGTATTGCTGATGCATATTACCCCTTTGGCAATGGAAAAGCTTGGCAGAATAGTTAATAGAAGAATAGATTTATTTATTGGTTTCATCTAAAAACTTCCTTGCGAGATATTATATGGTCCACTTAACAAGGAAGAGCACAGTATTTATGGAAAATCTACCAATTTCTTTCAGCCATATTGGTCAAGATTTTATTAACATCACTATTTTTCACTCTGCACTCCATTTCCAGCATTAAACATTTCTTGAACTCAGGCAGAAGACATGCATAGTATGTATTGTTTTTATCCAACTACCCATCTCCAAATGTCTCGTTTGAGTGAATTACTTGCAACTTCCCTTGTTTGGTTGCTATTTCATACCGGTTATCAATATTGGTGATGTATCGTCCCGTGTTGGCTGGCTCTATGAAATTGTTATTAATCTTTAAATCATAACTAGTGTAAGTGCTTGAGCCGATAGTAACAACAGAACCTTCCAGGCCGATCTTTTTCCCATGGTAAAAACCTATCGCCTTAATATTTTCTTTATCACAGTTTTTTATTTTTACATTATTAATGCTGGAGAAAATATATTCGCACCCAGTTTCATTCGCAGAAGCCACCACGGCTGTGCACAAGAGGAAAAATAAACTGTAGATTCCTTTCATTTTTTAATCCTTGTCCACTCAAATTATTTTGGGAAGGTGTCATCTGAAAATTGTGCATTGCCCTGTAAAATCATAAGAGAATTTACATAAATAAAGTGCTTATCGATGAGGCCATTCATATTTTCTGGTAGCTTTTGTTGAATTTGTGCTGGTATTTGCAGATGTCGAACATTTGGCAAATGATCTCGAGTAGTACTACCTCTTGATGCCTTTGTTGGTTTTATAGCTTTCAAAGAAGTAACGGATGGCTCATCGACGCAGATCGGTGCTGATGAATAATATTCCAATAGTCCGCTAGAATATCTTGAGTAGTTGGAAATATTTCTTCTAAAACGTTACCGGCTATAGCCTATTTATTTAACGGTGGCTGATCTTAAATATTTTGATGGCGATTCTGAAAGTTTTACCTGGATTGCTGAAGTTGCGCTATGGTATAAATTCAAATAGTGGCTATTTATTTTTTTCAAATATTTCAATCTCGGATATTTTCAAAAAATTCAAAATGAATGCTATCCTTCGCTTGGCAGATTTCTGCCAGCATTTACTATCCGGCCTACATCCTGATGCCTTTCCTAAATAAGAGGCATAAAAAAATTTCTTATTTTTATTATTTCCCATTATTGTGAAACATTGTCCAGCCATCGATCCTTGCCATTTTTCATCACTTATTTGGCACAGATTAAATGCTGTGTAAATATAACTCCCATTAAACTCAAAGCTATTCACTTCGGTATAGTACGGCTCAATGAAGTAATTCTTTTCCCCCAACTAAGTCCCAATTACTTTCAGCACATTTTTCAGTAGATATGCAAATGCTTATGGATTCTGAGCTGTATCCATCTTGGGGTTTTGCTAAAGATAAATCAATGTTAAGCTCTCCAGGGTTTTTATTAAAATTCACGCCCTGATATAGACTGCGATCTATTTTATTGATTTGCTCCTTTAGCATATTTGACTCAGCCCATGATGAAGGGCTCAGATTTGAAAGTGCCAATGATAGAAAAATAAATATTGCTTTTGTCATATTAGGGACATTGCATGTCAATATTTCCGAACGAATTTGAGCAAATTTCACCTGTTTTATTGTTTAGCCTAATTTCCTTGGGCGAGGTGTCATTCTTTATTTTTACCGCATACTTAATTATGCTCTCATCTCCACGCTTTTCGATAGTTGGCTTTGATTTAAATTTGCACCACGGACTATCCAGCAAAATCCCATCCGTAGTATTGTTCTCGGGAGTCGAAAATTCAACTACACGACACTGCCCATCTAACTGTAAGAACAGCAAAGTTTTATCTATCCCATTCAAACTCCAATAAGCTACTGCAAAAATATTTGCGTTCGCATAAGCCCCATTGAGATCAATGTACTTTTTTCTGTATTCTATTTCTTTTTTTCTTATATTGCTAGGTGCTACAAATTCGATACTTCCTGCTTGTATTGTTGTTGAAAATAAAAAAACAAATAATGATATTGTATTTATGCCACTCATGACTCAATACTCCATTTTAACTGTTTTTTGTTTTTGGGTTGTAATATTATTTTTGTTTAAGGTGTCAGTATCTATTATGCCATGCTCTCGGAGTGAGCCGTTTTTGAAAATACACTACCACTGTGTATGCTATTAAAGTGTTATTTTCCTTCGCATCTAAAGTATTTTTCTTTATTATTTTATGGCTCTTGCAGAGTGAAAATCCATTTTTTGAAGAAAAATTATCGCGCAACTGTTTAATTTTAGCGAAATTCTATTGGGCATGACTGCTCTGCCGGAATTTCAGAAAGCTCTTTTATTTTCTTCTTATCTATATCCACTTCATATTCGGCCATTTCCGAAACGTACACTTTTCCGTTCTCTATAAAGTATGCAGACTTAATTCCACTTCCAAAAATCTTTGTCCATAGTGGTTTCTTAAATTTTTTAGAAATTTCAAATGCAGTTAAAAATGAAATTTGTGGGTTTTGTGGGGATGCTCGATGATGAAGGCCAAAGAAAACAATATATCTATTGTTTGCAGTCCAGCCCCCATCCGTAGGATCAGATCTTAGTCTTAGGTGATATTGGTCTTTATTTACTTTTATATTAAATTCACCGCTACCAATTTTATTCATCACTATCGTAGGGCATTCTTTAGAATAAGCAAGCTGTGAAATGCAGATTCCAATTATTATGGAAAATTTCTTCATGCCTTATCTCCAATCCTCTCATATATACGCACCGTCTGCTCAAATCTTTTCGCATATGAATCTGTGTATTTATTTACCAATACTGTGACTGCATCACAATCTGGTTTGGTAATTCCTGTGCTAGCAAACTTCTTAATTCCAGTTAATTCCCAATAAAAGCATGCAGTGCTTACGCAATCATAAGGAGTATCTGAAGCTTGCTGTGGATTTTTTATGTCTGGCCCGTTTAAGTATGGAGGCTTTTTAAACCAGTCTTGTTTATAATCTCTTCTATTCAACCACCCTCTATACTCCCAGTAGCGGGCATAGTTATACCTGCCTGTTAGTTGCTTAAAGCCACGCCCTCTAAATTTTATACCATCCCTCGGGGATGTATTTCCTAGGCCTGGTTTGTCTTCGTATCTTTTAAAGTAATTTAACTTTCCATCTGTAGAGTAATCTAGAAAACCACTATTTTCAGGTTTAATACTAATGTGATCATTTTTTATTGCTAATTGTACAGAGACAGAAGTCTCTTTGCTTAGCATTAAGTAAACTGATTCAACTGCAACCTGCCCAAAGAAGTGTGAAAGCCTGTACTTGTCTGGTGATATGCTATGTTTAATCAGTAAATAATTGATATGTTGTAGGTATTTTTCTGTATAGTCGATATATTTCTTTCCCATTTTTGAATAATTTTTTTCAGGATATATTTTCAAAAAATCGTCATTGGAAAACCACCCACACTTCCTAAAGTGTAAAATAAATAATTTAGGATGAAAATGCCAATGAGCACTAGGAATCTCCAACCCAGCCTCTTCCCAAAACGATAAAGATTCAATATGCCCCTTGAATTCAGCATATTTCTTCTCATCCATTGGATCGTCCAATACGTCACTTTTACTTTTTAGCCAAGCATATTGCGTATCGATTTGGGATTTTTGCCACTCGGTTGGAAATTTACAAATCGCTCGCGAAAGTCGTGACTGAACTTTGATATCGCTCAGTGCGGCTGCTAGTACGTCTTTATCCAACTTCTTCCCGCTATTTCCAGTAAGCCACTTCCCAAGCGTGGGGGAGTTACATTGGCTATCCGGTGTAGGATCATCGTCAACCAACGTCCACCCTAGCCAATGAGGAAAATCAGCATCGCTGAATTTTTTGATGCCTACAGCATTCAGGTTAACCCAGCCTTGGCCGCTTGGATAATTGACCTTGTGCCAATGTGGGACTGAGCCAGCAGGGATAGGGGTTTCATTTTCGGTATTAATGACCCGACCAAATCGAAGCAGTTCGTAAGCAGCGCTCGGGGCAATATGAAAAGCATCTCCCAGAGCGGTCGCTTTGCTGTAAAGACTGTACTCATACTTGTCGTCGCTATCTGCTAGTGCTGAGCCGACCTCAACGAATACACCCTCTTGTTGAGTATATTCTTGCCGAGTTGTTAGCAGGCATTTACCGCGTTCAAAACGCATCGTCACAAACAGAGGAACCGTGGAGGTATGAACGGCTGTGCCACTTCCTGCGGGAGCTTGCACTGATGCAATAGAAGCAAAAAACGGTGTGCCTGGCGGTAGATAGAAATGCATATCACCATAGACGATCTTGTCCCGCCCATCCTTGCTGATATCGAGCTTGCCTGAGCTTCTTCCAACGATTTTTTTCAGATTGGCATCGTCGCAGATGATTTCCAGATGGATAGCATTGTTACCATTGCAACTACCTACGCTACCCAAGCTATCCTTGCGATTGACTGGCTGCTTCTTTTTGACAAAAACATGTTTGAGATGCATATAAATCGAGTAGTACTCGATCTGCCCATCCGGACCTTCACCAATTTCAGTGCTGTGCTTGATGACTACACAGCCGTTGTCAGTTGTTCTCTGATAGGCCAAAGGTTTTTTGTCAGCATCAGGGGATGGGTCACGCTTATATACCACCATCCCATCGGCAATTGCGCGCACCGGCTCACCCTGTGCTCCAGTATCGGTATGCTCGATATGTTGGCCACCGTGCCAGGCCATACGACTGGCAATTGGAAAACCTCCGCGAGAGGTAAAGGGCATCAAGCCAGCTAGCCACTGTTCATCACTGGCATTACCCTGAGGTGTTTTGAGAATAGGTGGACTGATAATCATGTTATTACCCGCTTATTCTGAGAAAGGATGGGTATTGGCTGGGGTATATTTGTCTTTGGGCAGGTTGGGGAGCGGGGCATTCAGGCTGGTGGGGCCGGATAGATCATGGCTTGCCCCCTTCACGGTTACCGTACCCGGGCAATGCACCTCGATATTGCCACTCGCAATGCGGATATAGCCGCCACCTGCCGTCAGTAATATTTCCTGCTTGGCATTGACCACAATCTTGTCTTTGCAAGAGGTAATCGTCACATCCTTGTCTGCGGTGATCTCCATCGCATCACTCTGCGCCTGTACCTGCACCTTGCCCTTCGCCGCAATCAGCTTGAGCGCGATCTGGTCTTTTACTCCCGCCACGAACAGGCTGATGTGCTGGCCGACGTTGTGTAGCCAGCGGCGGCCGGTGGTGTGGTTGGCGTCGCGCTGGGCGATGAGGTTGAGGTTGGTGCCGGCGCTGAGGGTCTGGCTTTGTTCGGTCAGGCTGGCGATACCTGCCGGGGCGGACAGGATGAGCAGCGGCTGTTGCCCGGCCTGGTCTTTGGCGGTTTTGCCGTCCTTGTCTGTATTGCTGCCGGCTTCCCAGGCGTTGACGGCGGCGGCGTGGTGTTGCAGGTGGCCACTGTCTTTCTTGCCGTCTTTGCTGTTATCCGGCTTGATGCCGTCCGGCCCGGTTTCCATGGTGTCGGCCAGTTGGCCAGTAGCCACTTCCGCCAGGCTTTGGCTCAGGCTGAGGGCGGCGTCGAGCTGGCTTTGCGCGTGTTCGCGTGCTAGCTGTTTGCCACCAGCGCCGTTTTGCGCTTCGGTGCTGATGAGCAGGCCGTGGCCGGCGCGGATGGCGCCGTGCTGGTCGGTGCGCAGTTCGAAGCCTTCGCCACGCGGCTGGGCTTTGCCATTGCTGCGCGGGTGGGTGAGGTAGCCCTGGTTGAGCTGGGT
>Ga0187843_10002447_pt1 | contig 11259 bp, 9 predicted proteins | sample SpaLakP09_SKY_43_FD_134516 | JGI IMG/M metagenome (GOLD analysis project Ga0187843, IMG submission 134516) | Oligotrophic lake water microbial communities from Sparkling Lake, Wisconsin, USA - SP09_SKY_43 | ecosystem: Environmental > Aquatic > Freshwater > Lake | place: USA: Sparkling Lake... | reverse complement strand
GGGTTCCTGGGGATCTTGCATGGGCGCGGCGTCAGTGGTCATGGGCAGAAGGGTCCGGATCTGGGGTGGCGGGGAGCGCGGGCTCAGCCACGCCGGTTTCGGTGTCGGTCAGGGGCAGCGCCTCGGGGGCTGCCACAAAGTCAGGTTCAGTGTCGGCGTCGGTGGCGGCGTCGGCGTCGAATTCAGCCCCTGCGTCGTCAGGCTCGGGCGATGGCGATGGCAACAGCGCACCCTGGGGCTCCGGCTCCAGGCCAGGCAACAGGGCCTGCCCCACCGGCATCCCGTCCAGCAAAGGCAGCTGCGCCAAAGAACTCAGCCCCAGGTCATCCAGGAACTGGCGGGTGGTCGCGAACAAGGCCGGACGACCCGGCGCATCGCGGTGACCAATCACCTCCACCCAGCCCCGGTCTTCGAGTTGCTTGACGATGTTCGAGCTCACGGTCACGCCGCGGATGTCTTCGATGTCGCCGCGTGTCACGGGCTGCTTGTAGGCAATGATGGCCAGGGTTTCCAAAGTGGCGCGAGAGTACTTCGGCGGTTTTTCAGGGTGCAGGCGGTCCAGGTGAACCTGAACCTCGGGACGGGTTTGGAATCGCCACCCCGAGGCCACTTCGCACAAGGTCACGCCCTTGTCCTGCCACTGCGACTGGATCTGGGCCAGCATCGCGCGCACCGCGTCGGCCGACACGGTGTCATCGAAAAGCTGGCGCATGTCGCGCACCGACATCGGCTGTGACGAGCACAGCAAAGCGGCTTCGAGGATGCGCAAAGCATCCTGGGATTGGAGAACTTCCATCGCGTCGATCGGGCGCCTGGCGCACCGCCGGGGAGCGTGACCGCAACACGTCACGCTGCGAACATGCACCGACGTTGCACCAACCGCTTTGGCGGCCAGAGGGCGTTCAAACTGGGCTTTGTGGAGGGGCCTCACAGGGGAGGCATCGTCAGGTGGCGAGGTCCACCACCGCTGTCACGGGCCGGCTGGGGGAACGACATCCGTCGCTCAAACCTCCGCGCCAAGCACTGTGTTGCTTGTTGTCTTACTATACACGAGTTTGAGATGCTGCGGCCACCGCGCCCTCCAGCAGCGCCCAAGCCTGGGCCATGTCGTGGGGAAGCGACGCCTCGAAGGCCAAAGGCTGCTGCGTGACCGGGTGGACGAACGACAGCCGGGCGGCATGCAGCGCCTGACGCACAAGCCCCAACGCGGGCGCCCCCCCGTACAGGCCATCGGCCACCAGCGGCAACTTGCGGCTGCTCAGGTGCACGCGGATCTGGTGGGTTCTGCCCGTGTGCAGCGTGCACAGCACGCCGCTGATCGACCGCGCCGGCGCGTGGGAATCGGCCGCCGGGTCTTGCCACACGGCCGAAAGGAGCCGCCGCACGTCCGTGCGGGCCGGCTTGCCAGACGCCAGCACGGCCATCTTCACCCGCGTGGCCGGATCGCGGCCGATGGGCGTCTCCACGGAAAATGCCTCATCGGCCACGCCATGGGCCAGCGCCAGGTACTGCCGGCTGACCTCGCGGGCGGCGATGGCACGGCTCAGCGCCGTCACGGCCTCCAGGGTCTTGCCAACCACCATCAGGCCGCTGGTGTCCTTGTCGAGGCGGTGCACGATGCCCGCCCGAGGCAGGCTCGCCGCACCGCGGTGGTGGGCCAGCAAGCCGTTCATCAACGTGCCCTGCCAGTTGCCCGCCGCGGGGTGCACCACCAATCCGGCTGGCTTGTTGACGACCAACAGGTGCGCGTCTTCGAACACGATGGCCAGGTCCATCGGCTCGGCCACGAACGCCAGGCTCTGCGCGGTGGGACGCAAGACCACCTCGATGCGCTGGCCAACGGCCACTTTGCGCGAAGCGTTGCGCATGGGCTGCCCGTCCACGCTCACGCATCCGTCTTCGATCAGGGTCTTGAGGTGGCTGCGTGAAAACGCCGTGATCTGCGCGCCCAGGTAGGCGTCCAGGCGCTGCCCATGGGCCTCGCGTGGCGCCGTGAGGGACTCGGTGCGCGCAACGGTCGCATCCCCGGCTGCATCGGTGATGTCCTCGCCAGGATCGACCGGGTCGTCCGCAGACTCGTCGATCAGTTCGGTGCTCAAAGGCACCGGGCTGGGCGACACAAGCGGCGAGAGATCGGCGGAACGGGGGGCCGCTGGCGGCTTGCGTGATGGCATGGAATCGGTCGAGATGGCTTCTATACTGTGGGCTCTGACGCTGCCAGGCGGCTGCGTGTGCGGGATTCTCCGCCAGCTGACCGCCCCCACCCAACGTGAAATTTGTGAAGACCACCTTCCTTGGCCTGCAACCAGGCGCCCGCGCCGGCTGGCTGGCCCTGTGCCTGAGCGTCGCGCTGGCCGCGTGCGGCACCACGCCGAAAGACGAGTTTGCCAACACGGCGCCCGACAAATTGTACGCAGACGCCAAGGAAGACGCGACCGAAGGCAACTTCGAAACCGCTGTCAAGAAGCTGGAAAAGGTCGAGGCGCGCGCGTCCGGCACGCTGCTGTCGCAGCAGGCCCAGATTGACCTGGCTTATGCGTACTACCGCACCGGTGAGAAAGCGCAGGCCCTGGCCAAGCTGGACCGGTTCATCAAGTTGCACCCGGTCAGCCCGGCGCTGGACTACGTCTATTACCTGCAGGGCCTGATCAACTTCAACGAAGACCTGGGGCTGTTCGGCCGCCTGGCGCGCCAGGACCTGTCCGAGCGCGACCAGCAGGCGTCCCGCGATGCCTACGAGGCCTTCAAGCAAGTGGTCGACCGTTTCCCGACGTCCAAGTACGCCGAGGACTCCCGCCTGCGCATGAACCACATCGTGAACTCGCTGGCCGCTGGTGAAGTGCACGTGGCCCGCTACTACCTGCGCCGCGGCGCCTACCTGGCCGCGGCCAACCGCGCCAAGCAGGCCGTGCTCGAGTACCGGCAGTCGCCTGCCATCGAAGAGGGCCTCTACATCATGGCGCAAAGCTATGACAAGCTCGGCTTGGTGTCCTTGCGCGATGACGCCCTGCGCGTCCTGCAACAGAGCTTCCCCCAAAGCGCCTATGTCGCCGGAGGCAGCGCCGCCGCAGGGCCGGTGATGAAGCCTTCCAAGCCCTGGTACCAGTTCTGGTGATGCCCCAGGCCCGACCGGGCTGAAGAGCCCGGTCAGAACGCGGTGACGCAAGCTCAGTCGCCGCTGCCGGCCGAGCCGCTGTTGAACCCGGTCAGCATGCCCTGGTCATGGACCTGGCGGCCCAAGGGTTGCACGTCGACCGGCTCCTCCACCGGGGCGTCATCGGCCGAGGGCTCCACGCCTTCGGACTGGATCTTGTGAACAAAGCGACGACCCCGGTCATAGGGGAAGACGTCGTGCACATACCCCGCCTTGATGCGCTCCTTGTGCTGCTGCCAGAACTCGGCCTCCAGCAGGTCGGCATGGTGCTTCATGAAGATGGCGCGCACGCGCGGATCGCCCAGCAGGAACGGCCCGAAGGTCTCGGGGAACACGTCGTACTTGCCCACCGAGTACCAGACCTCGCCTGACATCTCGTCTTCCTCGTTGCGAGGCTCGGGCACCTTGCGGAAGTTGCAGTCGGTGACGTACTCGATTTCGTCGTAGTCGTAGAACACGACCTTGCCGTTGCGGGTCACGCCGAAGTTCTTCCACAGCATGTCGCCCGGGAAGATGTTGGCCGCAACCAGGTCCTTCAGCGCATTGCCGTACTCGATGACCGCGTGCTCCAGGGACTCGCCTTGCGCCTCCTGGATGTAGATGTTCAGCGGCACCATGCGGCGCTCGATGTAGAGGTGCTTGAGGATCAGCACCTGCCCATCCTCGTCTTCGTCCATCACGCTGGGCGAGAACTTCTTCAACTCGGCGATCAGTTCGTCGTCGAAGCGCTCGCGCGGGAAGGCGACGTTGGTGAACTCCAGCGAGTCGGCCATGCGGCCCACGCGGTCGTGTTGCTTCACGAGCTGGTACTTGCCCATGATCATCTCGCGCGTGGTTTCCTTCTGCGGCGGGAAGTAATCCTTGATGACCTTGAACACGAAGGGGTAGGACGGCAGGTCGAACACCAGCATGACCATGCCCTTGATGCCGGGCGCGATGCGGAACTTGTCGCTGGAGTGCCGCAAATGGAAGAGGAAGTCGCGGTAGAACAGGTTCTTGCCGTGCTTTTGCAGGCCGATGGCGCTGTAGATTTCGCCGCGCGGCTTGCGTGGCATCAGGGTGCGCAGGAACTGGACGTAGGCGGACGGCACGTGCATGTCCACCATGAAGTAGGCCCGCGCAAAGCTGAACAGCGCCAGCAGGTCGTCCTCACCGAACAGGGCCGCGTCGATGTAGAGCCGGCTCTTGCTGTTGTGCAAGATGGGGATGGCGAAGGGCAGGCTGCGGAAGCCGTTCACGACCTTGCCAACGATGTAGGCGCCCTTGTTGCGGAAGAACAGCGAGGACAGCACCTGGATCTGGAAGTTGGTGCGCAGGCGGACGTTGCCAACCTGCTCCAGCAAGGCCTCGTAGACGAAGCCGATGTCGCGGTCCAGGTCGTCGAAGGGCACGTCCAGCTCGTAGCTGTCGACGACGGTGCGCAGCATCTCGCGCAGGTTCTCGCGCGTGGGGTAGTAGGCGCGGAAGGTGGCGCCAGAGCCCTCGTCTTCGTCGTCGATGTACTCGGTGGACACCGCCGGGCGCACGAAGATGAAATCGTTGCGGTAGTACTTGCGGTCCAGGATCTGGATGGTGACCGAGTTGAAGAAGGTCTCTGCCAACTCTGGCTGTTTGTGGCCGGTCAACAGGCCGATGTAGAACAGCTTGATCTGGTGCCAGACCTCCATCGGCAAGGTGCTCGCGCCGTGGTCCTGCTCCAGCCGCTCCACCGCTTCGTCGACGCGGAGGTCATAGAACTCGATGCGGGCGCGCTGTGCGAGCTGCTGGCCATGCCAATCGGCATTCTCGAAGCGCTTCTTGGCGTCGGCGCTCGTCTCCGAGAAGATCTTGTAGTGGCGGTCGAAGCCGTCGAGCAAGGCCCGCGCGATGTCGAAGACACGGGGGTCGGTGAGCTGCTGAGGGAACATGGTCATGGGCCTGGCACCGGAGGGTTGTCAATGCGGGCGGCGTAGCGCTGCTTGAGGTCTGCGAGCGCCAGCTCGAAAGCGGGCTGGACTTCTTCGGATGACGCGACCGACATCCGCAGGTCCTTGATAAGGCCATTGTGGAGGCCATACACCCAACCGTGGACCATGACCTCCTGGCCTCGGGCCCAGGCGTCATAGACCACCGTGGTTTCACACACGTGGCTGCACTGCGCCAGCACATTGAGCTCACACAAGGCATCGTGGCGGATCGGGCCATCGGGCAAGGTGTGGAGCCAGTCGCGGTGCTGGTTGCGCACGTCCTGCACGTGGCGCAGCCAGTTGTCGGCGATGCCGATGCGCAGGTTGTCCAGGGCCGCGCGCACCCCGCTGCAGCCGTAGTGCCCCACCACCATGATGTGCTTGACCTTGAGCGAGTCGATGGCGAACTCCATCACCGACAGGCAGTTCAGGTCGGAGTGCACCACCACGTTGGCCACGTTGCGGTGCACGAACAGCTCTCCGGGCAGCAGGCCGCAGATCTCGTTGGCAGGCACGCGGCTGTCGCTGCAGCCGATCCAGAGGTACTCCGGGTACTGCTGCTGCTGAAGGCGGCTGAAAAAACCCGGCGTGCGTTGCTCGATGTCGCGTGCCCAGGCGCGGTTGCTGTCAAAGAGGTGGGAAAGCGTCATGGCCTCCAGTGTATCGACAAGCCGTCCGGCCACAGCGCCTGCGCCCCGTGGCGCACAATGTGCCGGTCGGTGCGCGGCACCGCTTCTGTTTTGTGCATGACCCAACTCGCCCCCACCGTCGCCGCCTCGCCGCACGCCATCACCTACCCTTGGGGCGACGCCCTCCCGGCCACCGGCACCCACCTCAACCTGCGCCGCGGCCTGCACTGGGTGCGCATGCCCATGCCCTTCGCGCTCAACCACATCAACCTGTGGGTGCTGGACGACCACGACACCGACGGTCAGGCCACCGTGAACAGCTGGACGGTCGTGGATGCTGGCGTGGCCACGCCCGCCATCCGCGAGGCCTGGGAAACGCTGTGGGCGGGACCTCTGGCCGGCCGGCCGTTGACGCGGATGCTGGTGACCCACATGCACCCCGATCACCTGGGCAACGCCCAGTGGCTCATCGATCGGTTCAGCGCACCTCGGCAGCCCGCGCGCCTGTGGATGAGCGCGACCGACCATGCCGCAGCGCAACTGGCATCGCAATCGACCACGGGCTTTGGTGGCGAACGCGCAGCGGCCTTTTTCATGAGCCATGGACTGCGCCAACCCGATGACGTGGCGAAGATCCGCGCGCGCAGCGGCTACTTCGTGTCCCTGGTGCCCGAGATGCCGCGCGCCTACCGCCGCCTGATGGACGGCATGAGCCTGCGCATCGGTGAGCGCGATTGGCGCTGCATGGCCGGACATGGCCACAGCCCCGAACACATCGCCTTGTTCAACGAACGCGACGGCCTGTTGATTGCGGGTGACATGCTGCTGCCCAAGATTTCCACGAACGTCAGCGTGATGGACCACGAGCCCGAGGCCGACGCGCTCGGCCTGTTCCTGGCGTCGCTGGACCGCATGCGTGCCCTGCCAGACGACACCCTGGCCCTGCCCTCGCACGGCCTGCCCTTCACCGGGATCCACACCCGCATCCAGCAACTGCACGACCACCACACCGAGCGCCTGGACGAGGTGCTGGCCGCGTGCGCGCTCAAGCCCTCTTCCGCCGCCGACATGCTGCCGGTCTTGTTCAAGCGACAGCTCGACCTGCACCAGACCACGTTCGCCATGGGTGAGTCGGTGGCCCACCTGAACCACCTGTGGCACCAGGGGGCATTGACGCGTGCGATGGACGCCGATGGCGTCTGGCGATTCAGTCGGGGATGACGACGCGGCGCAGCTGGTCGCGGGCGGCGTCGAACTCGGGCATCACCGAGCGCACCACGTCCCAGAAACGGGGGCTGTGGTTCATCTCACGCAAGTGGGCCAACTCGTGCGCCACCACGTAGTCGATCACGCTGTGGCTGAAGTGCATGAGGCGCCAGTGCAGGCGGATGGAGCCATCGGCGCTGGCGCTGCCCCACCGGGTGCGTGCCGATGACAGCGCGATCCGCGTGACCTGCACGCCCAGTTGCGCGGCGAAGTGCTGCACGCGCTGCGCGAACAGGTCACGGGCCTGGCGCTGCAGCCAGGCCTGAACGGCGTCACGGATCTGGTCGGGCTCGGCCTGGTGCGGCAGCCCCAGGCGCAAGGTGTGGCGACACGGTGCGGCATCGAGCGAAGCGGGCTGAAAGCGCGCGCCAGCGATCATCGGGTCCAGCACGACCGTGACCGGCTCACCCAGGTAGGGGAACTGGCAACCGGCGCGCCAGTCGATCTGCGCAGAGACCCGCTTGCGGGCGCGCTCGCGCTGGTCGAGCAACTTGGCGCAGATCCAGCGCTCCTTGCTGCGCAATGCGAGCTCGATGTCGGCCCAGGACACCCAGGTCGGCGCGCGCACCGACAGCCCTTCGTCGCTGACGACCATGCCGATGCTGCGGCGGCGCACCCGCTTGCACTCGTAGCCCACCAGGGCCTTACCCAGGCGGATGTCGCGGTCGCTGCGAGGATGGCGGAACACCGGCATGGTGCCCAAGAGGGCTGCCTCCGGGACGCTGGCCCGCGCCTCTGCGCCACCGCTGGCACCCAGCGCCCCTTCGGCCATGACCGCCGGCTCGCTCTGCCGGCCTGCGAGGGCCTGACCGTCGTCGGTCCAGAGGCTGAGCTGATCGGCGGCTGGCTGGGTCACCCGAGCTCTCCCATGTGGGTGGCGACGGGCTCGTCTTCACCCTGGCTGCGCCGTTCGCGCAGCACGATGAAATCGGCAAAGGCCGATAAATCGGGGTGGATCGTGAGGTCGGGCACCCGCTGACGCAGGTCGAGCAGTTCGGCCTCGGTCATGGTCGCGGCCTGGCCCGTGCGCACGAGGTGAGGCTCACACCCCACCGACTGGGCGGCCAGCACATCGCGCGGCAGGTCGCCCACCATCGGCACGCCTTCCAGGCTGCAACCGAAACGCTGCCCGATCATCTGGAACAGGCCCGGCAGGGGCTTGCGGCAGGTGCAGTGGTCTTCGGGCGTGTGGGGGCAGAAAAACACCGCCTCGATGCGCCCACCCACCCGGGCCAGCTGCTGGTTCATCTTGGCGTGCATGGCATTGAGGGCCACCATGTCGAACAGCCCACGCCCGATGCCCGACTGGTTCGTGGCCACCACCACGTGCCACCCGGCATGGTTCAGGCGCGCGATGGCCTCGAGCGCGCCTGGCAGTGGCACCCACTCGTCGGCGGACTTGATGTAGTCCTCGCGCTCGTGGTTGATGGTGCCGTCGCGGTCAAGGATGACGAGCTTCATCGCCTCTCCGGGGTGGGGTCTGGAAAACACCTCAGGCCGCCAGTCGGGAGATGTCGGCCACGCGGTTCATCGCCGCATGGAGGCTCGCGAGCAAGCCCAGGCGGTTGGCCTTCAAGGCGGGGTCATCGGCATTGACCATCACGCCATCGAAGAACGCGTCCACCGGGGCCCTCAGCACGGCCAGCGCCTGCAGTGACCCAGTGTAGTCGCCCTGCTCGAACGCGGCCTGTGCTTTTGGCACGACCGACTGCAACGCCTCGAACAACGCGCCTTCGGCCGCTTCCTGGAACAGGGCTGCATCGACACGGGCCTCCACCGCGGACTCGGCCTTCTTCAGGATGTTGCCCACGCGCTTGTTGGCAGCGGCCAGCGCTTCGGCTTCAGGCAAGGCCGCGAAGGCGCGAACGGCGGCGAGTCGGCGCGGCACATCGCCCAAGCGCGGCGGCTGCAAGGCCAGCACGGCATCGACTTCCTGGGCGCTGTAACCCTGCTCACGCAAGGACACGGCCAGGCGATCGCCGAAGAAGCTCAGCAGCGCCTCGGTGGGCTTGTCGATGAGCTCACCGAAAGGCGCTGCAGCGGCATCGAACAACTCGGGCAGCGACAGCGGCAGGTTCTTCTCGATGAGGATGCGGATCACGCCCAGGGCATGGCGGCGCAAGGCGAAGGGGTCGCGGTCACCGGTGGGCAACTGGCCGATGCCGAACAGGCCAACCAGGGTTTCCAGCTTGTCGGCCAGGGCCACGACGGTGCCGGTGTGGTTGCGAGGCAGGGCATCGCCAGCAAAGCGGGGTTTGTAGTGGTCTTCGATGGCGATGGCCACGCCGTCGCGCAGGCCTTCGTGGCGCGCGTAGTAGCCGCCCATGATGCCCTGCAGCTCGGGGAACTCGCCGACCATGTCGGTCAGCAGGTCGGTCTTGGCCAGCAGCGCCGCTTGCTGCGCCTTGCTGTCGAGCACGTCGAAGTGGTCTTTGTCGTCGACCGTGAATGGCAGCGTGGCCATGCGCAGCTGGTTGACGATGGCGTGGGCGATGGCCCGCACGCGCTCTGAACGCTCACCCTGGGTGCCCAGCTTGTTGTGGTACACGACCTTGGCCAGGCCGGCCACGCGGGACTCCAGCGTCTTCTTGCGGTCCTGGTCGAAGAAAAACTTGGCGTCGGCCAGGCGCGGGCGCACGACGCGCTCGTTGCCACCGATGATGGCGCTGGGGTCAGCCGGCGAGATGTTGCTCACGACCAGGAACTGGTGCGTCAGCTTGCCCTCGGTGTCCAGCAGCGGGAAGTACTTCTGGTTGGCCTTCATGGTCAGGATCAGGCACTCCTGAGGCACGGCCAGGAAGGCCTCCTCGAAGCGGCCGATCAGCACGTTCGGGCGCTCCACCAGCGCGGTGACCTCGTCGAGCAAGGCGTCGTCGTCGATGGGGTGGAGGCCAGAGCCCGCGCGGCCAGCGGCAGCGGCCAGCTGGGAAACGATCTCGGCACGGCGCTGTGCGAAGCTGGCGATCACGGCACCATCTTCGGCGAGCTGGGCGGCATAGCTGTCGGCATCGCGCAGGACCACCGGGGACACCTGGGCCTCGAAGCGGTGACCCTGGGTCTCACGGCCGGCCTTCAAGCCCAGCGTCGACACCGGCACCACGGCATCGCCGTGCAGCGCCACCAAACCGTGGGCGGGGCGCACGAAATTCACGCTTGTCCAGCCAGGCTGGAAGGCTTCGCCATCACCCTGTTCGAGCTGGTAGGTCATGACCTTCGGGATGGGCAGCTTGGCGAGCGACTCTTCCAGCGCCTTCTGCAGGCCGTCGGCCAAGGCGGCACCGGGCTTCACCGTGTCGAGGAACAACGCCTCGGCCTTGCCATCCGGCAGGCGCTTGAGCGAGGGCACGACCTCGGTACCCAGGCCCAAAGCGCCCAGCTTCTTGAGCAGGGCGGGCGTGGGCTGGCCTTCGGCATTCAAGCCCACGGCCACGGGCATCAGCTTGTGCTGGATGGGTTGGTCGGCGGCTTGGCTGGCGACAGCCGTCAAGTGAAGTGCCAGGCGACGCGGCGACGCGAACGGCGTGACCACGGCATCGGTCGGGGCCAGGCCCTGGGCCTTCAGGCTGTCGGCCAGCACCATGGCAAACGACTCGCCCAGCTTCTTCAATGCCTTCGGTGGCAATTCCTCGACGAACAGTTCGACGAGCAGGTTCTTCACGGCGGGGGTGCGGTTGTCAGACATGCTTCAAGCCGCCTTTTTCTGGTTCAGTTGTTCGATCACTTCGTCGGCCCAGGCCTTCGGGGCCATCGGGAAGCCGAGGCGCGCACGGCTGTCGAGGTAGGCCGCGGCCACGGCCCGCGCCAGGTTGCGGATGCGACCGATGTAGGCGGCACGTTCCGTCACCGAAATGGCGCCGCGGGCGTCCAGCAGGTTGAAGGTGTGCGCCGCCTTGAGCACCTGCTCGTAGGCGGGCAAAGCCAGTTGCTGTTCGATCAGGTACTTGGCCTGCGTCTCGTGGTTGGTGAAAGCGCCCAACAGGAACTCGACGTTGCTGTGTTCGAAGTTGTAGGTGGACTGCTCGACCTCGTTCTGGTGGAACACGTCGCCGTACTTCACCACGTTGCCGGCCGGGTCCTTCGAGTAGACCAGGTCGTACACGCTTTCCACGCCCTGCAGGTACATGGCCAGGCGCTCAAGCCCATAGGTGATCTCGCCGGTGATGGGCTTGCAATCGATGCCGCCAACCTGCTGGAAGTAGGTGAACTGCGTCACCTCCATGCCATTGAGCCAGACCTCCCAGCCCAGGCCCCAGGCGCCCAGCGT
>Ga0187843_10002445_pt1 | contig 11263 bp, 9 predicted proteins | sample SpaLakP09_SKY_43_FD_134516 | JGI IMG/M metagenome (GOLD analysis project Ga0187843, IMG submission 134516) | Oligotrophic lake water microbial communities from Sparkling Lake, Wisconsin, USA - SP09_SKY_43 | ecosystem: Environmental > Aquatic > Freshwater > Lake | place: USA: Sparkling Lake... | reverse complement strand
GGTAAGTTCGAATGAAGAACAATTCAACCATCCCAGACTGGAGTAAAATGGGAACTGCTTTGCGGGCGTTCTGGTCTGTTTTCTTCAAGCCGGGCCTTCTCCGGCTTGAAGAAAACAGACCAGAACGCCCGCAAAGCAGTTCCCATTTTACTCCAGTCTGGGATGGTTGAATTGTTCTTCATTCGAACTTACCAGTTACACCCATCTCCAGGTCGGCCACTAGGTTTTTTTAAAGCTGCTATACTGATTCTTTCGCGCGCCCGTAAAAATATCCTTATCGGACTCGAATTTACTAAGCGGTTTTTCGACCAGCGCCAATGAACGTCTTTGATCGAATGAGCCTGAGTACGAGGATCTCCGACCAAGCTTTTTACTGATGACTTTTCCATAATAAAAGGATTTATGCTTTAGGATTAACAAGTTGGGATATGGCCTCTACAGTAACCCAAGAACTTGATTCTAGCCATATTGTTTAACATAAGAGGAACGAATTGCTATCGCATAGCCAGAGAGCCTAGTTTTCCCAGACACAAACAGATCTTTTGAATATGATGAATCCTTAATTCCTTTTTGAGCGGCCCTTCGCTAGGGTTGTGGCCCGATGTTTCCATTTCTGGGCCCCATCAGCTACTTTTGATATCGACGCAGTCCGGCATTTCTTTCGTCATGAAATTCTGCATACACAAGCACAGCCATGTTTGGATTCACCCCTTGTGTAAGCTCCCTTCGAAACCGCAGAAGTACCTGATGATATTCGTGTCAGGGAACCCTGAAATTGCGAACTCGGAACTACCGCAATGCCCACTGTGTCAGTAATGGAAAGTTTTCCTAGTTATTCACTTAGCATCCGTCGGTGTAAAGGCAGACAAAGATTTGGATTTCCGATATTCCAGACGGCTCTTTGATCCCGCCTGCGGCAAGCCCGCGGGTGATCAAATGCGTTGTCTGAACCGAAAATCCATCCCCAATAGTGACGGTGAATCGACATGGCTTTAGACAATAACCCATAATCGGATTGTCCTGGTAAAGTTTAGCGCGGGCTCAACTCAGAATGGGACAAGATCCGGCTCCCACGGGGGCTCTTTCGTGACCCGTAAGACCACCTCCAAAACAACCATCATCAAGAGAAAGGTCCCTACAAAAAGCCCCACCTTTGCCAAAAGAAGTTTTGTTGAACCGCTTTTCACAAGTTTGGACATAAGTGTGGCTTGCTATATCCTGAACGGCTTTTCCTGCAGCAGAAATTATTAGGCTCTTCCATTTGCACGCTCGGGCCTTGCAGGAGTCTTACGATACAAAGGAAGAACTTATCACCCCTAATGCTTTCTTTACCAACTCCCAACTTGCGGTAGTAGGCGTAGAGGCTTTATCCAACTTCATAATTAGATCCCAATCCTTGCCGTTTCCTATCACCGCCCCATGCGAAAGCCCCGCTGCAAGACATAGGTTTCGATAGCAAGGGTTGACGTAAAGGGGGCTAAAAAGCTCGATAACCTTTGTGCCAGGATGACAAAAAGCCAGATTGGCTAATCCGGCGCCATGTGCACCCACCACCACCCGGGCCGATCGAAAGACGCGGGCCTGGTCGGCCACGCTCATCTTCTCCGGCTGAATTTGGATAAATCCGAACTTCTGAAGACCAGCCCATATTTTTTCGGCTTCGACCAGCGGACGACTGTCTCCTTTTCCCCTGCCAACAAAAAGAAGCTCCGCTCCTTTTTCTGGACCCCCAGAAAAACTGTTCCTCAAGAACTCCGCGGTTTCGGGAGGCGGCAAGCCCATAGGCCCCGGCATGCTGGGCAAGATGGCCTCTTCACACAGATAACCTTTTTTACTTTTTCCAAAGATACGACATTTCTCCAAGGGAATTCCCAAGGCCTCTAGGCTTTCTTGCTGAAACGGTTTTGTGATTCCGTTGACTACAAAGTGGTCAAAACTTTCCAGCTTAAAACCACTTTTTTCGGCCAATTGGATTCGGGGCAGCACATCCATCATCCAGTGATAATAGCTCTCTCCACCTGTGGCGGCCAAAATCAGAGCTCTACCCTTCAAAAAACTTGTCGAAGGCATCCACACCCTCCGCATCGTCCAATTAAGCTCTGGAGGCTGTCCCCATTCGCAGGAAACATCACCCAAAAGTCTTTGCTGCCCATCCACGACTGCAACGGTGGGTCCGTACACAGTAACTCTTTCGATTGCGGTACACCAAGATTGGCCATACCAAAGCGTGCTTTCACCCAAATGCGGGTGGCTTTTTGGCAGTACCGGATAAGATGCGGGCGCCTCACGAAGATCGGGTTTTTTGGATTGAAACAACCCCGCTTCTTCGCATCCGACAACGCGAAGCGGGGCGTGGGCCCAAAGCCCGAACCTTCTGCCCATCAATCGCAGATTTTGTGCAATCTGAGTTCGGACTTTTTTCAGTTTCAGGCCCTGTGTATACGAAGTCATATGCTATCTTTCATGACAAGTTTTTTTATATGTCGAAGGCAATCAGATCTATGTTTTTGCAGCAAGGAAAGAGGCGCCTTTAAGTTACTTGGGGCGATCGCCCGTCAACCGGATTGCAAAATCGATGATCCTCGCCATCAAGTGAATGGACTTGAGGGGAAGATAGAGGCATCGGACCGCCAAGACCGCGCAAAGCGAACGAGGATTCCTTTCGTCCACCCATTTCCGGACAAGGCGATAGGCATTCGCCAAGCCTTGAGGCCCTTGCAACTGATAGATCCACTCGGCCAGAGTTCTGGCATTGAGGTAAAGCCAAGTGCAATAACGGATCTCGTCGGTAGCAAGGTCCAGGGAAGACATGCTGCTCGATTCCTGCGCTTCGTGAAGGCGGATGGCCACGATTGGGGTGCGGAACCTGCGGATGGTTTTTACGCTCCTGTGGGAGACAAGCATGTACTCCATCCGACATCCTTTTGTTCCTTTCGTGGCCCTTAAAAAACCCGCAGTGGAGATGAGGATGCGGAGTGGGACTATCATACCTGATACGTTGGTAAAGCCGTGGCTGATCACCGCAAGATTTCGGAACCACTCCATGCGCCCCACCTTCTCCCTTTCCCGGATTCCACCCAGAAAGCAGGAGGCCAAGCTGTTTTCATTCAGTAGCCGGGGCTCCAAGGAGCGCTCTCCGAACACCGCATAATCCCCCAGCACGACCTCATCCGGCCGCAGTCCCCAGCCATCCTTTGAAGCCAAGGCAAGGATCGCCTCCGCACGAACTAGGTCGTCGTGCCCAAGAAGCATGATCACTTGGCTGGGCGCAAAAGTTTCCCGCAACCGATCGACCAACCAAATGTAGTGCCTCACGGGTGAGAGGTTTTGCCCGGTGGTCAGGATGATCCGGTTGGATGGATCCAAAATCCCAGTGGCCGTCGACACATCAGCCCTCGGATCCGCGTTGTTTACGCTAATGACAATCTTTTCAAACGCTTTGCCACAGGGCCGCAGGCTTTCTAGGGCTTCCGCCAACAGCCGCCCCCCCTGGTAAACCCCCATGACCAAAACGGGCCTCAATTGCGGCCCTGCCCTTTAGGGAGATTGCGCTTCACCCGTCGCTTCTCCTGCCAAAATTGCGGATCTTCCTTCAGGTAATCAATACAACGGCAGATTAGGGCTTTTTGCGACAAAAATGTCCTGTTCGATAGTCCAGTTCAATCTATTCGATTCGGCCCAGCGGACATAATCGGAGGACCGTTGATAGGTCCCCGGTTGGAACCAACAAAGGCGAAAGTCGTCGATTAACACAGCGAGGCCCGGAAAGTATTTTTGATGCTTGGCTACAGTGGCTAGCTCCAAAAGGATCGGCGTTTCTTTCTTTCCGCACCAAGTTTCCCCGCCTGACCAGTGGCCATCCAGCCAGAGACAAACATTGTTGCCTTTCAGGGTTTTAAGGATTTTGTCTAAATTTTTCTCGGAGCTTCCATGGATCGTTTCTACATTTTGAAGCCTGTTGGAAATAGAATTCGGAAGGCTCAAGCGTGATGACCTTTGAGGCCAAGCCGGCCAGAAACCGGGTGGCGCCTCCCAGATGTGTGCCAGTCTCGATCCAAACTGAATTCGGGATGTTGTGCTGTCCCAAGACCATCCACTTTGCGGCAGCCGGACAAGGAGCTGCCAGCTTGTTGATGTTAATCCAATCCTCAATATTTTCGGGCTGAGAATAGTTGCGCGCCTCGTCTAAACCTTGCCTCACTAGCTTTTGAAGCTTTCTTTTTTTAACTAAAAACATTTTTTAAGATTTCATTATTTAATCTATTTTAAAATGAACTGAAAAGAAATATTTGCCAGCGCGAAAGCGGGGCAACCAGTTCGGTGTAATAGATTTTTATTTTTTTCTTATAACACTTTTTCCTATCGCTTTTTGTGAGTGACTTTCATATCCAGTTTTCAAAAAGGTTAGCTTTTTACTATTTACCAAGCTGTTATTCATGCTAAAGATATATCGCGCGTCCAATCCCAATTGCTGCGCCTGTGATTATCGCTGTTCTGCCCTCAATTCTTTCTGGAATTCTTCCTCCGCTATCTTTGATTAGTTCTTTAAGAAGATTCTTTATGGCCATTTAGTTTTTCTTTTTCCTATTTAATCTCGCTTTATTGCGCACGTTTCTTAAGGTGAATATTCTATTCTTTAGCAGTAGATGTTTTTTGATAGTTGTTGAAATTTCATCTTGAAATCCCCATGAAGCAATCAGAATTGGAGCATTACACCGTATTTGTTCGGGAGAAATTATTGGCACTCCTGCTAGGAGCTTTCCTTTGTAGTGTGGATTCGAGTCTACAAATGAAATAATATTATCCTTAACTAACTCCCCCTGAGCCAAAAGTCGTTGGCATAGGGTTCCCGTTCCCCATACCAGAATTGGCCTGCCGGCTGCGACGATCTTGCGGATAACACTTTTCTCCTTCTCCAAAGTTTTTCTAGAGATTTTGATATATTCTTTCATCGCTGACTTTGACGTCCGCTCTAACTTTGGTGTTTTCGATGAACCTTTCAGTTGTCCGACCATTGTCAACACCGCCCCAGTAATCCCGCCGGGGGCAGCCGCACAAATAAAATTACGCTTTCTAACAACCTTGAAACCAAAAGCTCCTAAAAGATTTTTAAGTGATGCTGCTGAAAAAAAGTTAACATGCTCTATGCTTAGTTCCTGAAATGGAGCGTTTTTAGTGTTTTTAAAGAATTCAAGATCTGGAACCTCAATTACAAGAAATCCATCAGAAGCCATCCAGCTTTTTAAGTTTTTTATAAATTTGCTTATGTCTGGAATATGTTCCAGTACAGCGCTTAGGATTACTGTCCCATACCTTTTTTTGCCAGCTTTTCGCGCCTCTAAAACACCGCGAATCATCGACAGACCATGTAGCCTGCGAGCCCTTTTTGTGCATTCGTGAGAAGGATCTAAGCCCGTTATATCAGTGAATCCTTCACTACGCAGTCTTAGCAAAAGCTCCCCCGTTGCACATCCGACATCTAGAATTGAACAGTCTTTAGGTATATGTCCTGCCAACCATTTTGCTAGTCCGGCAACTCGGTCAATCTCTTCGGAATGCTGCTGCCCTCCCCGATGTGAGAATTCATACTTAGACGCAGAGGCGTAGTACTTTGCAAACTTTTTTGAATCTGGGAGATGGTCACTGAATACACCACCGCAGGATTTGCATGAGACTACATTATAACCCTTGAGTAGACCTGCTTCCTCAAGCGAACTAAATCGTTGTTCAAAGATCAACTCGGTCCCGATGTTCCCGCATATGGGGCATTTACGATGTGGGTATACCTCTGCTGGATTCATGGCTTAAGCAGATTCTATTTTACTATAGCTCCATGGACAGCGCATAAAGCACAAAATCCCGACCATCGAAGGCATGGAAGCCTTGAATGAATTCATAAATCAGCACGGCCTGGGAAAGAATGAATTCCCTCAATTCGGCATTGACGGCCAGCACCATGCGGATGGGAGTTTCCATCATTCCCAGCCAAAGGTTTACGCCAGACCAATGGTCACCCACCCAAATACAAACAGATTTTCCAACGAATTTTTTAAGAAGTGGCATAAAAAGCTTCTCCAAGCTGAACGTGTGCATCTTAGGCTAGGCTTTTCTTGGCCTCCTGATAATGAAATTCGGTGGATTCATTTCTAATGAATCTCAAGGCAAAAACAGCCAGAAACCGCGCGGTGTGCTCCATATGAGTAGCGGTCTCAAGCCAGGCAGCCACCGAAAAATGGTGCCGCTACAAGACCAGCTGCCTGGCGACCGCGGGCAGGCAGGGGCGAGGCGGTTGGATCTAATCCAGTCCTCGAAGCTCTCGGGCTGTGGGAAGTTACGGCACTTTTTTGCGCCGTCATGGGAAGACATATGTCTAAGTCGGCTTTTTCATTTTAGAAATAAAACAGGGAACGGTTATTTTTTGATTAGTCAAAAAGAGACCGTGTTTATCTTAAGGAAATATCTGTCATAATCCCTTAAAAGGAGACCCCGGTTCGCTGAAAGTCTCTTCGCTCATAAAAGTTCTACTTTGGAATTAAATAACAGACAGTGTCGTCTATTTCATTTGAGTAATGCCTCAGAAATATCCTAGATCTAGGAATCATTCTTTTCAGCATAATAGGTATTTCCCAAAGATCTTGCGGTGAATGATAACAAGATATAGCAAGGATAGGACGGCTTCGCTTTATTACTCTCAATCCTCCTTGAATTGCCCATCTTTCCGCACCCTCAATATCCATTTTGATAAATGAAGGTTTTATCTTTTTAAAATATTTATCTAGTGATGTGACTCTGACTTCAGTGGTTTCCTCGGAGATGTTTTGGCCATCGTTATGAATTCGCGTGTCAGCGTGACCACTGATACTGAATTTAATAGTTTTAGGTTTGTTAAACAGCCCCATATTCTCAATAACTACTTTATCTTTATAATCTTTTACCGTTTGTTTTAGACTTCTGAAATTGTTTGGATCGGGCTCAAAAGCAAAATACTTGCCCAGCTTTGAATTGCTATTTTTAATATAAAGCTTGAAAGTGTCTCCGTTAAAAGCCCCAGCATCACAAAAAACTGTATTTTTACCTAAAGCTTTTTTTGTAAAACTTTCAAAATATATATCTTTTTTTGATCTAATTTCTTTGAGAAGGGCTTTGTTTAGGGTTAGATAAAAAAGAATTTTCTTAAGTAGTACTTTTTGGGATACTTTATCGGAGAGGATTTTCCTAAGTTTAATTATTTTATTCTGAGTAGTTCGCCTAAAAGGAATCGTTGTGATATTTCTAAATTCTTTTGTGCTAAATATTTGTGGGTATTCATGCGAAAGTCTTGCAAATGATATCGGCCTTAATCCATGCTGCTTTGCTTGATCATATAGTTCTGAATCGTGCATTGCACTTGCGATAAGCACATGCGTTTTCTTGTGTGTCTTTGATAGATCTTTTATTGATTTAATTTTAAAGCCGCTAATTTTTTCCCCAATTTTTTTCTTGTCGTTATCGCAAATATTTACGCTTTGAAGTCGTAAAGATTTTATAAATGATAATGCTTTTTTCGCAATTCTGCCTGCTGGGATTATTATTAATGGTTTTCTTTCTTTTAGTATTTTTCCTAGAATATTTCTCTTTTTTAGATTCGCCTCATTAAAAGCCTTTCCTTTTTTATATATACTTTTAATTTTCTTTTCTATTTTATTCATTTTTATAACCCCTTAATTTTCCACCCGCCATCAATGTATAAAGAATCTCCAGTTACGTATCTGCTTGCATCGGAACATAAGAAGATTATCGCTCCAGCAAGATCTTCTGGGAAACCCCATCTTCCAAGGATTGTCCGGTTTTTTCTTTTTTCGCGAAGGTGTTTTTCTGAAAAGCTTTTTTTCGTCATGTCCGTAACTATATAACCTGGCGCTATCGCATTAACTCTGATTCCGTATTTCCCAAGATCTAGCGCCAAGGACTGCGTTAGGCTTTTTAAGCCACCCTTGGAAGCGACGTAAGCAGGGTTGTCAGGAAATGCCAGCACGGCGTTTAAACTCGTTATATTAATTATCACGCCCCGTTTGTGAGGTATCATATAATTTTTGGCTAGTGCCTGAGACAGGAAAAAGGGCGCATGGAGGTTTACCTTGAGGGTCAAGTTCCAGTTCTTTTCTTTGTAGGTATTAATGTTTTCGCTTTTGGTAATACCTGCATTGTTTACCAGAATAAAATAATTTGGCTTTAAACCTTTAAGCCGATCTACAATTTGATGGATTCCACTTTTTTGAGTGATATCGGCTTGGATTCTCCAACAACGGATGCCTTTGTTTTTTAGTCTCTTTAACGTTTCGTCCAGCTTTCTTGAAAGGACGTCTACAAGAACTACCTCCGCACCAGCTAGCCCAAGTGCTTCTGCCATGGCGGCACCGTTTCCTTTTGCCGCTCCGGTGACCAAAGCAGTTCTGCCTTTTAATGAAAATAGTTCTTCCAAGTAGGACTGACTCACCGGATCTCCATTCGGTTTAGACGAATTTCCTCCGCAACCATATTGCCATCGTAGGAAATCAGGTGGATGATCAGTCGGGCTACCTCTTCAGGATTTATAAAGGTCGCAAAGTCTTGGTTTGGAACTTTCCGCCCCATTTCCGTTTGTACGGACCCCGGAGAAACGCAAAAGCATCGGACGTTGGCTGTTTTTAATTCTTCATGAAGGGCGCGGGTAAGCCCCAAAAGGGCGTGTTTGGAAGCACAATAAGCAACAGTGTCCCGAAACCCCGAATACGCGGAGCTGGATCCAAAATTTACAATCCTGCCCCAACCCTTTCTGACCATCAAGGGGCCAAAAGTTCTGCACAGAATCAACGGGGAGCGCAGATTAATAGCCAGGCATCGATCCACTGAATCGATGGATGAGTCTGCTAATTTGCCGACCGGAAATACGCCAGCACAATTGACGAGAATATCAACCGTACCGACAATACTATTCACGTCGTGACCCAAACGTTCTGGCCCACTTGCCTCCGCTAGGTCGGCCGGCACCACAATAATCCCGGATTCGGCAGCGAACCGGTATAGTGATTCAGTGTTTCTAGCAGTTCCAACGACATGACAGCCGACTTGTTTGAGCGCTCGCGCAATGTTTTGACCCAGCCCGCCTGTCACACCGGTCACCAGTGCAGTTTTGGATTCAAGAGGATTGGTGCTCACAAAGATTCTTCCTTGATCGGGGCCACAATCATGTTTTCCAGAAGTTCAGACCGTTCCAGAAACGGAAACATATCCTCCATAGGACGAGATACCATCACCCCATCCGGCCGTTGAAAATTGGCAAGACGAGGAACTCGATCCTCTTCGGGGGGTACGAGAACCTCGCAAAGAGCCGGTCCGGGCACATTCAGAACCTCCTGAATCTGTTTGGTCAAAGTGCCTTCATCATCCACGCAAAAGAAGGGAATCCCATAGCAACTGGCAACACGATCCAGCCTTGGCAGGGTTAAGCCGCTGCTTGCATCGGCACCAATGAGCCGGTTGAAATACCGATATTGTGAAACACGTATTGAGGCGAAACCTCCATTATTCACAATAAATATTTTCAAGGGCAGATTTTCCCGTCGCACCGTCTCTAATTCCTGAAGTTGGGGCTGTAGGCTGCCATCCCCCTCGACAAGGATGGTTCGACGACGGCCTGCGGCGATACAGGCCCCGATCGAGGCGGGGAGCCCATAGCCCATCGAGCCAAAACTCCCATCAGCAATCACCCGTTGTCCTGCCTTGACTTCGAAGGACATAAAAAATATTTCTGAATGGATTCCCGAACTTCCTTCCACCACAACATCATTATCCTCGAGATTTTCAGAGAGAGATTTTACCAGTTGATAGGTGCTCACCGTTTTTTTTGCGCTGGCTAGGCCGGCAGGAGGTTGAATCGGATAACGCGTCTCCCAGGAACGGATTTTTTGCATCCAGGGCTTGCGGTTCGGTGAGCGTATAAGATCGGAACGTTCCAAAAGTCCCTCAATAAACGTACGTGCATCCATCTCTAGGCCCAGATGAATGGTTTGCCCCAGTTTCCTGATTTCCTCGGGATCAACATCCACTGCAATTTTGAATGCTTCACGAGCAAATCTTTCCCGGGAATAGCCGGTGGTGGCAAAATCAAGCCGGCAACCGATCGACAAAACCAGATCAGAGTTTTGAATGGCAAAGTTGGCGGCGCGAGAAGCAAAGGATCCCGGTCGTCCGGCGTACAAGGGATGCTGGGAGTCCAAAAGATCACAGCCTATCCAGGTGGTTTGTACTGGCATCTGAAGAAGCTCAGCAAGCTGAAGAAGCAGCCCCTCGGACTGAGCAACCCGAATTCCATATCCCGCCAGGCAGACGGGGCGCTGAGCCTGATTCAACTTTGAAATTATTGTTTCCCAAAACAACGAATCACCTTTTCCTTTTTTTACAAAATCTAGCCGCTCCCTCCCTTTTTGCCGGCTGGGATCGACCAAAGCAGCTTGGATATCTAGGGGTATGCTTAGCCAAACTGGCCCTGGGCGGCCTGTGGTCGCCTGAAAAACCGCTTCTTCCAAATGGGCCCGCACGGAATTTGGCTCCACGATCGTTGCGGCATACTTGGTAATCGGACGAACAAGAGAAATAATATCGATTTCCTGGAGGCCAAGCTGCCGAAGGGTTCCGGGATTGAGGTCTGCGTTCTTAACCTGTCCGGAGATGACGACCAACGGGGCAGAGTTTACCCAGGCACTCGCTACTCCAGTGATCGCATTGGTGGAGCCCGGACCAGCGGTAACCATCGCGACGCCAAGCCGGTTGCTTATTTTCGCAAAAGCCTCGGCCGCCACCGCCGCGGCTTGTTCATGAAAAAAGCAGGAGCGAGAAAGGCAGGAAGAGCCGGCTAATGAATCATTGAGGTGCATAGCCGCTCCGCCAGGCACAAAAAAGACATGTTTAGCTCCGGCAACTGCCAGCGAATCCAAAATATAATCTGAAATCTTCACCATGACTTTGCTTGGGGTGGAATCCTCAGGCCGCTATTTTATGCTTAATTGGCTTCCAAGGCCGCCAACACAGCCTCTACCAACTGCCGGACTGCCCCATCTCCCCCTCGCCGACTACTCTGAAAACTAGCATGGTTGGCAACTCCCGGTTGTGCCTCGGCCGGCGAAGCCGCAAGTCCAACCAAAGCCATCGCCTCCAAATCATTCAAATCATCCCCCATAAAGGCGATCTGCTCAAATTCTAAGCCATGCCGTGCGGCGAATTCCCGGAGTGCGGCGGTTTTGTC
>Ga0187843_10002444_pt1 | contig 11267 bp, 10 predicted proteins | sample SpaLakP09_SKY_43_FD_134516 | JGI IMG/M metagenome (GOLD analysis project Ga0187843, IMG submission 134516) | Oligotrophic lake water microbial communities from Sparkling Lake, Wisconsin, USA - SP09_SKY_43 | ecosystem: Environmental > Aquatic > Freshwater > Lake | place: USA: Sparkling Lake... | reverse complement strand
TGTTTGCCATTGTACTTAACACATTGACCAAAGAAGACAAAAATGGATTTACGTACTCAACATTCATTTAATAGACCCACTGTTTCGTTTTGCGTCGCTGCTTCAGACCCTGTTGCTAAGGTTAGGCAGAATTTTCAGAATAAACAAGTCTAGCTCTTTGTTTTTGAGATAGTTTCAGTGTTTTCGTACGCGCTCTAAGAGTTTTAATCCAAATTTGACAGCAAATCAACCATGATTTTGACAGTCAGGGCCACATCCGAGACATTTTTTGCAAATTCCACGCGCTTCGATGGTCTGTTGTTTGATCACGAAGCCTTTTTCAACGGCTAACGCGGTAAACTCACGATGAAGCACCACCGAATGTAATTCTTCAACATGACCACACTTTTGACAGATCAGCAGTTGGGCAGGATGTTGATGCTCAAAATGATGGCAAAGTAAGAACGCATTGCTCGATTCAATTTTATGAATAAAACCTTGTTCCGTCAAAAACTCCAACGCCCGATAGATGGTCGCAGGTTTTGCCGCCGGCTCTGTTGCTTTTAATTGTTCTAAAAGCTCATAAGCGCCAAAGCCTGCTTGAGTGCTCGCTAGAAGACGAAAAACTTTCTCACGAATAGAGGTAAATCGTGCGCCATTTAATTCACAAATTTGTCGAGCGCGTTGTACGAGCGTTTCTGTAGACATAACCCACGAACCTTATCTAAATGCCAGCTTGGAAAGTGTACCATAGAAAACTTAGCCGCTGAGTGGACAAAACCACAGAAAATTGATTGCGTTAAGGGTAAAATACCCCGCTAATTTCTGGAGGATATCGTGGATCATAAGTTTTCTATTGCCCCAATGCTCGATTGGACCGATCGTCACTGCCGTTATTTTCATCGAATGCTCAGCCAGCATGCGGTGTTGTACACAGAAATGATCACCACAGGTGCGTTAATTTATGGCCAAGGTGATTACCTCGCATTTAATGAGGAAGAGCATCCCGTTGTCGTGCAATTGGGCGGTTCAGATCCGCAAGCGATGGCGAAAAGTGCGTTGATGTGCCAGCAGCGTGGTTATGACGCCATCAATATTAACGTCGGCTGTCCTTCAGATCGCGTCCAAAATGGCATGTTTGGCGCTTGTTTAATGGCGCAACCAAAACTGGTTGCTGAGTGTGTTCAATCTATGCGCGAAGTGGTTGATATTCCAATCACTGTAAAGACGCGAATTGGCATTGATGAGCAAGATAGTTACCCATTTTTAGTCGACTTTGTTGGCACTATTGCTGAAGCTGGTTGTCAGGATTTTATTGTGCATGCGCGGAAAGCTTGGCTATCTGGCTTAAGTCCGAAAGAGAATCGTGAAATTCCGCCGTTAGATTACCCGCGAGTCTACCAGTTAAAGCAGGACTTTCCGCAGTTGCAAATTGCATTAAATGGAGGTGTGAAAACGCTTGCTGATTGTCTAACACATTTGCAGTACGTGGATGGCGTCATGGTAGGGCGAGAGGCTTATACCAACCCGTTATTGCTGGCGCAAGTGGATGCGGCTATTTATGGCGATGGCCGTCAAGTGCCAACACCGCATCAGGTTGTCCGCGATATGTTGCCCTATATTGAACAGAAAATGCAGCAAGGCGCCAGATTTTGGCATATTGCACGCCATATGCTTGGCATTTTTCAGGGGGTTACCGGCGCTCGGCAATGGCGTCGCCATCTCAGTGAGGTCGGCCATTTAAGCACGAGTGGTCCGGAAGTGATGCTCGCGGCCTTAGCAAAAGTCCCTGAATAGTTACAGACTAAAAAGTGGTTAAATTCGCCACTTTTTAGTTTTTAACTTTTTGGCACAAAATGCGCTTAGTTTGCCAGTATTTGATTTTCGCTTTAAAATCAAGGTCTTACGTTTTGTTTCGCAGTTGGCACAGCAATTGAAATAGAGAGTTTGTCGTTTAGATAAATTCTTAATCAACTGAGGTGAACTATGAAAGCTTTAAAAACTACCCTAATTGCTGTTGCTTTGTTAACTGTCGCTACGCCATCAATGGCTGCCGAACCATTTGTTGAGTTAACCAATGCTTTGGCTTCAAGTATTAGCGCACAAGTTTTTGAAATGAGTTCTAATTTAAAAGTCGAACTAGGCGCATCATTAAATGCTGCAGCGGCAGATTTTGTGAGTTCGGCTTCAGAAGTCGCAGAAGCGGCGGTTACTAGTTCGGTCGACAAAGGTGTTGAACAGACCGAAGCAACTTTAGATGCAGTGGAATAGGAGAGGCGCATGTTGATTGCATCATCGAGCTTATTTCTGCTGTTTTTATTGCCAGTGGTAAGTGTGGCGCTGGTCTCAGTGGTTTGGGGCTGGCTCTTCCCACAAAATGATATACCCGCAACAACCCAGGTGTCGTAGTACTGGGTTGTTTTTTTCGTCCCTGCTTCAAACAGTTACTTGCTGACAATTCACCTGCTAAAGATTCCCTTATTCCCTTATTCCCTTATTTCCCATTTGTCCAACCTCTCATTTCAGCAGAGTTATCAGAGCAGAGTGTTGAATGCGCAGATTAAGAAAGCTCTGCTTAAAAAACGCCGGCCATCGAATATCTACAAATCCGCTTAGCCAGTTGAGAGGGTTTTCGGCTTTGTGTTGTTAGGCGCTGTAATACGCACCAACGGCAAAAAACAACGGTGATTTTTTTGCTAAAAATTGGCGAAATTCCACAATAAATAGTGAAATATCCAGTCACATTGGATTTGAATGAGCTTGTGCAAATAAACCTGTTTATAAACAGCATCTTATGTGCTTTTGGAGTTGGCACAGCTTTTGATTGTCTTTACTTGTAAATGAAAAAAACAAGCTGCCACAGGAGGCAATTATGAACAGAAATACTCATTACAGCTGGTTCTGCAATAAAGCAAATCGCAAAATTTTCGGGGTTTGTTCTGGCCTTGCCGCTTATTATGGTCAATCGGTGAGCGTGGTTCGCATCATCGCTGTCTTGGCATTGTTTGCGTTTCCGGGTTTGACATTTTTGGCTTACATCGCCGCTGGGCTTATTCTGCCATCGCGTTATGAAGTCTGACAAATGCATTACTTCGGTGTAACATTGAAGGCAAAGCGACGTGGAGTCAACAATGTACCGAACCTTGATGTTTGTATTCATGGCAGCAGTTGTCAACGCCAATGCTGCCGAGTTGCAAATAACTGACACTGCCGTGCGCCAACCATTACCGGGGCGCACAGTCAGTGTTGGTTATTTATCGATCAAAAACACCGAAACGCAGCCAATCCGTTTACTTAAAGCGACCAGCGCAAATTTCGCTAATATCGAACTGCATCAGCATAAAATGGTTGATGGTATGATGCAAATGCAGCGCTTGACCGAAATTGAGATTGCCGCGGGTGAAACCGTGAAATTGCAACCAGGTGGTTTGCATTTAATGATGTTCAGGCCAGTTGCTATTTTACAATTGGACGATGAAGTCGCAGTGGACCTGCATTGGTCCGATGGTAGCGTGCAAACCTATAAAACTAAGGTTGTAGCGGTACCAAAACAGTAACAGGGAGTTATCATGCAGGTTTTTCGATTGGCGTTAGTGATTACCGGAACTACAGCCTTGTTAGGCTGGGCGGCTGCGGTATGGTTTAGTAGTGAACCAGAAATCTTTGAAGTTCGTGAGCATGTTGCTAAAACTGCGCCTGCCGGCAAGCCTGTTATTGGATATGCCACTACCGATACCTTGATATATGTCACAGAAACCTTGCTGGATAAACCCGGCGGTTTTATGGCAAACGACCTAATGCCCCCTTTTTCAATAATGGATAACATGCCCGCATGGGAGTTAGGCGCACTGGAGATGATCCGTGATTTGTCGTTAGCAATGCGGCGTGATTTTAGTCGTTCGCAATCGCAATCAGTGGAAAATGAACTATTAAAGCAAGTTCAGCCAAAATTTAATATCGACTATCGGAGTTGGGCTGTGCCATCGCCGGAATCCGAATACAAAGAGGCGCTGAAGTTACTCCGAGTATATCGCCAAGCGTTGTCAGATCCTAAAGTCAACGAACATCAATTTTATGCCCGTGCTGATAACCTGCGTGAGTGGTTATTAGCCGTAGAGAAACGATTAGGCAGTTACAGCCAGCGTTTAAGTGCCAGTGTCGGCCAAGATCGATTAAATACTGACTTAGCCGGTGATATTTCAGCTCGGCAATCTACCATATCGCCAGATGCTTATATGATGAAAACCAGTTGGTTGCAAATTGATGATGAGTTTTATGAAGCTCGCGGTGCGGCTTGGGCTTTATTGCATTTTCTCAAAGCGATCGAGATTGATTTTGCTGATGTGTTAGAACGCAAAAATGCCACAGTGAGTTTACAGCAAATCATCCGTGAGCTTGAATCCACCCAGCAAACTGTATGGTCGCCGATGGTGTTAAATGGCAGTGGTTTTGGTTTAATGGCTAATCATAGTTTGGTGATGGCAAATTACATTTCTCGGGCAAATGCGGCTTTAATCGATCTCTCCGATTTATTATCAAAAGGGTAAAGTAATGAAGTTAAATTATTTAGTGGCGGCCTTAGCGCTCACTGCAGCAACAACGGTAAAGGCTGATGTCGCTGGAGTTACGGCTGGTGTTGAAATGTGGCAAGCAGATCCCACGTTAACTTTGGGCGATACAGGTTTTGCACAAGCGTTAAATGCTGAGGATGAAAATGCGACAGCATTTTATATCGCCTTTGAACATCCGATCCCTGTGTTACCGAATTTAGCTGTTCGTCGGCAAAGTATAGATTTCAGCGGTACTACCACCTTAACTGCCGACTTGAAATTAGATGGTGTCACTTTTCCAAAAAACACCGTACTGAACAACGAACTGAAAATGGCGTATACCGACGCAACGCTCTATTACGAGTTATTAGATAACGATCTTCTGAGTGTTGATCTGGGGGTTACCGCGCGTTTTGTGAAAGCGGACGCTATGGCTAGCGCGGCCAGCAGTTCTGCCACGAATAGTTTGTCGGTGCCGCTGCCAATGTTATATTGGAACGCTAGTTTTGGAGTACCAGGCACCGCAGCCAGTCTGTTCTTCACCGGTAATTACGTCAATTACAGTGATAACTCGTTTTACGACGCTCGTGCTGGTCTCGCTTATGATCTGATTGACGCGGAAGTTATGAGCCTTGCGCTGAAACTTGGTGTGCAAAAATTAGATTTGGATGCACAAGACCAAGATGATATCGATGCCAAGGTTGCCGTTGATGGCGCATTTTTAGCGCTAGAAGTCGATTTCTAATTCGAACCCTCTTTGATGCCGGTATGCACATGTTAACAAAAGTTTACCGGCAATATCACCAAAGGCACCTCCGCAATACTTGTAAGTCGCTTCGCTGATCTTTATATTGATAGATAAGACATTTTTGGTTGTTGCCGATGAAAAAGAATTTTTTGTTGCTTGCGAGTCTTGCTCTAACTTTGGGCGTGTTATGTGCAAGCGGTTTTGCTTGGCTGCTACAGCAGCAGTTATTGATGCGCACGCAACAGCAACAGCTTGAACAGTATGCCCATCTGGTGGCGATTGCTGCGGTCGCACGTCAAGACAGCTCGGGGACCGATGCACAACTACAAGCGTTATTGGAATTTGCACCCGTGCCGGTGGAATCTATCCAATTAATTGATACTTCAAAGAAAATTTTACTAAGTATCGGCAATCATTCGCAAGTGCCTGCCGAATTAACTACTGATTTCATGCAAAATGGCGCGCACTGGCAGCTGGTTATATCAGCCACGCCAAATCGTACCTCTGAACAGTTCGTGGTAATGCAAGGGGTATGGCCAGAACAACAGGTGATGTTACCTTTCCTTCCGTGGGCGTTATTGGTGTTACTGCTTGGCATCCTCGCGATTGTTTTTAGCTATCGTTGGCTGAAAGTTGAGCATGCGGCAATTCATTTTGCCGATGAGGATGCGAATTCACCCGCGCTATTTTTTTTTACCATTCGTAAAGCCTTTCAAAAACTGCAGCTACAACTGGCAGAACAGCAGCACCGTCATAGCCATGAACTTGAAAATAGTAACAGCAGGCAACAGCAAACAGCGGAAGAACTTCTGCAGATCCGTCATGAGCGTGATGCCAACATTGAACAATATCAACAATTACAGCGTGCCTTTTATTTTTGGCAGCAGTTATCAAGTCGCGCGCAGCAAATGTCTGAGGCAGAGCTGCAATTTAAAGTCGCTGCGATAAAAAGTTTTGGTGAATTAACCAGTCAGCTTTACCAGCCAAATCCACAAGCAATGACGGCTCCACAATGGTTATTACAAGCTCATAGCCAGTGGCAAAATCTAATGCCAGCCGGTATTCGTTTAGTGTATGACGAAGATCCCCATGCCTATCAATATCAATTACAGTTTGACCAAACTGCTTTCACACTGATGCTCAGTTTGTTATTGCGTCAATGTGCCAGTGCCCTGGGCTTTGGTGAAATTCTAGTGAGCTACCGCGTGAATGAAGCGCCTAATCGAATGTTGAAAGTACAAATTCGCTATGAAGGGGATAATTTACCGGAAACTTGGCGTTTGACTCCGCCGAGTCAACGCGAATTATGTTGGCAACATTTGGACCCAATGCTACTGCGAGAATTGGTGTCTGCGCTGGGGTGTCATTACCAAATTGAATCATTGGAAGGACTAGGAACTCACATTGAATTGCGTTTGCCAATTACTTTACAAAAACTAAATGCGGCGAAGCCATTCCATAGCATTGGTTTTTTTGCCGGCGATAAATCTTGTTATCAACTTTATAAACAATCGCTGTTAGCACTTGGCGAACAAGTGATGGCAACTGACACAATACAAGAGTTAACCACAGAGCTCAAAACTAGATTAGTCGATTTATTGGTATTGATATTGCCCGATGATTTTGTGGTCGACGACGAACAAATTGCGTTGCTACAACAGCTGGATCAACGCTACAAGCTGCTATGTTTTGCCAACCCGCAATTAGCAGGGAAATTGAGTTCGGAGCTTGCGCTTAAATTGCTAAGCCGGCCGATGATGTTAGAGCAAGTGTTGCGTAGTTTGGCAGAGCAACCAGAGATCCGCAGCCAGCAATTATTGGTCGTGGACGATAATCCAACGAATTTGAGTTTTGTTCGAACCATCTTGGCTGGGCAAGGTTTAAGTATCGATATTGCAATGACCGGTGCCGAAGCCATCAAAATGGCAACTCACAGTCGATATCAGTTAATTTTGATGGATATTCAATTGCCAGATTTACCAGGCACCGAGGTGACAAAGCGTATCCGCCAACTTCGTCATCACCAGCAAACCATGATCCTCGCGTTTACCGCCCATGCCATGCAAGATGAAATGGTTAGCTTTAAATTAGCTGGTATGGATGACGTGCTCATCAAGCCACTTGATGCGAAAAAAATCGCCCACATTTTGACTCGGATCAAGCCTGTGGGGGAAACGCTATCACCTCATTAAGTAGCCCCTGCAGCGCTTGACTATAGACTGCTTGCGGACTGCTGCTCAGTAATGGCAGCAGTTCAGCGCCGGTGGCTGTAAATTTGTAGTACTGCAGCACAATGCCGCTATGTTGAACGATCCCTTCCAAACATTGCTGGTGATATAACCATTGGAAGGGTTTGCCTTTAATCAGCTCGCCACTTTCGATTTCTGATTGGTGTAATAAGCCCAAATCCATCAAATTTAAAATTTGTGGGTAGGTGAGGCCAAATTGACTGAGGTTTAGCATGCCGCGATTTTTACCGCGGATCCAACGCCAAAAAGAGCCGCGCTGCACATAACCAAAGTATATATGGCTAGGTTCGGCAGATTTATTACGACAACTTAAGGATGCGGCGGCTTGGAGCGATTGCGCATCCTTAAAGCTCATTTGCTTCAATAGCATTAACGTTTTTAAGGTAAAGCTGCCAGGGGCGGTGATTTCACCTGCGAGGATCTTTGCCCAGAGCTTTTGCATGCTATGGGTTGAGATGTCTTGAACTAATTCACTAAATTGATGAAACCAATCTGGATCGACATCTTGCGCAACCACCTGATCAGTACAAAATTCTTGCGCGAGCAGTAGCACTCGTTCTAAGTTAAATTGTTGGCGTTCCATTTTCATTTGAGCACGCCGCTGAGCTCGTTGAAGAAGGCTATCAGGGCTTTCGGAATTAGCTTCTGTTTCAACAGTTTTATCGAGCGCTTGCGGCGGTAATGATTTACCACTTAGATGCACTTGATCAACCGGCGATTCTGGTTTTTTCTGTGACGACACTAAATGGCCTAGCTGGCGACGTGCCAATTGATGGAGTCGTTGCTGTCCCGACAGGGATTGAATTTTCGTCATGCCGACCTCAAAAGTAACATTCTGGCAAACTCTAAGGTGAAGTTCGGGAATTGGCAAGTGTGGCTTTTTTTAATAATGAAAATAATAGCGCAAGCACCGTCGAATCACTGCTGAATACTCGGCGAACCCAAGCAAAAATGATTGCATTTTATGCGCAAGCGTATAGTGTATGAATATAGGCAGATTTAAAAATTGATGCACGTAAATGGACCGTTATTAACGACAAAAAGCCCAAGTGGTCGTTAATAATTGCATGTTGCAAGCAATCAGGACTCTATGGATAAGGTCGTAAAATGGTGTCAAAAGTAACAGATGAAGAATTTCTGTTTCTCGCAGAAGATGAAGCCGCAGTAGAACCGTTACCGCAGGTGACCGGTGAGTGGCATCTATTGATTGTTGATGATGATGAAGAAATTCATACTGTCACTCGATTGGCATTAAGTGATTTATTGGTTCTTGGCCGTAAGTTGGTGTTTCATCATGCTTATTCAGGCAAATCCGCAATCGATTTTCTGAAAAAGAACCGCCATATTGCCGTAATTCTTCTCGATGTTGTGATGGAATCTGATGACGCAGGCTTACTGGTTGTGCAGCAAATTCGCGAACAACTTGGCATGGATGAAGTTCGTATTGTGCTTCGCACTGGGCAACCAGGTTATGCTCCAGAAGAAAGTGTTATTAAAGAATACGATATCAACGATTATAAAACTAAAACCGAACTCACTCGCAGTAAATTAGTAACTTCTATAATTTCTTCTATCCGATCTTATCAACAGATCCGGACTATTAATCAAAACCGGTTGGGCTTACAGAAAATCATCAATGCCGGCTCTAATTTACTTGAACAACATTCTTTGCATGAGTTTTCCGAAGGTGTAGTGACGCAAATATCGTCGCTGATTGGCCTGCATGCTGAAGGTGTATTGTGTGCTCAAATTGAAGATGATGGCTCTGCTAGCGAAAACGTCTATGTCCTTGGCGCGGCAGGGCATTATGCGCCTTTTATCAAATGCAAACTGGAGCGGCTGAATAATCCTCGAATCATTCAGCAAATATTGCTGTGTTTAGAGCATAAACGGCATATTTTTACTGCCTTTGACACCGTGTTATATCTCGGGAATGCCGATAATTGTGCCGCAGTCTATATCGAAAGTAATAGGCCTATTGAAGATTTTGACCGTCAACTGATTGAAGTATTTTTAAGTAATATTTCAATTGGGTATGAAAACGTTACGTTATTTCAGCAGCTAAAACATGCGGCATACATAGATCCGTTAACTAAGACGCCAAATCGCAATGAATTTACGCAATTGTTGCAGGAAACCCAGCGCCTTGACCCTGCTGATAACGTTGCCGTGCTTATTGATATTGACCATTTTTCCGATGTAAATGATGGTTTAGGCCAAGAAGTCGGCAATGAATTGCTGATTGCGGTCACCCGTCGCTTAGTCGAAGCATTTGGTGACGATGCGCAAATTGGTCGTATTGGTGCAGATGTTTTTGGCTTGATTGGGCCTGAGCATGTGTTAACGCCAGCGGCTATTAATTGTTTGTTTGCGCAACCATTTCAAGCATCAGAGCATTCATTACAAATTAACGCCACCATGGGGTTTTGTCGGTTAAAAGACAGTGTACGACAAGGGCTTGGTATCTTAAAACATGTCTATATTGCACTGAACCGTGCAAAAAAACATGTCTCGCAAAACTTTGAATTCTACAGTGTTGAGATGGAAGATCAGATGGCTGAGCGGTTGAGTCTGCTGCGCCAACTTCGCTTGGACTTTAGTTTAGATAAGTTGCAGCTTTGGTATCAACCGCAAATTGCCTTAGATACCAATAAAGTTATTGGTATGGAAGCATTATTACGTTGGCCAACTGGTAACGGTAATTTTGTGTCTCCTGCAGTATTCATTCCTCTGGCTGAGTACTCGGGCTTGATTGTTGAAATTGGCGCTTGGGTGATCCAGCAGGCATGTCAACAAATCAAGTCATTGCAAGCACAAGGCTTCCAGCGCATGCGTATTGCAGTGAATGTATCAATGCCGCAATTTCGAAATCCATTGTTTGTACAGTCGGTGATTGATTGCGTCGACCGTTATCAGATAGATCCGCAAATGTTGGAATTAGAAATTACCGAATCAGTAGTGATGGATGATCCGCAAATGGTGATTGCGTCACTCAATCGGTTGAAATCTCACGGAATTAAAGTTGCAATTGATGATTTTGGTATTGGGTTTTCTAGTTTGAGCTATTTGCAGCAACTACCGCTAGACCGTATAAAGGTGGATCGCGCCTTTATTCGTGATTTTGCCAAACCAAACGGCGCGGTTATCGCAGAAACTATCATTAATTTAGGGAAACGCTTAGGTCTTGCCACTATAGCCGAAGGTATCGAGACGCCAGAACAAGCACAAGCAGTGAAGGCGATGGGCTGTGATGAAGTACAAGGCTTTTTGTACGCGAAACCAATGCCAACACCAGCACTGCTAGAGTTCCTCAACCAGAGTAAATTCAACGATTAATCGTGTTGTCATTTGCAGCATAAAAAAACCGGCGATACCGCCGGTTTTTTTATTTTAAATCGAATTTACTATCGAATTTATTATCGAATTTATTATCGAATTTAATATTGGATTTAAGCGATGAAGTCATGAATTTGCTGAGGCTGTAGTAACAGTCTAGGTCATGACTTACCGATCTATACCCTTATTCCTTGAAGATGCGGGGTTGTTGCCTTCGCTCTTTCGCCGCAGTCACATAGCTAACTATGCTCCTGCGGTCTCAATCACTCGTCGCCTACCCGAATTTTCAATGATTTTGGGTATCTACCCAAACAACTTGAAGATGCTTTTTTTCGGGAGATAAAAGTCCTTGAGGCAAGGCAGCGCTTGGAGGCTTTGGTGGTTCCAAAGTGACAAGCGCTAACG
>Ga0187843_10002443_pt1 | contig 11267 bp, 8 predicted proteins | sample SpaLakP09_SKY_43_FD_134516 | JGI IMG/M metagenome (GOLD analysis project Ga0187843, IMG submission 134516) | Oligotrophic lake water microbial communities from Sparkling Lake, Wisconsin, USA - SP09_SKY_43 | ecosystem: Environmental > Aquatic > Freshwater > Lake | place: USA: Sparkling Lake... | reverse complement strand
TCGCCAACTACAGCCAAATCTATCCCTTCGCCCGCAATCCCATCGGCGGCAATTACGCCGTCGGCTACACCATTTATTCGGTCGGCCTGGTCTACCGCAGCGACAAGACGCGTGCCCCGCAATCCTGGAAAGACCTGTGGAGCCCCGAACTGAAGGGCCGCCTGGCACTGCCTGATGTCAGCACCACGCAAGGCCCGCTGGCCCTGCAGATGGCCGACCTGGCCTGGGGTGGCAAGGGCGGCGACTATGCCGCCGGCATGCAGAAGATCCTCTCGATCAAGAACAACGTGGTGACCTTCACCAAGAACAGCGCGCAGTTGTCCTCGCTGTTTGCCCAGGACGAGATCTGGGTGGCGCCGGTAGCTCGCTTCACCTGGTCGCAACTGATGAAGACCGGCATGCCGCTGAAATGGGCCATCCCCGCCGAAGGCCAGGCCGCCGGCATGAACGTGATGGGCATCGTCGCCAAATCGAAGAATGCCGACCTCGCTTACCAGCTGATGGATTTCTGGCTCTCCAAGGAGGTGCAGACGGCGCTGGCCATGGAACTGGTGGATTCGCCGGTCAATACGCAAGTCGTGCTGCCCAAGGACAAGGCCGAATTCAATACCTATGGCGGTGAACACATCGCCTCGCTCAAGTTCGTCAAGCCGGAAGACCTGCTGAAGTACCGCTCGGGCTGGCTGGAGCAGTGGAACAAGGGCATCAGCAAATAAGCTGAACACTTCATATCGTGGCGACGCCTGCCGGGTGCAGTGCGCCGCCCTTTTCTTTCCGGACCCCGTTAGCGCCCCATGCTCGCCTCTTCCAAATCACGCCTCGGACTGATGCTGGTCACGCCTGCGCTGATCTTCACATCGGTCTGTTTCCTGCTGCCGGTGGCGGCTTTGCTGCTGGATGCCTTCCGCATCGGCGGCCCCGACAGCCTCGACGGCGGCCCCCTGCAATGGAGCCTGGCCCGCTTCGCCGACTTCTTTGCCGAGCCGCTGCACCTGCAGGTGCTGTGGCGCACCCTGCGCATTGCCGCCCTGGTTACGCTCTGTTCGGCCCTGCTCTGCTATCCCGCTGCACAGGCCATCGTGCGCGTGCATGCGCGCTGGCGCGGGCTGGTGCTGGGCATGATGATCCTGCCGCTGATGGTCTCGCCCATTGCGCGCACCTATGCCTGGATCGTGCTGTTCGGACGCAATGGCGCAGTCAACGCGGTGCTGCTGCAGCTGGGACTGGCTGATGAACCGCAACGCCTGCTCTTCACCGAAATGGCGGTCTTCGTGGGCCTGCTGCAATTGCTGTTGCCGCTGATGCTGATGTCGCTGGTCAGCGCCATGGAAAACATTTCCGCCGACCTGGCGCTGGCCGCCTCCACGCTGGGCGCCAATGCCTGGCAGGTGTTCACCCGCGTGACCCTGCCGCTGACGCAGGAAGGCCTGATCGTCGGCGGCACCCTGGTCTTTACCGGCAGCGTCACCGCCTACGTCACCCCGGCGCTGCTGGGCGGACCCAAGGTCCTGATGCTGGAAACCCTGCTCTACCAGAAGGTCAGCGTGGAAAGTGATTTCGGCACCGCCAACGTGATCGCGGTGATCCTGGTGGCGATGACGCTGGCCGTCAACGCCGGTCTCAAACGTATTGCCGCTCCCCGGAGGACGACATGAAACAAGGACTCTTCCCGCGCGTGGTGCTGTGGGCCGTGATGCTATTCCTTCTGGGCCCCTTCATCATCGTCTTCCTGGCCGGGTTCAGCGGTGGCGAAACGCTGGCCTTCCCGCCGCCCTCCTATTCGCTGCGCTGGATCGTCTCGGTCTTGCAGGCCGAGGAATTCCGCCAGGCCTTCGGCACCAGCCTGCAGATCGGCTTGCTGGCGACCGTGATTGCGCTGCTGCTGGGGGTACCGGTGGCTTATGCGATGTCGCGCATGCCACCGCCGGGCATGGCGGTGATCAAGCAGGTGCTGACTTCACCGCTCATCATCCCCGCCATGCTGGTAGGCCTGGGCCTGTTGCGCCATTTCGTGCTGCTGGTCGATGCGCCGGTGTTCCTGGGCCTGCTGATCGGCCACGTCGGGCTGCTCACGCCCTATGCGGTGCGGGTGGTCTATTCCAGCCTGGCCAACCTGCGGGTCGATATCGAGGAAGCCGCCATCACGCTGGGGGCCACACGCCTCCAGACCTTCCGGCTGGTGGTGCTTCCCAATATCCGGGGCGCGGTGATTGCGGCCTTCTTCCTGGCCTTCGTGACCTCCTTCAACCAGGTGCCGGTGTCGCTGTTTCTTACCGGTCCGGGCATCAGCACCCTGCCCATCGAGATGCTGGGCCACATGGAAAACAGTTTCGATCCCTCCATTGCGGCGCTGTCCACGCTGCTGGTGCTGTTCACCATGGCCTTCGTGCTGGTCACCGAGAAGGTGCTGGGCATTTCCAAATACATGTGATGTGAGAACCTGATGAGTTACCTGAATCTGCAGCAAGTGGCGCTCGGCTACGGCAACGCCAGGACCGCCGTGGAAGGCCTGGACCTGGCCGTGCAACGCGGCGAACTGATTTCACTGCTGGGCCCCAGCGGCTGCGGCAAGACCACCACCATGCGCGCCATCGCCGGCCTGATCGACCTGCGCGCCGGCCGCATCACCCTCGATGGCCGCGACATCAGCCGCCTGCCGCCCAACAAGCGCGACATCGGTCTGGTGTTCCAGTCCTATGCACTGTTCCCGCACCTGAACGTGTTCGACAACGTGGCCTTCGGCCTGCGTTTGCGCAAGGTGCCGGCCGCCGAACTGCGCCAGCGTGTGGAAAAGGTCATCGCCGCCGTCGGCCTCAGCGGTTTCGAGGCGCGCCTGCCGGCGCAGATGTCGGGCGGCCAGCAACAGCGCGTGGCGCTGGCGCGCGCCATCGTGATCGAACCCAAGCTGCTGTTGCTGGATGAACCGCTGTCCAACCTCGATGCCAAGCTGCGCGTGCAGATGCGCGCCGAGCTGCGCCGCATCCAGCGTGAACTGGGCATCACCATGCTCTATGTGACCCACGACCAGGATGAAGCGCTGGCCATGTCGGACCGTATCGTGGTCATGAACAGCGGCAAGATCGAGCAGCTCGATACGCCCGAGCAGCTCTTCAATGCGCCGCGCACGCGCTTCGTGGCCAACTTCATGGGCTTCGAGAATCTGTTCGATTATCGCCACGGCCAGTTGCACGGCGCGGCAGGACAACTGCCGCTCGCCGGCCTGCCGGCCAACACCGCCTGTCCCGGCTGGCGCGTGCAGCAGGTGCAGGTCGGCAGCGGTCCCTACGAGGGGCGCGTGCTCTCGCGCGGCTTCCTCGGCGAGCATGTCGAATACCTGCTGCAGACCGCCCTGGGCGAAGTTCGCGGCATAGCCCCGGCTGCGCAGGCATCGGCCCGCGAAGGCGACACCGTCCGCTTTGACCTGCCGGTGCAGGACGCGCTGGCCCTGGCCGCCTGAGCTCCCCTCGACCTTTGAAGAAGACAAACATGCACAAGATCTGGCTCGATACCGACCCCGGCTTTGACGACTGGCTGGCCATGCTGATGCTGTCGGCCAACCTGGAGGCGAACTGGCTGGGCGTGTCCGTGGTCGCGGGCAATGCGCCGCTGGTCACCACCTACGACAATGCGCTGCGCATCAAGCAGCACTACCAGCTCGACGTGCCCGTCTATGCGGGCTGCGAGCGGCCGCTGGCGGGTGCCGTGGAAACCGCGCAGGCGATCCTCGGTGAATCCGGCATGGCCACCACCGGCGAGGCCCTGCCCCAGGTCGACATTGCCGACCTGGAAGCACGCCAGTCGCGGCAACTGCTGCGCGACCCGCTGCCGCACGCGGTCGATGCCATGATCGAAGCGATCCGCCTGCATGCGGGCGAGATCACGCTCATGTGCATCGCCCCGCTGACCAATGTAGCCGTGGCCTTGCAGCGCGCGCCCGAAATCGCGGGCATGGTCAAGGAAATCATCCTCATGGGCGGCTCGGCCGACCAGGGCAATCACACCGCTGCCGCTGAATTCAATATCTATGCCGATCCGGAAGCGGCCGATGTGGTGTTCCGCTCCGGCATCCCGCTGCGCATGTTCGGCCTGAACCTGTGCCGCCAGCTGCTGGTGACGGCTGCCGAAGTGCAGCAGGTCAGGGCTTTGGGTACACCGCGCGCGAAGTGGCTGGCGGGCTACTTCGATGCCTACCTGCGCATCCGCAGTCCGGACGGCTCGGTGCCCATGCCGATGTATGACCCGGCGGTGGCCATCTGGCTCAAGCGTCCGGAATTGTTCAGCTTCCAGCCGGCGCGGGTGGACATCGAATTGCAGGGCCGCCTCACGCGCGGCATGACGGTGTGCGAATTCCGCGTGCCGCGCCGGGCCCAGGCCAATACCGAGGTCGCCATGACGGTCGATGGCCCGCGCGCCATGCAATGCATGATGCAGGAATTGCTGGGCAGCCTCTCCTGAAGGCGCCGCCCCCCAGCCCACTGGCCCCTGCCCTCTCTACTGATTTGCGTTTCATGACCTTCGACAACCACTTACAACAAGACACCGGCCCGCTCACGCTCGAACAATTCGTGCGCGCGCTGCCCAAGGTCGAACTGCATTGCCACCTCTTCGGCGCGGTGCGCCGCCAGACCTTCAGCGAGCTCTCCGCCCGCGCCGGTCATCCGGTCTCGCCGGAAGAGATCGAAGCCTTCTATACCCGCGGTGAAAAACCGGTCGGCGTGCTGCGCGTACTGCGCGCGCTGGACGCCGAGCTGATCCGCCAGCCCGACGACCTCTACCGCATCACCTACGAATACCTGCAGGATGCCCACGCCCACGGCGTGGCCTGGAGCGAATTCTTCTGGAACCCGACCGGCACGGTGCGCGTCTCCGGCATTGCCTATGCCGATGCGCAGGAGGCCATCGTGCGCGCCATCGTCGATGCCGAACGCGAGATCGGCATCATCGGCCGCCTGATCCCCAGCATCGACCGCGAGGCCAGTCCGGAAGAAGCCGTCGCCATGGTGCAGTGGATGCTGGCCGCACGCGCACCGCAAGTGGTGGGCATCGGCATGGACTACCGCGAGAACGACCGTCCGCCGGAACTGTTCGAAGCCGCCTACCGCCTGGCGCGCGAGGCTGGCCTCAAGACTACCGCCCATGCCGGTGAATTCGGCATGCCCTGGCACAATGTGGCCACGGCCATCGAGCTGCTGCAGGTGGACCGCGTTGATCACGGCTACACCATCGTCGACAACCCCGATCTGATGCAGCGCTGTATCGACCGCGAGCTGGTCTTTACGGTGGTGCCGACCAATTCCTACTATCTGCGCACGCTGACCCCGCAGCGCTGGGCGCAGGATCATCCGATTCGCCAGATGCTGGCGGCCGGGCTGCGCCTGCATCCCAACACCGATGATCCTACCCTGCACCTGGTCACGCCCACCGGCGCCTGGCTGATGATGCTGCAGCTCGGCGCTACGGTGGACGATTTCAAGGGATTCATGCGCAACGGGCTCGATGCCGCATGGATGGACGATGCCCGGCGCCAGCAATGGCAGCAGTCCTGGAGCGAACGCTTCGATCAGTTGCGGGCCCGCCTGCAAGACTGAAACTGGGGGCCGCCCCGGTTCATGGCGATGGCGCAGCCCACGTTACCTCCACCGCCGCCTCGCCCTTCTCCAGCCGGAACCCCGCCAGCAGTTCTGCCATGCGCTCGCTGGCCAGGCGCATGGCTTCGGCCGCGGCCGAGGATTGCTGTACCAGGGCCACATTGCGCTGGGTGGCCTGATCGATGGCGCTGAACGCCTGGCTGATGCGGCGCGCGCCGGCCGATTGCCGTGTGCTGGCGCTGGCCATCTCGCCGATGACCAGATTGACCCGGCCGACCTGCGCCACCACCTCCTGCATGGTGCGCCCGGCCGCTTGCGCGCGCCGGCTGCCCTGGTTGATGCCGGCCATCGCCTCGCCCAGCAGCGCCCTGATCTCCTGGGCGGCATCGGCCGAGCGCCTGGCCAACTGCCGCACTTCATCGGCCACCACCGCAAAACCCTGTCCGTGGCTACCGGCATGGGCTGCCTCGACCGCGGCATTCAAGTCCAGCAGATTGGTCTGGGAGGCCATGCCATCCAATTTCGCCACGATCTCTTCGATGCGCCCGGCTGCCAGGTGCACGGCATGCATGTTGCCCACCATCTCGCTGACGGCCACGCCGCCCTCCAGTGCCGCCTGTCCGGCCGACCGCGCCAGAGTGCAGGCGCGCTGCGCGCGGGCTGCACTCTGCTGGACGGCGTCGTTCAACTGTTCCATGGCGGCGGCGGTCTGGCGCAGCGATCCGGCCTGCTGGGTCGCCCGGGTGGACAGGTGCAGCGCGCCATCGGCGATCTCCCCGGCCGAGCCGCGCATGACCTGCGCCCCATGCCGCACCTCCCGTACCAGGTGGCTCAAGCCCTGCAGCATGTCCTGCAGGGAGGACAGCAGCAGTCCGGTCTCTCCCCTGAAGCCGCCCTCGATGCGCGCGCACAGGTCGCCCTTGGCCACGCGCGAAGCCACCTGGGCCGCCTGCGACAGGGGACCGGCCACCAGCCGATAGAGACTGGCCACGCTCACCGCCATCACCACCAGCAGCAAGCCAGCCACCTCCGCCACGGCGATATCGAGGCGCTCGCGGGCCTGATGCGCCTGCGCAATCTCTTGCCAGGTGCGCGTGTCCAGCAGGACCTGCAGCGCCTCCAGCGGCCGCATCATGCTGGCACGCGCCAGTTCATAACGGGGCTCGTGAAGCAGGCGGCGCGCCTGTTCCAGCAGGTCTTCACGGGTGGCCGCATCGAGCTGCGCGCGGTCCCGCACATGCCGCCGAACCAGTTCCATGGCGCGCAACTCGGTGGCCGCCACTACCCCGGAGCGGCTGCGCACTTCGGCCATCTTGTTCAACTCATCGCGGCTGAAACCGGCCTGCTGCATCAATTCCCCCAATGACACGATCACGGCACTGTCCGCACGCGGGGGGCGGCCATCGGCATCCACCAAATCCCAGTAGATGCGCTCGTAGTGTTCCGGGCGAGGGCGGCGGCCGTCGCGGATTTCCGTAATGGCCTGGTACTGCCGTTCGGCCTCGTGATCGCCCGTGGCCGCAAAACTGCGGGCCAGGCGCGTGAGGTCATCGGCCCCCTGGCGCAGTTCGGCCACCAGCCGCTGCGCGTGTTCGCGCCGGGCATAGGCGCTGGCCACGCCGTCCTCAGCCTCCGAGGCCGCCACCGACAGGGCGATCAGCAGCGCCAGCAGCAAGGTGAGCACCAGGCTCAGTGCCGCCACGATCTGCCGCATGGAAAAATATTTGTAGATGGACATGCTCCCCTCGCTGGTTCGTCTGACGATGCCGCACCTTCGGCCCGCGCGCGCTGTGGCGCCGAGGGCGGGTACGGCAAACGGACGATACGTGGGGCGCTCTGCCTTGTGCGGAAGGGAGCAAATATGCTGAAGCAATTTCGAATTACTTCGCTTTTTTTGTCGAAATAATTTGAATTTCTCTCTAAAACTATCAATTTACTTGCCAAAAACTTCGGCTCGTTTTTCTACTATCCGTGACAGTTTTTCAACGAAAGAGCGAGCGCCAGCAGAAAAACGCACCAAGGTTCACAATAGCGGTCTTTGCGATGCAGCCCCCCTTCTCCATGAACCCTGTCAGTCCCGCCACGCGGCATCTGCCGCGCCATCCGCCGAACCATCCCAAGTTCCTGCTGTTCCTGATCTGTGCCTTTGCCTCGGCCGGCCAGCTGGCCATCGACCTCTACGTGCCGGCCTTGCCGGAGATGGCGGTCGACTATGCCACCTCGGCCCAGGCGATCCAGACCAGCGTGACCGGCTACCTGATTGCCTATGCCTTCGGGCAGCTGGTGTTCGGGCCACTGGCCGATGCCTACGGACGCAAGCGCATCCTGATCCTGGGGCTGGGTCTCTTCACGCTGGGCTGCGTGCTCTCGCTGGCCGCACCGAACCTGGAAACCTTCGTCGCGGCGCGGGCGCTGCAGGGCTTTGGCATTGCGGCCACCAACCTGCTGGCCAAGGCCATCATCACCGACTCCTTCACCGGCCAAACCCTGGTGCATGCCTACACCTACATGGCCATCGCCTGGGGGCTGGCGCCGATCATCGCGCCGGTGATCGGCGCGCACCTGCAGGAGGCCTTCGGCTGGCGCTCCTGCCTGGTGTTCCTGCTGGTGTATTCGTTTGCCATGTGGGCCATCCTGTGGAAGTACCGGGAGACACTGGCCCAGCCGGTGCACCTGCATCCGGCCACCCTCCTCAAGAATGCGCGCATGGTGCTGGCCAGCCCGGTGTTCCAGAGCTGCTTCCTGGCGCAGGGCCTGTGCTACAGCATCCTGCTGGTGTTCAACATCGTCGGTCCCTTCATGGTGCAGAACACCTTGCACCAGCCGCCGACCTTCTTCGGCTACCTGGCCCTGGCCATCGGGATGATGTATTTCCTGGGCGGCATCTCCAACCGCATCCACCATCGCCGCCTGCCCTCGGCCGAACAGCGGCTGCGCATCGGCGCGCGCGTCATGACGGTGGCGGCCTTCGCCATGCTGGCGCTGGCCTTGCTGGTCGGGCTGACGGTGTGGACGCTCATCACGCCGGTGCTGGTGATGGCCTTTTGCGCGGGGGCCATGTATCCCACGCTCATGGCCAAGGGCAATTCGATCTTCCCGCACATTGCCGGACTGACCAGCGCCATCCTGGGCTTTGCGCTGCTGCTGGTGTCCTCGGGGATGATGGGGCTGGCCGGTTTTGTCTCCATCCATAGCCTGACACCGCTGGCGGTGTTCTTCTGCATCGTCGGGCTGACCGTCATCGCCATGGTGGGCAAGCTGCTGCAGCACCTGCAGGCGCCGGCGGTCGCCGAGGCGTTGCAAATCCGACCATCAGAAAAACCCTGATACCGGCACAACGGCGAGAAGCATACGATGCAGCCATCGACACTGATTCATTGCCCGGAGAACCCCATGGCCATCATCCAGACCCTGTTGCATATCGCCAGCTATCTTGCCGCGTTCTACGCCCTTTACCTGCTGGCGGGCAGCCTGGCGTTCGGGGCCGTGCTGTGGCAGAAGGTCTACAGCAAAGCGCAGCGCCAGCCCGTGCCGGTGCGCGTGCGTGTGCAGCACGAACGCATCGAGGGCCGTGAGCGTGATTCGCATTACCGCTGAATCGTGAACGCAGTGATGCGTCAACCGTAGACAATCACTGTTGGCGTGCAGGTCAGCCAGGGGCTGGATTCATGGAATCCAGCCTTTTGTTTTTGGTCGGGTATTCCTGCAGACTCAGAACAATTCCTGCTGCGGCGAAGTCACCGCAACAAAACTGTCTCCCACGAAGACCAGGATGGCATCGGCCACCGGGGCCAGCTGGCGCTCCAGGTAGTGGCCGTAGTCGATGGCGGCGCGGCGCTTTTCCAGCGGCTCGGGGCCAGCGGTCGTCATGACGTAGTTGATCCAGCCGCCTTGCTGGTATTGCAGCGGACGTCCGCCCTCCTCGTTGACCTGGTCGGCCATGCGGGCTGCGCGTACGTGTGGCGGGACGTTCTTTTCGTAATGGTCGAGCTGGCGGCGCAGGCGCTTGCGATAGACCAGCAATTCATCGAGCCTCCCCGCCAGCAGGTCTGCCACATAGTGGGTGATGAAATCGCGATAGGGCTCACCCCGGAAAATGCGCAGGTACAGCGCCTGCTGGAAGCGCTGCGCCAGCGGCGACCAGTCGGTGCGCACCGTTTCCAGCCCTTTGTAGGTCACCTTGTCCTCGCCCTCACTGGTGCGCACGTAGCCGGCGTAACGCTTCTTGCTGCCGGTATCGGCTCCGCGCACATGCGGCATCAGGAAGCGCTGGTAATGCACCTCGAACTGTAGTTCCAGCGCGCTTTCCAGCTGATACTGGCTGGCCAGGTGGGAGCGCCACCAGTCATTGATGCGCGCGGTCAGCTCCAGTCCGATCCGGCGCGCCGCTTCATCGCCATGCGGCTGGCGCAGCCAGACGAAGGTGGAATCGGTATCGCCATAGATGACTTCGTAACCCGCCTGCTCGATCAGCTCGCGCGTGCGATGCATGATCTCGTGCCCGCGCCGGGTAATCGACGAGGCCAGGCGTGAATCGAAGAAGCGGCAGCCGGTCGAACCCAGCACGCCGTAGAAGGAGTTCATGATGATCTTCAGTGCCTGCTGCAGCGGCTTGTTGCCCTGCGCCTTGGCGGCTTCGCGCCCCTGCCAGATCTGTTCGATGATGGCCGGCAGGCTGTGGCTGCGGCGTGAGAAGCGTGCACCGTTGTAGCCGGGCACGGTCTGGCTTTCCGGTTCATTCAAGGTGCCATCGACCAGCCCCACCGGATCGATCAGGAAGCTGCGGATGATGCTGGGATACAGGCTCTTGTAGTCCAGCACGATCACCGAGTCATACAGCCCCGCGCGCGACTCCATCACGAACCCGCCCGGACTGGCCAGCGCCTCGGCGTCACCCAGGTTGGGCGCCACATAGCCCTTGCGATGCATGTGCGGCAGGTACAAGTGCGTGAAAGCCGCCACCGAACCGCCGCTGCGGTCGGCCTGCAGCCCGGTCACGCTGGCGCGTTCCAGCAGGAAGGAGAGAATGTCGGTCTTCTCGAAGATGCGCGTGACCAGTTCGCAATCCTTGAGGTTGTAGGTGGCCAGGGCCGCCTTGTCCTCGTTGAACATGCGGTCGATCTCATCCATGCGCTGGTAAGGAGTGGCAATGGCCTTGCCTTCTCCCAGCAGGGATTGCGCCACGTTCTCCAGGCTGAAAGAAGGGAAATTCCAGAAGGCGCCACGCAGGCTTTCGATCCCGTCGATCACCAGGCGGCCCGCTGCATTGACCAGCAGGTGGTTGGCGCGCATGCCGTGCTCGCGCCATTCCAGCACCCGTCCGCCACGGCCCAGGCGCAGGGTGGTCTGGTATTTCTGGGCCTGCTTCTGCAGCACGTTGAGGTCGAACTGGATCAGGTTCCAGCCGATGAGCGCATCCGGATCATGGCGGGCGATCCATCCATTGAGGCAGTCGATCAGTTCCTTGCGGCTCTGGCAGAACTGCAGATCGAAGTCCACCGACTCCACCGTGCCGCTGGGCGGCCCCAGCGCATAGACGCTGCGCTGGCCGCAACCTTCGATGGCAATGCTGTAGAGCTCGCCCTGCCAGCTGGTTTCGATATCCAGCGACGCCAGCTTCAGGGGCGGGCGATAGCCGGGCAAGGCGCGGATGCGTGCCTCTGTCAGCACGCCGTGGCC
>Ga0187843_10002441_pt1 | contig 11271 bp, 8 predicted proteins | sample SpaLakP09_SKY_43_FD_134516 | JGI IMG/M metagenome (GOLD analysis project Ga0187843, IMG submission 134516) | Oligotrophic lake water microbial communities from Sparkling Lake, Wisconsin, USA - SP09_SKY_43 | ecosystem: Environmental > Aquatic > Freshwater > Lake | place: USA: Sparkling Lake... | reverse complement strand
GCGGTACTTGAGCGCGCCTTTCTCGGCATTGCGGCGCTGGGCATTCTGATCTTCTCCTTGGTAGGGGACATGATCACCCACCACTGGCTGAACGTTGGCACCCTATCGTCGGAAGAAGTCACCCACAGCGTACAACTGATGGGCGTGGTTATTGCCGCGCGTTGGATTTCGTGCCTCTATCGGGGTGTCGTGACGGGCTTTGAGCGCCAAGTCTGGCTCGGCAAATTCAACGTCGGCGTGGCAACGGCCCGTTTCGTGTTTTGTCTACCTGTCATCATCTACTTGGGCGCGACGCCGACGGTTTATTTCAGCTACCAGGCCTTGATTGCGATCGTCGAGGCCTGGTGCCTGTTTCGCCAGGCCAATGCTTTAGTGCCCCGCCAGGCTGGGCCCACCGCGCTTAGTACCGACCTACGCACGCCCCTGAAATTCGCTTCCGGTGTGGCATTCACCAGCGTGGTGTGGGTCTTGGTAACTCAGGCAGACAAGCTCCTGCTTTCCAAACTGCTACCTTTGTCTGTCTACGGGGAGTTCAGCCTCACGGTCCTGCTTGCCGGAGGCATCAGCCTTCTAGCCGCGCCAATCGGCATGGCCTTGTTGCCGCGGCTGACAGCAACAGCGGCCGCTGCTGACGAAACGTCCTTGCACATACTCTATTCCAAGTACACACAGATCACCTGCCTGGCCACTTTCCCCGCAGCTTTCACGCTGTTTACCTGCGCAGGACCAGTGCTGCTTGCCTGGACAGGCAAGGCCGAGTTGGCAAAACCGATGGGCACTATCCTAGGACTCTACAGCCTGGGCAATGCGCTTATGGGGCTGACGGCCTTTGGCTATTACATCCAATACGCCAAGGGGAACATCCGCCTGCACCTGATCGGCAATGCCGTGTTTGCCACGGCCTACTTGCCTGCGGTGCTTCTTGCGGCAAAGTCATGGGGTGCGACCGGCGCTGCCACAGCCTGGCTGATCATGAATACGCTCTACCTACTGTGCTGGCTGCCCCTGATACACAGCGCGCTGATTCCAGGCGCCCACAAGCAGTGGATGATTCGCGATGTCCTGCGGATCGTTTTGGCGGCAGGCCTGCCAACGCTTGCCGCAGCCCTAACATCGACCAACTTGACGAACTACGACAGATGGCATGGCGCAATATTGTCCATCGCGTTCTTCATCTGCTCGCTTGCCTGCGGCACACTCGCCTCGACCGTAGCTCGTGCGCGACTAGAGCGACTGTTCAATCGAAGCGCCATGGCATAGACCAGGCATCACTCCTACCCAACAGCCCACCCCATGCGATACGCAGATCCGACTGCACTGGCGCCGGTCGCCGTGTACACGTACTCACGATACGAACATCTTGTCCAGACACTTCAAGCGCTGCGCAACAACCATCTAGCTCAGCAAACCGTAATCTATGTCGTCTCTGACGGCGCAAAGGAAGCATCCCATGAACCGGTGGTCAGGCGCATCCGCGACTACGTCGATCAACTTGATGGCTTTCGAGAAGTAGTGCGCGTCTACCGCGACACCAATCTGGGTTTACGCCGAAGCCCACCCGAGGCGGAGAAGATGATCCTCAGCGACCACGGACGGATCATTAACATGGAAGACGACAACATCTCGTCGCCGAATTTCCTCGATTTCATGAACGCTGGCTTGCAGCATTTCGAGAACGATCCGGCGGTGTACTCCATTTGCGGCTACTGTCCGCCCGTTGCTGCCAGCGTTGATGCCGACGCCGGAGACTTCTGGCGCTATCCCTGGAACACCTCTTGGGGCTACGGGGTCTGGAAATCCAAACACGACCAGTTCCATCCGCTGCGCAACCGCTACCCAGACTTGCGCGCCAATGGAAGCTTGCGTCGCCAGAACAAGGCAGGCGGGCTTTATGTATCCGACAGCCTCAAGCGAGACCATCAGGGGCGGAAGTACTTCCCTGACGCGATTCTATGCACCGAAATGTTCCTAGCTGACATGCAGGCTATCCTGCCCACTGTTTCCAAAGTGAGAAACATTGGGCAGGACGGCAGTGGACAGAGCACTCAGCAGAAGACAGACAAATACGAGGTTGCGCTGGATCACGGTGCACAGCGAGGTTTCGACTTCGACCAAGAGTCACGCCAGGCCGAAGCCCGACGAGCCAACGCTCGCAGGCTCTTCAACGGCAGCCTGACGACACAGCTGGCGCGTTCGCTCGGCGTGTATCACCACTTGGCCCAATGGAAGGCGCAATGGGCCTCGAGGCAGGTCCGATGAGCGAGAACAGCATTGCACTGCTCATCTGTAGCAATATTGTTGGTGGCCATGAATTCCAAGCTGCCGCACTCGCCCGCTCACTGGCCGAGCACGTTGACCTCACAGTATTCGTGAACCGGCCAGAGCATGCTGAATTGTTCGAAGGCGCCGGACTGCAGGTTCGTGTCGCCGAGGGGCTATTGCTGAAATCCGGCCCGCTACCTCAACAACTACTAGACGGATGGCGCCGCCGTGCGCAGCTGCGCCGATTGGTCAGCGGGTTCACCCATGTCGTTGTCAGCGCAGGCGCGGTCGAGGCAGGTGTTGCCGTCGGCACATCTCTACGTGGTCAAGTCCCATTGTCGATGTACTTACCATTTTTCTATGACCGGGTGCCGGTCTGGGGCTGGACGGGGCATCTCTACAACTGCGTCCTCGGATTGACCTGTCGACTGTTCGACCGGATTGTGACAATCAATCGGATTCAGGCGCGGGTGATCCGGGCGTTCACTCAAGTGCCGACATTGGTCGTGGGCAACGAGATCCGGCGTGTTAACCCTCCGGTAGAGGCGGGGCCGACTCGCTTGGTGTTCATCGGACGACTCGACCATCAAAAGCGCGTTGGCGAATTGCTGGAGTGGCTAGACCATCAGGCCAACCCTATCCAGGAATTACTCCTCATTGGGGATGGCCCGTTAAGGCAGTCCTTGGAAAGGCAGGCACACGGCCTCAAGCACGTACGCTGCCAGTTCATGGGTTGGATGGGACCGCGGGAGCAGGATCGTCTGCTTCGATCGGCCGACATCCTGGTACTGAACAGCCTGCTTGAGGGGGAACCGCTGGTGCTGCGCGAAGCGCGTGCGCGAGGCATGCGTATCATCGTGAGGAATATCGTAGGTACCCGCGGAGTGACGCGCCCCGAACAGCGTTATGCAAGCGCCAAGGAACTGATGAAGCGGTTGTGTGAAGTAGCCGTCCATCAGGATGAGTTGGCACATGAAGCCAGCAATGCTGCAGCAGCAGAGAACTCCCGTCGCGAACGAGAAGTGGCGCGCCTTGCGAAGCTTCTCGTGGAGGGAAATCCATGCGCTTTAGATTGACCCATCCACGTGCCTCGTGGCTGTTGCTGTACGTCATCGTAAATGTGTTCAGCGCATACGTAATTTACGACGGTAACGCCCTGCTCGGCGAGTCTCAGGAGCTCCAGCTGCATGACCGCGACTCCGTTTTTCTGTCGCTGTTCATCGTGGTCAGCACGTACATCGGACTTCTGGCGTTCGTATTCCCGTTGTTCTCCAAGCTGAAACTCGCACACGTGCACTCTATCGCAGTGCGACCTGACAGAGCCGTTGGCACTACGCTCTTCGTTCTGCAGCTTCTGTTCATCATCTTTTTCACACTGACGGGTACGTTCGTCGCGGGCTCGACCGAACGGTCGGACAGCCCTCTGTCAGCGCTGTGGGTGATCGTCTCAGTAGATTCGCTGTTCTTCATTTACTACGGCTTTTATCGGAATTCGAAGCTCTTCTGGCCGAACCTGTTGATCGCCCTCCTATCCAACATCCTGCGAGGCTGGACTGGCATCTTCAGCATCCTCGCGTTCATGGAATCAGCGCGCCTGATGCGCAGTGGTCGCCTCAGGGCCAGGTTCGTGGCGACTGCTTTCCTGGCAGTGATGGTCAGTTTTCCAATCATTCAACTAGTCAAACTACAAACGCGATTCATGGCTTCAGGATTGGCTCAAGATGCCTCGTTCTTGGAACTGGCTGCCGAGACAGCCCGTGACATGAGGCTGTCGGAGTATGCGAACATGCTTGGGGCGTCCGGCATGCAGATCGTGTCGCGCCTGCACCTCGTATCCACAACAATCGCCGTCCAACAGAATCAGGGTTTCCTGACGCAGGGTGTCGAAAACGGCAACGTCGCCCAGTACTGGAAGGAAGGGATCTACGGCATCGCCTACGACCGGATAGCCGGTCAGGCCCCGGTGAGCAACCTTGGCCAAGCGCTGGCCGCATCAATCGACTCGTCCCAGAACGATGAAGTGTCCTGGAACTCGAACCCAGGCTATTTCGCCTGGATGTACATCGAACCCGAATCTACACCACTCTATCTTCTGTACACACTGGGCCTCCTTTATGCCTGCATGTACATGGTCAAGAAGCTAAACGGGGGGAGGCAGGCCCATGACATGTTGTGGTTTGCATGTCTGAGCTACTTGGTACCGGGTTGGATCGCCTCCTTCGTCCTGTTCACCAATTCTCTGCTGCTTTTCCTACTGTTTCACGGCATGTTCCGAGCGCCACGCGCTCTAACATCGTCTGAGACAGGGAGGAGCAACATGCTGGAGTCGCCCTCTTGATCACCGCCAACTTCTTTCACATCAAGTCGACAAACGGCCTGTTCTTCTACGGACTCGACTACCTGCTCGAACACGTCGACCTGGTCCGCGTCGTGCTGGTGAAACCGGCACTAGCGCACGCAGTGCAGAGTCGGCTGCCAGGGCACACCGTGATCGCATGTTCGGTTGGCCGCTACATCATGGAAGTAGCCAAAGCGTCTTGGCGCAGCGACCTGCTGTTCACGCCGACCTCGCATCCGCTGCCAGGCATTCATCGCCAGTGGATCGTCCTGCACGACGCCTACCCATTCCAGGTCGGCCAGCAGTCTGGGCTGAAGCGTCGCCTGTTGCGCTGGTCGCTGCAGACGTCATGCTGCCACGTCGGCTACATCAACCGGAGCGATGCACTCCCATTTGTTGCCAGCCTGGGCGTGTCGGCGCAACGTATGGTCTTCGCGCCAAACCGCTTCCCGACACCTACGGAGCGCACGGTGCGACCCGCGCCGCCTGGCGGCGTCACCGTCGTCGGCCTTCTGGGTACCGACTCCCCGAAGAAGAACTACGACCGCTTGTTCGCCGCGGTCCGGCGTAGCGGCATTCAGCAACGCCTGGCATTCCGCGTTTACGGCCACGACACCGCCTACATTCGCGACATTCGCGCCACCTTCACCGAACTCCACATCGATCTCGCGCGAAGCGATGACGAAAGCCTGGAAACCTTTATGAGTCATGTCGATGTACTGACGTCCGCTGCGGAGCAGGAGGGCTTTGGACGCCCGATCGCATCGGCGCTGCTCGCCGGCAAGCCGGTGCACTTGCTGGACCGGCCAGTGTTCCGCGAGTTCTTCAGCGGGGGTGCACAGTTCTATAGCGATGTTGACACTCTCGCTCGCTCGCTACCGCGATCCGCCGACGCCGAAGCGCTGCCGCACTGCTACGTTGCGCCAGCCGATGTCGTCCGGGCCTTTGCCGATGCCGGAGCCGAGATTCGACGTCTCGGCGCTTCCTCGCCACATTGAGTCGTTCCGCAGAACACCACCACGCCTCACCCCTTTCAGCCCGATGCGCTCATGACTCTATCCGATCAACTTACCCTTTCCATCGTCAGTCATGGCCATGGGCCGCTTGTCGAGACATTGGTCGCCCAACTCGACACCATCGAGGCCCTCGCGGGCGTCAAATTGATCCTCACACTGAACGTCCCGGGCGAGCCCTTTCTCTACGAGAAACAGCCACTCCATCGCCTGCGCCTCACGATCGCACGAAATGCATCGCCTCTGGGTTTCGGCGCCAATCACAATCAGGCGTTCGAAAAATGCGAAACGCCATGGTTCGCCATCCTGAATCCGGACTTGTCCCTGCCCTCCGACGTATTTACACCCTTGATCCAAACCGCAAGTGCAGAGAACGCGGCCTTGATTGCCCCTTGCGTGGTCAACACTGAAGGTGTCACGGAGGACTCCGTACGTTGGAATCTGACCCCGTGGTCCCTCTTTATGCGCCGACTCGGTGTCCAGGGCGAGTCGTGCGTTGGCGACCACATGTTCCGCTGGTTCGCCGGCATGTTCTATGTCGTGAGCAGTGCAGCCTTTCGTCAGATCGGCGGATTCGACACTCGTTACTTTCTGTATTGTGAGGACTACGACCTGTGTGCACGCATGCACCTGGCCAACCACAAATTGCGCTACGAGCCAGGCACTCGGGTAATCCACGACGCGCGACGCGCCAGTTGGAAGTCTTCCCGCTATCTGGCCCTGCACATGAACAGTCTGCTCAGAGTCTGGTGCTCCAATCCAGTATGGAGGATCGCGTTCAAGAATCTACTCGGTGGAACAAGTCGCACTAGGCCGCACTGATGAAGGACCTCGCCTCAGTCGGGCGTTTAAAAGAGGCGGGAAAGTAGATGAGTTTGTCCTCCAAGGCGTGGAACGGCCTCACTGAACACATTGGAAAGAGGATTGCGCACTTCTCTGGCATTCTGGATCTCGCTTACCACTTGATCTTTCCCGCCTTTCTGGCGCTGAGCATTGCCACCGCACTCTATCAAGGCCGCAACTGGCTGACCCCACCAGAACTGGCGGGCCATACATCCCTTATTGTCATATTCATCGCGCTGGTTGTTCTACCTCCGCTGGGACTGATGCTGGTGCGTCATCCGCAACGGCGCGCAATCGCAGCATTGCTCGGATCTTTCTTTGTCCTCTGGGTTGCGGCCTGGCAGCCGGAAACTCGCGCCCTTGGCATCGTTGCTGCAGGTCCGGTTCTTTGGGCCGCTGTGCGTCGGCATCGCACCTGGCAGGCTCTTGCGCTGGCACTGACAGTCGTTCTGATCAGCAGCGCGGTATATGAGCGCACCTACGGCCTACTCGACATCGCTGGCGTGCGCGCCATCATGCAAACACATGCTAACGAGGCCTCAGCGTTCTTGTTTCAAGAGATCAACCGCTCGCTGATTGCGCTCTGGACTTTGCTGTCAATAGCCTTGCTTGGCCTGGGAACACACGCCAAGCACCACCGTGCCACTCGAATCCTAGTGACCTATATTGCGCTCGGCGTGACGGCAGTGATGCTGCCGTTTGGCGGCATAGAACTTGTCGCCAAGGCTAAGATCATCAGGACAGCCCAGCGACAGGTCAACGACGAACAACAGGCCCTGGCTCCACGCGAGCAGATCGCTGCGCACCGCACGCAAGGCCACAACGTTGACATCGTACTGGTCCTTGGAGAGTCCACCTCGCGCCGACTTTGGCAGCTGACAGGAGGGCCAGTACCGTCCACGCCACGCATGGCTGCCAGAGTTGACAAGCTGATAAACTTCACTGACGTCGTTTCGGCCCATTCGCATACTGTCCAGGCACTGTCGGCCATGATGTACCGCCGCCTTGCCGTTGGCGCGGACGGCAGCGCAGGCGGCGGAAGGGTATCGCTCATCGACGTCCTTGACCGTGCGGGCATAGCCACCGAATGGGTGTCCGCTCAGCCGGCCTTCGGCAAGTGGTCTGGCCCCATCTCGGATCTGGCCAAATCTTCGAGACAGGTCAGCTTCACAGCCTCGGCTGACCTGCCCACTAATGCAGACGGACGAGCTACAGACCAGACATTGGCAGCGTTGGCATCGAACAAAGGCACATCACGCCTGCTTGTTCAGCACCTAGCAGCTGCACACTGGCCCTACTGCTCGCACCAGTTGCTGAATGACGAGTTTCGTATCGTACCTGCCGGCGCAGCTTGGTTCGGTGAAGCCGATGATCGAAGCGAAAGCCTCGACTGCTACGTCAGGGCGATGCGGCGAGTTGATGCAGAACTAGATCGTCTGGACAGAAGCATCCAGGCGCGCCAAAAACCCACGATCCTCATCTTCGTGCCAGACCATGGGGAAGATGTCGAGGGTGGCCGGGGTCACATCTCGAGTGCATACACGCCTTCACACGTCGAGATCCCAATGCTGATCAGCTTCAATGCTGCCGCGAGCCAGGTGTTGGGCGCCAAGGAACTTGTACTGCGCGACCACCAACGATCCGCCTTCACGAACGCCTGGGTCTTCGAACTGATACTTGATCTCTTCAGCGTTCTTACGGAAAACATCAAGCTTGAGGCCGCGTCCTTGGCCTCTTCGGCCTATCGCCCGTCCCCCCGGACGATCTACCCAGCAGATGCCCGGGTTCACTATGACAGCCGCAGTGTCAATGATCGAAAGTCGCCACTCGATTGGGCTCGACTCAACCTAGCCGAGTGGCGTGCGTCGAACAGCAGCGATGTTGTGATTTTCGCCCACCGAGTCGACACCATCGGCAAGGCGCTCGACACCAAGCTGATGTTCGACGGCATAGAGATGGACATCGTCTACGACGCGAGCAAAGACGAACTCTTCGTCCATCACCCTCCAGCACCCAATGTAGGGCTGACGGTGGCTCGCCAGATGGAAGTGACAGCAGACTGGCCAGACCTTCATTTTTGGCTCGATATGAAGAACCTGTCGCCTGTGAATATCTCCCGTGTAATGGCCCATCTAGAGACGCTAGATCGCCGCTTTTCGATCCGCTCGCGTACGGTTGTGGAAATTCCAGCGGACGAAACGGCAGACCAGGTGTCAACACTCGCGAACAGTGGATGGAGAGTTTCCTTATATGTTCCCTACGACTTTGGCGACTGCAACAACGCCCGCGACAAGGCCGGCTTGGCTGCCTGCGAGACCAAGGCGCTCGCGATCCTCGATGCTGGCCGGCGAATGAAGGCAACGTATCTGAGTTTTGACTACATCCTGATACCGGCAGTGCGTCGTCACATAGCTACGAAAAGGAACATTCCACGCCTGCTGACTTGGCGCATCGACATCGACGCCAAGCACCAGGATTTGACAGATAAATTAGAAGAAATGCCTGGATTTGCCGGCATCATCATTGCCGCTTCGTCAGCTTATCAGCGTTGATGACGTGACCGCGACAGGACGTATGCGTCCGGCCATCGCATCTTGAATTGACCCATCGCGACTGGAAGGATCGTGTCCACGTAGAACAAGGTGGACACGATGGCAAGAGACAAGCCAGCGAGGCGACGGAACTACAGCGATGCGTTGAAGGCGCAGGTGATGGCCGAGTGCGAAGCGCCAGGCACCTCAGTAGCGAAGGTGGCCCTGGCCCACGGCATCAATGCCAACGTTGTGCACCGCTGGCGGCAATTGCCGCGTGAGGGCAAGCCATCGGTTCCCGCGAGCTCAAGCGGCTTTGTTCCCGTGTCGCTTGCATCGACGCCGACGGTACCGGGCTCTGCCGTCAACCGCGACATCCAGGTTGAACTTCGCCGTGGCGCCATCGCCATGACGATCAACTGGCCGACATCGGCAGCGGCCGAGTTCACCGCCTGGACCCGCGAGTTGCTGCGTTGATCCGCATCGACTCTGTGTGGATGGCGGTCGAGCCGCTGGACATGCGCGCTGGCGCCGAGTCGGCACTGGCCCGCGTGGTCAAGGTCTTCGGCGCCGCTCACCCGCACACCGCCTACCTCTTCGCCAATCGACGAGCGAACCGGATGAAGGTGCTGGTGCACGACGGTGTTGGCATCTGGCTGGCCGCCCGGCGGCTGCATCGGGGCAAGTTCATCTGGCCGCATCACGTCGAAGGCACATTGAGTCTGAGTCGGGTGCAACTCGATGCACTCGTGCTGGGCTTGCCATGGCAGATGATGGGCGAGGCCGGAGTCATTCGCGTGCTGTAGTGCAATTGCCGGAAGTGCCGATGCCAGCTGGTATCGAAGCGGGCAAGATGCATTCTCGTGATCCACGAAGCCCAACTCGATGACCTGACACCCGCGCAGCTGCGCGAGCTGACCGAGCGACTGCTGAACGAGGTACGCCACAAGCAGGCCACCATCGACAAGCTCACGCACGAGAACGCGGTGCTCAAGCGGATGAAGTTCGCGGCCAGCAGCGAAGTGTTCCAAGGCGATCAGCGCAGCCTGCTCGAAGACTCGGTCGATGAAGACTTGGAGGCCGTGCAAAGCGAGTTGCAGCAACTCACTACCAAGCCGGCCAGTCCAGAGCGCCAGACACCCAAGCGGCAAGCGTTACCCGCAGTGCTGCCACGCCGCGAGTTCCACCACGAGCCCGACAACACCCAATGCGCGTGCGGCTGCCAGATGAAGCGCATCGGCGAAGACGTGGCCGAGAAGTTGGACTACGAGCCGGGCGTGTTCACCGTCGAGCGCCATATCCGTGGCAAGTGGGCTTGCGCCAAGTGCGAGCGCCTGGTGCAAGCGCCGATCGAAGCACACGTCATCGACAAGGGCATCCCTACCGCTGGCCTGCTCGCGCAGGTGCTGGTCGCAAAGTACGCCGATCATCAGCCGCTGTATCGCCAGGAAGGCATCTATGCCCGCTCCGGCGTGACACTGCCGCGCTCAACATTGGCCGCCTGGGTCGGCGCATGTGGCGTGCAGTTACAGCCACTGGTGGACGCACTCAAGACAGAGATGCTCGGCCACCGCGTGCTTCATGCCGATGAGACGCCGGTAGCGATGCTTGACCCCGGCGCGGGCAAGACGCATCGGGCCTATCTGTGGAGCTACTGCACCGGCCAGTTCGAGGACAGCCGCATCGTCGTATACGACTTCGCCGAGAATCGCGCCGGCAAGCACGCGATGGAGTTCCTGGGCGACTGGCGTGGCGCGCTCGTCTGCGATGACTACTCTGGCTACAAGGCGCTGCTGGCAAAAGGCTTGCTGGAAGTCGGCTGCATGGCGCATGCGTGGCGCAAATTCTACGAACTCTGGGCCAACCATCGCAGCCAGATCGCCGAGCAGGCACTGAGCCACTTCGGCAAGCTGTACGAGGTCGAGCGCGAGGTGCAGGCATCTGCGCCGGAGCTGCGTCTGCAGGCCCGACAGAGCCAGGCCAAGCCTGTGGCCGATGCCTTGCATCTCTGGCTCACGCTGCACCGGCAGAAGGTGCCAGACGGCTACGCCACAGCCAAGGCCATCGACTACAGCCTCAAACGTTGGGTGGCGCTCACGCGCTACCTCGATGACGCCGTGCTGCCCATCGACAACAACTGGGTTGAGAACCGTATCCGGCCGGTAGCGCTGGGCCGGAGCAATTGGCTCTTCGCGGGCAGTCTGCGTGCGGGCAAACGGGCGGCGGCCGTCATGAGCTTGATTCAGTCAGCCAAGCTCAATGGGCTGGAGCCCTGGGCCTACCT
>Ga0187843_10002440_pt1 | contig 11274 bp, 9 predicted proteins | sample SpaLakP09_SKY_43_FD_134516 | JGI IMG/M metagenome (GOLD analysis project Ga0187843, IMG submission 134516) | Oligotrophic lake water microbial communities from Sparkling Lake, Wisconsin, USA - SP09_SKY_43 | ecosystem: Environmental > Aquatic > Freshwater > Lake | place: USA: Sparkling Lake... | reverse complement strand
TACGGCAGGTTGCCAACGTACAGTTTGTTGCCCATTCAGGGACTCCATAAAAACAAATAAAAAAGCGATGGAGTCCCGATTGCACCTGTCCACGAAAGCCAAGAAGCGAAACTAGCCGATCACCCACACACTGCCCTCTCACCCCTGTGTACACAGGCAGTCGAAGTCATTATGAAACAAAAAACTGGTTCAAAACCAAGTATTTATCCTGAATTGATCGTGGAAACTCACAAAAAAACCACATAAATCACCAACTGGTCTCCCGATCGGGACTGGCATTGATCTGGTGGATGCTCAAATCCGCGCCCTCAAACTCTTCCTCTTGGCTCAGACGCAGCCCGACAAAGTGCTTGAGCAGGGCGTACAAAACATAGGAAGCCAGCAGCGCCCAAGCCACTCCCAACATGGTGCCAATCAGTTGCGCCGAGAAACTCACGCCACCCAAACCGCCCAAGCTGGTGCTGCCAAATATGCCCGCCGCGATGCCGCCCCAGGTGCCACACAAACCATGCAAGGGCCACACGCCCAACACGTCATCAACCTTCCATTTGTTTTGGGTCCAGGTGAACATGAACACAAACAAAGCGCCGGCCACGCCGCCCACCACCAAGGCGCCCAACGGGTGCATCAGGTCCGAGCCCGCGCAGACCGCCACCAAGCCGGCCAAGGGGCCGTTGTGGACAAAGCCCGGGTCGTTTTTGCCCAGCCAAAGGGCCGTGAGTGTGCCTCCCACCATCGCCATCAAGCTGTTGACGGCGACCAGGCCCGAAATCTTGTCGATGGTTTGGGCGCTCATGACATTAAAGCCAAACCAGCCGACACACAACACCCAAGCACCCAGCGCCAAAAACGGGATGCTTGAAGGCGGATGCGCCGAGATGGCGCCGTCCTTTTTGTAGCGATTGGCGCGCGCACCCAGCAGCAGCACGGCGGGCAAGGCAATCCAGCCACCCACGGCATGAACCACAACAGAACCAGCGAAATCATGAAACTCGGCACCGGTGTTGGCCTTCAACCAAGCCTGGAAGCCGAAATGCTGATTCCAGACGATGCCCTCGAAGAAGGGATAAATAAAGCCGACGATGACAGCCGTTGCAAACAATTGCGGGTAAAAGCGTGCACGTTCAGCGATGCCGCCGGAGACGATGGCGGGAATGGCGGCGGCAAACGTCAGCAAGAAAAAGAATTTCACCAGCTCATAGCCGTTGCGTTCGGCCAAGGTGGCGGCGTCGGTGAAAAAGGTCACACCATAAGCCACGCTGTAGCCGACGAGGAAATACACCACGGCCGACACGCTGAAATCGGCCAAGATTTTGACCAAGGCATTCACTTGGTTCTTTTTGCGGACCGTGCCCAGCTCAAGAAAAGCAAAACCGGCGTGCATGGCGAGCACCATGATGGCACCGAGCAAGATAAATAATGCGTCTGTGCCCTGTTTAAGTGCGTCCATGCGATCTCCTGGGAATAATTGTTCGTTTGTGGTGCAAAAAAAGGCGCAAACCTGGTTGCGCACCATTTGTAAGCAAATAGCGCACCAAATGATGACAGCGGTGTGAAAACAAGGCAAAACCAAGCAGATCGTCGATTTCCAGTGGCGAGCCGTCGCGCAACAAAGCGCCGCTCAAACTTCGTTAAACTGACGGATCAGAGCGCCGATTTGAATCAGCTTGCGGGCGCTTAAACAAATTCAGCTAAAGACGTTCGTCGGTCCGGCCTCGTTTTTAGCGATGCCGGATTTTTTTCGAGATGTCATTGATCGCCACACCGCAGACCCTGTCGTTTAGCCAGCCCTTGGCCCTGCAAGGCGGTGGCCGCTTGCGTGACTACCAGCTGACCTATGAAACCTATGGCGAACTGAACGCCCAGCGCAGCAACGCGGTGCTAATCTGTCATGCCTTGAATGCGTCACACCACGTGGCTGGCAGTTATGCCGGCCAAGCCAAGAGCGAAGGCTGGTGGGACAACATGATTGGTCCGGGCAAACCGGTCGACACCAATCGCTTTTTTGTGATTGGCGTGAACAACCTCGGTTCGTGTTTTGGCTCGACCGGCCCCATGCACCGCAACCCCGACACGGGTCGCGTTTATGGCGCCGACTTTCCGGTGGTGACGGTGGAAGACTGGGTCGAGGCGCAAGCGCGATTGGTTGAGGCCTTGGGCATCACGCAATTGGCCGCTGTCATGGGCGGCAGCTTGGGGGGCATGCAGGCGCTCAGTTGGAGCTTGCAATACCCCGAGCGTTTGCGCCATGCGGTGGTGATTGCCAGTGCGCCGAATTTGAACGCGGAAAACATCGCTTTCAACGAGGTCGCGCGCCGCGCCATCGTCACCGACCCGGACTTTCATCAAGGCCATTTTTACGAACATGGCGTGGTGCCCAAGCGTGGTTTGCGCATCGCGCGCATGTTGGGCCACATCACCTACTTGAGTGATGACGTGATGAACACCAAGTTTGGTCGTTTGTTGCAAACGGGTGAGGTTTTGAAATACAGCACGCAAGAAATTGAATTCCAAATCGAGAGTTACTTGCGCCATCAAGGCGATAAATTCAGCGAATACTTTGATGCCAACACCTATTTATTGATCACGCGCGCATTGGATTATTTCGACCCAGCCCTGCCGTTCAACCACAACCTGACGGCCGCCTTGGCGCGCGCCAAAGCACACTTTTTGCTGGTCAGTTTCACCACCGATTGGCGTTTCGCGCCCGCGCGCAGCCGCGAGGTGGTGCAAGCCTTGGTCGCCAATCAGCGCGATGTCACCTATGCCGAAATTGACGCACCGCATGGGCATGACGCATTTTTGTTGGACGATCCCCGTTATGTCGCCTTGGTGCGCGCGTATTTCGAGCGCATTCACCTGGAGGCGGCATCATGAACAAAGTTTTGCGTGACGTGGTGACCCGCATGGTGCCCTTTGGCAGCCGTGTGCTCGACCTGGGTTGTGGCGATGGCACGCTGTTGGCGCATTTGCAGCAACACCATGGCTGCAGCGGCTATGGTGTGGAAATTGACGACGCCAATGTCTTGGCATGTGTGCAGCGGGGTGTGCACGTGATTCAACTCAATCTGGATCAAGGCTTGGCGCTGTTTGGCGATCAAAGCTTTGATGTGGTGCTGCAAATCGACACCTTGCAGCATTTGCGCAATGCCGAAACCATGTTGCAAGAAACCGTGCGGGTCGGGCGCATGGGCGTGGTCACCTTCCCCAACTTTGCCCATTGGCCCAATCGACTGCGTGTCATGCAGGGCCATATGCCTGTCACGAAAAAACTACCCTACCAGTGGTATGACACACCCAATATCCGTGTTGGTACGTATGCCGACTTTCGCGCCTTGGCTGAAAAAAACAATTTGCGCGTTCAAGATGCGTTCGGATTGCAAGAGTTCAGCGAGGTGCGCTGGTGGCCCAATGCGCGAGCCGCCACGGCTGTGTTTCAATTGACAGCTGATCCATCCTAAAGTCTTCATGTCCTCCCTTGCCGCACATCACGTTTTTCATGCCACCACCAGCGACTGGCTGTGTGGGGACCACACGCTGGCCCGCTACCATTGGCCCGCACCCGCCTTGCCTGCCAAAGCCCATGTGCTGTTGGTACACGGCTTGGGCGAGCACATGGGCCGCTACAACCATGTGGCCTATGCCTTGCAGACAGCCGGCTATGCGGTAGAGGGCTATGACCATGCAGGGCATGGCTTGTCCAGTGGCGAGCGCGGGGATGTCAGCACGCCCAACCAACTGGTCGATGATTTGGCTGCTGTGGTCGCCGACATTCAACACCACCAACCGCGCCCTATTCCCTTGGTATTGCTCGGTCACAGCATGGGCGGTTTGGTGGTGGCGCGCGCCTTGGCGCAACAGGCCTGCAAGGTGGACGCGGCGGTCTTGAGCGCCCCAGCCTTTGCCGCATTCACCAATGCGCTGCAAAAACTGTTGCTCGCAACCATCCCTCGGTTTTTTCCACATCTGCGCGTCGCCAATGGATTGCAGTTGCCATGGTTGGCGCGCGACGCGCAAGTCGTGCGCGCTTACCGTGAAGACAAACTGGTGCATGACCGTATTGCAGCAGGCTTGGCCGCTTGGATCATGGTGGAGGGTGAAAAAGCGGTGCAAGAAGCGGCGCAATGGCGCACACCCGCCTTGCTGCTTTATGCGGGGCAAGACCATTTGGTCAACCCCCAAGGCTGCGTTGACTTCGCCCAGGCGGCGTTGCCCGAATTCCTGCAAAGCCATTGCTTCAAAGTGATGTACCACGAGATCTTCAACGACCCTGAAAAAACCCTGGTGTTCAACAAATTGTTGACCTGGTTGGATCAGCGGTTTGTCAAATCCTGAACACCCTTCGCTCAGATCGTCTAGCGACGTGTTGCTGGCACGGCTAAAGCGCCACGTTGGGCATCACAGCAATTGAGCCAAGACGGCCAATGGCGCGGTTTCAGCGCGCATCACCCGCGGCCCCAAAAGCACCGGCACAAAACCTTTGGACTGTGCCAAGGTCTCTTCCTCCGGGCTCAGGCCGCCCTCCGGGCCACTCAGCAAGGTCAGTTGGGCGGGCGGCGTTGACCACCAATCGCGCCAATCGAAGGCGCCAGCTTGGAACGACAGCATCACACGCGGATGTGCGGCCGTCTCGGGCAAGCCATGGATCCAATCACTGAGGGACATCGGCGCGTCGATCTGTGGCACCCGATTGCGGCCCGATTGCGCACAGGCGGCATGGGCGATGCCTTGCCAATGTTGTTGGCGTTTCAAGGCGCGCTCGCCGCTCAATCGCAATACGGTGTGCTGGGTATGCAAGGGGGTGATGTGCGAGACACCGAGTTCGGTGGCTTTTTCCACCAGCCAGTCCATGCGCTCATTGGCCGGCATGCCCAAAGCCATGTGCACGCGGCAGGCGGCCTCGCGCTCTTGCGGATCGTGCGACACCACCTGCACGGTCACGCTGTGTTTGCCCATGTGGGTCACGCGGGCGGCGTAACAACCGCCTGCGCCATTGAACAAACTGATGCTGTCATCGGGTTGCAAGCGCAGCACTTGGACATGGCGCGCCGACTCATCGGGCAGAGTCAACACAGCACCCGGCGTCAACGGGACGGCGCAATAAATGCGTGGCAGGCGGCTGCTCACAAGCGACCAAACGCGTAGCCACTGACCGCTTGCGTGCCTTCGATCTGATCGAGCAACCGCAGCAAAGGGGTGAGTTCACGGTAGCGACTGGCGGTGGCGCGCATGTAGCCGATAAAGCGTGGCGCATCGGCCAGGTATTTGGGTTTGCCGTCGCGCAAGGTTAATCGCGCAAAAATGCCGGCGACTTTCAGGTGGCGTTGCAACCCCATCCACTCCACCGCGCGGTAAAACGCGCCGAAGTCGCTGTACCAATCGTCGTGGTTCAACAAACCCAATGCGCGCGCTTGTTGCCAGTAGCGCACGGTGATGTCCAAGCAAAAATCCTCATCCCAGCTGGCGAACGCGTCACGCATCAAACTTGCAATGTCGTAGGTCACGGGGCCATAGACCGCGTCTTGAAAATCGAGCACACCCAAGCGGGTTTCCTCAGGGTTGTTGGACACCATCAAATTGCGTGGCATGAAGTCGCGATGCACAAACACCTGTGGTGACGCCAGGTTGTGGGCCACCAAGCGGTCGAATACGGTTTGCAAACTGTGTTGTTGCGTGTCATTGAGCTGGATTTGCAAGTGCTGCGCGACATACCAATCGGGAAAAAGCTGCAACTCGCGGTGAAGCAAGGCCTCGTCATAAGGCGGCAGCACACCCGGCCGGGAGGCTTGTTGCCACAGCACCAAGGCGTCAACGGCTTTCAAAAACAAAACTTGGCGGTCTGCCTCTGCGCTTTGGTTCAACACCGCCATCATGGTGTGATGCCCCAAGTCGTCCAGCAGCATGAAGCCTTGCGGCGCGTTCCACGCCAAAACGGTGGGCGCAAGCAAACCGGCTTGCGTCATGAGTTGGGCTATGGTCACAAAGGGCTGTGCGTTTTCTTTGTCGGGGGGCGCGTCCATCACGATGAAACTGCGCGTGCGGCCATCGATGCGAAAGTAACGGCGGAAACTGGCGTCAGCCGAAGCCACGCGCAAGCTGGTGGGGTTCAGCTGGTGTTCGCCGGCGATGGCCAACAGCCATTCGGCGAAGGCTTGGCCGCGCGCAGGGGCAGACCATCCCAAGGCATTCACGGCGGCTTGGGGCGACAGCGCAGTGGCCGAGGTGGGTTGGAAGTTGCTCATGGATAATCCAAATTCTACAAACAGCGCTGTTGCCAGCGATATCGTTCCCCATGCGCCTGCCCATTCCCTTGTCTTTGCTTGCAGTATTGCTGCCATGGACCTGTTTTTGGGCGCGACCTGGTTTGGCGCAAACAGCGCCGCCATTGCAAAACGCAGAACAGTTGCAAAGTTGGGCGCATCCGCCCAGCACCGTGCCGCTGGGACCGCAAGACGGCGGCCAGACGCCCAAACTCCAACTCAAGCCCAGTGCCCGCTTGACTGAAACCCCTTCGGCCAGCGACAAGCAAAAGCAACCCACTTACGTGCAAAGTGATCAGGTGCAGGGTCGCTCGGATTTGGCGGTGCGACTACAAGGCAGCGTGGTGCTGCGCCGGGGCGACACCTTGATCCGCGCCGACAACTTGGACTACAACCAGGTGACCGACCAAGTTCGCGCCAGTGGCCATGTCTACATGAACCGCGCGGGCAACCGTTACACGGGTGAGTTCTTGGACTTGCAGTTGGATGCGATGAACGGTTTTGTTCTGCAACCACACTACCAAATATTGCGTGGCACCGGTCATGGCGAAGCGCTGCGCATGGACTTTATCGACGAAAAGCGCTCGGTCGCGCAAAAGGCCACCTACACCACCTGCACCCGCAAGCCCGGCCCTTCTTGGCTGCCGGACTGGCTATTGACCGCCGATCAAATCAATTTCGACATTGATCAAAACGAGGGGGTGGCCAAAGGCGCGGTATTGCGTTTTTTGGGCGCGCCCATCTTGCCCGTCAGTGAGTTCAGCTTTCCATTGACCAACGAGCGCAAGTCGGGCTTTTTGCCGCCGGTGTTTGGGGTGGACAGTTTGGGGGGCGTCGAGATGAGCTTGCCGTATTACGTCAACCTGGCGCCGAACCGCGACTTGACCGTCACCGCCACCCCCATGACCCAACGCGGCGTGAAATTCAGTAACGAGTTCAGGTACATGGAGCGGCCCTTGCCATTGCCGCCATTTCAAGGCATCTCACGGCTGGAGTTGATGCCGGTCGACAGTTTGCGCGGCCAAGCCCGTTGGGGCTTTAGCCACACCCACACCGGCTGGGCGGACATCAGTCAGCCGATTGGCTTGAGCTTCAACATCAACCGGGTCAGTGATTTCAACTACTGGCGCGATTTCGCTTCGACCACCGGCGACCCGCTGGCGCAACGCATCCTGCCTTCAAGTGCCAACATCACTTGGGCGCGCGGCACCTTGACCACAGGCGTGAGCGTTACCAAGTGGCAAACCTTGCAAGACCTGGACCCGGCCGCCTCGATCGCTGCGCCGTTTGACCGCATGCCGCAGCTCAATGCGAATTATTTGCGGGCTGATTTGCCTGGCGGCTTCGATTGGAATGTGGCGGGCGAATTGACCCGCTTCACCGTGGATCGCTCTTTTTATTGCAATGCCATCGGTCAAGGCAGCCTGTATTGCAATCAACCCAATGCGGCACGGGTGGTGTTGCACAACCAATTGACCCGCCCCATGCTGTTGCCGTATGGCTATTTGACGCCCAAGTTGATGCTGCAAGCGCGGCAGTACCAGTATGAAAACAATTACAGAGGCATCTATGGGGACCGTGCCCAGCCCAGCTTGACCGAAGGCGTGGCCGTGCCCACTTTCAGCTTGGACACGGGTGCGGTGCTGGAGCGGCCCATCCAATTGTTGGGCGCCAACTGGACCCAAACCTTGGAGCCGCGCGTCTTGTACGTCCTCACCCCCTACCGGGCACAAAATGATTTGCCCAACTACGACACGGGTTTCAACGACTTCAATTTCGCCACCGTGTTCACGGAAAACGCGTTTTCAGGCGCGGACCGCATCTCCGACAGTCACACCTTGACCTTTGGCGCCACCTCGCGCTTGATCAACCCCAACAGCGGCTCCGAAGGGGCGCGCTTTGGTTTGGCGCAGCGCTTGCGCTTGAAAGACCAGCGGGTCTTGTTGACGCCCAAAGACACGCCGATCGCAGGCGCATTCAGCGACATCTTGGCGGGCGCTAGCCTGTACCTCACGCCACGACTGTCACTCGACAGCATGGTGCAGTACAACCAAGAACGCAAGTTGTCCGAAAAATATTCGGTGGGCGCACGATTCAACCCCACCAGTTACCGCACGGTCACGGCGTCTTACCGCTACCAACGGCTGTCGTCTGAAACCGTGGATGTGTCCTGGCAATGGCCGATCAACGACCTGTGGCGCGACTTTGGCGTCGACGCCCAACAGGGCAAGGGTTTGGGCGAGAATCGCTGGTACAGCTTGGGCCGATTGAATTACAGCGTGCAAGAACAGCGATTGGTCGAGTCCTTGTTGGGCTTGGAATACGATGCCGGCTGTTGGGTGGGGCGCTTTGCCCTGACCCGCGCACAAATTTCCTTGGACTCCTCCACCACGCGCTTGATGTTCCAATTGGAGCTGAATGATTTTTCGCGCATCGGCGTTGGCGCGGTCTCTTCGGTCAAAGACAATATCGCGCGCTACCAGAACCTGCGCGAACCCCTGAAATTCAATCCCAGTCGATTTGGTCAATATGAATGAAACCCGCTTGCAAGCCGCCTTGAAACGCACCCTCGGAGGCGCCATCGCCCTGTCTTGTTTAATTGGCCTTGGGGCTGGGTCGCAAACGCTCAAGCAAACGCCGCCCGCAGCGGCCAAGTCCGCCAATGGTTTGAGCGTGCGCAACCCAGCGGCCGTGCTGTCAACCGTCACCTTGGCGAATGAATCGCCCACGGCGTTGGACTTTATCGTGGCGGTGGTCGATAACGAACCGATCACCAACCTCGAAGTGAGCCGCTTGGTGGCACTGGCCGACCCGTCGGCCGCCAAGATGAACCGTCCTGCTTTGTTGCTCGAAGGACTCGAAGCGTTGATTGATGAAGTCGCACAACTCGGCGTGGCACGGCAAGTCGGTATCCAGGTGGCACCCGACGAACTCGAGCAAGCCTTGGCCAGCACCGCACAGCGCAACCAAATCAGCGTCGATGAGATGCGCCAGCGCCTGAAGGAGCAAGGCGTGTCTTGGGAACAGTACCGCAGCCAAATTCGCCGCCAAATCATGCTGCAACGGGTTCGTGAGCGAGAAGTCACGGGCCGCATCAAGATTCAAGACTATGAGGTGGACGCGTTTTTAAGAGAACAAAACCAAGCCAACGCTGGCAAAGCGCCCGATATCCACATTGCCCATATTTTGGTGGCGGTACCTGAAAAAGCCAGCGCCGATGAAGTCGCCAAGTTGCTCACACAAGCCGAGGATGTGCTGAAAAAAGCCAAAGCGGGTCAAGACTTTGGCAAGTTGGCAGCGCAGTATTCCCAAGCGCCTGACCGCAACAACGGCGGTCAACTGGGCTTGCGCAACCCCGAGCGCTATCCCAGTTTGTTTGCCGATGCGGTGAAAAGCCTGGCGGTGGGCGCGGTCACCGGCCCGGTCCGCTCTGGTGCGGGTTTCCATGTGCTGAAGTTGGTGGAACGGCGCAACGCCGGCGAACTGCCCTCGACCGTCACGCAAACCCGGGCCCGGCATATTTTGTTGCGCCCGGGCGGCCAACTCAGTCAAGATGCCGCGCGGGCTCAATTGGCCCGGTACCGCAAACAAATTGAAACCGGTTTTGCCAAGTTTGAAGATTTGGCGCGGGCCCATTCGCAAGATGCCAGCGCTGATCAAGGCGGCGATTTGGGTTGGGCCAACCCCGGCATGATGGTGCCCGAGTTTGAAGCGGCCATGGCGCTGCTGGGGCCGGGTCAAGTGGGCGACCCCTTGGTGTCGCGCTTTGGCGTGCATTTGATCCAAGTGCTTGAGCGCCGCGATGCGCCACTGAGCGTGCGGGACCAGCAAAACCTGGCGCGCAATGTCTTGCGTGAACGCAAATTTGACGAGGCCTATAAAAACTGGGAGCGTGAGGTGCGTGGCCGTGCTTATGTGGAATACCGTGAAACGCCGCAATAACCTGCGCTGCGTCTGATGGCACAACACCACGCGCGCAAGCGCTTTGGCCAGCATTTCTTGACCGATGGCGCGGTGATCGATCAGATCGTGCAAGCCATCGGCCCCCAAGCGGGCGACGCCATGGTTGAAATCGGTCCCGGACTGGCCGCCATGACCCAGCCCCTGGTGGAGCGCTTGGGACACCTGAACGTGATTGAACTCGACCGCGATCTGGCCGTGCGCTTGCGTCAACATCCGCAATTGACGGTGACCGAGGCCGATGTTTTGACGGTGGATTTCACGGCGCTGGCGCAACGCCTGCAAACGCCAGCCCTGCGCGTGGTGGGCAACCTGCCCTACAACATTTCCACACCCATTTTGTTTCACCTGCTCGCGCATGTGGCGGTGGTGAAAGACCAGCACTTCATGCTGCAAAAGGAAGTGGTCGAACGCATGGTCGCCGCACCCTCGACAGCCAACTACGGGCGCTTGAGCGTGATGCTGCAATGGCGCTATGACATGGAAATGGTGTTGTTGGTCGGGCCGCAAGCCTTTGAGCCGCCGCCGCGCGTGGACAGCGCCGTGGTGCGCATGACCCCTTGGCCGCAACCGGCGGTGTTGGACCAGGCTTTGTTGAGCGCGTTGGTGCAAGTCGCCTTCAGCCAGCGCCGCAAACTGCTGCGCCATACCTTGGGCCAATGGCTTGAGTTGCGCGGCTTCACGGGCGTGTTTGATGTGCAACGCCGCGCCGAGGAAGTGGCGGTGGCTGAGTACGTGACGCTGGCGCAGGCGCTGACATCCATGGCGTGAAGCGGTCTGGACATGACGCGTGCGCGTGTTAAATCAACCTGGGCTTTGACATTTAAATCAATTCGTCCCGCTGGCCAAACTTTGCAGCAAGCGCTCGCGCATTTCGCGCTTCATCAGTTTGCCGTTGGCGTTGCGCGGCAAGGGCGTGTGGCTCAGGGTGAAGCTCTCGGGCACTTTTTCGCGCGATAAACGACGGCTGCAAAACGCCGTGAGTTCATCCGCCTGCACATCGTGCCGCAACGAGATGAACGCATGCACGCGCTCACCCAGCACCGCACAGGGC
>Ga0187843_10002439_pt1 | contig 11274 bp, 10 predicted proteins | sample SpaLakP09_SKY_43_FD_134516 | JGI IMG/M metagenome (GOLD analysis project Ga0187843, IMG submission 134516) | Oligotrophic lake water microbial communities from Sparkling Lake, Wisconsin, USA - SP09_SKY_43 | ecosystem: Environmental > Aquatic > Freshwater > Lake | place: USA: Sparkling Lake... | reverse complement strand
TAAGAGAAAAGCTGGAGACGATTCGTCGCTGGCACAGTCACGGTCAACTCTTGCTTCCGCTGGTGACCGGATTTTTGAAGACCATGCCGCCACTGACAAAGTTAAAGTAGCGGTCGGGTCCAGCGATCCCACGGGATGCTGACACAACACATAACAGGGCAGGGACAGATTGGTTTTGAGTTCGCTGACGCGGGCTCAATCGACCAAGGGCGGCAGCGTGTTGTAAGCAGGAAGTATGTGGTTTGCAGCGGGCTGGAAGTCACCGCAAACCGCCTACTGCATACCGCCCACAAAAAATCATGATCTGGATCCTTGGCGCCTCAGGCTACATCGGCGAAGCGTTTGTGGCAGAAGCTGAAAAGCGAAAGCTGGATTATAGGTCGGTATCGCGGGGCACCCTAGATTATACCGATTTCCGGACTCTTCTCGGGGCACTAAAGCAAGAAAAGCCAGATTTTGTGGTCAATGCGGCGGGGTTTACCGGAAAACCAAATGTTGACGCCTGTGAAAACCAAAAAGGGGAGACGGTAGCGGGAAATGTGACTTTGGCTCAGACAGTGGCATCGGCTTGTGATGTGGCTGGAATCCAATTGGGATTTGTCTCGTCTGGCTGTATCTACACAGGGGCGAAAGTTCGGCGTGAGTGTGGCACGTGGGCGGTCGAGGATAACCTTACGGAACCACTAGTAAGCGAACTACTTTCCAAGCGATCGGAACGTGTTGCTGGCTTTAGCGAGAGTGATGAGCCCAACTTCTGTTTCACCCACAACAACTGCAGCTTTTACAGCGGAACGAAAGCTTTGGCTGAAGAAGCGATGAAAGGATTTCCGGACTTTTACGTGTGGCGTTTACGCATCCCATTCGATGAGATTGATGGCCACCGCAACTACCTCTCTAAAGTACAACGCTACGCTAAGGTGTACCAGAATTGGAATTCGGTCAGTCATCGGGGTGACTTTGCCGCTGCTTGTATGGACACCTGGATTCAGAGAGTACCTGGTGGAAGTTACAATGTGGTCAATCCTGGATACGTCTCAACTCGCGAGGTGGTGCAGAAGATTCGCGAGCAGCTCAAGCCTGGCTGGAACCCGGCTTTCTGGCAAAGCGACGATGAGTTTTATCGTTTCGGAGCGGTCACACCCCGTTCCAACTGTATTTTGAACCCCTCTAAACTTGTTGCAACTGGCATTAAAATTCGTTCAGTGAGTGAGGCGCTGGACGAAGCAATGTCCAAATGGCTCCCGGACAAAAGTGAATGACACCGAAGTTTCTCCACGACCACAAAACCGAAAGAAATAAAACAAGCATGAAAGCAGAAATACTCGCTGGGTGCTTAGGCACCCGCACCAACTCCTGCTACTTCCGCCCCACCAAGGCCAAGCAAAAACTCGGCTGGGTGCCCGGGTTCACAGTTCAAGAAATTTGTGCAGAAAAGGTTGCCCATGAGTTGGCTAAAGCGAAACAGCAGGCACAGCTAAGGCAACACGTCCGAAAAGCAGTGTAAGTTCGAAATAAATTACTAAGACTAACCAAGTTATATTTGAGTAAGTAAGTGTAAAAAAATATCTATAAAAAAGTTATTTCATGCTCCGAAAAAATATATTATTAAACTATGCCAGCTCTGGGGTAGTTGGCGTCATAAACATATTGTCTCTTTCAATTTATATAAAATTATTTGGTCTTAAAAATTGGGGTCTGATTGCGACATACGTCGCCTTGTTAAATGTAGTGATGATGGCCGAATTAGGAATTTCTCAAATATACATATCGGAGTACGGGAAAACACAAGACAAGAAAAAACTATTTCGAACCTATCAATCTACTATAGGACTGGTTGCCGCGACGGCGATCAGCCTTACTCTGGTTGGGCTCGTAGTGTTATGTAAGACAACGGAAGTTACCGGAAATGTGTATCAACAGTGGACGATCATTTTGTTGTCCATGGCACTTGCCGGCCTTAATTTAATAAATAATTTCTACTATACAAATTTAATCGCTGAGCAAAATATGATTGAGCAGAACATTCGATGGGCATCCTTTGTTTTTATAAAAAACATTTTGGCGTTGATGTTAGTAAGTTATGTATCAACAGCGCCAATTATGTATTTCATTGCATTTTGTATTGTTTCTTTCGTAGAATTTTCCTCAAACGAATGGTCCGTAAGAGGCGTGAAAACGCCAGAAATATTAAGAATTTCAGACATTTTAGCTACCATAAAAAAATGCCGAGGACTGTCGTTAGCTATCGCAGTGGGGATACTGGTTTTTAATCTTGATAGATTGGTATTGCCGATGCTTATAGACTCAGCAACATTTGGCGTCTATGCAGCAGTCATCACCGTGGGATTATATTTCTTGCAGTTACAATACCCGATTACAAAAGCTCTTTTTCCTTACATGGCTAGTAAATTGCATCTAGACAACGCCGCGGGAGGGCGATTAGTTGTTCAGCAGTCATTTCTCCTCGCCGTTTTAATGGCGCCTCCCTTAGCGTTAGCGGCAGCATTTTCGAAAAATATCTTAAATTTTTACTCTGTACCTGAAGAGCTAATGGCTTCCGCAAGTTGGCTATTTCGCGGAATATTATTGGCGGTATTGATAAATGCAATTTATCACGTTTTCTACTTGAGAATGGTAATTGAAAGCAAAGCTAAAATAATTTTTATTATTAATATAACGGCCCTTTCAATTGCGCTTGGAATACTTTTGTGGGGAGGCGAAGAAGCTCCTTTTATCGCTGGGATTGGTTGTTGGATTCTTGCTTCATGCGTTCAACTATTTGGCGCTATAGGTTTCTATCGTATTGGAGGTAATAGTGGTTCTTAATAAATGGCTTTATCTTTTAAGATATGTTGGAAAGCTTCCAGCATTTTTTTTCGAATACTATAAGTTTAAAAAAGGTGCGCCGGAGTGGCCCTGCCGACTCATCGATGCATTACCTATGTTTCATGAGCGAACTGCCGTGATGTCATTTGACGAACACTATGTTTATCATATGGGGTGGGCTGCACGTGTTCTTCGCGAGATATCGCCAGAGCAGCATATTGATATTTCCAGTTCAATCGTGTTCAGTGCAATTACGTCGGCATTTCTATCAATTAATCACTATGATTACAGAACGCCTATGCTGAAGTTAGACGGACTTGGTTGTGGTAATCAAGACTTGCTGAATTTACGATTTGAAAATAGCTCTATCAATTCCCTTTCGTGCATGCACGTCATTGAGCATGTTGGCTTGGGCCGCTACGGAGAGCCAATTAATGCACATGGAGACCGCGAAGCAGCAAAAGAGCTAATGAGGGTATTGGCTCCTGGGGGGCATCTGATCATTGTTGTGCCGTTGGCGGAGCGCGCTCATGTTCGATTCAATGGACATCGAATTTATGACTATAGACGAGTCACAGAGTTATTCAGAGGGCTGGATATAATAGAATTCTCTTTTCTAAACGAACGCAAAAATAACACTTTTACGCGTAACGCAGAAGCTAAGGATATAGTGGGGAGTCGCTATGGTTGCGGATGTTTCTTATTTAAAATGTCTTTGTAGAAGAAATGTTAAAAAAAATTATTGTGCTTAGATTAATAGGTGGCCTAGGAAATCAACTTTTTCAGTTGCAATACCTGAACAATTTTCTTGAAAAGTATGGCGGTGAAGTAAATATTGACGATTCCTTTCTTGCGGCCTCCAAAAAAGCGCATGAGACTATCGCTGTTAAAGACTTAATAAAAAATCATAAAATTACTAGGCTAAATTTTTTTGATTTAAAAGTTAAAAGATTCGTTGAAAAAATATATCATAATATAAATATTTCGGTGCCAAAAATATTTGAACATGAATTTATTTTCGAAAACTCTAAGATTGAAGTTGTACGGCAAAGGCGCCTTATAATTGATGGTTTTTGGCAACATAAAAAATATATAAATTATAGTTTTTTAGAAAAACTCAGAGCTTGCTGCGCAATTAAAAAAAATTTAGAAAATATAAATGAAGCGGATTGCGACGTAGTATGTGTTCACGTGAGGCGCGGTGATTATTTGACAAACAAAAAATTTTTTGTGCGGCAACAATCCGTTTTGGCGATAGATTATTATCAGAATGCTTTCAGGTTTATAGAAAAAAATAGAGCTGTACAAAAGTATCACATTTACACAGATGACGAGGCATGGACAAGGGGTGTTTTCATGAAAATGAAAAATGTTGAAGTTATTGATACTGCAAAAGATGATCCATTTAAAGTGCTATTAAAAATGTCTTGTTATTCCGTGTATATAATCGCCAATAGTACTTTGAGCTGGTGGGCGGCAGTGACTTCGCCGGCCGCAAAAAAAATGGTAGTGCTGCCTAAAATTTGGTTTGGAAATGACTCGTCAGAGAGGTTTCAGCTTAAAGAATGGCATCAAATATAGACGTATTATATGTGCGTTAATACTATATTCTTTATTGAAGCTATTCAATGATCTATTGGATTTCGTTCTATTTTATCGAAGGAATACTTCTATTTGCTAGAGGCCGACGTTCATATATCTTAATGGTTGCTTTTTCGATATTATTTAGTGGGTTAAGATATGAGAATGGAAATGATTGGTTTAATTATTGCGACATATTGGAGAATATTGATAGATATAGAGGGCACGTTGAATGGGGCTTCTTTTACTTGGGAAAATTATTCAACCTATTGCCTTTTTCCGAACATTTTCTATTTTTCAGTTTTTCATTCGCTACATTGGGCCTAATGGGCTTATCATTTCATCGTATCATGACCCCTAGGCTTGCTTTTCTTTTATACCTGCTTACGCCTGGCTTGTTCCTAAATTCTTTCCATGTAATAAGGCAAATGTTGGCTGTATCTCTGTTTTTCTATGCGGTTGTACAATTTAGTAAAGAAACGAAATACAAATTATTATTTTTATTTTGTGGAATTTTAGGGGTTTCCTTTCATTACACAGCAATTATTCCATTTGTCTTTTTTTTGGTTATTTATCGGTTCCCAATGAGGGCTAATTTGCTGCCCTGTGTTTCAGCAGCTGCTTTAGTGTTTTGCTCTTCTATTATTTCAGCCACAAAATTACCACTGTATGTATTGGAAATGTTTTCGGATTCTAAATTTGAGATATATTCGAAGGTTGGTGATGTTGAGAATGGACTCAAAATCTTAGTAATTAATCTAATTGCCACTTCATACATTTATGGGTACTATAGATATAAATCGATTAAAGATGGTAATTATTTGAAATTGTTTGTTTTTGGTGTGGTCCTGTTAAATTTATTTTCAGATTTTTCAGTGGTTACCAGGGTATCGTATTACTTTATTCCCTTCGGATTGGTATTATTTTGTAATCTTACGGATAGGATGGCAGTTAGTCAGCGTTTTGTTTTTAGATCGCTGTATGTTGCGCTATATGGCGCTTCAACTATCTTGGCTTTTTTGAAGCTAGAGTCATTGCAAGTTAGTGGATCAGATTACCCTAGCCTACTAAATTACAATTCAATCTTTTCAAAATAGCGTTAATTTTTATTTATAATTAAATTAGTTATTAGAATGATTTTATCTGTCGTAATGCCTTTGGTCCGAGTTGATAGTTTTCTAGTTGAAGCACTTGCGTCAATCCAGAAGCAAACTTTCAAGGATTTCGAACTGGTAATAGTGTGTGACTCAGAAATATTTCACGATGTGAGTAGGTTGCTGAGAAATAGAGGATACTCTTTTGATTACAAAGTAATTCAAACAACTTTGCGCGGCGTTGCTTTTGCTGCCAATCTTGGCGTGGCAGCCTCTTCCGGGAAATATATTGCACGCTGGGATTCTGATGATTTGTGTGACTCAAATCGTTTTTCATTACAACTTGAAGAGTTCTCTAGGGATCCAAAACTTGGCGTGGTTGGCACAAGAGTTGTAATAGTGGACGAAAATGGCAATCCTAGCAAGTTTCAAAAATTTAAATTCTATGAGAGCAATGAAGACATTCGGCGAGCATTGAAATACAGGCAGCCTCTGCTACATTCCGCACTCATGTTTCGAGCAGATGTAATTTTCCGCAATAAGGGTTATTTGTATGGTCATACGTCTGAAGACCATGAGCTTTTTATACGGATCGCTCGCGATCAGGGCATTCATTTTAAAAATCTTCCGGATGTACTAACCTATTACAGGAGGCACTCATCTCAACTTTCTGATGTCTCAAATCAGAAGATTCATTTTTATGAAATTGCTGGATTCATGTTTTCGGAATTTTTGCGAACATTGAACCCACTTTATCTTATCGGCATGGTGGTTTACTTTCCGCCCTTGCGTAATCTTCGATATCGATATCGTGCAGTTGTCAAGTCAATGTCTACGAAGTTTTAGCATGTTTATTGTTACAGGTTGTGCTGGATTCATCGGCAGCACATTGGTAGATCGTCTTCTACAAGAGAGCCATCAGGTTGTTGGTGTAGATAATTTTTCAACCGGACAGCGGCGTTTTCTGGATGGCGCTTTGCGGAATCCTGCGTTCAGGTTAATTGAGATGGATTTGTTGGATCTTGATGCATTGAAGCTTGCTTTTGTTGGTGGCGAGGCTGTCTTCCATTTGTCGGCAAATGCAGATGTCCGCTTTGGTACAAACCATCCACGTCGCGACCTTGAGCAGAATACGATTGCTACATACAACGTACTTGAGGCGATGCGTGTTAACAATATCAAGAAGATTGCGTTTTCCTCCACTGGATCTGTTTACGGTGAGTCTCTGGTGGTGCCCACCCCTGAGGACGGCCCTTTCCCAGTGCAGACCTCACTATACGGCGCCTCCAAGGCGGCTGGGGAGGGCTTGATCTCGGCTTATTGTGAGGGTTTTGGGTTCCAAGCTTGTATCTTCCGGTTTGTATCGATTCTGGGCGAGCGTTATACCCATGGACATGTGTTCGACTTTTACCAAAAACTTAAAACCGATCCCACGCGCCTGCCTGTGTTGGGTAATGGCAAGCAGCGCAAGTCTTACCTTTATGTTCAAGATTGCATTGACGCTATTTTGTTGGCCATGGATAAAGCGCAAGACAAGGTCAATATCTTTAACCTCGGTGTGGATGGTTACTGTGAAGTGAACGACTCCATTGGTTGGATATGTGCGGAATTAGGTGTGAGACCTTCGATTGAGTACACGGGCGGAGATCGCGGTTGGATCGGTGACAACCCGTTTATTTTTCTCGAGACCAAGCGTATTCAGGCCCTTGGATGGAATCCTAAAGTGGGCATCCAAGAAGGTGTGATCAAAACAGTGAAGTACCTTCGTGAGAATGAGTGGGTTTTTGAGTCTAGGGGCTAATGATGAAGGTATGTGTTCAGGGCCTTTGGCATTTGGGTTCCGTGACGGCTGCGTGTCTGGCATCTGTTGGGCATAAGGTGGTGGGGTTGGACCCAGAGGCTGCCACCATTGCTTCCCTGAAACGAGGTAAAGCACCACTTTTTGAGCCTGGTTTGGATGATTTGCTTCACGCCGGAATCTCCAAGGGAAACCTCACTTTTTCTTGTGACCCGGCAGAAGCCCTAAGTAGAGCCGAGGTACTTTGGGTAGCCTTTGATACGCCCGTAGACGATGACGACCAAGCCGACGTTGTCTTTGTTCAAAACCAGATTCAGGTCGCTTTGCCCTACCTGGCTGACGGTGCAGTGGTTTTGGTTTCGTCCCAGATGCCTGTTGGATCCATCCGCAAGCTAGAAGCGTTCGCCAGCCAGCACGTGCCTGGTAAACGTTTTAACTTTGCCTGCTCCCCGGAAAACTTGCGCTTGGGTAAAGCGTTGGACGTATTTCTGAAGCCGGATCGCATCGTGGTCGGCGTGCGAAATACCGAGAGCCGGCGCGTTCTGGAAGAACTGCTAATTCCTGTGACGGATCGGATGGAGTGGATGTCAGTTGAATCGGCTGAGATGACCAAGCACGCGATCAACGCCTTCTTGGCCACATCCGTCACGTTTGCTAACGAAATTGCAGCCATCTGTGAATTGGTCGGCGCTGATGCCAAGGAAGTTGAGCGCGGACTAAAGACGGAAGCGCGTATTGGTCCTAAGGCCTATGTCTCCCCAGGTGGCCCGTTTGCCGGTGGTACTCTAGCGAGGGACATTGCTTTTCTGCGCATAGAAAGTGATGCACATCATTTGTTGACGCCCTTATTGTCGGCAGTGCGCCCAAGCAATGACGAACATAAGAACTGGGTGCGCCGTAAGCTGCTGCAAAAGTTTGACATGCTAAGTGGCGTTTCCGTGGCTATCTGGGGCCTGACCTACAAACCGGGCACAGATACCCTACGTCGGTCGCTGGCGGTTGAGTTGTGCGATTGGTTGCTTGAGCAAGGTGCTAAGGTCTCGATTTTTGACCCTGCTGTGAAGCAATTACCCGAGCGATGGGCGGGAAAAGTCAGGCATTGTCTAACGGCATTGGATGCTGTGGTGCAGGCTGAAGCTTTGGTGATCGGGACAGAGTGGCCAGAGTTCAAGCCCTTGGCCTCCGAACTTGCGAGCAAGGCCCACGCCGGCTTGGTGGTGGTGGACGCCAACCGGCACTTGTCGGTGGAGCTTTTGGATCCAAGTTTTAGTTATCTGGCTGTGGGTACGCCACTGAGCTTCGGGGGTGACAAATGACCCGAGTGCTCGTCGGTAAGCAGGCCATCATTACGGGGGCCAACCAAGGCTTGGGTTTAGAAATTGCTCGCAAGTATGTACTTGCCGGCGCGGACCTCATGCTGTGCGCACGTAATCTTGGGTTGCTGGAAGATGCCCGAGCAGAGTTGGCGGAATTGGCAACACCTGAACAGAAAATCGTCACGCAGGCCGCAGATGTGTCAGTTGAGAACAATGTAAATAACCTCGTGGCGCAAACTTTGAGGCAACTCGGCGGATGCCATATCTTGGTGAATAACGCAGGCGTGTATGGCCCCAAGGGTGAAATTGAGGCGGTGGACTGGACGCAATGGGTCAAGGCCATAGAGATCAACGTTTATGGTTCCATTCTCATGAGCCGTGCCGTGTTACCGCATTTCAAAGCGCAGGGTTATGGCAAGGTAATTCAGCTATCTGGTGGCGGTGCCACAAACCCGCTGCCGCGTATCAGTGCCTACGCCGTGTCCAAAGCTGCCATCGTGCGTTACGCGGAATCATTGGCAGAAGAGGTTCGCGGTACCGGCATTGATGTAAATTCAATAGCCCCAGGCGCTCTGAACACACGAATGCTCGACGAGATATTGGAGGCCGGTCCGAAAACGGTTGGCCAAGCATTTTATGACCGATCCGTAGAACAAAAGAAATCAGGTGGGTCGCCTTTAGACAAGGGTGCGGACTTGGCTGTTTTTTTGGCATCACCTGCCAGCGACGGCATCACCGCCAAACTCATCAGCGCAGTTTGGGACGATTGGGAGCGCTGGCCACAACACCTTAAAGAGCTAAATGGCAGCGATGCCTATACCCTGCGCCGCATAGCTGGCCGGGACCGTGGTTTCACCTGGGGCGATAAATGAGTATTGATGTAAGCGGGACACCCAAAGTTTTTGGCGTGGGCATTGTGGGCTGCGGCCTGATTGGGCAAAAGCGGGCCAAGGCACTCGGGGCGGGGGGACGGCTCGCGGCCTGTGCAGACATCGATAATAGCCGTGCTGAAACTTTGGCGTACAGCAGCCGCGCCAACGTGTTTAGGGATTGGCGCGAGCTTGTTTGGTCGCCCTTGGTAGATGTGGTGATCGTGGCTACGTTGCACGACTCGTTAGCCGAGATTACTCGAACTGCTGTGGAGGCCGGTAAGCATGTTTTGGTTGAAAAACCAGCCGCTCGCACAGCATCCGAGTTGGAGCCCGTCATGGCGGCCGCTGCAAAGCATGGCGTGAATGTGCATGTCGGGTTCAACCACCGGTATCACCGTTCTTTACGCAAAGCCAAAGAGATAGTCGAATCAGGTGCTTTGGGAGAATTGATGTTCGTTCGTGCCCGCTACGGACATGGAGCTCGACTGGGTTATGAAAAAGAGTGGCGTTCCAATCCTGCGCTGTCTGGCGGCGGCGAACTCATTGACCAAGGTCCTCACCTGATTGACTTGTCTCGCTGGTTCTTGGGCGAGATGACAGAAGTGGAAGGTTTTGCTCACACATATTTTTGGGACATGCCGGTGGATGACAACGGTTTCATGTTGCTAAAAACCGCTAAGAAACAAGCGGCGTTTTTGCATGTCTCTTGCACTGAATGGAAAAATCTTTTTTCCATGGAAATCTACGGCAAGCTAGGCAAGTTAGACCTTTCTGGACTCGGTGGTAGTTATGGACTGGAAAAAATTACCTGGTACAAGATGTTGTCGGAAATGGGGCCACCGGAAACCACCACTTGGGAATACCCCATGGGCGATAATTCATGGGCGGTTGAGATGGCTGAGTTCTATGACGATATCCATCTCAATCGAGACCCTGCAGTCGGGCTGAGTGATGCCTATGCCGCATTAAAGATTATTGAGAAAATTTACAAGGAGTCTGGTTATGATCATTGCCCGTAGCCCCTTAAGAGTCAGCCTAGGAGGAGGCGGAACGGACTTGCCCTCCTACTACAGGGAGCACGAGGGTTTTCTATTAGCCGCGGCAATCGACAAATATGTCTTTGTCTCGGTCATGAGGCCCTTTACTCCAGGGATCTTTCTAAAATATTCCAACCTTGAACATGTGAATCAAATATCAGAGATCAAGCATCCGATTATCCGCGAGGTGCTGGCTATGGAGGGGCCGGAAGTGCCGCAGGTGGAAATCACCACCTTGGCGGATATTCCCTCGGGAACGGGGCTGGGTTCGTCCGGCAGCTTTACCACGGCCCTGATCAAGGCGGTGTATGCCCACCGAAGAAAACTTATTTTGCCGCAGGATTTAGCGGAGTTGGCCTGCCATGTGGAGATTGATCGGTTGCAGGAACCGATCGGCAAACAGGATCAGTACATCGCGGCCTATGGGGGTCTGACCTGTTTTACTTTTCACAAGGACAACAGTGTAACCGCTAAGCCGCTTAAAATTTCCCGAGAAACTACTTTTGACCTCGAGGACCACCTTCTCCTGTTCTTTACTGGCTTTTCAAGAAGTGCAGGGGGAATCCTGAAAGATCAAAAAGTCCGAACCCAGAAGAACGATAGCGAGATGCTGAAAAATCTGCATTACGTAAAGGAGCTGGGACTGCGTAGCCGAGAGGCACTGGAGAGTGGGAACGGAGAAGGTTTCGGAAAAATCATGCATGAACATTGGGAGCACAAAAAAAAGAGGTCGGGAGGCATGAGCAATCC
>Ga0187843_10002437_pt1 | contig 11284 bp, 7 predicted proteins | sample SpaLakP09_SKY_43_FD_134516 | JGI IMG/M metagenome (GOLD analysis project Ga0187843, IMG submission 134516) | Oligotrophic lake water microbial communities from Sparkling Lake, Wisconsin, USA - SP09_SKY_43 | ecosystem: Environmental > Aquatic > Freshwater > Lake | place: USA: Sparkling Lake... | reverse complement strand
GAATAAATTAGGAATCAATATTCATTGTCGTGATGCTTTTGATGAAACTTTTGAGGTTTTAGAAAGCGAAAAAGCCTCCGATTTATTCGGAATATTTCATTGCTTTACAGGAGATTTGGCTCAAGCGGAACGCGCTATTTCATTAGGATTAAAACTCGGAATAGGAGGAGTAGCAACATTTAAAAACGGAAAAATAGACCAATTCTTAAACGAAATCGATTTGCAACATATCGTTCTCGAAACTGATTCGCCTTATTTAGCTCCAGCACCACATCGAGGAAAAAGAAACGAAAGTAGTTATACGCTTTTAGTAGCTCAAAAACTTGCCGAAATTTATAATCTTCCTGTAGAAGAAATTGCACGTATTACTACAGAAAATTCTAAAGCCATTTTTGGGATTTAGTAAGAGACAAACCAACAGTTTCAAAATATAAAATTTGCCACGAATTACACGAATTAACACAAATTTGTGTGACATAATATTACGCAAATCAAACAAAGGTGGATAAAATTCGTGTAATTTTGTTTTTATAATCAATAGAATTCGTGATAATTTGTGCAATTTGTGGCAAAAGGAACAAGAGTCTACTCTAGGATTTAACCACAAAATAACTAAAAAGTCATAATTTTTTTGTTCTTTTGTTCTTCTTAAAAATCAGAAACAAAATGCAGAAGTTTGATGCAATTCGTCCCTATTATGACACCGAAGTGAATGAAGGAATTCGCGCGTGCCTAAATAATCCAATGATGAAGGCGATAATGAATTTCACTTTTCCAGATGTTGATGATGAAGTATGGAAAGAACAACTGAAAAGAACCCATTCTATTCGTGATTTTCAATGCAATTTCATCTACGAATCGGTGCAACAAGTACTGAAAAAATCATCGGAAGGATTGACTACTTCTGGATTTGATAAATTAGAAAAAAACACCTCTTATCTTTTTATTTCCAATCATAGAGATATTATTTTAGATACTTCATTGCTAAATGTTTGTTTGTTCGACCATGGTTTGGTGATGACAGCATCGGCAATTGGAGACAACTTGGTGAAAAAAGATTTCCTTTTAAAATTATCTAAATTAAACAGAAACTTCTTGGTACAAAGAGGTTTGCCACCAAGAGAATTACTGCAAAGTTCTAAGTTGATGGCAGAATATATTGGGCAATTGTTACTGCGTGAAAATCGTTCGGTTTGGATTGCACAACGAGAAGGAAGAACTAAAGACGGCAATGATGCTACGCATACCGGTGTTTTAAAAATGCTCGGAATGGGTTCTGACGAAGCTAATCTTATGGATTACTTCAAGAAGATAAAGATTGTTCCAGTTTCTATTTCTTATGAATACGACCCGACGGATGCTTTGAAAATGCCGCAATTGATGGCAGAAGCTAAAGCTGAGATTTATGTCAAAGAAAAAAATGAAGATTTCATCACGCTTTTAAGTGGCATTATCGGACAGAAAAAACGCATTCACATTCATGTAGGTGATGTTTTAGATAAAGAAATTGATGCTATTGCAGCAGAAAACGATAATAGCAACAAACAAATTCAAGCTTTGGCGCAAGCGATTGACGATTCGATTTTGCAATCGTATAAATTGTGGCCAACCAATTATATCGCTTATGATATTTTGAATAAAACGGACAAATACAGTAGTCATTATACCGAAAACGAGAAATCATTATTCGAACGAAGATTAGAAATGAAAATCGATTGTTCTAATGATGTCATGATGGAAGGTTTCTTGAACATGTATGCTAATCCGGTAGTGAATAAGTCTAAATACGAAAATGCAATCTAAACCCAACATATTGCTGATTTATACTGGTGGAACCATCGGTATGATGAAAGATTTTAAAACGGGTGCTTTAAAAGCATTCAACTTTAAAAAGTTATTAGAAAAAATCCCTGAGATTAAACAGTTAGATTGCGATATCGAAACCTTTTCTTTTGAAAAACCTATCGATTCTTCTAACATGAATCCTGAGAAATGGGTTCAAATAGCTTCTGTTATTGAAGATAATTACACCAAATTTGATGGCTTTGTAGTGCTTCACGGTTCTGATACGATGTCTTATTCTGCATCAGCATTGAGCTTTATGTTAGAAAATTTGAACAAACCTGTCGTGTTCACTGGTTCGCAATTGCCTATTGGAGATTTGCGTACCGATGCCAAAGAGAATTTAATTACCGCCATTCAAATTGCTTCGTTACAAGAAAAAGGGAAACCTGTTGTTCACGAAGTATGTCTTTATTTCGAATACAAATTATACCGTGGTAATAGAACGACCAAAATCAACGCCGAACATTTTAATGCTTTTACTTCGCCAAATTATGCGCCTTTAGTAGAATCGGGTGTGCATTTGAATGTGAATGCTAATTTACTTTTCCCAAAATCCACTAAGAAATTTGTAGTACACAAAGAATTGGATGATAATGTGGTGGTTTTAAAAATGTTTCCAGGAATTAACGAATCGGTTTTATCTGCTATTATGGGAATTCCTAATCTTAAAGGAATTGTTCTTGAAACCTATGGTTCTGGAAACGCACCTACCGAAGAATGGTTTATTCAGATCTTAAAGAAAGCTATTAAAGATGGTTTATATGTGATTAATGTTACGCAATGTTCGGGCGGAAGTGTCAACATGGGACAATATGAAACCAGCACGCAATTGAAAACCATCGGAGTTATTTCTGGAAAAGATATTACTACCGAAGCCGCAATTACCAAACTAATGTACCTTCTTGGGCAAAAAGTAGCGTCTAATGTTTTCAAAACTATTTTCGAAACCTCACTTCGAGGTGAAATGGTTTAAACATTGGCTTTGTTTATTGCTAAATTTTATGGTTCTTTGCAATACAATATTTAGAGAGGTGGCCGAGTGGCTGAAGGCGCACGCTTGGAAAGCGTGTATATGGTAACATATCGAGGGTTCGAATCCCTTCCTCTCTGCTAATTTACAGTTGATGAAATTTTATTTTTCCATACTAACCCTGATGTTCTTTTGTGGTGCATATGCCCAAGACGATGTTGTGGAAAAAAAAGTCGTAGTCGATTCGTTGTATAGAGAAGATCAGTTCTACATGAACTTTACTTACAACAATCTTCAAAACTTGAATGGTCTCAACCAAAACAAGTTTTCTTCCGGATTTACGGTTGGATTTTTAAGAGATATGCCGGTCAATAAAAGCAGAACCTATGCCATAGCTGTTGGTTTAGGTTATTCATTAAATGTTTTAAACGGCAATTTATACATTTCAAAACCTGATGGTGAAAAGTATAATTATGGTTTTATTTCTTCTGATGTTTATTACAGTAAAAATAAACTTTCTTTACACTATATCGATTTGCCAATTGAATTTAGATGGCGCGCTTCTACTCCTGATAGTCATAAGTTTTGGCGCATTTATACTGGATTCAAATTGAGTTATTTGATTAATGACCGCTACAAATTCCAAAACGATATTCAAACGGTTATCTACAAAGGAAATCCCGATTTTAATAAGTTGCAATACGGTTGTTACATTGCTTCCGGATGGAACACTTGGAATTTTTATGTCTACTATGGTTTGAGTCCTATCTTCAAATCGGCAGAAATAAATGGAGAGAAAATCAAAATGAACACCATTAATGTGGGTTTGCAATTCTACATTCTATAGCCAAAACACCCAAAGTACCACTTGCGGCAACATTCCAGCGACATATCCAATAATCAATTCTTCTATAGTATGCGCTTTCATCGCCAAGCGTGACGAAGCTACAATGCCAGTAATTAAAAACAGCGCAGCAATAGTATTGATGATGTTTAATTGATAATGCATGCTGATTCCAATAACAAAGAAATTCAAAGAACTTAACGCTATCATGTGAAGACTGGCTTTGATTTTGGCAAATACCAACCCGAAGGCAGCAATAGTACTTCCAATGCCACCCAAGAAAAAGAAAAACAATTCTTCAAATCGATCTACGGTAACACTTTTGCTGATTAAAATACCCATCAGAGCAATATGCATCAACAACGGAATTTTTCGTTGCGACGTTTCCGATAACATTACAGTATCTACTTTGCCAAAAGTTCTTAGCAAATAAAAAAACGACAACGGAAGAAAAAAAGTAATAATAATCACCTGAAACAACAACAGAAAATACTGCTCTTTAGCATAATAATTATCACTATATAGAATATAAAAGACCGTTCCAAGAATAGGAATAAAAATAGGATGGAAGAGATACGAAAAAAAAGGCAGTATTTTTTTCAAAGTAATCGATTTGAAAACAAATATAGTAAATAGAAGCTATTACTTTTATAACTGACAGGTTTTTAAAACAAAAAAGACGAACTCCAAAGTTCGTCTTTTCATTTATATTTTCTTCCTCATTCGCGCCACCGGGATATCTAATTGCTCTCTATATTTAGCAATTGTTCTTCGGGCAATAGGGTAGCCTTTTTCTTTTAGTATGTCAGCCAATTGATCGTCGGGAAGTGGTTTGTGTTTGTCTTCAGCTTCAATCACATTTTGTAGAATCTTCTTGATTTCAAGTGTAGAAACATCTTCGCCTTGGTCGTTCTTCATCGCTTCCGAGAAAAACTCCTTAATCAATTTAGTGCCATAAGGCGTGTCTACATATTTGCTATTCGCCACACGAGAAACCGTAGAGATATCCAAACCAACCATATCGGCAATGTCTTTTAAAATCATTGGTTTCATGCTGGTTTCTTCGCCATCCAAAAAGTACTCTTGTTGAAAATGCATGATGGCATTCATAGTAACAAATAAAGTCTCTTGACGTTGTTTAATAGCATCAATAAACCATTTTGCCGAATCCAATTTCTGTTTGATAAACTGCACGGCATCTTTCTGCGAATGCGATTTGTCACGAGAATCTTTATACGTTTGCATCATTTCTTGGTAATCTTTAGAAACGTGCAAGGATGGTGCATTTCTACCGTTCAGAGTCAATTCCAATTCGCCATCGTTGATTCGGATAGCAAAATCAGGAATAATGTTTTCGGTCACTTTATTATTTCCTGTAAACGAACCACCTGGTTTTGGGTTCAGTTTTTCTATTTCGTGTATGGTTTTCTTTAACTGCTCTTGCGAGATACCATACTTTTGAAGTAACTTATCGTAGTGTTTTTTGGTAAAAGCATCAAACTGATTTTCGATAATGTCAATGGCCAAAGCCACCGATTCGGTTGGAGTTTTGTGTTTCAGTTGCAACAACAAACATTCTTGTAAATCACGTGCGCCCACACCTGATGGTTCCAATTCGTGAATGACGTGCAAGATGCGTTCTACATTTTTCTCGTCAGTATAAATCCCTTGCGTAAATGCCATATCATCTACAATATCTTGAATGGTTCTACGGATGTAACCCATATCGTCGATGCTACCTACAAGAAATTCAGCAATCTCTCTATCGGTATCATTCAAAATAAACGTATTCAACTGATTGATTAAATCCTGATGAAAACTCACTGGCGATGCAAACGGACTTTCACGGTCGTCATCGTCATCGCTATAATTGTTGGCTTGTAATTTGTAATCTGGAGTTTCGTCGTTACTTAAATATTCATCGATGTTGATGTCTTCGGCTTCAATGTTGTCGCTTCCTTCATAATCATCGTATTCGTCGTTGTTGTCGAACTCGTCTTTTTCGAAAACTTCTTCCTCATCTTTACCCGATTCTAATGCTGGGTTCTCATTCATTTCTTCCAACAAGCGTTGCTCAAATGCCAAAGTAGGCAACTGAATCAACTTCATCAACTGAATTTGTTGAGGTGAAAGTTTTTGAGATAATTTGAATTGTAAGTTTTGTTTTAACATTTTTTATAGTTGCTAAGTAACAGAGTAACTAAGTTTCTGAGTTTCTCTTTGTGATTTTAAATTAATAAAAATATTTTAAACCTTAGCGCCTCAAAACCTTAGCGCCTCAGAACCTTAAAATTAGAATTCTGCGTTTTGTGGTGTTCGAGGAAAAGGAATTACATCTCTAATATTCGTCATTCCTGTTACAAACAACACCAATCGTTCAAATCCTAATCCGAAACCTGAGTGAACTGCCGAACCGAATCTTCTAGTGTCTAAGTACCACCACAATTCTTCTTCGTCAATTCCTAAAGCTTTCATTTTTTCTACTAAAACATCGTAACGTTCTTCTCTTTGAGAACCACCAACGATTTCTCCAATTCCAGGGAAAAGGATATCCATTGCACGAACGGTTTTTCCATCTTCATTCAAACGCATGTAAAATGCTTTAATGTTCGCTGGATAATCAAATAAGATTACCGGACATTTAAAGTGTTTTTCAACCAAATAGCGTTCGTGTTCTGATTGTAAATCAGCACCCCATTCGTTGATAATATAATTGAATTTTTTCTTTTTATTTGGAGTTGAATCTCTTAAAATATCAATAGCTTCGGTATAAGAAACACGTTTGAAATTGTTTTCTAATACGAAGTTTAATTTCTCTAACAATGCCATTTCGCTTCTATCAGCTTGTGGTTTTGATTTCTCTTCTTCCAACAAACGACCTTCTAAGAATTTCAAATCATCTGGACATTTCTCCATCGTATATTTAATTACGTATTGGATAAAATCTTCTGCCAAATCCATATTGTCATTCAAATCATTGAAAGCTACTTCTGGTTCAATCATCCAAAACTCAGCCAAGTGACGAGAAGTATTAGAATTTTCTGCACGAAAAGTTGGTCCGAACGTATAAATCTGACCTAAAGCCATAGCAAATGTTTCTCCTTCCAATTGTCCCGAAACCGTTAAATTGGTTTCTTTTCCGAAGAAATCTTCTTTATAATTTACTTTTCCGTCTTCGGTTCTTGGAGTGTTGTCGAATGGTAAAGCAGTAACTTTAAACATTTCTCCAGCACCTTCTGCATCCGAACCTGTGATGATTGGCGTGTTTACATACACAAAACCTTTTTCTTGAAAATAGGTGTGAACTGCATGAGCTAATACCGAACGCACACGCATGATAGCTCCAAACGCATTAGTACGCACACGTAAATGTGCATTCTCACGTAAGAATTCTAACGAGTGTTTCTTTGGTTGCATTGGGAATTTCTCCGCATCCGAATCACCAAGAATTTCTAATTTAGTAACTTGGATTTCGTATTTCTGACCAGCACCTTTGCTTTCTACTAATTCACCAGTAACCGAAACCGCAGCTCCAGTGGTAACTCTTTTTAAAGTAGCTTCAGGTGTGTTTTCAAAGTCAACAACACATTGAATATTATTAATTGTCGAACCATCGTTCAACGCGATAAATTGATTGTTTCTAAAAGTTCTAACCCAACCTTTTGCATTTACTTCATAATTCGCTTTAGCGCTGTTCAGTAAGTCTTTAACTTTTGTATGTTTCATTTTAATATTAGATTTTAAATATCTTATGCAAATATAAATTATTTTTATTTTTCTACTGTTTCCTCTTCCGATTCCTCTTCTTCCTCATCAAGATCACGGATTATGTTGAAAGCAGGTTCTTCTAAAGTTTCTTTTTGGCCACCCCATTTAGAAGTTGTTAGTACCAATGCAGGTAGAACAAGTAAGTTAGCAAACATGGCAAAGGTAAGAGTAACCGAAATCAATCCTCCAAGAGCAATGGTTCCGCTAAAACTAGAAAGTGTAAATATAGCGAATCCAAAAATCAAAACTATTGAAGTATAGAAAGTACTCACTCCGGTTTCATGCAACGCACTGATGACCGATTTTTTGATTTTACCATTATTATGAATCAAATCATGTCGGTATTTTGCCATGAACTGAATGGCATTGTCAACTGAGATTCCAAAAGCAATACTAAATACCAATATCGTTGATGGTTTTAATGGAATTCCGAAATAACCCATCAATCCTGAGGTAATACAAAGTGGTAGAATGTTCGTTACAACTGAAGCAAAAATCATTTTCCAAGAACGGAACATATAAGCCATCAATCCTGCAATTAGTAGGATAGCAAAGATTAATGATTCAATAAGATTCTCAATTAAATAAGTAGTTCCTTTTTGGAAAACCAGTGCTTTTCCTGTCAATTTAACTTCAAAGCGATCACTTGGAAAAATTTGGTCAATTCGTTTGTGAAGTCTACCTTCAACTTTTGCCATTTCTTCGGTTCCAATATCTTTCATGAACGTAGTGATTCTAGCATATTGCCCAGTTGAATCAACATAACTTTTCATTAAATTTTCTTTCGAATTTTTGGTAGCGTTTTTAGCATAACCCAAAATGAATGTTTGCTCTTGCGAAGTAGGCAATTCGTAATATTCTGGATTTCCGTTATAGTAGGCTTGTTTTGAATATTTCACCAAATTCACAATAGAAACTGGCTTAGAAAGTTCAGGCATACTATCAATGGTTTGTTGCAATTCGTCCATTTTTCTAATGGTGGACGATTTCATAACGCCTTTTTTTCTTTTGGTATTAATCATTATTTCTAATGGTTGTACGCCGTTAAATTCTTTTTCAAAAAATAAAATATCTTTAAAGAAAGAAGCGCTTTTTGGCATTTCACCAATCAAACTTCCCGAAACTTTCATTTGAGAAACACCAATAATACTGAAAACCAAAAGCAAACCATAAATGATATAAATGGCGTTTCGTTTGTTTTTTACAATGTTTTCAACCGAATTTAAAATGGAAGAAAGATAGTTTTTGGTCAAATGATTCAAGTGTTTCTCCTTCGGAACCGCCATAAAGCTATAAACGATAGGAACAACAACCAGTGTAAGCAAGTAAACCGTAATAACATTGATAGAAGTTACTAATCCAAATTCATATAACAAATCGTTTCCAGTAATCATGAACGTAGCAAAACCAATAGCTGTTGTCATGTTGGTCATCAAAGTAGAAACTCCAATTTTAGAAATCACACGTTGTAAAGCTTTTGCTTGATTGCTGTGATTTTTGATTTCCTGTTGGTATTTATTAATCAAGAAAATGCAATTTGTGATTCCGATTACAATGATTAATGGCGGAATAATAGCTGTTAGAATTGTGATTTTATAATGGAATAATCCTAAAGTTCCAAAAGACCACATTACTCCAAATATTAAAATACAAATAGAAATAAAAGTAGCTCTAAACGAACGGAAAAACAAGAAGAAAATCAATGAAGTTATGAATAAAGCTGCGCCAATGAATAGCCCAATTTCACCTTTCATGTTTTCGGTGTTGATGGTTCTGATGTAAGGCATTCCCGAAACTTTTAAGTCAATTCCAGTTGATTTTTCAAATTTATCAACTTCAGGAACCAAGACTTTTAAGATGAATTCTTTTCTAATGGGTGAATTCACCACTTTTTTGTTCAAGTATAAAGCACCACGAATACTTCCTGATTTTTTATTAAACAAAAGACCTTCATAAAAAGGCAAATCATTAAAAAGTTGTCTCTTTATTTCCGTCAAATAGGTTTGACTTCCAGTTTGTTTTTGGTCAATAAGTGGAACCAATTCAAACTTTTCGTTTATAGTGTCTTTTTGTAATTTTTTTAAATCATTTACTGATACAATTAACTCAACTTCTTTGTGTTTTTTGATGGAAGACATCATTTCATTCCAAGCTTTATAAGCTTTTGGAGTAAAAAAGGTATTGTCTTTTACGCCAATAACAACAAGATTTCCTTCTTCGCCAAAGGTGTTTAAAAATTGAGTATAATCTTTATTTGCGGGATGATTTTTTGGTAATAAGTTAGCTTCATTGTAAGTCATACCAACGTTTTTCCATTGGAATCCAAGGAAAACCGTAAGCAAAAAGATGATGACTAAAATAGTAATTCGGTTTCGAAGTACAATTCCAGCTATTAATTCCCAAAAACCAGTAGTTGATTTCTTTTTCATTAGTGATTTAAAAACGAGTGCAAAGGTAATGAAAACCTATTAAAACAAAAGAACTTAAAGCAATCTTTTATGTAGAATTTCATCTAAATAAAACAGTGTAAAAATTATATTAAATTTACAAATCTTTGATGAATTATGATTAAGATTTTCTCATATTTGTATCATTCTAAAATAAGTATTGATTTGCCGATGAAAAATATTAAAAATGCTTTGTTTTATTTAAGTGTAACCGGTGGATTTACAGCACTTATGTTTTGGATTGTTTCCAAAGGGAAAGAACTTGAATTAGGTAGAAGTATCATTGCTAAAACCTCTAAAGATAGTTTGTTTAATCAATTTTTAGAATCTTTAATTCACAATTTAAAACATCCTTTGGCAATTTTATTGTTGCAAATAATTACGATTATAATTGTTGCACGTTTTTTTGGTTGGATTTTTAGAAAAATTGGACAACCATCAGTTATTGGTGAAATTATAGCCGGAATTTTTCTTGGACCATCGGTTGTTGGAATGTATTTCCCTGAATATTCTGGATTACTTTTTCCAACAGAATCTCTTGGGAATCTTCAGTTTTTAAGTCAAATTGGATTAATTCTTTTCATGTTTGTAATCGGAATGGAACTTGACTTGAAAGTCTTGAAAAACAAAGCTAATGATGCTGTTGTTATTAGTCATGCCAGTATTGTAATTCCGTTTACTTTAGGTATCGGATTATCCTATTTTATCTATCATAAATTTGCTCCAGCTGGAATTGAATTTCTTTCTTTTAGTTTGTTTATGGGAATTGCTATGAGTATTACAGCTTTTCCTGTTTTGGCTCGAATTGTTCAAGAAAGAGGTATTCATAAAACCAAATTAGGAACAATTGTTATCACTTGCGCGGCGGCGGATGACATTACCGCTTGGTGTATTTTGGCTGCTGTAATTGCGATTGTAAAAGCAGGAACTTTTGCGAGTTCAATGTATATAATTTTATTAGCAGCATTATACGTTTTAATGATGCTTTTTGTAGTAAAACCATTCTTAAAAAAGATTGGGGATTTATATGCTACAAGAGAAAATTTAAGCAAACCTGTGGTTGCTATTTTCTTATTGACTTTAATAATTTCTTCTTATTTAACGGAAGTAATCGGAATTCATGCCTTGTTTGGTGCGTTTATGACAGGCGCAATTATGCCAGATATTACCAAAATCAGAAAAATTATTATTGAGAAAATCGAAGATGTCGCTCTGATTTTATTATTGCCTTTGTTCTTTGTTTTTACGGGTTTAAGAACACAAATCGGATTGATTAACGACGCCTATTTATGGCAAGTTACTGGGTTAATTATCACAGTTGCAGTAGTTGGAAAATTCTTTGGAAGTGCCTTGGCTGCTAAATTTGTTGGACAAAATTGGAGAGATAGTTTAACTATTGGAGCACTAATG
>Ga0187843_10002436_pt1 | contig 11286 bp, 8 predicted proteins | sample SpaLakP09_SKY_43_FD_134516 | JGI IMG/M metagenome (GOLD analysis project Ga0187843, IMG submission 134516) | Oligotrophic lake water microbial communities from Sparkling Lake, Wisconsin, USA - SP09_SKY_43 | ecosystem: Environmental > Aquatic > Freshwater > Lake | place: USA: Sparkling Lake... | reverse complement strand
GGTGGCGGCGGGCAGCAGGTAGTCGGCATAGCGGGCCGTGGCCGTGTGGGCAAAGGCCTCCTGCAGGATGACCAGCTCGCAGCGCTCCAGCGCCTGGCGCACGGTGGCCTGGTCGGGCATGGATTGCGCAGGGTTGGTGCAGGCAATCCACAGCGCCTTGATCTCGCCGCGCGCGGCGGCCTCGAACATCTCGACGGCTGTGTGGCCGCGCCGGCTCGGCAGGTCGGTCACGCCCCAGAGCTTGCAGACCTCGGCCCAGTCTTCGGCCTGTCCGGGGTCGCGGTGGCCGGGCAGCAGCGTGGCCATGCCGCCGCTTTCGCGGCCGCCCATGGCATTGGGTTGGCCCGTCAGCGAGAAGGGGCCGGCGCCGGGCTTGCCGATCTGGCCGGTGGCCAGATGCAGGTTGATCAGCGCCGTGTTCTTGGCGGTGCCGCTGCTGCTCTGGTTCAGGCCCTGGCAATACAGGCTGAGTGACGACGGCGACGTGGCGAACCATTCGGCGGCCTGCCAGATGTCGGCCTCAGTCACGCCACAGACCTCGGCCGCGCGGACGGGCGGCCAGTCGCTCACCAGGGCCTGAAGCGTGTCGAAGCCTTCGGTGGACTGGGCGATGAAGCCTTCCGCCGTCCAGCCGCGCGCGATGACGGCATGCAGCAGGCCGTGGCACAGCGCCACGTCGGTGCCCGGGCGGATCTGCAGGTGCAGGTCGGCGAGCTCGGCGGTCTCGGTGCGGCGCGGGTCGATGACGATGAGCTTGTGAGCTGGCTTGCCGGCGCGCGCGGCTTCCAGCCTGCGGAACAGGACCGGGTGGGCCCAGGCCGGGTTGGCGCCGCTGACGAGGATGCAGTCGGCCAGCTCGATGTCCTCGTAGCTGCAGGGCGGCGCATCGGCGCCCAGCGACTGTTTGTAGCCGACCACGGCCGAGCTCATGCACAGCCGCGAGTTGGAGTCGATGTGGGGCGTGCCGATGACGGCGCGGGCCAGCTTGTTGAAGGCGTGGTAGTCCTCGGTCAGCAACTGGCCGGAGATGTACACGCCGATTGACTCGGGGCCGTGCGCGGCGCGGATGGCCAGCAGCTTGTCGGCGATCTCCCGGTTGGCGGAGTCCCAGCTGATGGCCTGGGGTTGTGCACCGCGCGCGGCGCGGCGCTGTGGCTCGCGCAGGCGCTGATGCTGGATGACGACGGGCGTGGCCGTCAGGTGCAGATTGGTGCCCTTGGTGTACAGGCGGCCGAAGTTGGCCGGATGGTCGGGGTCGCCGCGCACGCCGGTGATCTGCTGGCCGTCGTGCTCGATGAGCACACCACAGCCGACACCGCAGTAGGGACAGGTGGATTTGGTTTCTTTCATGCCTGGCTCAGCTGGCGGGCGAACTGGCCCGTGACGGCTTCCATGACGGCCAGCAGGTTCTCGCTGGCGATGAAGACGTCGTTGGCGGCTTGCGGGCCCTGGCTCTGGCCGCCCAGCGCTGCCTGCAGAAAGATCCATTGGCTCTGCGCCAGTTCGAGATTGGCGCGGATGGCTGGCGTCGCTTCGGGCGCGTCGTTCAGCACGCGCATCGCGGCGACGAAATCGGCGCGGGCCTGCGCCGTCTCGCGGCGCACGAGGTCGGGCCGCGCGCCCTGCTGGGCGGCCAGGAAGAACAGCGCCAGGCGCTGCGACAGCATGCGCTGGCGGCCTGCCAGGTTGACGAGGCGCGCCGTGGCTGCGGTAGAGCGCTCCTGCAACTGGCCGGTGGCGATCTGGGCGAGGCTCAGCATCTCTCCCGAAGCTTTGATCAGGTCATCGACGCGCTCCGGGCGAGGCGTGCTCTGCAGCAGCGCTCGGTAGTCGCCGAAGCGGTGTTGCATCGCGCGGTAGCTGCCGGCAATTTCTGGTGTGGGCGCATAGCTCAGCAGCTCGCTCAACTGGCGTTCGAAGCGCGCCTCGCTGGCCTGCAGCACGTCGCGGGCGCGCAGGGCCAGCTCGGGGCGCAGTTGGCCCAGCCAGGCCTTGCCCATGCGCTGGCTCAGCATGCGCTGGGCGCCCGCCTTGTCGATGGCATCGCCCAGTTGCGCGATGCGGGCGTGGGCGGTGGGCAGGCAACCCATCAGGGTCAGGCCGGCCAGCAGCGTGGAGCGCCGATTCAGGGTCATGGAGGTTCTCAGGCGGCGCGGGCGAGGCCGTTGGCGTTGTTGTCGTTCGCGCCCTGGTTTGCATAGGCCTCGCCGAACATCAGGCGGTCGCGGATGCCGCTGATGTCGCTTCGCTCGCGCAACAGCTTGAAGTACCAGCTGCCGTCGACCGTGTCGCCGTACAGGCAGGCGCCGACGAGCTGGTCGTTCCGGATCACCAGCTTCTTGTAGACGCCGGTGAAGGGGTCGCTGAGCACGATCTCCTCGGTGCCCGCACCGCCAGCGAAGTTGCCGGCGGAGAACAGATCGATGCCGGTGACCTTGAGCTTGGTGCTGACGGATGAGCCCAGGTAGCGGCCGATGCCGAACCTGGCCAGGTGGGTCGCGCAGACCTTGCCCTGCTCGAACAGCGGCGCGACGAGGCCGTAGGCGATGCCGCGGTGCGCGGCGCATTCGCCCACCGAGTAGATGCGCGGGTCGGTCACCGTCTGCATGGTGTCGGTGACGACGATGCCGCGGTTGCAGTGCAGGCCGGCCTTCTCGGCCAGGCTGGTGTTGGGGCGCACGCCGGCGGCCATGACGACCAGGTCGGCAGGCACTTCGATCGGTTGCCCTTGGGTGTCCTTCAGCTGCACCGCGCGCACGCGGCCGTTGTCGCCAGCCAGCATCGCCTGCGTCTGCGCCGCCAGCGCAAACTTCAGTCCGCGCTCGACGAGGGACTGGCGCAGCAGGTCGCTTGCGGCGCCGTCGAGCTGACGCTCCATCAGCGTGCCGCTCAGGTGCACCACGGTCACCTGCATGCCGCGCAGCATCAGCCCGTTGGCGGCTTCCAGGCCCAGCAGGCCGCCGCCGATGACGACGGCGTGCCTGTACTGGGTGGCCGCGTCGATCATCGCGTTGGTGTCGGCGATGTCGCGGTAGGTGATGACGCCCTCCAGCTCCTTGCCTGGCACCGGCGGCACGAAGGGGTTGGAGCCGGTGGCGATGAGCAGGCGGTCGTAGGCGGCCTCGATGACGTTGCCCTGGCCATCGTCGGCGACAACGCGGCGGCGCTGGCGGTCGATCTCGGTGACGGTCTTGCCCAGATGCAGCGTGATGCCGTGGTCGGCATACCAGCTCAGCGGGTTCAGGATGATCTCGTCGAGGGTCTGCTCGCCGGCCAGCACCGGCGATAGCAGGATGCGGTTGTAGTTCGGGTGGGGCTCGGCGCCGAAGACGGTGATGTCGTAGAGGTCCGGTGCGATCTTCAGCAGCTCTTCCAGCGTGCGCACACCGGCCATGCCGTTGCCCACCATCACGAGCTTCAGTTTCTTCATCACCGCACCCCTCCACAGCAAAGCTGGTCTGCCCTTTGCTTTGCAAGCGATGTGCCAGCGATGAAGCTGGCCTTCAGACCAGCCGCAGCGTTCAAAACGCCCAGCGGCGCCCCACGCCGAAGCGCTCGCTATCCCGGTGCGGGTGCACTCATCTCTCAAATTGCACCAACACCGGGCAGGCCTCGTTGGTGATCCACTCCCGCGTATGCGCTTCGAACTCGACACCGGCCTGTCCAGCCTGCAGGGCAAACGCCCGCGCAACGAGGATTTCGCGGGCGTGCAGGCGCCCGCTGCGCACGAGGCCGAACGTGGCTGGGTGGCGGCGCTGGCCGACGGCGTCAGCGGCGGCGGTGAAGGCCTGATGGCGGCGCAGACCTCCGTCATGAGCCTGCTGCGCGACTTCCACGCCGTACCCGCCGACTGGGACTGCAGCGTTGCGCTGGACCGCCTGCTGGGCCACCAGAACGCCTGGCTGGCCTCCCACAACCGCCGGCCCGGCCCCGATGGCCAGCCGCGCGAGGCATTGACGACGCTGACAGCCATCGCGCTGCGCGGCCGCCGCTACGCGCTGGCCCATGTGGGCGACAGCCGCGCCTGGCTGCTGCGCGACGGCGAGTGCCTGTTGCTGACGCAGGACCACCGCATGGAGCGCCGAGACTTCGCCGGCCTCACGCGCGCACTGGGCCTGGACGATGCGCTGCGGCTGGACCACAGCGCCGGCGAGTTGAAGGTGGGCGACCGCCTGCTGCTCACCAGCGACGGCGTGCACGGCAGCTTGCGTGGCCGCCAGATCGCCGACCTGCTGCGCGGCACGCCCGGCGCCCATGCGCTGGCCGACGCGCTGACTTCAGCGGCTCTGGCTGCCGGCAGCTACGACAACGCCACCGCGCTGGTGCTGGACGTGAAAGACCTGGCCGACCCCGGCCTGGCCGACCTCGCCGCGCTGGGCCGTACGCTGCCCAGCCCCGGCCCGCTGGGCGTGGGCGCGGTGCTGGACGGCTACCAGGTCACGGCGGTCGTCGCAGACAACGGCGTGCACCGCCTGCTGCAGGCGCGCGAGCTTGCTTCGGGCCGTCTCGTCGCGCTGAAGATGCTGCGCCCCGGCCGCGCCGACGACCCCGAGGAGCGGGCCATGCTGGCCCACGAGATCTGGCTGGGCCTGCGCCTGGCCGAGGCGCCGCGCCACCGTCGTCGCGGCGGTGAGAGCGGCTTCGTGCGCGTGCACCCGCCGGCCGACGGCGCGACGCATTTCTATGCCGTGTTCGATTGGCATGGCGGCCAGACGCTGGAGCAACTGCTGGCCAAGGGGCCGCTGGACGCAGGCCAGGCCGTGGCACTGGCGACCTCCGTGGCGCGGTCGCTGAGCCTGCTGCATGCGGCCGGCGTCGTGCACCGCGACATCAAGCCCGCCAACCTGCACCTGGGTGACGACGGCCAGTGGCGCGTGCTGGACTTGGGCGTGGCCCTCAGCCCGCGCGTGTCGGCCGCAGCGCGGGAGCTGCATGCCGGCACGCCCAGCTACATCAACCCCGAGCAGTGGCAGGACCCGGCGCAGCCGGTCGACGCCGGCTCGGACCTGTTCGCGCTGGGCGTGACGCTCTACCAGGCGCTGACCGGCCGCCTGCCCTATGGCGAGATCGAGCCCTACCAGCTCGGCCGCTACAAGCGCGAGCCGGCCAGCGTCAGCCGCCTGCAGCCCAGCGTGCCCATGCCGCTGGACCGCCTTGTCATGCGGGCCGTGGCTGGCGAGGCCAAGCTGCGCTTTGAGACGGCCGATGAACTGTTGCTCGCGCTGGAAAGGTTGGCAGCGCGTGACCAGCCCACACCGGCCCGGCCGCCCAAGGCGCCGCTCGAGGCGATCAGCGGCTTGCAGATCGGCCTCGGGCTGTCGGTGCTGCTCAACCTGCTGTTGATGGCCTGGTTGGTGTTCCTGCCCCGCTGACGCGTGGCATCCGTTCAGACGCGCTGGTAGTTCACCGGCTCATCGGCGCTGGCAGTGGCGCGGCGGGCGCGGCCACCCTTCTCGGCCCAGGTGCGGGTCCAGCGGATCTGCACCACGCGCAGCATGGCCAGCATCACCAGCGACAGCGCGGCAAAGGCCACGAAACCCCACAGATAGGTGCCGGTGTGCTGCAGGCTCTGGCCCATGGCGTTTGGCAGGAAGCCGCCGCCCAGCGCACCGATCTCGCCAATCATCGAGCCGGCCACCGCGGTCGTCAGCGGCCAGCGCAGCGGCACCAGTTGGAACAGCGCGCCATTGCCGGCACCGAAGGCCGCGAAGCACAGCATGAAGAGCAGCGTGGTCAGCACCAGCGACTGGCCGGCCAGGCCGCAGGCCAGCAGCGAGGCGGCCACCAGCAGCAGCACGCCGGTCAGCGTGTTGACGCCGCCGATGCGGTCGGACAGCGCGCCGCCGGCAATGCGCACGGCCGAGCCCATCAGCGTGGCCAGCATGGTCAGCTGGCCGGCCTCGATCTTGGTGACCTTGAACTGGTCGTAGTAGTAGGTTGGCAGGAAGCTCGCCAGGCCGATGAAGCCGCCGAAGGTGATGATGTAGATCAGGCTGAAGGCCCAGCCGTCCTTTTCGAACAGGCAGCTCACATGCTCGCGCAGGCTCTGGTGCTCGCGATCCGGCGGCTCCTTGGCGGCGAACCACATGACGGCCATCGGCAGCACCATGGTCAGCGCGGCCAGGCCGTAGACGGTCTGCCAGCCGAACTTGGTGGCCAGCGGCGGCGCGAACAGCACGGCCAGCACCGTGCCCGAGTTGCCGGCGCCGGCAATGCCCATGGCCAGGCCCTTGTACTTGGGTGGGTACCAGCCCGAACCCAGGCTCAGCGCCACGCCGAAGCTGGCGCCGGCAATGCCCAGCAGCACGCCCATGGCCAGCACGGAGTTGTAGCTGCCCACGAAGAAGAAGCCGAAGCCGAGCGCGGCGACGATCAGGCTCATCTCGACCATGGCTGCGTTCTTGCGGCCGATGTACTGGGCCAGCACGCCCAGCGGGAAGCGCATCAGCGCGCCGGCCAGGATGGGCACCGAGATCATGAAGCCCTTCTGTGCCGGGGTCAGCGCGAAGGTCTCGCTGATGAAGGGCGCCATGGCGCCGTTCAACACCCAGATGGCGAAGCAGAAGTCGAAATACAGGAAGGCCGCCAGCAGGGTGGGCCAGTGGCCGGCGCGTTTGAAGTTCTGGAATGCGGACATCGTGGGCTCGATCATGCGCACGCCCACGCTCCCCACAGGTCGCGTGCCAGGGTGGCAGGGCGTCACAGTGGGAGGGTGCCTGCACCATTGCGGGCACCACGCCCGATACTTGCAAGGCTTGTGCCTGCGGGCCGGCAACAACGCTGGCCTGCTTCTTGCGCCGTTTTGGGGCGTGAATTCCCAAACCATGTCCGACACCGCTGCCGCCCCCTCCCTGCCCCAGTTGATCTGCTGCCCGGAGCAGCCCCCTCAGGCCGCCTCACTGCAGGCCACTGGCTGGGCGGTGTGCACCGTTTCGGAGCTTGTGCCGCCCGCCGATGGGTCAGCGCTGGGCTTGCTCTGGTGCGCGAATCGCACCGATTTGGCGCGGCTGCTGCACTCCGAGCGGGCCTTTGGCCTGCCGGTGGTGCTGATGTCGCCCGCGCCGACCGCCCCCCAACGCCAGGCACTGCTCGCCCGTGGCGTGCTGCAGTGGCTGCCCGTGGATGCTGACGTCGCCCAACTGGACCAGGTCCTGCAGTGGGCGCATGGCCTGTCCGCCCATTTGCAGGCGCGCGACAGCGCCGCCCAGGCCAAGCTCGACGAACGCAAGTGGACCGAGCGCGCCAAGGGCTTGCTGATGCAGGCGCGTGGCATCGACGAGGCGGCCGCCTTTGCGCTGCTGCGCAACACGGCAATGCAGACCCAGGCGAAGTTGCCCGAGGTGGCGCGCGGCGTGGTGCACACGTCGGAGCTTGCCGAGGCGCTGGAGCGTGCCGGCGCGCAGCGCATGCTGAGCCAGCGTCTCGTCAAGCTGCAGGCCTTGCGCCAGTGGCCACGGCTGGCCCCGCCCGAGAAGCGCGAGGCGCAGGCGCTGCTGGATGCGTCGGCCGAGCGCGTGGCAGCCAACCTGGCGCGGCTGGCCGAGTTGCTGCGCGCGGACCTGGTCGACGAACTGGCCGCCGTCTCAAGCGCCTGGACCCAGCTCCACAGCGCGCTGACCACCCGTACCCCCGACCTCGCCCGCAGCGACCGCGCGGCCCAGCGCCTGCTGGACAGCAGCGAGACCCTGGTGGCACGCCTGTCGGAACGCGCCGGTCAGCGCCCGGTTGGCCTGCTGGCCAAGGTCACGCGGCTGCGACTGCTGAGCCAGCGGCTGGCCAAGGAAGGCTTGCTGGCGCAGGTCGTGCCTGGCCACGACGCCAGTGGTCTGGCGGCGGGCCTGGACGAGTTCATCAAGGCCTACGACGACGTGCGCGCCGCACCGCTGGCCGGCCCGGCCCTGCAGCCGGCGTTTGCGGCGGTCGACGAAGCCTGGCTGCTGCTGCTGCGCGGCCTGCGCGTGGAGCAGGGCGATGCGGTGCAGCGCATGCATCAGGGCAGCGAGCGGCTGCTGCAGGCGCTTGAGGCGTTGATTCAGGCGCTGCAGGGGTCGTTGCAGTTGATCTTGGGGTGACGTGGCTGGGTCGGGTTGTTTTTGCGGGGAGCAGACACGCTCCCGGCAGAAGCAACCAACTCCCCCTCGTATTTCCGCCCCGACACAATCTGCCGATTCCCTCGATACATCCGGGCGATGCAATGCCTCCATCCGATCTCCAAAGGACAGAGCAATGCACCACCGCCACAACGATGACCACGACCTGGGCCTGGCCCATGACCTGACCCGCCTGCAGCAGCAGGCCTTGCAGCGCCGCTCCGCGCTGCGTTGGCTGATGGGCGCGGGCGCCATGTCCCTGGGCGGCGCCGGCGCGATGGCGCTGGCCGGGTGCGGCGGGGGCGGCAGCAGCGACGCCGGCACCAGCAGCACCTCGTCCTCGGGCTCCTCCGGCAGCAGCTCTTCAGGCGGCACCACCACGACCACCACGGGCTGCTCCGTCATCCCGTCCGAGACCGAAGGCCCTTACCCGGGCGACGGCTCCAACAGCGCGAACGGCAGCATCGCCAACGTGCTGGCCCTGTCCGGTGTCGTGCGCAGTGACATCCGTTCCAGCATCGCCGGCGCCAGCGGCATCGCCACGGGCGTGCCGCTTCAGGTCATCATCGAGCTTGTGAACACCAACGCCTCCTGCGCCGACCTGTCCGGCTATGCCATCTACCTCTGGCATTGCGACGCATTGGGCCGCTACTCCATGTACTCCAGCGGGGTGACCGGCGAGAACTACCTGCGCGGCGTGCAGGCCACCGGCACCGACGGCACGGCCGTGTTCCAGACCATCTACCCCGGCTGCTACGCCGGCCGCGTGCCGCACATCCACTTCGAGGTCTATCGGAGCACGACGACGGCCACCAACTGGAACAACAAGCTGCGCACCTCGCAGCTGTGTTTTCCTGCCGACATCAACACGGCCGTCTATGCCACCAGCGGCTACGGCAACAGCGCCAGCAACAACAGCGCCAGCAGCCTGAGCAGCGACGGCATCTTCAGCGACGGCTATTCGACGCAACTCACCACGGTCACCGGCTCAGTCGCGGCCGGCTACGTGGCGACATTGAGGGTCGGTATTTCCGTATGAATGGGATCGAGCGCCGGGCCGCCCCAAGCCGAGCCGCATCCCCTTGGGGGATCGGCCGGCGTATCCGCTGGGCGAGGGGCTGATATGCACTGCCTGGTTGTCGACGACGACGCCGAGATCCGCACCAGCCTGACGACCTATCTGCAGGGCTTTGGCTGGCAGGTGAGTGCGGCGGCGGACGGCCAGGTGATGCGCCAGCTGCTGGCCCAGGCCAGGCCCGATGTCATCGTGCTGGACCTGATGCTGCCCGGCGAAGACGGCCTCGCGTTGCTGCGCTGGCTGGGCACCCAGGCCGACGCGCCGCCGGTGCTGATGCTGACGGCGCGCGGCGATACGATGAGCCGCGTCGTGGGGTTGGAGCTGGGGGCGGACGACTACCTGGCCAAGCCCTTCGAGCCTCGAGAGCTGGTGGCGCGCCTGCAGGCGCTGGTGCGGCGCTCGAACAAGGGCGCCTCTGTGCAGGACGACACGCGGCTGCTGCGCTTCGGCCGCTGGCGCTTCGACCGCCTGACGCGCCAGCTCATCAGCCCCGACGAGGTGGGTGTGGCCTTGTCCAGCGCCGAGTTCCGCCTGCTGGCCGCCTTTGTGCAGCGCCCGGGCCGCGTGCTCAGCCGTGACCAGCTCATCGAGCTGACACGCGCACCCGGCGTGGAGGTCAACGACCGCAGCATCGACCTGGCCGTGTCGCGGCTGCGCGCCAAGCTGGGCGACACCGCGCGCGAGCCGTCGGTGATACGCACCGTGCGCGGTGAAGGCTATCTGTTCGACGCGGAGGTGGCGCCGTGCTGAAGCGTCTCAAGTCCTGGGACGGGCTGGGCCTGCGCCTGTTCCTGCTGATGTGGGCCGCGCTGGCGTTGAGTCACCTGGCGGCGTGGAGCCTGGTCTTGCAGGCCATGCACGGCCCAAGCGCAGCCCGGCCGGGCCCCCCGCCCCTGCATGCCGAAGGCGGTTTCGGCCCGGGTGCGCCGTCCCATGACGGCTTCGACTCGGCTGGCCCGCCACCGATGCGCACTTCTGCAGCGGGCCCCAGTGGCGGGGGCGGACCCGGCGCGGCCATGCCCAGGCACATGCCCACTTTTCCGTCCCTGCCGCCCAGCTTGCCCTTGACGTCCAGCCTCATCGACTACGGTGTGCGCCTGGTCGTCATTGCGCTGGCGGCCTGGTGGGGTTCACGCTGGCTCGCCGGCCCGGTGCGCCGGCTGGTCAGCGCGGCCCGCGAGCTCACGCCCGCGCTGGCTCAGGGCCGGCCTGCGCCTACGCTCAGTGAGGACGACGGCACTCGCGAGGTGCGCGAGGCGGCGTCGGTATTCAACCGCATGGCGGCCGAGCTGAGCGGGCAGTTCGAGGAACGCGGCCTGATGATCGCGGCCATCTCCCACGACCTGCGCACGCCGCTGACGCGCATGCGGCTGCGGCTGGAGACCGGCGAGGTCGAGGCCAAGGTGCGCGAGCGCTGCATCGAGGACTTGCGCGAGATGAACCGGCTGGTGGAAAGCGTCATCGAGGTCTTCCGCCCGGCCGAGGTGGCCGAACCGCAGCGGGTGGACCTGTCAGCGCTGGCGCAGTCGGCGGTCGACGATCTTGCCGAGACCGGCGCCAACGTCAGTTTCGCAGGTCCGCCTGCCGTGGTGCGTGCTGACCCGGTCGCCTTGCGTCGTGTCGTCGACAACCTGGTGGGCAATGCCTTGCGGTATGCCGGCAATGCGCGTGTGCGTGTCGAGTTGTCGGCGGGCGTGACGCGGCTGGTGGTGGAGGACGACGGGCCCGGCATTCCCGAGGCGGAACTGGAGCGCGTGCGGCAGCCGTTCCGGCGCGTCGAGGGCTCTCGCAACCGCGACACCGGCGGCACGGGGCTGGGGCTGTACATCGCGCAGCAACTGGTGCGGCGGCAGGGGGCGGCGCTGGTGTTGAGTAACCGGTCGGAGGGTGGATTGCGGGCCGAGGTGGTGTTTTAGGTTTTGATGCTTGGGTTGCTTTGGCGGGGGGGCTTGTCTGGTCGTTGCATTGCCGGGAGTCCGCCCCGGCGGGCGGGTAACTTTCTTCTGGCCCGGTGTTTGGACCGGAGACATGGGTAACACCCGTGCCAGGACATGGGTAACACCTTCTCAAGGGTCCACCGGCGGCTCGCGCAGGTCGAACTGGGTGAACCGTTGATGG
>Ga0187843_10002435_pt1 | contig 11287 bp, 5 predicted proteins | sample SpaLakP09_SKY_43_FD_134516 | JGI IMG/M metagenome (GOLD analysis project Ga0187843, IMG submission 134516) | Oligotrophic lake water microbial communities from Sparkling Lake, Wisconsin, USA - SP09_SKY_43 | ecosystem: Environmental > Aquatic > Freshwater > Lake | place: USA: Sparkling Lake... | reverse complement strand
ACTGGTTCCACGGGTGCAACAGGATCGACTGGCTCTACAGGATCAACCGGTTCCACTGGTGCAACAGGTGCTACGGGAGCTACAGGTTGTACCGGTGACACTGGACCCACAGGATCGACTGGTGCAACTGGAGCAACTGGAGCCACCGGAGACACTGGTTCCACGGGTGCAACAGGTTCCACGGGTTCTACAGGATCAACCGGTTCCACGGGTGCAACAGGTGCTACGGGAGCTACAGGTTGTACCGGTGACACTGGACCCACAGGATCGACTGGAGCCACTGGTTCCACGGGTGCAACAGGATCAACCGGTTCCACTGGTGCAACAGGATCAACCGGTTCCACGGGTGCAACAGGTGATACGGGAGCTACAGGTTGTACCGGTGACACTGGATCGACTGGAGCAACTGGAGCAACTGGAGCAACTGGAGCAACTGGAGCAACTGGAGCCACCGGAGACACTGGTTCCACGGGTGCAACAGGTTCCACGGGTTCTACAGGATCAACCGGTTCAACGGGTGCAACAGGGGCAACAGGCGCAACTGGAGCCACGGGTTCTACAGGCCCCCCTGGCCCAACTCCTATAGCACAAGCATGGGGTGAGTATTTATTTTGGAACAACCAACTTAACCCCGCGCAATGGGCAGTAGGTGGCGCAAGTATAACACTTGGTTCAAATGCAGGGCAAACAAGTCAAGGAACAAACGCAATTGCAATTGGTAATTTAGCGGGACAAGGCACTCAAGGAACAAACGCAATTGCTATTGGTAATCAAGCAGGACAAGGCACTCAAGGAACAAACGCAATTGCTATTGGTAGATTAGCTGGACAAACAAATCAGTCACAAAATACAGTCGCAATTGGTAATTTAGCGGGACAAAGTACTCAAGGAACAAACGCAATTGCTATTGGTAATCAAGCAGGACAAGGCACTCAAGGAACAAACGCTATTGCTATTGGTTTTCAAGCAGGACAAACAAATCAGTCACAAAATACAGTCGCAATCGGTTATCAAGCAGCACAATCGAGACAAGGAGCGGGTTCAGTTGCAATTGGTTATCAAGCGGGACAAGGAACTCAAGGAACAAACGCAATCGCGATTGGCACTTCAGCAGGTTATACGAATCAAGCATCATTATCAGTGGCAATTGGTTTTCAAGCTGGGCAAACAAATCTAGGAGCAGGTTCAATTGCAATTGGTTATCAAGCGGGGCAAGCGGGTAATCAAGGAATAACATCAAATCTATATACCGTTGCAATTGGTGTTCAAGCGGGGCAAGCGGGACAAGGTGATACTTCAGTTGCAATTGGATATAGCGCAGGTGCTGCGGGACAATCAGTAGAGTCAGTTGCTATTGGTAGCATTGCTGGTGGTGGTGCTTTACAAGGAATACGCGCAATAGCAATAGGTAGTGGTGCTGGAGGAATTCGCCAACAAGGAAGTGCTGTCGCAATAGGTTGGAATGCTGGCGGTAATTCTCAACAAGGAAGTGCAATTGCTATTGGTAATCAAGCGGGACTAATTTCTCAGCAAGCAAATGCAGTCGCAATTGGCAATTCGGCGGGACAATCGAGACAAGGAGACAGCGCAATTGCTATTGGTAATCAAGCAGGACAAGGCACTCAAGGAACAAACGCAATTGCGATAGGTTATTTTGCAGGTCAAACGAATCAAGGAACAAACGCGATTGCTATTGGTAATCAAGCAGGACAAAGTACTCAAGGAACAAACGCAATTGCTATAGGTTTTAAAGCAGCTAATATCTCTCAACAAGGGAATGCGATTGCAATAGGTTTTCAATCGGGTTATAACATTCAAGGATCAGGTGCGATTGCAATGGGTTATCTAGCAGGATCAACGAATCAAGGAACAAACGCGATTGCAATTGGTGTTCAAGCAGGATCAACAAATCAAGGCACAAACGCAATCGCTATTGGTTATCTAGCAGGACAAAGTACTCAAGGCACAAACGCAATCGCTATTGGTTATCTAGCAGGATCAACGAGCCAAGCAGAAAAATCTATTGTTTTAAATGCATCTGGAACAGCTCTAACAGGACAAGCAAGCGGCGCATTATATATTGCTCCAATACGAAGTTCAACACAATTAAATTTTGGCACTGCACAAAGTGTTATGTTTTATGATACTACAAGCAATGAATTGCAATATACAACAGCCACCAAAACATTCGTAATTGACCACCCCGATAGCAGTGATCGTTATTTAGTTCACGGCTGTTTAGAAGGCCCAGAAACTGGTGTGTATTATAGAGGCAAAGGTGAAATTAAAGATAATCAATCAATTAGGATAATGTTACCAGATTATTTGAAAAAACTAGCTTCCAATTTCACAATTCATATTACACCCATTTATTCTGGCAATAAAATAACGGCATCATTGCAAGTTTCCGAAGTTGAAAATAATTCATTTGTCGTATATGGTGAAAACACGAAATTTTATTGGTTGGTGCACGGTAGCCGCGGATTAATAAATGTCGAACCATTGAAATTGCTAACAAATGTAAAGGGTGATGGGCCATATAGATGGATTGATAATTAGAATAAAAAATTCACAATAAAATCAGAATAATTTCATAATAAATTCATAATATGTAATAAAATATTATGAATTTCACATTTTCACATTTTTTCCAAAAACACTTGAAACCCGGAATGCAGTATTTTATATTTTCCTTCATTCTCTTTTAAAAATTTATTAACGACTTGAAACGAAGTATCAGAATCATTTTCATACAAACAATTATTAATAACCATTATACCACCCTTATTTAAAAGTTTCCACGATAAAAAAATGTCCAAATAACAATCAAGAGATTTGTTACTTCCATCAAGATATATAAAATCGTATATATCAATATTCTGTATCATATTAAAAAGTATTTCTTTTGAATCGCCCTTTATTGCAGTAATTCTGCCAGATAAATTTTCCGCATCTACATTTTTATGAAAACTTTTTTCGATTTCGAGTGACTCGTAATGTTCCTCATTTATCCATTTATCTAGTCCTATGCCAAATCCTCGAGAATTTGGTATTGATTTAACAATTCTAATCAATGAAATCCCAGTATATGCACCAATTTCTAAAATTTTTGCAGGTCTATCTAAGTTTGAAACATATTTATTCTTAAAATTTTCAATTACATTTAAAAAATGTTGTTTGTCTTGTTTAGTTGGAAGTTCATTTGTCCAATTATAAACTTGTTTATATTCTAATCTATTGTTTGGTAAAATGTAGTTCTCCAACAAATTTTTAGCTTGATTTTCCCATGACAACTTTGACGCCCATTCAAAATTTTTCTCGAGCAGTTTTCTCTTTTTATCACTATTTAGTGGATCCATATATTCGAATATCTTTTCTAGCGCGGCTTTCTGCCATTCACCATTTGTAGTGTCACCCTTTATAACAACGCCTCTATCCGCTACAGTATTTTGCAAAGCAGCCAAATCGTTAGTTATAACCAAAGTCTTTGTCAACGCCGCTTCTAAAGCAGTAAGACAAAATGTTTCCATAAAGGTGCAAGGATAAAACCAAATATCCGACGAAGCCCACGAATCAGCAAGCGTTTTTTTGTCCACCCAACCATAATAATAAATGCCAAGTCCAGAAGCTGTTTTATTATATTCCACCAACAGTTCTTTAATTGCTTGCATTTGCTCAGGCGCAACATCATTTACCCATTTTCCATTTACATCAGAATAAATATGAAGGGTTGCCAAGGGTTGTTTTTCATAAATTTTAGGCCACATTTGAAGTAATTGTAAAAGTCCTCGGTTAGGAAAAGAAGAATAAATAAACTTGTAAGGAATCTTTTCTATTTTCTTATTAAATTTCAAAAAATCAATACCATAATAAAATGGAACCGCTAAATGAGATAAATCTGGAAAATGTTGATTCATATAATCCACATGCCATTCTGTAAGGCAAAACACATTTTTCAATTTTTTATCCAAAGGTATAACAATTCCGCTTGGCGTCAAATCATGAGCAATCAAATAAACGCTTTCAGTCCATCCCTTAAAAACGACGGGTAAATATTCGGAGAATCTGCTGACAATACATGTATGAACATAATTTGTATAAATATAATTATACAACATGAAGAGTGGTTTATATTCAACGCCTTCAAAAACTTCTTCTTCCGTGCAATTGCAGAAAACGACAACATTATATTCGCCGGACAATTGAATATATCTCGCCATTTCAATAATATAAGTTTCAGAACCACCGACACCCGTCGTAAAAATATTTTTGCCAGTCCATGTTGAAAACCCACCATCTGCAACAAAGCAGAAAATAGGTTTATTGGGAATAATTGGTTTTGCTCTTGGAGGACACAAATTAAGTTTTTTATAAATATTGTACCAAGAAATGATTTCTTGAAATGAATCGGCGCTAGGAGGGTTTTTTTTCAAAAATAATTCGGCAGACGCTTCACCCAATGTATAATCTTTCATTTCATAACATAATTTGCATAAAAATTTTGGCAAAAAATGAAAACTTAGAGTGGGTTTTAAACCGTATTGACAATGAATAGGAAATCCAATTTGAAATGCCTTTTTAAAATATTTAAATGCTAATTTATGATCGCCTTTTAAATAGTAATGAATTCCTATAAAATATTGTGTTTCTGGTCTACTTTCATCAATTTTAAAAGTTTTTTCATAGAGTTCTAAGCATTCTTCCCATGGTTTATCCAATTTAAAATTAGCTATGCGTGCGGCCTCAAATGAAGCATCGATTCTTTCTTGAATAAAGCCAGAGTCTGTAAATGAAGCTCTTTTAAGGAAAAATTGGTAAGCCAAATCATATTTTTCCATTAAATTATAAGTTTGTGCCAAATAATAATAACTTCTAGGGTCAGTAGGATTTTCTTCCATTTCCTCGTACAATAATTTCAAGTCGTCTTCTTTTCTATTCATTGTTCTCTCTTCCATATAATCAAAACGACGATCATTTATAAAAGATATTTCTTTTGGAATAATAATATTAATATTATTTTTATCGTCTATGATTTCATGGATCTTATATTTATATCTAAGTCCAGTATAAGATTTAATTAAACGATTCGAACCATATTCAACATCATCACTTTTAATAATTAAAGAGAATGAATCGCTTAATTGATCACCTCTAACAGTATTCAAAAAATCCATAAATTTACCTTCAATAACATATGTATCATCCAACATGAGAATAAATTTGCACGAAGTTCCTGCCAAGTCCAAGCATCTATTACGACTATCTTTAAAATTAATAAATGGTTCTTGAAAAAGTTCGCCTCTTTTTTTCCCGACAAGAACTTTATTTATGATATCAATTGTGTTATCTGTGCTTCCTGTATCAAGAATGGTCCATCTATCAATGATGGATAAATTTGCGGTAAGCATTTCTTCAAATTGCGGTCCTGCATTTTTCACCATAATACAAAGATGAATCAAGTTGTCATAGTTTAAAACAGTTCTAGAATTTTCTTCAAAATAGTATTTAAAGTTTTCTTTGAAAGCCTCAATTTTAGATTCATTTAAATGAACATAAAAATTGGTATTCTTTAAATGAAATGCGTATTTAAATTTTCTAATAATATTTATATTGAAAGTGGTAACAAGAATATTGTCTTCATTTAAAGAGTCAGTATTAAGGTTTTTTACATCATTGGAGAATATAATAGAGTTATTTACCCTTTTATGATCGCTAAAATAGATATTTTTAATATTATGCCGAGTTATATTAACATTTATATTATCAAGATGATCAGAAGTGGTATTGACGAGTGTTATATTATCAAAATATTTGGAACATTCAATAGGTATAAATCCACCGTGTGTTGTATTGAAGAAAATCAAATTATGTAAATTGCAATTTTTCAATTCGAATAATAGAGAGATTAATCGCTCAAAAAGTCCTACATCATTTAAAATTTTTAGATTACAAAATTCTTGAACATGTTTTTTTGTAAATTCATCATCATTAACTTGGTATTTCTTTTTATTTATTTCTAAAAGCATTTATATTAATGATTAAAGTATTTAATATAAAATTCCGAAAAATTATTTTCTTTGCGCAACTTAAAAAAAGGCACTGGCTGGGTTCTTTAAGTTGTTTCAAATAATATATAAGCGCGGAACTTGACGGTTTTTTGGTTGAAAGACAAACAGCTAATTATTGCAAAAGGCAATTGAATTAGCTAGTATTCCAATCGCCAAACTTGGCCAAATACCAATAATGAATCTGCGTTGTTGGTTCTTTAAGCCGAAAATAAATATATTTTATATACAACTTAAAGAAAAAGTGAAATTCTTTTTTCCCAAAAGTATTTTGGGTTTTCGTTTTTGGACATTTATTTTGTCCATTTTTGAAAAGAGGATTTACTTTTGGGAAAAAAATATTCAAAAAACCGGCTCAGAGCATAATGATGCGAATTGTGAAAATTATTTTTTTTGCATGTGACGATGATTTTTTTTATGTTTTCTGTAGAAAAGTATTTAGAGTTTTTTATGTTCTATTACTATAGGACATTTTCAATGAATTTTACTCAGAAAAACTCATTGTATTTATGCACAAATTGTGACTTCAAAACTGGTAACAAAAATGATTTTAATCGTCACTTATTGACATCAAAACATAAAAATAAAACAACTATAGAACAAATAGAACATAAAGCATATTGCTGTGTAATTTGCAATAAAGAATATAAATCAAGAAACAGTTTATGGTATCATAAAAAGAAATGTGAAAAAACTCAAATTTCAGAAGAAAAAACGCATTACGATGATGATGATAATTTTTCAGACAAGCAGTTAATCAAGGAGTTATTGAAGCAAAACAATGAATTATTGCAAAAAGTAATGGAATTGGCTAGTATACCAACAACAAGTTCAACAATCACCAGCAATAGTCATAATAAGCAACAATTCAATTTGAATTTCTTTTTGAACGAGACATGTAAAAATGCGATGAATATGACAGATTTCATAGATTCGCTTCAAATAGAGACGCACGAGTTGGAGAATGTAGGGAAATTGGGTTATGTGGAAGGGATATCAAAAATATTTATTCGTGGACTGAAAGAGTTGGATGAGACAGTAAGACCAATGCATTGTATGGATAAGAAGAGAGAAACATTATATATAAAAGACAATGGTTCTTGGAATAAAGATGATAAGCAAGAAAAGGTGAAAGAGGTGATAGGCAAATTAGGACACAAGAATTTTATGAAATTGATGCAATGGAAGAAAGAGAATCCTCAACACGATAACTCGGAGACTAAGAAGCACGCACAATATACAGAAATTGTGAAACAAGTCTTCACTTGTATAACGCCGGATGATGATATAGGTATTAACAAGATAATAAGAAAGGTGGCAAACGAGATATGCGTTGATAAGGGTGATGCGTCGTTGGTTCTTTAAGTTAGAATATAGAGTAATTATTTTAGGATTTACAGGGTTGATGGGGCGGAATAAATTATACTTATATATATATATTGATGTCAGAAGAGGAGTCACAAGATCCGTATGATGCAGTTGTATTAAAAATAAATGAGGATTTCGCTTCCCCTAAAAATAAAAATAAAAATTATACAGAACAAGCTTTAGGATCTTTAATAAATATTAAAGCAACAATAGAAACGGCAAAGATAGATGTACAAGACGCGTTTGTAGAACAAATATATGAATTTTTCGTAGCTTACAAACCACAGTTCACAGATATCACAGATATTTTAAATAATGCTTCAAATAATAGTAAATATAAAGAAAGGGCTGTACAAATTGAAAACAACCAAGAATTAATAACATCACGCGACTATGGAAATTATCTTGGAGAGATGACACAACCAATTAGAAATAAATTAAATCAATCAAATCAATCAAATACGAGAACATCAGGAAGTCCAGGATTAAAAATATCTTCTGTTGAAAAAAGAAGCATATTAAGAGTAATAAAAGGAGGTGGAGAGAGTGATAGTTTACTTGACTCGCGTGTTGAGTCGCTGGGATTCAAATATAAAGACTTGCTAGATAGTTTGCAAATTTTAAATTATTTATATTTTGCAAGTTTATCAGCGTGTAAATTAATTTTGGAAAGAATTAAAGAAGGTTCCACATTGGGATTATTTCTAGATTATGGAAAGGCTGTGCAAAGAATTGAAACACTATCAATAGGAGTAAACAAAATGTGTAATCATGTTATAAAAGGGTACCTAGCCTATCTACCTTCAAAAACACTTTTAGAAGAAATTGCCAGTAATTTAAATAATTTTAATGTACGTTTAGTTAGTTCTTTTTTTAATGACAAAGCAGAAGAGATAAACAAATTCCAAGACAATCTCTTAAAATCAATTCAAGGAAAAGAAAAAACAGAAGTGTTTTTATCTGGAGATACAAAAACATGGATAAATGCATTAAAAGAAGCTTTAAACAAATTAAAATTAAAAGAAGGGCAATCATCAGATGTTGTAAAAAAAATAGATGCAGTTTTACAAAAATTAGAAATGGAAGAAACAGATTTTGTTATACCTTCTTCCTCGGGAGGAAGAAGAAAAAAAGTAAAGTCCACAAAGAAGAATAAGAAATCCAACTCCAAAAAGCAGCGAAAATCTAGAAAAGGGCGAAAATCAATGAGACGCCGAGCACGGACATAAATTATAATGTTGTTTTGATATTGAATATAATATATTCAAAACAACTTAAAGAACACCGACATTTCTCTCGAGACTTGCTATTTGAGAGTCAAAAATTTAGGAAGAATTGTAGAAGCTGGAGGCTTCATCGCATTCTAGATGGACCTCTGGTGGCGCGGGCCATTCACTATAAGAAATAGCCTTTGAAGTTGGGCGTTCGAGAGAAAGTAGATGTTTTAGGGCCATCATTCTTCTCGCCAAGGGATGCATCTTCTGAGGGAGTTTTCTGGAGAGTTGTTTCCATCGCCATTCGAATTGGAGGGCAGCGGGCCAGTCGGGGAAGCCGGAAACATGGCAGGCGCGAATCCAAGTCTCGCCTTTCAAGGCCTTGGCGCTTGTAGCGTGGGCACCACCCTTGATTTCCTTGTTGTGTTGGCGGAGTCGGCGATCCAAGTCAACAGTGGCGCCTACATAAGTTGCATTGCTAGTGCTGAGCAAGAGATATACATAAGACATTATATACTGTATTATGTATATAAAAGTATTTTGAATAGAATTAAGTTTTTTGTCCATCAATTGTAAATGCGTCGTAACACATCATACTTATATTGCATTAATATTTTTATTTTGTTCCTTTAGTTAATTTACTTTTATTTTTTTTTATAGAAGAATCCTTTGCGTTTGAATCAATAGATAAATTGATGTTGTCAATAACTAGATTTGAAGATTCATTGTTTAAAATTATATCATTAGAAATCGAGATATTTGAAACATTAAAATCTTTATTTTTTGGATTAAACTTGCAATTTCTAATATGCGCTCCTAAGCTAGCTTTATTTTTACCATTCCAATTATTACAATATGTGCATTTAAAATCGTTATCATTTTCTATATTACCCATTTTCATCAAAATTTTTTTTAGTTTTGGGAGTTGTATTTCTTCCAATTTATCTGTTAACTGTTTATTTACTAACCGTATAGTATCCTGCATTTCCGATTTTTGAATAGCAAAAAGTCTAAAGTCTTCTGCAAGTTCATCTACATCTTCTTTACTTATAGAATAATCGTCATCAGAATCTTTTGACATTGCATCTAACTTTAAAGAAAGGTTATCAATAATGTCAACTGCTATTTTAATTTTTTCAATATCATAATTTGCATTTGGAATATAAACATGGATAAGGCCATTAATTATATCAATTTGAAAATTATTTTTAAATGTTATAGGAGAATCGTGTGACACCATAATTCCATGAATTTTTTGCAGTTGCAAATCTCGCTCAAACTTTTTAACTTCTTCCGTTGTTGTGGACTTACCTTTGTAATTTTTACTTTCAAACAATATACTAGGTTTAGTTGCATCTTTCCTATTTACTTTAAAATCACAAGTACCTGGATCACTAGAAACTCTTATTATTTCATCAGAAGGCATAGTTAAAAGAAGTATGTGTTGCAATTCAACTTCGGCAACGTTCCCCTTGAACTGTGAACTATTTTTGTACTTACTCAAAAATTCTTGAAGTTCATTGCGTAATGTTTCTTGAATATTTTGATGCAAAATAAAATTATCTTTAATTTGTTGTATTCCCGAAGAAGTTCTCTCTTCACTAGATTGAATAGAATTAAAGATTGGTTGTTGAATAGTTGTCAACATTTTTGTTAGATGAGAATCAATATTTTCAATAAAGGCTTTTAGTAGAGTATCATTATTACTTGCATTCTCAATTTTGCTTGTAATTTCTATAAGCTTATTAGTATCTTGTGAAACCGAAGAAAAAAATCCTTTAATGCATCCTTCGATTTGTAAATAACTGCTTTCTTGGCCTTTTGGAATAACCTCATTTATAAGCAAAGCCATTTTTGAGAGAAGTGTCTCGTTGCTTTTTTCTATACCAAGAGAAATTTTTTCATTATTTGACAAAGTATTATTATACAAAATAGTTTTTACATCTTCAATGTAGTCCTTTTTTGATTCATGAAACCTTAACAAAATATCAGATTTCATTAAAGAAATGTTTTTATCTATGTCAGATACAATAGAGAGAATTTTTGAATTAATCGTTGTATTAATTGTACTTGATAAGTTTGTTGATAGATTTTTCAATATATCGATAAAAATATGATTCATCGTAACAATATCTATATTAGTATTCTCTCGGTAGTAAGAAACAATAACCTCATCTGTAATGGTAATAGAATTTAATTGCATTTCCATTTTATATAAATATATATATATTTCTTTAATATAAAATTACATTAAATATATTTCAAATTTAAAAAAAAATTAGAATAAAAATATTGTGTCAAAAAATTTACTTTAGTTTTTTTCTAAATTTAAAAAAAATTTAGAATAAAAAAAATTGTGTCAAAAAATTTACTTTAGTTTTTTTCTAAATTTAAAAAAAAATTAGAACAAAAATATTATGTCAAAAAATTTACTGTAGTTTTTTTCTAAATTTAAAAAAAAATTAGAATAAAAATATTCAAAAACTAATGAATTTATATGAAAAAAAAATTATCTTTAGTAATTTTATAAAATTAAAATAAATTTTTTTTTAAAATTATTAAATGCAATTTACGCAATTTATTGCTAGGCTACGCCGTAAATTGCATTTAATAATTTTAAAAAAAAATTTATTTTAATTT
>Ga0187843_10002433_pt1 | contig 11288 bp, 4 predicted proteins | sample SpaLakP09_SKY_43_FD_134516 | JGI IMG/M metagenome (GOLD analysis project Ga0187843, IMG submission 134516) | Oligotrophic lake water microbial communities from Sparkling Lake, Wisconsin, USA - SP09_SKY_43 | ecosystem: Environmental > Aquatic > Freshwater > Lake | place: USA: Sparkling Lake... | reverse complement strand
GCCGCGCCCACCGCGGCCCTGCATTTCGATGACGCGCTGCTGGCGCGGTTGGCCGAGCGCGGTGTCGACACCGCCCATGTGACCCTGCACGTCGGCGCCGGCACCTTCCAGCCGGTGCGCGTCGAGACGCTGGCCGAGCACAAGATGCACAGCGAGTGGTTCGAGGTGCCGCAGTCGACGGTCGATGCGATTGCCGCCTGCCGCGCCCGCGCCGGCCGTGTCGTGGCCGTGGGCACGACGACGCTGCGTGCGCTGGAGTCCGCAGCGCGGGGCGGTGAGCTGCAGGCCGGCGCCCGCGAGACCGACATCTTCATCACGCCCGGCTTCGAGTTCCGCGTCGTCGACTGCCTCGTCACCAACTTCCACCTGCCCAAGAGCACGCTCATGATGCTGGTCAGCGCGCTGGCCGGGCATGAGCTGGTCATGGCGCTCTACCGCTACGCGATTGCGAATCGCTACCGCTTCTTCAGCTACGGCGACGCGATGCTGCTTTCGCGGGCAGGAGGGTCTGAGTGAGTCCCCGCGATGCAGCGCGCCTTGGTTTGGGATGGGATTCAAGGCGCCAACCACAGCCATAGCCGCTGCTATGGCGAGGATTGGCAACGCCGCAGACCGCCCAAAGCAAGGATGCGCTGCGCGCGAGGGACTCGCTCAGAGCCTCCAAGCAACCCTTCCTTGAGCTGCTTCGTCGACGGCGGCCAAGAACGCCTGGCGTGACGTGACCGGCAGCGCAAAGCGCATGTGCACACGTGTCTCGTGTCGCACGTCCAGCAACTGCGCCGCATGCTGCTCGACCAGCCGGCGCAGCCGCCCCTCCAGCTCATAGGGCAGCTCGCAGCCCAGCTCGACCTGCGCGACACGGTCGATCTTCTCGGCAGCCAGCAGCGCCTGGGCGATGCAGTCCGTGTACGCCCGCACCAGCCCGCCGGCGCCCAGCTTGACGCCACCCCAGTAGCGCACGGCCGTGGCCAGCACGCCGTCCAGCCCCTGGTGGCGCAGCACGTCCAGCATGGGCCGGCCGGCCGTGCCGCCGGGCTCCCCATCGTCGTTGGCAGCCGAATGGCCACCGGCCAGCAGCGCCCAGCAGACATGGGCGGCACCTGGGTGCTCCGCGCGCAGCTGCGCCACGCGGGCCAGCGCTGCAGGCCGGTCTGCACAGGGCTCCACGCAGCCCAGGAAACGGCTCTTCTTGACGACCAGTTCATGCCGCGCCGGGGCGGCCAGAGTCAGCGCCATCGGCCGGCCGTCACTCGCCGCGGGGCAGCATCATGCGCACGCCGTACTCGCCGAAATAGCGCGTCATCAGGGCTTGCAGCGTGCCATCCTGCCGCATGGAAGCCAGCGCCTGGCGCAGGCGCTGGCGATCGCTTTCCGGCAGGGTCAGGCTCAGGGCCATGCCGACCAGCAGGCGCTCGTGCGGGGCGGGGTCGATCACGTGCGGCGGGGTGCCGCTGCGGTAGCCAGCCTGCACCTCATGGGTGGCCGACGGCGCGAGGAGAAGGCCGTCCGCGCGGCCGGCGCGGAACATCCGCACGGCGGTCTGGAAGTCGCTGGCCTCCACCATCCGGCCCTCCTGGCGCAGCCGCTGCACCCAGGGCGCGAATGTGGGGCCGTAGGCATAGCCGCGCACGCCCAGCAGGTGCAGGCCCGGGCGCGCGTTGAAGTCTGCGAGTGTCGCCACACCGGCCGTCGCGCGGCCCTGCAGCATCAGCTGGAAGCGGACCTGCATGTAGGGGTGGATCTCGGCCACTTCGCGCCGCTCGGGCGTGATGACCGAGGACAGCGTCAACTGCAGCACGCCGCGGCGCATCTGGTCCCAGATGCGCAGCCGGGATTCCACGACGCTGCGCAGCGCGCAGCCCGAACGCCGTTCCAGCTCCTGCAGCATGTCCAGATCCAGCCCGCGGCGCTCCGGCTCCTCCTCGTAGAACGGGCTGTAGACATACAGGCCGGCCACGTGGGGCCCGCACCGCGGCGGGGGCTCGGCCGCCGCGGCCGGGCCGGCCCAGGCGAACGACCAGGCGCAGAAGGCGGCTAGATGCAGCCAGGACGGGCTTCGGCGAGGCATGCCGCATTGTGGCGCAGCCCCGGCTGCGACAATCCGTGCCCCATGCTGAAGTTCGACCTCCTCAAGACCGAAGGCCGCGCCCGCCGCGGCACGCTCACGCTCAACCATGGCGTCGTGCAGACGCCCATCTTCATGCCTGTGGGCACCTACGGCACGGTCAAGGGCGTCACGCCCCGCTCGCTGGAGGAGATGGGCGCGCAGATCATCCTGGGCAACACCTTCCACCTGTGGATGCGCCCGGGCCTGGATGTGGTGACGCAGTTCGGTGGCCTGCACCGCTTCGAGAGCTGGAACAAGCCCATCCTGACCGACTCCGGCGGCTTCCAGGTCTGGAGCCTGGGCGCCATGCGCAAGATCAGCGAGGAGGGCGTCAAGTTCGCGTCGCCCGTCAACGGCGACAAGCTGTTCCTGACCCCTGAGGTCAGCATGCAGATCCAGACGGTGCTGAATTCCGACATCGTCATGCAGTTCGACGAGTGCACGCCCTACGAGAGCAAGGGCGTGCTGACGACCGAGCGCGAGGCGCGTTCGTCGATGGAGCTGAGCCTGCGCTGGGCCAAGCGCTGCATCGCCGAGTTCGGCCGGCTGGAGAACCCCAACGCGCTGTTCGGCATCGTCCAGGGCGGCATGTTCACCAACCTGCGTGACGCCTCGCTGGCGGGCCTGGCCGAGCTGGACCTGCCGGGCTATGCCATTGGCGGCTTGAGCGTGGGCGAACCCAAGGCCGAGATGCAGCGCATCCTGGAACACACCGGCCATCAGTTGCCCGCCAACAAGCCGCGCTATCTGATGGGCGTGGGCACGCCGGAAGACTTGGTCGAGGGCGTCAGCCAGGGCATAGACATGTTCGACTGCGTGATGCCCACCCGCAACGCGCGCAACGGCCATCTGTTCACGCGCTTCGGCGACCTGCGGCTGCGCAATGCCCGCTACAAGAACGACGAGAAGCCGGTGGACGAGACCTGCAGCTGCGAATGCTGCACCGGCTTCAGCCGCGCCTATCTGCACCACCTGGACCGCTGCGGCGAGATGCTGGGCCCCATGCTGACCAGCGTGCACAACCTGCACTACTACCTGAACCTGATGCAGGAAATGCGCGACGCGCTGGACGCGGGCCGCTTCAAGGCCTGGCGGGCGCAGTTCCACGCGGACCGGGCGCGGGGCATCTAGACGTCACTCAGGCGTCAGCGGACGGCGCTGTCAGGCGCGCGACGTTTCCCAAGACCTAGGGGGGCGCTGTCGCATTCGGGTTGGCGAGTCCCCCGTTTGCAGGGCAAGGGACGTAAATCCGTCACGGGTGGCAGCCCAGAATCCCGCGGCCATCCCTGTGAGCAGGCGCGCTTGCCGCCGTCTGTAACTGCATGAAACAACGGGGTTGGCGAGCCAACTTCCTCGAAGGTTTCAGACATGTCGATCAAGTCCCTGCGCGCCCGCGCTGCGGCCGCCCTGCGCCGCGCTTCCAAGAACGCATCCACCCGCGTTGAGGCCGCCCGCCCGCAGTCCTGGAAGATCGAGACGCTGGAGCCCAAGCTGCTGCTGTCGGCCGACGCGCTGCCGGCCGTGCACCTGATGGCCAGCCAGGGCGAGGCGACGGCTCTCAAGGTCTACGACTTCCAACGTGGCGAGGGCGCGGCCTGGGTGGATGCGCGCGCGGCCGGTGACGATGCCGGTGGCCTGCTGCAACTGGGTGCCGGCATTGCGCCCGCCGACGTGGCGCTGCGCCGTGTCGTGGACGACGCCACCGGCCAGGCCGACGCGCTGGAACTCGCGCTGCGCGGTACGGCCGACCGGGTGCAGATCCGCGGCTTCTTCACCGCCGCCAACCCGGTGCAGGCCGTTGCCTTCGCTGACGGCACGCGCTGGAGCGCCGACGAACTGCCGGGCCTCATCGAGACCGGCCCGCAGCGCCAGGCGCTGGCGGCGGGCGCAAACGCGGCCGGCGATGCCGGCGCCACTTACGACGCCACCACCGGGTTCAACACGACGAGCAATCCCGCAGGCGCATGGAGCTACGGCTACTCTGCCCTGGGTGGGGCCGGCTATGCGCTGACGCCGTTCGACCTGCCTTCCGGCTCAGGCTGGAACAAGTCCGGCTATATGACCTCAGGCACGCCTGCGGTGTGGAAGAACACGGGCGCGTCCGCCCAGTACGGCGTCGGCCCGGGCCAGTTGTCCCTGCACCCCGGACCGACCGCCAACGGCGACTACGCGATCCTGCGTTTCACCGCCCCAGCCGACGGGCTGTACAAGGTGACCGGCCAGTTCTTCGCCGGCGACAGCGGCTCGATGAGCGGCAGCGTCGTGCTCAACGGCAACCTGTTCCAGCCGCTGCAGCATTTCGCCAGCACCACCGACGCCTCGGTGTTCTCGTTCGCGCCGGTGCAGATGACCAGCGGCGCGACGCTGGATTTCGTCGTGGGCAACAACGGCAGCTTCTACAGCGGCAACACGCCCCTGTCGGTCGTCGTCGAAAGCGTTGCCGTTGTCGAGCCCACGGTCGGCACCATCCTCAGTCCCACCGCCGGCAACAACCTCTACCTCTTCGGCCGCGGTGACGGCGCGACGACGGTGCAGTCCTATTCGGACCCCAACCTCGGCAAGGTCAACACGCTGCAGTTCAAGAGCGGTGTGCTGCCCGCCGACGTCAGCGTCGCGCGCGCGGTCGACGCCCAGGCCGGTGGCACCGTCGCGCTGGCGCTGAGGATCAACGGCACCACCGACGTCATCTCATTCAACGGCTTCCTGTATGGCGGCACGCCGGCCAACGAGTTCAACGGCCTGCAGAAGGTCACGTTCGCAGACGGCACGGTCTGGGACATCTCGCACCTGCTCTTCCTGCTCGGCATGGGCACGGCGGGCAATGACAGCTACAGCGGCGGCACGGGCGCCGACCTGCTCAACGGCGGGGCGGGCAACGACAGCCTCAGCGGCGCTGGCGGCAACGACTCGCTCTACGGCGGCGCAGGCAACGACAGCCTGGACGGCAGCAGCGGCGACGATTTCCTCGAAGGCGGCACGGGCGACGACACCCTGAACGCCGGCGCCGGCAGCAACACCTTCCTGTTCGGTCGCGGCGATGGCTCGGACCGGCTGTACTACAACCACAACGGCGGCCAGGCGCGCGTCAACACGCTGCAGTTCAAGGCCGGTGTGCTGCCGGCCGACGTCGTCCTCAGGCAGGTCTACGACAACTACTTTGGCGGCAACCGGGCGCTGGAGCTGAGCATTGCCGGCACGACCGACAAGGTCACCGTCAACGCCTTCTTCTACAACGATGACCCGGCCAATGCCTACGCTGGCATCCAGCGCGTGCGGTTTGCCGACGGCACCGAGTGGACGGCCAACCAGATGGTCACCATGCTGCTGGCCGGCACCGCCGGCGACGACAGCCTGCGCGGCACCAGCGCAGCCGACACCATCAACGGCGGCGCCGGCAATGACTCGCTCAACGGTGCCGCAGGTGACGACGTCGTCTCGGGCGGCCCGGGCAATGACAGCGTCAGTGGCGAGGCGGGCGCCGATCAACTGCTGGGCGGCGACGGCGACGACAACCTGGACGGTGGCGAAGGCAATGACACGCTGGAGGGCGGCGCGGGCAACGACACCTTGAACGCCGGCGCGGGCAGCAACACCTTCGTGTTCGGCCGTGGCGATGGCCAGGACCGCCTCTACTACAACCACAACGGCGGCCAGGCGCGCACCAACGTCATCGTTTTCAAGGCGGGCATCGCGCCGGGCGACATCGTCCTGCGGCAGGCCTACGACAACTACTTCGGCGGCAACCGCGCGTTGGAGCTGAGCATCGCCGGCACGACCGACAAGGTCACCGTCAACGCCTTCTTCTACAACGACGACCCCGCCAACGCCTACAACGGCGCTCAGCGCGTGCGCTTTGCCGATGGCACCGAGTGGGATGCGGCGGCCATCGTCAACATGCTGTTTGCCGGCACGGACGGCAACGACGACCTGCGCGGCACCAGCGGCGCGGACGTGATGAACGGCGGTGCCGGCAATGACACGCTCAACGGCGCTGGCGGCGCGGACGTCATTTCAGGCGGACCGGGCAACGACAGCCTGATCGGCGAGGCGGGTGCCGACAGCCTGCAGGGTGACGCGGGCGACGACAGCCTCGACGGCGGCGAGGGCGACGACACGCTGGAAGGCGGCGTCGGCAACGACACGCTGAACGCGGGCGCAGGCAGCAACACGTTTGTGTTTGGCCGCGGCGATGGCCAGGACCGGCTGTACTACAACCACAACGGCGGCCAGGCGCGCATCAACACGCTGCAGTTCAAGGCCGGCGTGCTGCCGGCCGACGTGATCGTCAGGCAGGCGTACGACAACTACTTCGGCGGCAACCGCGCGCTGGAGCTGGCCATCGCCGGCACGACCGACAAGGTCAGCGTCAACGCCTTCTTCTACAACGACGACCCGGCCAACAACTACAACGGCCTGCAACGGGTCCGCTTCGACGACGGCACCGAATGGGACATCGCCGCCATCCTGGCCCGGCTCTACATCGGCACCGACGGGGACGATGTCTGGCGTGGCACCAATGCCGCCGAGACCTTCAGTGGCGGTCTGGGCAACGACAGCATTTCGGGCGCGGGCGGCAACGACCTCATCGACGGCGGTCCGGGCAATGACAGCCTGGCGGGCGAGGACGGCGAAGACACGCTCACCGGTGGCACGGGCAACGACAGCCTCAGCGGCGGTGTCGGCAAGGACTTGCTGCAGGGCGGTGAGGGCGACGACAGCCTCGACGGCGGCGACGGCGACGACACGCTGGACGGTGGCGCCGGCAACGACAGCTTCAACGCCGGCTACGGCAGCAACACCTTCCTGTTCGGCCGTGGCGACGGCCAGGACCGGCTGTACTTCAACCACAACGGCGGCCAGGCGCGCATCAACACGCTGCAGTTCAAGGCTGGCGTGGCGCCGGCCGACGTGATCGTCAGGCAGGCCTACGACAACTACTTCGGCGGCAACAACAACGCGCTGGAGCTGAGCATCGCCGGCACCACCGACAAGGTCACCGTCAACGCCTTCTTCTACAGCGACAACCCGGCCAACAACTACAACGGCCTGCAGAAGGTGCGCTTCGACGACGGCACCGAATGGGACATCGCCGCGCTGCTGGCCAAGGTGCAGACCTTCACCGATGGCGACGACAACGTGCGCGGCACGATTGCCGACGAGGTCCTCAATGGCGGTCTGGGCAATGACTCGATAGCCGGCGCGGCCGGCAACGACACCATCGATGGCGGCCCCGGCAACGACAACCTCTCCGGCGACGACGGCGACGACACCGTCACCGGCGGCACGGGCAACGACAGCGTCAGCGGCGGCAATGGCACCGATCTGCTGCAGGGCGGCGACGGCAATGATTCGGTCAGCGGCGGCGCCGGCAACGACCAGATCTACGGCGGCGCGGGCGACGACAGCCTGGACGGTGGCGACGGCGACGACCTGATGGAAGGCGGTTCCGGCAACGACAGCTTCAACGCCGGCTACGGCAACAACACCTTCCTGTTCGGCCGTGGCGACGGCCAGGACCGGCTGTACTTCAACCACAACGGCGGCCAGGCGCGCATCAATACGCTGCAGTTCAAGGCCGGCGTGGCGCCGGCAGACGTCGTCATCAGGCAGGCCTACGACAACTATTTCGGTGGCAACAACAACGCGCTGGAGCTGAGCATCGCCGGCACGACCGACAAGGTCACCGTCAACGCTTTTTTCTACAGCGACAACCCGGCCAACAACTACAACGGCCTGCAGAAGGTGCGCTTCGACGACGGCACCGAATGGGACATCGCCTACATCCTGGCCACGCTGCTGGCCGGCACGGCGGGTGACGACAGCATTGCTGGCACCAGCGCGGCCAACGAGATGCACGGCGGCGCCGGCAACGACTCGCTGGCCGGCCGTGGCGGCAACGACGTGATCTACGGCGAAGAGGGCAACGACGCGCTGTACGGCGAGGACGGTGCGGACACGCTGGTCGGCGGCGCCGGCAACGACAGCCTCGACGGTGGCACGGGCAACAACATCTACATCTTTGGCCGCGGCGACGGCCAGGACAGCATCACCGGCCGCTACGACCCGGCCGCCGGCAAGCTCAACACCCTGCAGTTCCGCGCCGACGTGCTGCCGGGCGACGTGACGGTGCGCCGTGTCTACGAGAGCCAGAGCGGCGCCGTCAACGGCCTGGAGCTGGCCATCGTCGGCAGCAACGATCGCATCACGGCCAACTACTTTTTCAACGGCGACGACCCGGGCAACGTCTACAACTCGCTGCAGCAGGTCACTTTCGCCGACGGCACGGTCTGGAACATCGCCCGCCTGCTGGAGCTGATGAGCGCCGGCACGCCGGCCAACGACAACCTGCGCGGCACCAACGGTGCCGACGTGCTGACCGGCGGGCGCGGCGACGACATCCTGAACGGGGTGGCGGGCCACGACAAGCTCTACGGCGGCGACGGCAACGACGCCCTCTACGGCGAAGACGGCAACGACACGCTGGACGGTGGCGCCGGCAACGACTGGCTGGACGGCGGCAACGGCAACAACGTCTTCCTGTTCGGCCGCGGTGACGGCCAGGACACGGTCGCCTACGGCAACTACGACTACAGCGGTACGCGTCTCAACGTCATCCAGTTCAAGGCCGGTGTGGCGCCGACCGACGTGACGGTGCGCCGCGTGTCGGGCAGCCAGGGCAGCGCCAACGAGGCGCTGGAGCTGGCCATTGCCGGCACCGACGACCGCATCACCGCCAACTACTTCCTGTCCGGCGACAACCCCAACACCGGCTACAACCAGCTGCAGCAGGTGCGTTTTGACGACGGCACGGTGTGGAGCATCGCCACGCTGCTGGCCGCGCTCGGCCAGGGCACGGCGACGGAAGACACGCTGCGCGGCACCACGGGGGCCGACACGCTGAGCGGCGGGCGCGGCAGCGACTCGCTCTACGGCGGCGCGGGCGACGACCGCCTGAATGGCGGCGAGGGCTACGACGGTCTGGTGGGCGAGGACGGCAACGACACGCTGGACGGCGGCGCCGGCAACGACTGGCTGGACGGCGGCAACGGCAACAACACCTTCCTGTTCGGCCGCGGTGATGGCCAGGACACGATTGCCTACGGCAGCTACGACTACAGCGGCACGCGCACCAACACCCTGCAGTTCAAGGCCGGCGTGGCGCCCACCGACGTCACGGTGCGCCGCGTGTCGGGCAGCCAGGGCAGCGCCAACGAAGCGCTGGAGCTGGCAATCATCGGCACCGACGACCGTGTCACCGCCAACTACTTCCTGTCTGGTGACAACCCCAACACGGGCTACAACCAGCTGCAGCAGGTCAAGTTCGACGACGGCACGGTGTGGAGCATCGCCACCCTGCTGGCCGCGCTCGGCCAGGGCACGGCGACGGAAGACACGCTGCGCGGCACCACGGGGGCCGACACGCTGAGCGGCGGGCGCGGCAGCGACTCGCTCTACGGCGGCGCGGGTGATGACCGCCTGAATGGCGGCGAGGGCTACGACGGCCTGGTGGGCGAAGACGGCAACGACACGCTGGACGGCGGCGCCGGCAACGACTGGCTGGACGGCGGCAACGGCAACAACACCTTCCTGTTCGGCCGCGGCGATGGCCAGGACACGGTGGCCTACGGCAGCTACGACTACAGCGGCACGCGCGTCAACACCATCCAGTTCAAGGCCGGCGTGGCGCCGACCGACATCACGGTGCGCCGCGTGTCGGGCAGCCAGGGCAGCGCCAACGAGGCGCTGGAGCTGGCGATCGTCGGCACCGAAGACCGCATCACCGCCAACTACTTCCTGTCCGGCGACAACCCCAGCACCGGCTACAACCAGGTGCAGCAGGTCAAGTTCGACGACGGCACCGTGTGGAACCTTGGCGCCATCCTCGCGTTGATGACCCAGGGCACGGCGACGGAAGACACCCTGCGCGGCACCACCGCCAGCGACACCCTGAACGGTGGGCGCGGCAGCGACTCGCTGTACGGCGGTGCGGGTGATGACCGCCTCAACGGCGGCGAGGGCTTCGACGGTCTGGTGGGCGAAGACGGCAGCGACACGCTGGATGGCGGTGCCGGCAACGACTACCTCGACGGCGGCAACGGCAACAACATCTACCTGTTCGGCCGCGGCGATGGCCAGGACAGCATCGTCTACAGCGCCTACGACTACAGCGGCACGCGCCTGGCGACGCTGCAGTTCAAGGCCGGCGTGCTGCCGTCCGATGTGCTGCTGCGCCGCGTCACCGGCTCGCAGGGTGGCAGCAACGAGGCGCTGGAAGTCAGCCTGATCGGCAGCGACGACCGCGTCACCATCAACTACTTCTTCTCGGGCAACAACCCGGCCAGCGGCTACAACCCGGTCCAGCAGCTCAAGTTCGAAGACGGCACGGCCTGGAACCTGGCCGCCATCACCGCGCGGCTGTACACGCCGCCCGACCACGACCGTCAACGGCACCAACCTGGCCGACACGCTGACCGGCACTGCGGCTGACGAGAGCCTCAACGGCCTGGGCAGTGACGACGTCATCGCCGGCAAGGGCGGCACCGACTTCCTGTCCGGCGGCACCGGCAACAACACCTACCTGTTCGGCCTCGGCGACGGCGTCGACACCATCCTCTACAGCGGCGACACCGCCGGCGCGCGCAACAACACGGTGGTGCTCGGTGCCGGCATCACGGCCGCCAACCTCGTGCTCAAGCGTGCCTTCGACAGCCAGACCACGCGCTACACCGCCCTTGAGATCGGCATCCGCGGCACGGCCGACAAGCTGGTCATCAACTACTTCCTCGAAAGCGACTCGCCCACCAACCCCTACAACCCGGTGCAGACGCTGCGCCTGGATGACGGCACGTTCTGGACGGCGACCGACCTCTTCAACCGCCTGCAGCAGCAGACCAGCGCGGCAGACACGCTGATCGGCTCCGCCGGCGCCGACACGCTGGACGGTGGCGACGGCAACGACCGCCTGACCGGCCGAGGCGGCAACGACACGCTGCGCGGCGGCGCGGGCGACGACGTGCTCGAAGGCGAGGACGGCAACGACACGCTGGACGGCGGCACGGGCAACGACTACCTCAACGTCGGCACGGGCAACAACACCATCCTGCTGGGCCTGGGCGATGGTGTGGACACCCTCATCAACACCGGCTACGACACCAGCAAGACCAACACGCTGGTCTTCAAG
>Ga0187843_10002432_pt1 | contig 11289 bp, 7 predicted proteins | sample SpaLakP09_SKY_43_FD_134516 | JGI IMG/M metagenome (GOLD analysis project Ga0187843, IMG submission 134516) | Oligotrophic lake water microbial communities from Sparkling Lake, Wisconsin, USA - SP09_SKY_43 | ecosystem: Environmental > Aquatic > Freshwater > Lake | place: USA: Sparkling Lake... | reverse complement strand
GGAGCTGCTGCCCAAGACCCGCCACGGCGGCCCCGAGCGCCGCTTCAGCCAGAGCCGGGCCGTGGCTCTGGACATGGAAAGCGCCACCATCGCCGCCAACGGCCTGCGCCTGCGCGTGCCCTATGGCACCCTGCTCTGTGTCAGCGACAAGCCTCTGCACGGCGAGATCAAGCTGCCCGGCATGGCCGACCAGTTCTACCGCGCACGCGTCGACCAACATCTGCAGATCGGCCTGCGTGCCGTCGAACTGCTGCGTCAGGGCTCGGCGGCGCAGCTGCACAGCCGCAAGCTGCGCAGCTTTGCCGAGGTGGCCTTCCAGTAGAGAATCAGGCCAGCTGCCTGCGGGCCACACCCCCTCCACAAGAACACCACCAGCCCCGAAAGCACCATGCTGTTTGACAACCCCACGCTGTTCAATCTGCTGCTGGTGCAAGCCCTGGCCGCCGCGCTGATCCTGCTGCTGCTGACCGGCTGGCGGCCCAGCCCGGCCACCCGCTGGGCCCAGGGCTTTGCTGTGGCCCAGGCTCTGGGTTGGCTGCTGATCGAGGCCAGCGCCAGCCTGCCCGAGCTGGCGCGCGGCCTGCACAGCCTGGCCATGCTGGCTTTCAGTGCCAGCCTGAGCCTGCTCTGGTGGGCGCTGCGCCTGTGGCTCACGCCACGGCCCGGGCGCTGGTTGATGCTGGCGGCACCCATGCTGCTGAGCCTGGGCTATGCCATCCATTTCCACGACAGCGTGCCCTTCCGCCTGGCCTGGAGCCAGGGCTGGCTGGGCCTGCAATGCCTGATGCTGACACTGAGCCTGGCCCTGCCGCGACCAGCGCCCGAGTTGCACCCGGCCCTGGCCCGCGCCCCGCTGGAGGCGCAGCCGGCCAGCCAGAACCTGCGCTGGCGCGCCCTGCTGCTGGCGGCGGTGCTGCCCATCGGCCTGATCTGCCTGGGCCGCGCCGGCCTGGCCAGCGCCGGCCTGATCGATGCCGGCAGCCTGGCCGGCCTGCATGGCGCCAGCGCCGCCAACAGCCTGCTCGGCCTGGCGGTGCACTGGAGCCTGACGGCTGCCCTGCTCGGCCTGGTGCTGGCCTGGCGCGGCGAGGTGGAGGCGGAACTGGCACGCCTGGCTCAAAGCGACCCGCTGACCGGGCTGGTCGATGCGCGGGCCTTTGCCAGCCGCTCGGTGGACCTGATCTCGATGGCGCGCCGCCACCAGGAGCCGCTGGCCCTGGTGCTGCTGGACCTGGACCACCTCAAGAGCATCAACCTCTGCCACGGCCAAGAGGCCGGCGACCGCGCCCTGGCCCTGTTCGGCAGCTGCATCCAGTCGCAGATGCGCCTGGGCGACCTGGCCGGGCGCATCGGGCCGGAAGAGTTTGCCGTGTTGATGGCGCGCTGCGACGCCCTGGGCCCCGAGGCCCTGGACGCCCGCCTGCGCACCGCCCTGGCGCAGCGTGCACCAGCAGAGCTCGGCTTTGAGCTCGATTACAGCGGCGGCTGGGCCAAGCTGAGGCATGGCGACCGCGACATCGAAGACCTCAAACGCCGCGCCGAAACCGCACTCTACGAGGCCAAACGCGGTGGCCGCGCCCGCCTGGAGGCCGAACCCGGGGTGGCCGACTGAGCCTGGCACGCCGCTTGCATGCAACTCGGGCAAACCCGGAGCGCCGTTCTCCGGGTTCCCGAACCGATCGCATGCAAGTCAAGGAGGCCAGGCCATGTTTTCCACCACGCTCTCTGCCAAACCCGCCGCCAGCGCCTACACCTCGCGCAGCGCCTTCACGGCCGCCGAGCCGGCGCGCAAATCCCTGACCGCCCACGCCCGCCAAAGCCTGGCCGGCCAGCAGGCGCTGACCGTGCGCAAGATCGGCCCGCAAGACCTGCAGTGGCTGCCCGCCCTGTGCGACCTGCTGATCGACGGCGTGCACCGCGGCGCCAGCCTGGGCTTCCTGGCCCCGCTGTCGCGCTATGCCGCCCTGACCTACTGGCACGGCGTGTTCGCCCGCCTCGGCCCCCAGCACAGCCTCTGGATCGCCTGCGACAGCGAGCATGGCGACCAGGACGGCCACGAGCCCTGCGGCCCGCTGCAAGGCGCGGTGCAGCTCTCGCTGGCGCCCCACGGCAACGCGCACCACCGCGGTGAGGTGCAACGCCTGATGGTGCACAGCCAGGCGCGCGGGCGGGGCATTGCCAGCCGCCTGATGTGCCGACTCGAGTGCACGGCCCAAGCCCAAGGCCGAAGCTTGCTGGTGCTGGAAGCGCCGGCGGCGTCGCAGGCCGAGGCGGTGTTCGTGCACCTGGGTTGGCAGCGGGCCGGCGAGATCCCCGACCACGAGGCCTGTGCTGAAGGCCGGCTGCATGGCTCGGCGCTCTACTACAAGCGCCTGAGCAGCGGGACGGAAGCCAGCCGCGAGGCCGGCCTGGCTACAGCGTGATGCCGCTGGCGCGGCGGCGCCCGCCCGATTTGGCCAGGTAGAGCTGCTCATCGGCGGCCACCACCAGCTCGGACGGGCCCAGCGGGCCATGCGGCCGCAGCGCCGCCACACCGATGCTGACACTGAGGCTGGGCGCCACATCCGAATCGGCATGCGCAATGCCCAGGGCCAGCACCGCCGCGCCCATCTCGTCGGCCAGCGCCAGCGCGCCGGGCAGCTCGGTATCGGGCAACACACAGGCGAACTCCTCGCCGCCATAACGGCTGAGCAGATCGGCCGGCCGCTTGAGCTGGGCCTTGAGCGTCGCCGCCACGCGGCGCAGGCCGTCATCGCCGGAAAGGTGGCCGTAGCGGTCGTTGAAACGCTTGAAGTAATCGACGTCGATCATCATCAGCGCCAAGCTGCTGCCCTGGCGCCGCGCGCGCTGGAACTCACGCGCCAGGCGCTCATCAAAATGCCGGCGGTTGTAGACGCCGGTCAGGCCATCGATGAAGACCAGCTCGCGCAACAGATCGCTCTGCACCTTGAGGGTCAGATGGGCGCGCACACGGGCCCGCACCACGGCCGGGCTGAAGGGCTTGCTGATGAAATCGACGGCGCCCATGTCGAGGCCGCGGGTCTCGGCCTCGGCATCGCTGTGGGCAGTGACAAAAACCACCGGCAGCGCCGCCAGCTCGGCATCGGCCTTGATCTGGCGACAGACCTCGTAGCCGTCCATGCCCGGCATCTGGATGTCCAGCAGCAGCAGATCGGGCTGCTTGTCGCGGCAGAGCTGCAGGGCCTGGGCACCCGAGGTGGCCATGAAGACCTGGTGGTCCTGCGCGAACACCTGGTAGAGCGCCTGGATATTGGCCGGCTGGTCGTCGACGATGAGCAGGCGCGGCCGCCGGCCCAGCTGCTGCTGCAGATCGAAGGGCTCCGGCCCGGCCATGGCTGCGGCGAGTGCGTTCATGCCTGCGCCCCTTGCGTGGCCCGAGCCGCGGCCAGGGTATCGGTCAGCGCCAGCGCGCGTGCGAAATCCAGCGCGGCCACGGCGGCCTCCAGCGGCTCGCGCAGCGCGGTCAGGCGCGGCGCGTGGGTCTCCAGCATCTCGGTCAGGGTGTCGGTGGCGGCCATGTCGCAGTCTCGCAGCATCTGACGCAGCTGCGCCAGTGCGGCGAAAAATGCAGCATCGCTGGCAGCATCGCTTGCAACAGGCGCTGTTGCATCGGCAGCAGCAAGCTCGGCACCCGCGGCCGGCTGCGCATTGGGTGGCGGCACTGCGGCCGCTGCGACTTCGCGCGCCAAAGCCTCGGCCAGCGCACGCAGGTCGGCACTGCTTTGTCGGAGCTGCGCGGCCAGGGCCTGCAGCCAGGGCGCATCGACCGACTCCCCGCGTTTGAGCCGGTCCTCGCCGTCACCGCTGAAGGCCGCCAGTCGCTGGGCGCCCAGGGTGGCGGCCAGACCCTTGAGGCTGTGCAGGGCCATGACCGCAGTGGCCTGATCGCCATCGGCCAAGGCTTGCTGCAGCTGATCGTGCATGGTCTGGGCGGAGGGCTCGAAGGACTGGGCCATGCGCTGGAACAAAGAGGCCTTGCCCATGAAGCGGTCCATGGCCGCTTGCAGCTCGATGCCCTGGGCCTGCGCCTGCTCACGCAAGGCATCGGGCACGCGCAAAGTTGGGAAGCTGCGCCGCTTCTTGGCCGCAGGGGCCGGAGCTGCGCCTGCGACTACGGCTGCGACTGCTGCCGAGGCATGGCTTGGCGGCGCCTCGGCCGAGTTCCTCGCACAGAGCTGCAAGATCAGCTGGGTCAAAGGCTCCAGATCAAAAGGCTTGCCGACATGCTCGTTCATGCCCGCCGCCAGACAGTCGGCCCGGTCCGAGGCCAAAGCATTGGCCGTCATGGCCACGATGGGCAGCTCGCGCAGGCCCAGCTCTTCCCGGATCCAACGCGTGGCGGTGTAGCCGTCCATCACTGGCATCTGCACATCCATCAGCACCAGGTCGACATCGCGAGGCCGGGCACGCAGCAGCTCCACCGCCCGCTGCCCATGCTCGGCCAGCTGCACCTGGGCGCCAGCGTCTTCGAGCAGCTCTTGCGCCACCTGCTGGTTGTTGAGGTTGTCTTCCACCACCAACAGGCGCAAGCCCTTCAGTGGCTGCGGCGTTGCCTCTGTCGTGCGCATCGACGGCAGTGCGGCAAGCGTCGGGCGCGCCGGCGCCAACCGGGTGCCGAAGCCACGCCAGGCGTCTTGCATCATGCCGGCCGTCAAGGGCTTGACCAGACAGTCTTGCAAGAGCTCGGCCTCGGCCGCGCTGCGCTGGCCGAGCTGCTCGCGGCCGTGCGCGCTGACCATCAAGAGCACGCGCAGCTCGGGCTGCTGCGCGCGCAGGCGCTGGGCCCAGGCCAGGGCATCTTGCCCGGGCATCTGCCCATCGATCAACACCAGCTGCAAGGGCTGGCCCTGGGCGACGGCCGCCTGCTGGGCGGCCAGGGCGGCCTCGCCGCTGTCGGCCTGGATGACTGTCCAGCCCAGCGCGGCCCCCATGCGCGCCAGCACGGCACGGGCCTCGCCGTGGTCGTCAACGATGAGCGCCCGCGGTGGCGGCGGCTCGGCAGCGAGGTCTGAGCGCGCTTCGGTGCCAGCGCCCGGCAAGACGGGCAGTTGCAAGAGGAAGGCAAAGCGGCTGCCACGGCCCGGCGCGCTGTCCAGGCTCAGCTCGCCCCCCATCAGCTGCACCAAACGCTGACTGATGGCCAAGCCCAGGCCGGTGCCGCCAAAGCGGCGGGTGGTCGAGGCCTCAGCCTGGGTGAAGCCGGAGAAGATCTGCGCCTGGTGCTCGGGCGCGATGCCGATGCCGCTGTCGCGCACCGAAAACTCAAGCGTGGCCAGGCCTCGATCCACGCCACGCAGATGCAGGCCCAGCACCACCTCGCCCTGAGGTGTGAACTTGAGGGCATTGCCGCCCAGATTGATCAGCACCTGCTGCAGGCGCAAGGCATCGCCGAGCAGGGCCGGTGGCAGGTCCGGGTCCAGGTCAAAGAGCAGTTCCACCGGCTTGGCGCCCAGATTGGCCGAGAGGATGACCGAGAGCTCGCGGAACAGGGGCTCGAGCCGGAAGGGCTGGGGGTCCAGCGTCATCTTGCCCGCCTCGACCTTGGAGAAATCCAGGATGTCGTTGAGCAAGCCCAGCAGCGAGCGGGCGGCGCCCTCGGTCTTGCTGGCGTAGTCCTGCTGGCGCTCGCTCAACGGGGTCTTCTGCAAGAGCTTGAGCATGCCCAGAATGGCATTCATGGGCGTACGGATCTCGTGGCTCATATTGGCCAGGAACTGGCTCTTGGCGCGCGAGGCGCTCTGTGCCTCTTCGGTCGCCCGCACCAAGTCGGTGATGTCGATGCGGAAGCCCACCAGGTGACCATCGTCCATGCGCCGTTCAATCACCCGCACCCAGCGCTCATCGCCAAGCTTTTGCACCAGGGTGGTCTGCGCCTTGCGGTGCGCCGCCATGCGCTCGGCCACCCACTCGTCCACGCGGCCGATCGCCTCGACATACTGGCCACGCTCGGCACCGCCGCGCACGATGGATTCGAAGCTGGCGCCGGGCACGATCAGGTCGGCCGAGAGCGGGTACATCTGGCGGTACTTCTCATTGCAGAACACCAGGCGATCCTCGGGGTCGTAAAGCACAAAGCCTTCATTGACCGCATCGATGGAGCCGCGCAGCAAGGCCTCGGCGCGGCGGACTTCCGCCTCCGCGCGTTTGCGCTCGCTGATGTCCACATAGGTGGTGACAAAGCCGCCATCGGGCATGGGGGCGCCGCGCACCTCCAGCGTACGGCCATTGGGACGGGTGCGCTCGAACTGATGCAGGCTGGGATGACGGGCGCGCTCGATGATCTGCTGCACGGTCGCCTCGACATCGTCAGCCTCGCCGTACTCGCCGCGCGAGGCATTGAACCGGATGATCTGCTCGAAGGTCGTGCGGGGGCCGGCAAAGAGCTCGTCGGGGAACTCCAGCAGCTGCCGGAATTGGCCGTTATGGGCCAGGAGATTGAGATCGGCGTCGAAAACGCTGAGCGCGCAGGGCAGGTTCTCCAGCACGCTGCGCAGCACCTGGTTGGCGCGGCGGGTTTGCGCCTCCAGGGCGCGGCGCTGGGTGATGTCCTGGTAGGTGCCGAAGATGCGCAAGGCGCCCTGGTCGTCGAAAGAAGCTTCGCCGACCGAGCGCACCCAAAGCTCGCGGCCGCTGCGCGTGTGCAGGCTCAGTTCCAGGTCCCAGGCTCGGCCCGAGGCGGCTTGGCGCACGGCATCCTGCAAGGCGACACGCCCGCTTTCGGACAGGAGGGACAAGGCCAGCGCCATCGTCACCTCGGTGCCCAGGGGCACTTCGTGAAGACGGTAGGTCTGGTCCGACCAGCTGAGCTTCTCGCTGTCCAGCGCCAGCTCCCAGGCGCCCAGGCCGGCCAGACGCTCGGCCCGGTCCAGCACCACCTGGTTGTTGAGCAGCTGCAGCGCCGCGCGCTTGGCCGCGCTGATGTCGCTGCGGATGGAGATGTATTTTTCGATGCGGCCCTGGGCATCAAAGATGGGCGCGATGATGCTGTCGACCCAGTAGAGCTGACCGCTCTTGGCCATATTGCAAAGCTCGCCACGCCAGCTGCGCCCGGCCAGCAACTCGGCCCAGACGCCGCGCCAAAACTCCGAACCATGGTGGCCGGAGTTGATCAGGCGGTGGTTGGCACCCAGCAGCTCATCACGGCTGTAGCCGCTGATGCGGCAGAAGGCCTCGTTGACATCGATGATGGTGCCGTCCACATCGGTGACGGACACGATGGAATGTTGGTGCACCGTTTCCAGCAGCGAGCGGTTCTCACCCAGGGCACGGGCCAGATCGGCGGTGCGGGCGGCGGCCAGGGCTTCGGCACGCAGACGGCCCGAGATCAACAGCCAGGTGGCGAACGCCAGGCTGAGGCTGAGGCCGGCGCCGCTGACGGCGATCCACCATGGCGCGCCGCGTTGCACGCGCTGCTCAAAGGCCGGCGTGCTGACCAGCTGCAGGCGCAGGCGCTTGCCACCGAAATCGATGGACCGCTCCTGCGCATGGGTCGGCCGGGCCGAGGCTAGGTCATCGCCGGCGGCGGCGGCCGTGACCGGGCTGGAGGCGAACAGCAGATCCTGGGCCTGCGGGCCGTCATCGGCCAGCAGGCGGAAGTCCAGCAGGTGTTCGCTGACCTCGGTCACCCGGCCGAGCAGCTCTTCGGCCACCACCGGCGCGTAGACCACCCCCACCAAGGCGCGCAGGCGCTGGCCCTCGGTCTGCGGATCGGCGCCGCGCCGGTAGACCGGCACCAGCAGCATGAAGCCCGGGCGCCGGGCCTCGTCCTGCACCAGGGTGATGCGGCCGCTCATGGTGTCGGCGCCGGTCAGCACCGCGCGCTCGATGGCTTCGCGACGCAGCGGCTCCTGGCCCAGGTCATAGCCCAGGGCCAACAGGTTGTCGCTGAGCGGTTCCAGGTACTTGATGATGTAGAGATCGGCGGCCTGTCCCGAGGTGCTGACCTGGAAATCCGGCATGCCATCGGCACGCGCCTGGTCAAGAAATCGACTCAGCTCGCTGCGCAGCACCCGCTCGATGAAGCCAAAGCCGCGGATGCCCGGGAACTCCTGCGCCAGCTGGCGCGAATCCACATAGTTGCGGAAGTCGATGCGCGACACATGGTCGCTGGCGGCGTAAACACCGCGCGCGCCCTTGAGCCCGTAGATGGGCTGCAGCAGGCGGCGCTCAATTTCACGCTCGATACGGCCGGCGAAACGGTCGAACTGCGCCTGCGCATCACGCTCCGCCTGATCGGCGCTGCTGAGGCTGATCACCGCCGTCAAGGCCAGGCCAGCCAACAGCAAGGCCAGCGCCGCCGAGGCGGCGCGCCGCCCGCCATGACGTAACTGCCGCCGCAGGGCGGTGGCAAACGCTGCACCTGTGATGGAACGCGGGCCGGGCATGAGGGGGAGGATCAGGCGGTGGGCGCACCGAAAAGGCGCGAGGCTCGAGCTTCAACTAGTGTAGAGACTCGGCCCGCTGGCGCCAGCCCAGAGTTGCCGGGTTTGCACGGCCTATCCCCTGCTTTTGCCGCGCCCCATCTCTCCATGCAGCATGTCGTCTCGCAGCAAGCAGCGGCTTCACCAGCGGCGCTGCCGGGGCTGAGGCAAGACCTGGCCCCGCTCCTGCGCACGCCCGCCGGTCAGCCTGTCTGCCTGCGGCCCGGCACTTACTGCAAGCGCTTGACGCGAGGCGAGCGATTCAGGCCTTCGAACTCCATCACATAGCTGCCGAGCGAGGCCCGGCGCACGGTGACACGCCGGTTCTCGGGCAGCAAGACCCCCTGGCTGCCATCGACGACTTGCCAGCGCTGGCCAATGGCCAGCACAAACACGGTGTTGGCGCCCCAGCCGTCCATCTCGCGGGCCAGGCTGCTCTGCACAGCCTCGGCTTCTGCCGGCGCCTTGGCGGGCAAGCCGAAGCTGGCCTCACGACGGTCCGAAGGCGGCACGGCCTGGGCGGCGGGCACGCTTGCCGCTGCAGGCCCCTGGGGCGACGCGCGCGACGGCGCAAGGCCAGGCAAAGGCAAGGCGTCGTAACAAGCCAGGCGCACGGCCGCGTCGACGAGCTGCCGGCATTGCTGCAGGCCGCCAGACTCAAGCCCCGTCCCGGCGCTTGCGCCTTGAGCCCGGCCTGCGGTCGGCAGCAGCGCCGCGCTCACCACCAGGCCGAGCACCCAGCGGGCAGCGCCGCTGCGGCGCGACAGCCGGCGCAGAAGAGGATCGGCCCGCCCTGGGCCCAACGAGGTGCGGAGAGGTGTTGGCATCGAAAACGCCTTGCGGTTCTGAAGAAGGGAGGCCGTGGTCGGCGGGTGCCGTGATTGTGGGCACGCCCAGGCGGGCAGCCAAGAACGCGTTTGCCCGAATGGGCAGGCTCACCGGATCGGGCTGCGTCTTCATGGGCCGTTCATCACCGCAAGGCCAGACTGCGCTCCGTCTACATCGCCCTCGGTGCAGATGCCTGTTCCCGGTGGCCCGATCGGGCCGCCGTCTGTTTCTCGAACCCGGAGTTTTTCAACATGAACATCCATCGCCAGCCCGGCCACGTGCCAGCCGCCACCGCCCGCTGCCGCCGCAGTGCACTGACTGTGTTGCTTGCCCTGGGAGGCACTGTCGTCAGTTTGGCGCTCGGTGGCTGCGGCGGCACCAGCAACAGCGGGGCATTGACCGAGGTGGACGGGGTGCGCATCAAGTCCACCATCGACCGCCCGGGTCTGTACGACGTGGACATCACCGGCATCGACTGCGACGTCACGATCGGCGAGGGCAACACCCTTCAGCGCCTGTTGATCACGGGGGTCGGCAATACCGTGCGCATCCCCGCCAGCGCCAAGGTCGAACGGATCGAATTCACAGGCAGCAAGAACACCGTCTTCGTGCCCAAGGGCTTCAAGACCCAGGTGGACGGTGTGGGCTCCAACAATCACGTCAAGGAGGTCTGAAAGGCCTTCACGCGTCGACCTCGCGAACGCTCAAAGCCGTTCAGCGCGGCGGCAGCAAGCCCTTCAAAACCTCGTCCTTGTCGGCCCACTGGCGCTTGATCCACATCGAGATGCCGGCGCGCAGGCGCTTGTCGGCCATGGGGTTGCCGCCCACCAACTCGGCCGGAATCGGGCGCTGCTGCACCCGCACGACCACAGAGCCGCAGCGGCCGCAGAGCAGATCCCAGAAGCTGGGCGTGCCATCGGGGTAGGCCAGGGTGACATCGAGCATGGCTTCGAACTGATCGCCCATGGTGGCCAGGGCCATGCTGAGCGCACCGACCTTGGGCTTGAGCAAATGCTGGTACGGGCTGTTCTGCTCCCGCTGCTTGGCGGTGCTGAAGCGTGTGCCTTCGACGAAATTGATCACCGTGGTCGGGATGGTCTTGAAGCGCTCGCAGGCCTTGCGCGTGGTCTCCAGATCGTCCGCCTGGGAGCTGGCGTTGCGGCCGCGCTTCATGAAGGGGAAGTCGAGCGCCCACCAGGCCAGGCCGATCACTGGCACCCACATCAGCTCGCGCTTGAGGAAGAACTTCAGGAAGGGAATGCGGCCGTGGAACACGCGCTGCAGCACCAGGATGTCCACCCAGGTCTGGTGGTTGGGCGAGACCAGGTACCAGCCGCGCTCGTGCAGGCCGTCCATGCCCTGGACATCCCAGACCTGGGGATTCAAGGCGGCAATCCAGCCATTGTTGAAAGCCACCCAGCCGGCCGCGATGGCGTTCAGGGTGCGGTCACACAGGCGGCGCACCGGCAGCAGGGGCAGGATGAGCTTGAGCAGGGCCGGCGGCATCATCAAGGCCACGCCGATCACGGTGTTCAGGGCCAGCAAGACGCTGGCAAGCAAGCCGCGCACAGGCGCCGGCAGCAGACGGTGGAGAAGATTCGAAGGCCGGGTCATCAATCAGGGTCGGTGGAGGGATCGGAGCTGCGAAATCAGCGTGGGCCGGCATTCTAGGTGCAAGCCTCTAAACAACCCGGCTGCGCCTGCTGGCGGCGAAGCTCGCATCGTAGCCCCTGGGCATCCCTGGGCTTGTGTGACAGCGCAAAGAAAAGCCAGGCCTCTGGGCGAGCAGCGGGCGCGACGGCGCCCGCGGACGGCGTCCGAAACTCTGTACAGCGTCCCGAGAAACGAGGGCACAAAGCAAAACGCCAACCTCACGGTTGGCGCTGCGACTTGATGGTGGTTGCGGGGGCAGGATTTGAACCTACGACCTTTGGGTTATGAGCCCAACGAGCTACCAGACTGCTCCACCCCGCGACTGATGGGTGATGAAAACAAAGGCCACCGAATTCGGCAGCCTTGC
>Ga0187843_10002431_pt1 | contig 11292 bp, 13 predicted proteins | sample SpaLakP09_SKY_43_FD_134516 | JGI IMG/M metagenome (GOLD analysis project Ga0187843, IMG submission 134516) | Oligotrophic lake water microbial communities from Sparkling Lake, Wisconsin, USA - SP09_SKY_43 | ecosystem: Environmental > Aquatic > Freshwater > Lake | place: USA: Sparkling Lake... | reverse complement strand
GATCCGCGACATCCTGCACCGCATCCGCGACCGCTGGCCCTGCCACGTGCTGGTCTGGCCGGTCGTGGTGCAGGGCGACCAGGCCGCCGCCCAGGTGGCCGGGGCCATCCGCGGCTTCAACGCCATCGCGCCGGGTGGTCGTGTGCCGCGTCCCGACATCATCATCGTCGCCCGGGGCGGCGGCTCGGTGGAAGACCTGTGGGCCTTCAACGACGAGACCCTGGCCCGCACCGTGGCGGCCAGCGACATTCCGCTGATCTCGGCGGTCGGCCACGAGACCGACACCACCCTGATCGACTTCGTCTCTGACCGTCGCGCGCCCACCCCCACCGCCGCCGCCGAGATCGCCACGCCGGTGCTGGGCGAGCTGCGGGCCCTGGTCTCCGACTATGACCGCCGCCTCAACCGCAGCGGCGCGCGGCTGATCGAGGATCGTCGCACCCGCCTGGTCAGCGCTGCGCGCGGCCTGCCCCGCCCGGCCGACCTGCTGGCCCTGGCCCAGCAGCGCTTCGACATCGCCGCTGGACGCCTCGACGCGGCCCTGGGCCGCAACACCGCCGTCCACGCCCAGGCCCTGCTGCGCGTCACCGCCCGCCTGTCGCCGCAGGCCCTGGGTCGCCAGCGCCAGCAGAAGGCCGACCGCCTCGCAGACCTCAGCCAGCGCCTGACCCTGGCCGCCCGTCGCGCGCCGCAGCGTATCGAGGCCAATGCCCGCCTGCCCGTCCTGTGGGAACGTCTGAAGGCGGCGGGCGAACGACGGGTGAAACGCGACGAAGACCGGCTGGCCAGTCTGGAAAAGCTGCGCCGGTCACTCGATCCGCGCCGGCCGCTGGACCTGGGCTTTGCGCTGGTGCGCCGGGCCGACCAGTCCATCGTGCGCTCGTCCGCCAGTCTTGGTCCCGGCGATTGGGTCAGCCTGCAGTTCGGCGACGGCGACCGCAACGCCGTCATCGACGGCGGCGATGCACCTGCGCCCTCGCCGCCCCCCCTTGCCCGCCCGGCCCGGCCAAGGGCTGCGACAACACCAAAAGCTGATCAGGGCGATCTGTTCTGAAGACGCACGATGCTCTAGACTGACACCATGAACGCTTATGATCGCGACCTTGGAAAATCCGACGGCCTGGCCGTGCTGCACTATGGCGACGGCGAATTCGCCGTGATGTCGCCGGGCCGCTATGTGGCCTGCGCCGTCACCGGGGCCAAGGTGCCGCTGGAGGCGCTGCGCTACTGGAGCCCGGAGCTTCAGGAAGCCTATGCCGGCCCGACCGAGGCCCTGAAGCGCTGGCAAGAGAAGATCGCCTGAACCGCCGGGCGCTTCTGGCGGGTCTTTCCGTCACGGGGTTGGCGGGTCCGGCCCTGGCCGCTGCGCCGGGCCTGTCGCTGTCGGGACGCTTTGTGCAGGGCGGCTATGCCCTGGGCCGCACCGCACCCCGCGCCAGCCTGACCCTGAACGGCGAGGCTGTGGGTCAGGCATCGGCGGCCGGCCTGTTCGTGATCGGCTTCGACCGCGACGCCCCTCCGGCCATGAGCCTGACTGTCTCGACGGACGATGGTTCGGCCAGCCACGAGGCCGTCATTGTCCCCGGCGATTTCGACATCCAGCGCATCGACGGCCTGCCGTCTGACCAGGTGACGCCGGAAGACCCGCTGCTGCTGGCCCGCATCGCTGCCGAGGGCGCACGCAAGGCCGTGGGCTTCGCCAGCCTGGCCGATCTGGACGGCTTCAGAACGGGTTTCATCATGCCCGTCGAAGGCGCGCGCCGTTCGGCTCGCTTCGGCGGCCAGCGCATTCTGAATGGCGAGCCGCGCCGCCCCCATTACGGAGTCGATCTGGCCGCGCCGGTGGGGAGGCCCGTACGGGCCCCGGCGGCGGGCGTGGTGGCCTTCGCCGAAACCGGACTGCATTTCGAGGGCGGGTTGGTGCTGATCGACCATGGCCAGGGCCTGATCACTGCCTATCTGCACCTGTCGAAGGTGCTGGTGGCGGCCGGCGACCCCGTCGCCCAGGGCCAGCCCATCGGGGCGGTCGGACAGGAGGGACGGGCCACCGGTCCGCACCTGTGCTGGCGGATGAAGTGGCGTGGCCGCAACCTGGATCCCGCCCTGATGGTGGGGGCCGTCACCGCTCGCGACTAGCGAAGACGTAAACCTTTCATTAGCCTTGTAGTCGCTATCCACAAACTGATCGGTCGGGTTTCCGACACATCGGCTTCAGGTCTGCCACGGAGTATGGATCCGCATGTCGGCGGTGCTTTCGAACCTGCGCTTCCTGATGGTCGACGACAACCAGCACATGCGGGCCATCGTCGGGGCGATCCTCCAGGGCGTCGGCGTCAAGCATTTTCACGAGGCCATGGACGGCGCAGAGGCGCTGCAGGTCGTGCGCGACAGCATGATCGACATCGCCATCGTCGATTTCAAGATGTCGCCCCTGGACGGCGTGCAGTTCACACAGCTGGTCCGCAATTCGCCTGACAGTGTCGATCCGTTCCTGCCGATCATCATGCTGACAGGCTTTGCCGAACGCCACCGGGTGTTCGAGGCGCGCGACGCGGGCGTCACCGAGATCGTCGTCAAGCCGGTCACGGCTCGTTCGCTGTTGGACCGCATCAACACCGTGATCTTCAAGCCCCGGCCGTTCATCAAGTCAGGCGACTATTTCGGCCCCTGCCGGCGCCGGCGCGACGATCCCAATCACGAGGGTCCGTTCCGGCGTAAGGGTGAAGCCGGTGCCGTGCAGGATACGCTGGAAATCTAGGCTTCTCGCGCCGCCAGGGCTGCATAGACCTCGTTGGGCCAGCGGCGGTGCACCCAGAACCACTCGGCCGGGCGCTCGCGGATCCGCTCTTCCATGAAGGCGTTGACCAGCTTCACGCCGGTCTCGATGTCGGCCGTGCGGTCGCCGGTCGAGGGAATAACAATGGGATCGTGGACCACCGCCCGGAACCGCGCGCCCTTGATGCGCTGCACAGACATCGGCTGCAGCACTGTGCCGAAACGGATCGCCAGGCGGCTGGGCCCGGGCGCTGTGCGGGCGTCGTGGCCGAAAAACGGACTCGCTACGCCGCCATTGAACTTCTGGTCGTTCATCAGCGCCACCGAACGGCCCTGCTTCATGCCTTCAAGCAGTTCACGCGCACCGTCGCCGCCCTTGGGGGCGAACAGCCTCACGCCATAGCGGTGGCGGCTGGCCTTGATGCGTTTGTCCACATAGGGGTTGTTGGCCGCCCGATAGGTCATCTCGCAGATCACGCCGGAATCGACGATGGCGGCGGGCATCACCTCCCAGTTCGACAGATGTCCTGAAACGAACACCACCGGGGTCTGGTCGGCGGCGATCTGGAAAAGACGCTCCTGATTGACCACCTCGACCCGACCTGTGGAGGGCAGGATGCGGTCCATCAGCGGAAACTCGGCAAAGGTGCGGCCCAGACCGTCCCACTGGGCCACCAGGATTTCGTCGCGCCAGGCGGCGTCCCTGTCGGGGAAAGCCAGCTTCAGATTACGCTCGGCCACCTTGTGGGCACCGCTCAGGGGGCCAAAGGTGCGCCCCAGCCAGCCACCAAACGCCGATGCGGCGTCCACGCCCAGCAGGCGCACGACGCCGATGAAGAGGTCAAAGCCCAACGCCTCGCAGCGCCAGAGCAGGTCCTGGGCCCAAGGCCGACGCTTATCCGACATGGGTCTTTACTAGGCTGGCTTGCCCGTCCGGCGCAACGCCGCTTCGTCCGGCACGTCCCTTGCGACGTACCTGACGAGCGTTCCGTTTCGGGACGCGCGGTGATTTAAGCGGGGGGCTTGGCTTCCATGAGCAGTGATATCGACGTGCATCTGGGCAAGCGCCTTCGCCGCCGCCGCCGTCTGCTGGGCCTGACCCAGCAGCAGCTGGCCGGTACGGTGGGCGTCCGTTTCCAGCAGATTCAAAAATACGAGTGCGGTGCCAATCGCATCTCGGCGGCGCGCCTGTGGCAGCTGTCCGAGGCGCTGGAAGTGCCGGTCGGCTACTTCTATGACGGCCTGTCCGATCAGATGCGTCGCGAAAGTGCCGGCGAGTCCGAAGGCGGCGAGATGTTCGCGCGCAAGGAAACGCTGGATCTGATCCGCGCCTACTATCTGCTGGGCGAGCGTCCGCGTCGTCGCCTGCTGGACCTGGCCAAGTCGCTGAACGGCGGCACCGAGCACATCGACGCCTAACTCTGGGTGGCGCACCTGCGGCGAGGGCGTTAAACCCTCGCCCATGACGCTTTCCGCTGATCGGCTCGCGGCGCTCGACGCCTTCGTCCTCGACCTCAATCGCGCTTCGGCGGCGGCGATCCTGCCGCTGTTCCGGGCCGATCACGGGCTGGAGGACAAGGGCGCGGGCAAGAACCTGCCGCGCGAGAGCCACGCCGCCTTCGATCCCGTCACCGAGGCGGATCGCGGTGCCGAAGCGGCGATCCGGCAGATGATCGCCGCCCACTATCCCGAGCATGGGGTGATCGGCGAGGAATATGGCGAGGACCGCCCGGACGCCGAGTTCGTCTGGGTGCTGGACCCCGTGGACGGCACCCGCGCCTTTATCGCCGGCCTGCCGCTGTGGACCACCCTGATCGGCCTGCGCCATCAGGGCCGCCCCGTGCTGGGCTCCATCGGCCAGCCCTATCTGGACGAAGTGTTCATCGGTCACGCCGGCGGCTCGCGCCTTGAATCGCGAGGCCAGACCCGTGCGCTGAAGGTGCGCCCCTGCGAGCGCCTGAACGACGCCGTCATTGGCACCACTGACGCAGACGCCTGTTTCGACGGGGCCGAGCGCGGCGCCTGGCTCCAGGTGCGGGCCGGTGCCAAACTGGCCCGCCTGGGCTGCGACGCCTACGCCTATGCCATGGTCGCGGCCGGCACGATGGACATGGTGATCGAGGCCGGTCTGAAATCCTGGGACATCGAGGCCGCCATTCCCGTGATCGCGGGTGCCGGCGGTTTTGTCACCGACTGGCGCGGCCAGCCCGTCGGCCAGAACGGCGGCCAGATCGTCATTTCAGGGGATCGCCGTCCGCTTGACGAGGCCCTGATTTGCCTGCGGCGCTCGGCGAAGTAGTCAGGCCCTGGGCGCCAGCGCCTCAACCGTCTCGTCAAACGCCGCCCAGAACTGCGCCCGGCGTTCGTCGATCTCGATCAGGATTTCGTGGAAGGCACCTGGAACCTCCAGATAGCGGCCGTGCGGAATACGGCCGGCTATGGATTTCAGGTCGGCGTTCAGCACACGGCTGTCCTCGCCGGCACCGACGATGGTCACCGGGATCGGGATGGCCTCAACGCCCGGCGAGCGGCGTAGCCATGCGCAGGCCGAGAAGGCGAAGTCGACCCAGCCCCAAGTCGTGCCGCCCAGGGCGATATCGGGATTGGCCGTCAGCTGCGCCATATAGCGCGCATAACGGGCTTCATCGTGGGTCAGGGCGTCCCTAGCAAAGGTCTGGGCGAAAGGATCGCCACGGTCGCCCAGGGTGTAGTCACCCGCCAGACCGGCGCGGGCAAAGATCCAGGCCAGGGCGCGGGCCGCGCGGGCGGGCTTGCCGCCGGTGTTGAGGCCCAGCATCGGAGCCGACAGCACGCAGGCCGAAAAGCGGCTCTCACCGTGGGCCAGGGCCAGGGTCGTCAGGCAGCCGCCCATCGAATGGCCCAAAGCGATCCATGGCCTTGGCAGTCGATCGCCGAAGGCGTCCAGCAGGGCGGCATAGTCGCCCAGAAAGGTCTTGAAGCCCCTGGCGTGGCCTTTCAGCCGGTCAGGCAAGGCGCGGGCCGACAGCCCCTGCCCTCGCCAGTCGTGGACCAGCACCACGAAGCCGCGCGCCAGAAGCTCCTGCACGACTTCGAAATATTTCTCGATGGGTTCGCTGCGGCCGGGGCTGACTACCACCGAACCGCGCGGCTTGCCTTGCGGCGAAAACAAAGCGGCGCGGAGGGTTGCCCCATCCGCGCCGCTGAACCACTCGGCTGTTCCATGATCGGGGATCGGCGCCTGCGGAATCGAAACCAGAGGCGCGCGCTCCCCCACAGGATCAGCGCATCTTCGAGAAGAGGGCCGCCATCTTGGTCTGCAGCGCCATAGCCACACCCATGTCCGACAGCTTCAGCTTGCCGGTCATCACCGCCATGGTGGGGTCCAGCGAGCCGGCGCCGATGGCTAGCAGGTCGTCCATGGCCAGGGTCATGGTCAGGTCGGCGGGCTTGTCTTCGTTGGTGACCGAGCCACCGTCGATGTGAACGACGCCAGCGTCCTTCAGGTCGAACTTCAGGCTCTTGCCCAGGCCGCTGTCGTCGCCGACGGCAGCAATGATACGATCGGTGAGTTCCTGCAGAGTAGCCATAAGCGCGTCTCCCTGTCTGCGCGATTTGAATTGGCGATAACGTGGCTTTGTGACAGCCGCAAGTAAACAGCGTTCAGACCCGGCTGGGTTTTATTTTTTCTTGTCGTAGAAGCCGACACGCGTCGGGGCCTTGGTCAGCTTCACCCGCACCACGCCCTTGAAATCCTCAGGGCGGAAGTACGGCGTTTCCTTGACCAGCGGCAAGGGCTGGGTGCGTCCGTCAGCGAACACGGCCACACCGCTGCCGGCCTTGGAAAAGGCGATGCCGGTCATCTTGGGCGCCAGGGCGCTGAGCGGTCCGGCCGCCTTGCCGATCACCGTGTTGGCCTCGGAGACGGTCGCCGCCAGTTCCCGCGCCTCATAGTCCAGCGCCGGCTTCAGCTGGGTCCCGAAATTGAGGCTGGTTCCCACCTTGGCGTCCTGCGGCAGGTCAAGCGACAGCTGCGCCCCGGCTTGAAGCTGGGGCAGGGTCGGCAGGCGCTCGAAGGCGCCGTCGGCGTTGATCGGCAGGGGCGTGCGCGCGCCACCAGGCTCGATCAGAACGGCCTTGAGGCTGGCCAAGGGCTTGCCGTCCCGCGAAAGGGCATAGGTCAGCCGCACCCGCGAGCGCTCGGCTGCCGGCACCTTTAGGAACCGCTCCAGATAGGGAAAGGCCTTCTCGGCGGGACCGATCTTTTCGGCCAGGGCCGGCGTGGCGACCGCGGCGAGCAGGGCTGCGGCCAGCAGGCCATGACGGAGCGGGCTCATGCCGGTTTCACGAACTTGAGGGTCATACGGTCGCTCTCTCCGATAGCGTCATACTGGGCGTGGTCGAAACCCGCCTGGGCCGGTTGGCCACGCGGCGCCGACAGGCGAGCGGGCGGCAGGGTCCAGACACCGAAGGGGTGATCCTTGTCATCCTTGGGATTGGCATTGACCTCGCTGGATCCGGCAAGCTGGAAACCCGCCTCGCGCGCCAACTCGATCACATAGGCTTCCTGCACATAGCCGTCGGCAGCCAGAACGTCCTGCACCCGGCCCGGCTCGCCGCGATGCTCCTCGACGCCCAGGACGCCGCCGGGCTTGAGAGCCGCCAGCGCGTCCTTGAAGGCCTTGTCAGCAATCCCTGCGGCCATCCAGTTGTGCACATTGCGCAGGAACAGCACCGTGTCCGCCGAGCCGGCCGGCGCGACCGGTCCGCTGGTGGGGCCAAAGGCGGTGATCTCCAGCGCGCCGTACAATCGGGGCGACCCGGTGAAATGGCGGCGATAGGCCTCGACGATCTCGCCGCCGGCCGGATCAACCGGATCGACCTGCAGACTGGCCGCGTAGAGCTTGCCCCTGGTCGAGGCCAGGAACGGGGCCAGGATCTCGCTGTACCAGCCTGCGCCGGGCCAGAACTCGACCACGGTCTGGCCGGGCTTTACGCCCCAGAAGCTGAGGGTCTCGACGGGATGACGCCAGGCGTCACGGGCCTTGTCGGCAGGCGTACGCCAGTCGCCGGCCACAGCGCCGGCAAGGGTCTCAGGACCCGCCTTGGCCTTGGCCGCTGGCGCATCCTGCGGTGCCCTGGCCCGGCCGCAGGCGCTCAGGCCCGCCGCGCAGGCGCTGGCGATCAGGCCACGGCGGGACCACGAACTGTCTGGAAGCATCAATCCCCCGTCACTTGCGCCGCCAGACTAGAGCCAGACCTTGGCCAAAAGGCGCCGGTCGCCCGGCGCCTTGCCGACAGGGGTCAGGACGGCTTGCGGAACCGCAGGGTCATCCGGTCGCTCTCGCCGATCGCATCATATTTGCTGCGGTCGAAGCTGGGATCGGCCGGCTGGCCACCGGGCGCTGTGCGCTTGACGGGCGGCAGGGTCCAGACGCCGAAGGGGTGATCCTTGGTGTCCTTGGGATTGGCGTTGATCTCGGACGTCGCGTCCAGCTTGAAGCCGGCCTTTTCAGCCAAGGCGACGACGGTGGCCGTGGCCAGATAGCCGCCCGAGCCCGGGCTGCCCTCGGGACGGGGATCAGCGCGGTGATCCTCGATGGCCAACAAGCCGCCCGGCTTCAGCACGGAGAAGAAGTCGGCGAAGATCTTTTCGGCGACGCCTGGCTGGCCGGTCCAGTTGTGGACATTGCGGGCGGTCAACACCAGGTCGGCTGACCCGGGCGCGCCCAGCGGGGCCGAAACCGCGCCGAAATTAGCGTAGCCGACCTTGCCGTAGCGCGCTTCGTCGGCGAAGCGGGCCTCGAAATCCGCACGCCCCTTGCGGGCTCCTTCGGAGATCTTGGGATTGGCCAGGTCGGCGACGCCGGCGATATAGGTTCCACCCGTCGCCTTGGCGTAGGGGGCGAGGATTTCAGTCCAGTAGCCGTTGCCGGGCGAGACTTCGATCACGGTCTGCTTGGACTTCAGGCCCCAGAAGGACAGGCTCTCATAGGGATGGCGGGCACCGTCGCGAGCCACGTCGGTGGCGGAACGATGCGGGGCGGCGATGGCAGCCTTGAGCGCCGCATCGGCGGCGTAGGCGGCAGGCGCGGCCATGCAAAGGGCGGCGGCCAGCAGCAGGACATGGCGACGGTGGGTCATGGTCAAGGTCTCTCTTCCGCGTCAGTTGCGGGGGACCTTAGCCGGGGCCGCGCGACGATCAAGCCTTTAGCGATCACGGCGCCGAACAAGCCCTTGAAGTCGAAAATCGCCTCCCCAACTTAACTCACGAAGGCGCTGGAAAGCCGGGCCTTCCGGACCACGGGCGATGCCGAATTCGGGTCGCCGACGGGACGAAACTGAAACACGACCTTGCTTTGAAAGAAGGATGTGACCATGCGAACGATCGACCTGTCCCCCCTGTACCGCTCCCTCGTCGGCTTCGACCGGCTGGCCGCGCAACTCGACGCCGCCGCCACCAACGAAGCGGCCTCGGGCTATCCCCCCTACAATATCGAGCGCACCGCCGAAAACGCCTACCGCATCGAGATCGCCGTCGCCGGCTTCAAGTCCGATGAACTGGGCATTGAGGTGAAGGAAGGTCTTCTGACCGTTTCTGGCCGCAAGGCCGCCAATGACGAGGCCAAGCGCTACCTGCACCGCGGCCTGGCCGAGCGCAATTTCGAGCGCCGTTTCCAGTTGGCCGACTATGTGGTGGTGACGGACGCAGCCCTGGCCGATGGCCTGCTTTCGATCTCGCTCAAGCGCGAACTGCCCGAAGCGCTGAAGCCGCGCACGATCGAGATCACCACAGCGCCCTCGCCCCTGATCGAGAGCGAACAGGCCGCCTAGAGCATTTTCCGATAAGTGTGAAACGGTTATCGGATCAAAAAATGCTCTAAACTTTTGATTTAGAGCCCTTTTCGTCCGACCCTGATGAAGTCATCAGGTCGGAAAGAGCTCTAGAGCGCGGCCTTCTACCGAGACCCCCTCTCCCCCTCTGAACTCTGGCGGCGCAGCGATGCGCCGCCTTTTTCGTGGGCGGGAGCCTATTCCGGCGCGGAAAGATCAAGGCCCTGCACCTGGTTGAGGTCGCAGTCGCGGAAGCTGGCGCGATGGGCGCGAGCCCCCGTAAAGTCGGCACCGCGCAGGTCGGCACCGTCAAACACGGCCTCGCTGAGGTCGGCGGTCTGGCCCATCACATAGCGTAGCTTGGCCGAAGCCAGATTGGTCTCGGTGCGCCGCCCCGGCCCCAGGGGCAGAGGGCACAGGAAGGCCTGGCGCAGGTCGGCCTTGGTCAGGTTGGCCCCCATCAGCTTGGCGCCGCGAAGGTCGGCACCGCGCAGATTGGCCGCGCGAAGGTCGGCGTTCTGGAAATTGGCGCCCTGCAGCTGGGCACCAGACAGATCCAGCCCCACAAGGCAGGCACCCTTGGCGCTCAAGGCGGTCATGCGCAGGCCCTTGAGGCGGTCGCCCAGCGGCCGCAGGTCCTCGCCGTCCAGCCTCGCGGGCTGGCCTTCCTTTCCCCCGGTCAGGCACCATTGCTGGTTGGCCAGGGCGCGTTCGTAGAGTTCCGGGGCCTTGGCCTTGGCCTCACTGGTCGAGCCTGACAGGCACCCGGTCATGCTGGCGCCGGTGACCCGGGCGGTCGACGTGTCGACCCCCGCCATCACTGCGCCGCTGAAATTGGCACCCTCAAGATTGGCGCCCTTGACGTCGGCCCCGTCCAGTATGGCTCCGGAGAAATTGGCTTCCTTGAGGTTGGCACCCGAAAGCTTTGCACCGCGAAGGGAGCAATCGCTGAAATCGGCCTTGAACGCCGAGACGCCGGAAAACTGCGATCCGTCCAGTGTGGCACCCGAGAAGTTGACCTCGTCGACCTCGCCGGCCCGGGTCTCATGACGCAGGGTGTCGAGCCCCTTGCGCGGATGGGGGATGGCGATCTGGCCCTCGCGGAAATCAGCCTGGGTGAGATCGGCCTGAGCGAGGTTGGCACCGCGCAGACAGGCCCCGCGCAGGTCGGCCCGGATCAGCACCGCCTGGCGCAGGTCGGCCTTGCGCAGATCGCAGCCGAAAAGGCTGGCGCGATCCAGCTTGGTGCGCACCATGCGGCAGCCCTCGAGAACCGAGGCGGACAGGTCTGCGTCGACCAGGTTGCGGAATGACAGGTCCAGGCCCGAGAGGTTCATGAACCGCAGCGAGGCGCGCTTGCCGCCCTGCTTGCCGGTGACGAACTTCTCATGAGCCGTCACGATCATGTCCAGCTCGGCCTGACTCAGGCCTCTGCGTCCAGACAGGTTCTGTGCGGCGTTCATGCCTGGCCTTCTCCTCCGAATTTAGTCCGACTAACGCAGCGACCATAGCCGCCATCGACGAGCGAACGGTTAAGGTCGCCCCAGATTCTCGCGGCGATCAGATAATGTTTCCGAGCCCCCGGGCACCCGTCCGTATCGCGCCTGTAATATCGATATCCTTGAGGATCGCACTGGTGAAATTGGCCCGCGACAGGTCGGCGCCGCATAGGCACGCTTGCCTCAGATCGGCCCGCGCCAGGTC
>Ga0187843_10002430_pt1 | contig 11294 bp, 10 predicted proteins | sample SpaLakP09_SKY_43_FD_134516 | JGI IMG/M metagenome (GOLD analysis project Ga0187843, IMG submission 134516) | Oligotrophic lake water microbial communities from Sparkling Lake, Wisconsin, USA - SP09_SKY_43 | ecosystem: Environmental > Aquatic > Freshwater > Lake | place: USA: Sparkling Lake... | reverse complement strand
GAGCGAGAAGTTCCCTCGCATTCCCCTGGTGCGCCTGGTCGGTGACGTGAAGGACTTGGAACACCTGCGCTACACCTTCGGCAAATACAAGCCGCAAATCGTCTTCCACGCCGCGGCTTACAAACATGTGCCCTTGATGGAAGAAGAGAATGCTTGGGCCTGTCTGCGCAACAACACCCTGGGCACTTATCACGCCACCCTCGCCGCCGCCGAACACGGCGCTGAACGCTTCGTGCTCATCAGCACCGACAAGGCGGTCAATCCAACCAATGTGATGGGCGCCACCAAGCGGGCGGCCGAGCTGGTCATCAGCCATATGGCCGGCCAGGGCCATGTCACCAAGTTCATGGCTGTGCGCTTCGGCAATGTGCTGGGCTCCAGCGGCAGCGTGATCCCCAAGTTCAAGGAGCAGATCGCCAAGGGCGGGCCGGTGACGGTGACGCATCCGGACATCACGCGCTACTTCATGACGATTCCGGAGGCGGCGAGGTTGGTGGTGCAGGCGGGTGCCATCGGCGAAACCGGGCAGGTGCTGGTGCTTGATATGGGCGAGCCGGTACGGATCGTGGATCTGGCGAAGACGATGATTCGGCTCAGTGGAAAAGGCGTTAAGGATGTGCTGATTGAGTTTTCCGGGCTGAGGCCGGGGGAGAAGTTGTATGAAGAGTTGCTTAGCGATCAAGACTTGACATTGCCCACTTGCATTTCCATGTTGAGAATCGCTAAGTTGAACGACGACGGTGCCGCGTCACAAGTGATCGCCTGGCTCACACCGGCAGTGGTATCTAGGGACGACGGAGTCGCCACAGCACGAAAGGCGCTGAAAAAATTACTCGAGCGGGAGTACCAGATGCAGATACCGAATGAATTACGGTGATTGCCACTCGTTAAGCTCAATGATCCACATGATTTCAAGTTTCAAAGTAGCTCTGTGCAAATTCTGTATATTTATCCTTTTGCGCCCTTTAATGTCAGATCTAGAGCTGGTATAACTTGAACGGACCAACGGAGGGGTGTTGTCGAAGTTACTGTTTAGTGGTGTTGTCAATGTTGGCCTGAAGTTTTTTCGCGTTGTTATTCGCCAACTATTCATCGAATTCGCGGCGCATTAGAATGCGACGGTGAGTTTTCTTATAAGTAGGTGGAATATAAAGTGGCGGAATATTCGATGACCTCGTTCGCTACACTTCTGTCGCGCTTCGACTTGACGACGCCAGATCGCGATTACGCTACGCCCACCCGCACACCATACCTGTTGAAAAAGAGAGCATCAAGATGCTGTTGAGGTTGCTAAGAGCGCTAGGGGGAGTCCGTGAACGCGTGACCCGCAGCTACTACCGTGCGGTTTTGTTTGGCCGCTGTGCCCGCGGCGGCGACTTAGTGATCATTGGTCCCGACGTGTGGTGGAATTTTCACCTAGTGCAACCCGAACGCTTGTGCATAGGTGAGGGTACCGTCCTGAACGGAGAGTGCTACATCAATGCTCAGGGCGGGGTCAGCATCGGCCGCTACTGTCATGTGGGGAAGGGGCTGACGGTCTACTCATCCAATCACAATTACAGATCGAACGTTTTAGTTCCTTATGACGACATGGACATCCTCAAGCCGGTGTCGATTGGTGACTGTGTATGGATCGGCGCGAATGTCAGCGTCCTGCCGGGCACAACGATCGGCGATGGCGCTGTGATTGCGATGGGGGCGGTCGTCCGGGGCGCGATACCCGCTGGCGCCATCATGGCGGGGAATCCGGCTAGGCCCGTCGGCACCCGCGACATGGCGGTATTTGCCCGGCTCCATGCCCAGGGCGCATTCAGTTAGCTTGACCTGAGTCTGTGGTGGCTGACGCATTCGATCTCTGCTTATCAAGTTTTATGGCGGCGCCGGTTTGAGTCAACTTCTTGCCGAAGCTGATCATTGGGGATTCAAAGAATCTGAAAGTCAGTCTCGCCAGCACGATGGTAAGACTTATCGCCAGAAGTGTTGGCAAGTATTTAATTTTGATTGAAAACATTTGCAAGGCACTGTTCGTCATGACCAGAACAATCGGGTGCAGCAAATAGACGCCATAAGTGGCGATGCCAAGTTGTTCCAACTTGTCCCCGATGAACTTTGGCAGCGTCGGCGGGCATTTGTAGAATGCGAACACTATCGCCAGTGAAATCAGCGACAACGCAACCCTGTTAAGCCCAGTCACAATATTGATTTGATCGCCCGACACGGGGTAAAAGAAAAATAAGGCGATGGTTCCAATCAATATTGGAAGGCGTAACTGGCGTGGAACTTTAATGTCTCGGAAGTTGTAGTAGATCGCGAGCCCAGCGCAGTACAGGAATAGATTGTTAAAGGGGTTGATGTACAGAGCCCACTGGACTTCGAGGGTGGCGGAAGGCTTCAGGAAGTAGAACGCAAAAAGGAATCCAATCACCACAGTCGCTGCTGTTGCCAGATTGCCTAGTTGCCTACGGTAGTGATAAGCACTTATGAATATCGGCGTGAAAGCGTAATAAACCATTTCATTGCCGATCGACCAAGCACCCATATTGATGTACTGACTTGGGGCGACAAATCCAAAAAGCGTTGAAACGTTCAACGCGATCGTGCTCCAGCTGTAAGGATTGCCTGCAAGGTATGCTGGAACGGCAACCATGAAAACCGCGAGCCACAACAAGGGCCAAATCCGGAACAGGCGGCGGACAAAGAAATTTGCAGAGCTACGAAGGTCCTTGATGTACCTGTCGTATGCGATCGCCATGCTCAAACCGGAGAGGATGAAAAAGATGGATACCCCATATATGCCCAACTTTCCAAGCGGAGTAGCAGCGTCGTTTCTTCCCCCGAAGTGGTAGAGCATGATGGACAATGCCATCAACCCTCGGAGCCAGTCCAGAGACTCAAGCCTGTTCGGCATGTTTTTTCCAATCATGTTTGTGTGCAATTCCATCAGCGCGCCAGTCCCTGGCAAGAAATAGGAGCCGCGGCCCGAACTTCTGCGCCGTCGACTTCAAGACTCCTTGACCGGACGACTACACCCGATGCAGCGGTAGCTACAGATGTGCGGATTCTGATAGGCGTTCATTGGAGATGAAATCGATGGCTGGCGCGGGTCCCTCGCTTTGTTGTGGATGACCACCGCCAGCGTCTGCCAAAGCCAAGGATCACCCGGTCGGCGGCGCTGCGTCCTAAACGTATCGGAACATTCGTACCGATCGCCAAAGTCGTTTCAAGCGGAATAGGGACGGTTGTGCGAACAATCGCCACACCCCTTCCAGCCCAGTGATTTGAATGAAGCGAGGGGCGCGTTTCAATGTCCCCGCCAAGAAATCAACGGTTCCCCCTGCGCCTATGCAGTAGGCGACACCAGCGGCGGACAGGCGCTCGAGTTCGTCGTCGCCGAGATATTCCTGATTTGGCGAGCCAAGACAAAGTGCCACCGCCAGTGGCTTTTCCTGATCGACGAAGCTGCGGAACCGCTTAAGAAAATCATCGCTGTAGGGATATCGTTCGAATGGCGGTGACCAAGCGAGGCAGAAGTTGCGCTGGTATCGCCGGTTGAGATTGTCTTGTGCTTGGGCAGCACTCTCTGCACTGCCACCGACGATCAGCAGGGTCCGTCCCTCGGCGACGCAGGCGTCAGCCAATGCGTAGATGAGGTCGGACCCACTGTGCTTCTCAATCGCAAGCTCAGGAAACTTTCGACGTGCCACCTGATAGGGCCAAGTGCCGTCGAATGTGCTCACGCTTCGGTTAATGATCGTGGCGAATCGTTCGTCGCCCTCGTTGGCTCGAACAATGAAGTCCGCATTCACGGTGACGATCAATCGACATACACCGGTTCTGGCCATGATCTGATCCAAGGTCAGTCCTCGGAAAGTCAAGCCGAAGATACTTAATTGCTGCATACATTCTCTTTGATTGTTGTAGCCAAACGCGCAGCTACCAACTGCCGATCGAAGGTGAGGGCCAGGTTTCGAGCCGCATCCGAAATCTCGGCGAGTTCGCCCGCCGATAGACAGAAGGCTCGGACCAGCGCATCGCGTAGGGCGCGTTCGTCGCCTACTTGAAAGTGCAGCGCGTGCTGACCATCGACCATTAGATCGGTGAACGGACGGATCGCTGAGCACAGGAGAATGTGACCCGCAGCCATGCCCTCCACCGCGGATAAGCCAAGGCTTTCGCGGAAAGATGGGACGACGTGAAAGTCGAAGTGACGGTGCACGTCTGGTACTTCATCTGGTCCGACGTGTCCGTGATATGTGGCGTTCTCAGGACCGATTTGCTCAATCTGCTGCAGGAGTCGGGGTAAATCTTGGCCGCCACCCCAGAAGTGCAACTGAGTCTTCACGCGCAAAGCGTCAGGCAACTGCCCCCATGCTCGGGTCAAAAGGTGCCACCCCTTGTCGGGGTCTATGCGACCGACATAGCCGACATTCAGTCGCGGTGCTGACAAGGTCAACTGCCAGTGACCAGGGTTTGAGACCGCATTGTGTCGTTTGAAAGCGGCAGCGTCGACACCGCTTGAGGGGGAGACGCAGATGCGATCGGGCTGTACATGGGGATAGATCGACTGCAGCAGGTCCGCGAAAAACTGAGAAGGAACAACGATCAGATCCGCGTGCATTACCAGCCATGCTTGACCGGTGCGATTGAGCGTCCTGCTCCACCCGGCCCGGACCGCCAGATCATCACCGTGGATGTGCAGCACGAGGTGCTTGCGGAGAATCAACTTGAGAAGGGCGATGGGCACGCAGTGATGCGATGCGTAGTGGGCGTACACCGCATCGACATGTCCGGTGCAGCCCGTCACTAACAGCTCTCGGAAGTAGCTTAGGTACTTCCTCAGCTTATGCCATCCTGCATGGCGCCCACGGATGACAACGACGTGGCGGATGTCCAAATTCTGAGCCCGCAGATCTTCAAGGCTCCGTGAGACGAAAGCGCCGTAGGACGGGTCCGCGCTAGAAGGGTACATATTGGACAGGAACATCCAAGACAACCGGGATTTCATGGGAGCGTTGCCCGTTTCAAGGGAGTAGCGACACCTAGTGCACGCAAATTGAACAGTAAAGGGTAGGTCACAAAGAACCATAAGTAGTCGCTGGATCCCATCGTGAACCAACCGGCTACAAAGATGTAGAGACCGAGCCATCTCAGGTTCTTCCGCAGGGCCGGATGGGCGAACAAGAAGGGCGCAGACATCAGGAACATCAGAAGCAGCGCCCCATAGCCTTGCTCCACGATGACGTGACCCCACTGGGTTTCCGAAAGCGTCACCGGGCTGGCAAGTGTGGGATTAAGCGAAGCGGAGAAGTCACCCCAGGTGCCCAGGCCGATTCCCAACGGGTGGACCTGGATGTTGGCCCAGGCATAAAGCCATGAGTTGAGGCGCAGGTCGAGAAAGCCGAACTGGGGATAGTCGATGTCAGCATCTGCCTCCGCGATCAGCCCCTGAATGCCAGCATCCGCGATCTGACCCGCTTGGTTGATTCTATCGACGATCTGACTGTTCTCGCTGGTACCCAGCAAAGGCGCCACGGCGATGAGGGCTGTGGCCAGCGCCAAGCGCTTTCCGCGCGACAGACTGAAAAGGAGGTGTACGACGGAGCAGAGGATGACGAACTTCTGCCCCGAGAGCAGCAGTAGTCCGTAGAGACCCGCCATCTGCCACCGGCCCGCATGCCAGGTGTCGAGTGAGAACAGGTGCCGATCCGCCCGAAGGATCCGGATGAACAACATCGAGGACCAGAGCGGAAGATTCAACACCAGTCCGCTGAATCTGCCCTGCTTCTCCGGGGAATTGAAATAGTCTCCAGGCACGCCGATCGCCGTCAGCGGCCCATTGCCCAAGCCGATCTGGATCAGCACGAAGAGCCCGTTGACCGCCAACGCGATCGGCAGCGCACGCCGCAAGGCATCTTCCAGCATCGCGGGCGCGGCTCGGCCCACCGCCGCCCCGCGGCTCGCGTTGATGCACCCAAGGATGAGCACCACGGCCAGCAACAACTTCACCAGTTCGTAGGACCAGGAGGGCAGGGTGGTGAATCGCGACAGGCAATACAGCAGGTAGATGGCCGCCAACGCGGCCGCACCCATGCTGCCTTGTCGCAGACTGATGGCGGAAGGCAGATACACCAGGAGGAACGTCAGCGTTACGCCCAACTTGATGATGAGGCCCAGCGGGCCGAATGCATCCAGAAAGTCCGCGAAGAATGCCAAGCACAGGAATGGTGTCAGCACCTTTTCCATCAGCGAACTCCTCGCAGTAGGCGTTGCAATCGGCGCTTCGGCTCGACCAGTCGCGCCTTCGCCCACCAGAGCAACGAATACATCTGCCATCGGAAGCCGCCGCCATACTGTCGAAGCAGTTGTCGCTTCTCGGTAGCAATCGCGAGGGATTGCTTTGATGAGAAACCCTCCACGTCGTAGCAGGTTGTCACCGCGTCGCTCGTCAGGATGGGATAACGGCGAGCCGCCAGATACAGCTCAAGATCGCCGCAGGAACGAAGCTCCTCTCTGTAGAGAAGCCCTCGCTCGCTGGCCATGGTCTTGAGGAACGAGCCCGAGTAGAACGTCGATTGATGGCAGGGGTATTCGCGATAGATGACGGCGCCCGGGTCTGCCACTATGGCGGGCGCGACACGCTGACCAACGGCTACCCCATTGCTAATCAATTGCACGCCGGCAAGGCTCAGCGCGGGTCGGTCTTGAGCATGGGCGGCCAAGTGCTCCTGCAGGCCCTCGGCGACGAATGTGTCGCCTGCGTTCAGGAAAACGACGACATCGTCATCCCGCAAAAGCGGGCTGAGGTGCGCGAACGCCAGGTTCATGGCGTTGTAGATGCCGTTATCCTGGCTGGGATGGACCTTCGCTCGGTGATAACGGTCCTGGAGGGCGTCGTTGTGCTTCTTGATGAAGATCCAATGGATCGCGCCAAGCGACTCGGGGAGAACGCAGCTCGCGTAGGTTGCGGCCAGATCGGCGCCGTCCCTGAAAACGACCGTGATGATGTGCAATGTCATGTCTGAGCCTCAGCCTCCTCGTCCTTCTCCCTGGCCTTCATGGTCAACGCGACCCACAGGACGAGGGAGGTCACGGCATAGCCCACGCCGATGCCAAGGGCGGCAATGAGCGGAGTGTCGATGATGCGGGTGCCAACGATGGAGGTCAGCAGCGTCGCGCCGCCGCCACCCACGATGGCGATGGCGCGCACGCGGGCCATCTGGAAGAACTCGGCGAACAGGCCGAGCGGCCGATAGAGCGCGACGCCAAGGCTCGCGGCAACCAATGCATAGAAGTACTCCGAAGACGCACTGTACTTGGCGGGCAGCAGCGCGCCCTTAGCCATGGCATAAACGAAGACGACAAGCGCCGCGAATGCCGCGTTGATCAGCACAAACCTGAGCATGTAGGTAGCCATCAAGTGGGTCAGACGGACGCGGGGCTCTCTCAGTCGTGCGAAAAGACCAGGGTAAAGCGCGTTCGTGAGCGACTGATTGAAGCTGGCCATCACGGAAGCCAGCGTTGCCGCTGCGGTGTAGAAACCCGCGGTTGAAAGACCGAACACCTGGGCGACGACCGCCTTGTCCGATTCATTCAGGGCCCAAGCGCCAAACAGGGCGATCATCGACGGGACGCCGAAGGAGACGATCTGGCGGGTGTAGGTCTGATGCAGCTGCGGGTGAAAAAGCGTCCGTAATCTGCCGCGATAGCGGAACCACAGCAACAGCGACTCCGCCACCATGAGTGATGCGATGCGACCCGCGGCTGATTGCGTCAGGTAGGTCAGCAACAACCAGGTGAGGGCGAGTGCCACGATGCTATTCAGCAGCGTCAGCATCGAATAGGTGACGGCGCGCTGCTCCGCGACGTACTCGGTCGCCGCCATGGAACTCGCGAAACGCAGTAGGGCGAAGAACGGTACTACCAGGAGCAGCGGATCCTTCACGATTGCGGTCGACCAGAGGATCACCGCTCCCACCTGCAGCGTCGCGAAGACCAGCAGCGCGATCGCGGTGGCCGTCCGTCGGAAGTCCTCGTACTCGGTGTTGCTCAGGTTCGACTTGTTGACGGCGATGAGCCCCTCTGCCGCCAGGGATACCAGCGGCATGGCGATATACAGCACGCTTAGAAATACGCCGATCCGTCCGTACTGGTCGGGGTGCAGCAGGTGCGTCATGAGCAGCGCCGCGCCCAGGCCGAGCAGTGACGTGAGGATCGTGGTTCCGAGATATAGCAAGGTGTTGAACCATGTGGGGCGACTCACGATGCGGCCTGTGGTCGGGTATTCATCGGAAACATGGTTCGCTGGAGCACGGCATTGCTCGGATGGGCGCGAGTCATTCGAACTGACCTGCAGTCTTCAGCCGGTCGAAATGTTCGATGTCTCGATACTTGAGGATTCGGGCCGGATTGCCTCCGACGATGGCGCAGCGCGGGACGTCCTTCACGACCACGCTTCCCCCGCCGATGATCGCGCCTTCACCGATGGTCACGCCAGGCATGACGGTGACGTTCGCGCCGCACCAGACGAAGTCACCAATCGTGACCGGTTTATGGAGATGGACGTCATCGTAGGGAATGCGGGTGCCGGAAGCATAGTTGTGTGTCGCAGAATAGATGGTGAGGCGGCGACCCGGATGAAAGTACCGACCGATCGTGACGCCGCCGCCGCATTCGATGAAGGTGTCCGACTTGATGTGCGACGTAGGGTCGAACGAGAACTTCGACAGATCGCCGGCGATCTCGAAATAGTGCCCCCCCTGCGGAACAAAGCGCAAGGGAATGCCCTGGCGATTCAGGCGATGCAGCCTGACCTTGCTCAGGAGCGAGCTCAGGCGATCGGCGATCCGATCGGCCTGCACGGCGCTCAGCACATTGACGAAAAATCGGGTAATAGGTCTCACGACAGGAATCTGTGGCAAACGTTGATGACGGCACTCGGACGATGGACTTCAGACGCGTACGCCCAGGGTCTCGTCGTGACGGTTCACGAGGGTGACGATCGACTGGGCGTCTCGCGGCCGATCAAAGCGGTCGCCCGCGCGATATCCGGAGGCAACCTCCTTCCAGGACGTCGCGAACTCGTATCCCCACGCCTCCAGAAGCGCATGCATGGTGTCGAAAGACGACGCGTGGCGAAGGTCGTCCAGCAGGTGATAGACGAAAAGCGGTTGCACGCCGGTCCCGTTCAGATTGAGCAGCGGTGTCGAGTTGTAAGAGGCCACGGCCTCGGGCCTTAGTTCGGCTAGCATTGATTCAAAGGGCTGTTTCTTCTGAACCATCCGTACATTCGGGAACTTGCTCAGGATGCTTTTGGCGATGGCCGCTTGCCATTGGGGCGTTTCGCGAGGATGAAACTTGAACAGCACCTCACCAAATCCAAGCGACAGGGCTTCGAGGATCCGCGACAGCCCGCGCTCATAGTCGGCCTCGGTCTGAATGTGCTCGCAATACAGGGGTTGATTGAGGAAGACAACGCGCCCTGCGATCGGCTCCATTGGCAGCTGCGAGGGCCTTTGAATCACTCTCACAGGCACTTGTCGATTGATGCTCATGTTGCGATAAAGACAGACACCGTCAAGGTAAGCGTCGTCCAGCATCGGGAAGTTGATGCCGTCGAACTTCGTGAATTGCGTGCGATGGAGCCTGGGAATCAACCGCACCATCCACTGATACACACGGTCCTTCCGTGAATAGGGCTGAGGGTGCTTGATGGCAAGTGGGATGTACGTGCCGACCCCACCGTCCTCAATGAGAAAGCTATGAGCGCCCTGATCCTTGAAATGGATCGCTACTAGCTGATTTAGCAGTTCGAATTCCGTGAACAGGAAGAGGGTGTCCGCCTTCGCGATCGACAGCGCCTTGCGGATCGTCTTCTGGATGAACAGATACCGCAGCCAAGCCTGCGGCCAACGCAGCCGCGCCGGTGTTTCCAGCGTGATGAATGTTCTAAAGAGTGTCGTGTCAAACGCCCGCGTCAGCGTGTGCGGCACCGCGATGAGCGAGCAGCTTTGACCATCGACCCGGAGTTCTCGTGCTAGACGCTCCGCCTCCAAGTACTGGTAGTCGTTGTTGACGAGGAAGTAGATCATTCGTGAGCGAGGTGAGAGCGATTGGCAGGCTGAGGGTTCAGTCGCGAAGGCGGGGCCGTTGCAGGCCTCCAGACGTCATGCACGGTCAGCTAGTTCCACCTGTGCCACGAATTTCTTCAGGATCTCGAGCCCCACCTTCCCGCTCTTCTCTGGATGGAACTGCAAGCCGGTGATGTTGCCGTGCCGGACTGCGGCGGTGATCGGGTCGCCGTGAAACCTGTAAGTCGCGAGCAGATCCTTGGAGTACTCAGGCTCGAGGTGAAAGGAATGGACCAGATATATCGAGTCATCCTCGGTGCATGGTTCGAGCGGAGAGCCTGTCCAGTTCGCGCCGTCGGGACGATGTAGCCTGGCCCAGCCGATGAACGGTGTCTTGCGCGTCACGCCCGATGCGCCTCGTGTGGGAATGGCCCGGACTCGGCCCGGAATCAGATCCAGGCCATGGTGGTCACCGAATTCCTCGCTGGAACTCGCGAGCATCTGCATGCCGAGGCAGATGCCCAGCAGCGGTCGTCCCGAGCGGGCGTGTGTCAGGATGGGGGCGATCAGACCGCTGCTCGCCAGGCCTTCCATGCCGTCCCGAAAGGCGCCGACGCCCGGGAGCACGAGTGCGGATGCCGTGGCGATCGCATCAGGGTCCCCGGTCACGATGCAATTGGCGCCACAGTGCTCCAAGGCCCGGCTGACGCTCAGCAGGTTGCCGCTTCCATAGTCGATGATCGTGACGGTCATGGTGTCCTCACCTCGAGAGACGCGGCGGTCATGGCGCCACGGATATCGGCCAACGTGGCTCGGTTGTAGTGAAGGATGTCGGCCATCGCGACGGCGTCAGCGCAACCGCTCTTGACGGCGGTTACAGCGTCGACAGGCTTTCCCATTCCGCCGCTGGCAATTACTGGAACTTGGACGGCAGTCGCGACCGCTCGAATCAGCGTGGTCTCGAAACCATGGCGCGTTCCCTCGTTGTCGATTGAGGTGAGCAGAATCTCGCCAGCGCCCAATTCGACGCCTTGCCGTGCCCATTCAACAACATCCAGCCCTGTTGGCTCGCGTCCGTTGTCGGTGTATGCCTCCCAACGTCCGGGCGCGACCTGCTTGGCCTCAATAGACAGCACCATGCATTGGGAGCCAAACTTACGCGCGACTTCCCTGATCAATTCCGGCCGTTTGGTGGCAGCAGTGTTGATGCCTACTTTGTCGGCGCCG
>Ga0187843_10002427_pt1 | contig 11301 bp, 11 predicted proteins | sample SpaLakP09_SKY_43_FD_134516 | JGI IMG/M metagenome (GOLD analysis project Ga0187843, IMG submission 134516) | Oligotrophic lake water microbial communities from Sparkling Lake, Wisconsin, USA - SP09_SKY_43 | ecosystem: Environmental > Aquatic > Freshwater > Lake | place: USA: Sparkling Lake... | reverse complement strand
TTCGCGCAGGCCGTGGCAGCTCTGGTGAATGGAGACCTTGTGCGGGAAATACACCGGCTTGGGCAGTTTTTCCAGCTTGAGCACGTCCTGCAGGAATTCGATGATCTCGTAGACCTTGGGCTTGAGCTGCTGATAGGCCGGATCGTCCGCGATATACCAGTCGTAGTGGTGGGTGACGTGCGAAACGCAGCTGCCGGATGGCGCGACCACATAGTCGTATTGCTGGAATACGCCGGTAAAGCGCCGGGCAGCATCACAGGCGCCCTTGCTGTCGCCGTTGTTGGCCAGCGGCTGGCCACAGCAGGACTGCTCCATGGGAAACGCCACTTCGCAGCCCAGGCTTTCCAGTAGCTCGAGCGTGGCCATGGCCACATGAGGAAAAAGTTCGTTGATGAAACAGGGAATGAACAGGCCGATTTTCATGGTGCGCGGCGCCTCCGACAGGCTGGAGCAGGGGACTGGCTGCATTTAATCCCTATTTCCCCCGCTCTGCCAATGCGGAATTACCCTTGAGCCTGTTCCGGCCGTCTTCAGTTCACCTGATCGTTCTGGTTTTTCATCTCGGCAAAGCGGCTGATCACCTGCACCACGCCCTTGGCCTGCTGGTTGATCTGCGAAATGGTCTGCCCCACGCGCTGGGATAGTTCCACGCTGCCATTGGCCTGTTGCAGCAGGCTTTGCATGCTGGCCACCGCCGTGTCGGTATGGCCCTGGATATCGCGCACCATATGGCTGATTTCACCGGTGGAGGTGCTGGTGCGTTCGGCCAGCTTGCGCACCTCGTCGGCCACCACGGCAAAGCCACGGCCCATTTCGCCGGCACGCGCCGCCTCGATGGCGGCATTGAGTGCCAGCAGGTTGGTCTGGTCGGCAATCTCCTTGATGGTTTGCACGATGGAGCCAATCTGCTGCGAGCGCTCACCCAGCTGTTGCACTTGCTGGCTGCCGCGTTCGATATCGGTGGCCATGGTCATGATGCCTTCGATGCTTTGCTCGATGTCGAATACCCCGGCATTGGCCAGTGTCTGGGTCTCTTGCGAGGAGCTATAGGCCAGCAGCGCGGAATCCCGCTCCATCACCTGTTGTTCGACCTGCTGACTGATGTCGGTGGCAAACTTGATGACGCTGAGTACCTGGCCGTTTTCATCCAGCACCGGATTGTAGTTGGCCTCCAGCCATACGGTGCGGCCATCACGGGTCAGCCGCTGGATGCGGCCGCTGTAATGCTGACCGCTGCGCAGGCGTTGCCACAGTGCTTCGTACTCCTGACTGGCGGCGAATTCCGCCGGGCATAGCAGGCGGTGCGGCTTGCCGATCAGGCTGTCGCGGCTGTGGCCGGTGGCCCGCAGGAAATTGTCGTTGGCACTGATGATCTGCCCGTCCGGGGTGAATTCGATCACCGCCATGGCGCGGTTGATGGCTTGCAGGATGGCGTTGTTGCGGGCGGCCTCGTTGACCTTGGCGGTGATGTCGGTGGCAAACTTGATGATGCTGACCACGCGACCTTGCTCATCCAGCAAGGGGTTATACGTGGCTTCCAGCCAGATGCTGCGGCCATCGGCACTACGGCGCCGGACCCGGCCCTGATAAAACTCGCCCCGGCGCAGCATGTCCCAGAAGCGCTGATAGTCGCTGCCGGCGGCATAGCTGCTGTCGCAGAACAGGCTGTGCTTTTTGCCCAGCAGCTCGGCCTGGCTTTGATAGCCCATGGTGGTGAGAAAGTTCTGGTTGGCTTCGAGGATGCTGCCATCCGGATTGAAGCGGATCACCGCCATGGAGCGGTCTAGTGCCTTGCCCAGTTGCTGTTCGGCATGGAGTTGCTGCTTGAGCTCGGCTACTTCCTGTTTCAGTTTGCGATCAAACATGTTTTCCCCGTTATCTTCCTGCTTTTAATGGTTATAGCGGATCGGCGTCCACTCTGACAGCGGCATTGCCGCTGCGGTCATGCAAACTGGGCTGCAACAGCTCGCTCAGCCATTGCATGAATATCCGGCAGCGTTGTGGCAGCTGGCGGCGATTGGCATAGAGCAGGGAGACCGGCAGCGGCGCTGCCTGCCAGTCTGGCAGGATTTCCACCAGCTGCCCTGCGGCCAGCTGAGCTGCAATCCCTGCTTGCGGCGCCTGGATGATCCCCATGCCCGCCAGGCAGGCCGCATGGTAGGCATCGGAATTATTCACCGTCAGTGCGCCCGGCATGCTGTACTGGCGCGGGCTACCGCTGCTGTCCTGATATTCGAAACCGCTGCGCCGTCCACCCAGCACACTTTGGTAATGGATCAGCTGATGGCCGGCCAGATCCTCCAAGCCATGCGGCGTGCCATGAGCTGCCAGATAGCCCGGGCTGGCGCAATTGATCTGGCGCTGCCAGCCCAGATGGCGGGCAATCAGGTTGGAGTCGCGCAACTGGCCCACGCGCAGAACGCAGTCGAAACCTTCGCTGAGCAGATCGACCAGCCGGTCGGTGCTACTCAGCTCGATTTCCAGCTGCGGATGCTGTTGCAGAAAGTCCGACAAGTGGGGCAGTACGGTGTGGCGGGCAATGGCAATGGGTAAATCCACGCGCAAGCGGCCGGACAAGCGGGCCGGCGTGCTGGTAAACAGTGCCTGCAGTTCCTCGACTTCATCCAGCAAGTCCTTGCAGCGCTGGTAATACGTTTGCCCATCCGGCGTCATGCGGACCTGTCGCGTGGTCCGCTGCAGCAAGCGTGCCCCCAGACTGTTTTCCAGTTGCTGGATGGCCGTGGATACGCTGGCCTTGGGCAAGGACAGCTGCGTTGCGGCCCGGGTAAAACTGCCCATCTCGGCGACGCGCAGGTAAATGCGCATGGCTTGTAGCTGATCCATGGCAGGCGGCTCCATTGTCTTGATATCACGAACAGTATGATCGCATACGGCATGTTTATCGCCGTAAAACAAAACAATACACTGCAATCCTGCAGATGCAGCCTGCTTCTGCCCTTTTCTCAGGAGCTTCACATGCAACAGAAAATTGCCCTGGTCACCGGTGGCAGCCGTGGTCTGGGCCGCAATGCCGCCCTCAAGCTGGCCGCCCGTGGTGTGGCTGTGGTACTGACCTATCAAGCAAATCAGGCTGCTGCCGAGGCCGTGGTGGCAGAAATTGACGCCGCTGGTGGCCAGGCTGCCGCCATACAGCTGGATGTGGCACTCAGCAGCAGTTTCCCGGCCTTTTCCGAACAATTGCGCCAGCTGTTGCAGCAGCGCTGGCAGCGCCAGCAGTTTGATTACCTGCTCAATAATGCCGGCATCGGCATCCATGCCGGTTTTGCCGAGACCACAGAAGCCCAGTTCGATCAGTTGCTCAATATCCAGTTCAAGGGGGTGTTCTTCCTCACCCAGGCCCTGCTGCCGTTATTGGCCGATGGTGGCCGTATCCTGAATGTTTCCTCAGGCCTGACGCGGTTTGCCCTGCCGGGCTATGCGGCCTATGCCGCCATGAAGGGAGCGGTCGAGGTACTCAGCCACTATCTGGCCAAGGAATTGGGCCCACGCGGCATCGCCGTGAATGTGCTGGCCCCCGGTGCCATAGAAACCGACTTTGGTGGCGGCGCGGTCCGTGATAATGCGCAGCTCAATCAGTTCATCGCCAGCCAGACAGCGCTGGGGCGGGTCGGTCTGCCGGATGATATTGGGGCGGTAGTGGCCTTGCTGTTGTCGGATGAGGCCGGCTGGATCAATGCGCAGCGTATTGAGGCTTCTGGTGGAATGTTTCTGTAAAGGGGATGCCTGTGTTAAATAGCACAAGTACGAAGACATGAAATTTAACACGGAATATTCAATATGAATAAAGAGCTGCATTTTGCAGCTCTTTTCATTTGCCGCGCACACTTGGCAAGGAAGTTTGAAGTGATATGCTTGGACTGTGAGTATTGAGCAAGCTAATGTGCTTGTCGATATGTCGCTGCTGTCTGCAGGGTAGGTCACGCGCTTCTGCTGCTCGGCAGAATTGTTTTATTTGAAGGAAAGTACTTTGGTCGTATGGCCTCCATTGTCTCAATCGATTAATTTTTTGACATTTTGAATGAGTTTGAAGTTACCAGCCGGCTCCATGCCGGCCGGCGCGTGCAGCTTGTTATTCGGCAATAGTCAGTCAAGGTCAGTGTCGCATCATGATAAATATCAAACAAAATTTGACTAATTGCTGTGCGGATCTTTGTTCCGGCAAAGCGGACGAAGAAAAAATCATCCAGATGATTGCTCTGCTCAAAGCATTTCACGTACTGTATGTCAATGTTCACGCCCCTGAAGCCAGATTGATTCAGCACGTGATCGATAACCTGAAGTCGGTTTATTCGGTTTATCAGTCACGGGATGAAATCGTGCTGATGCCTTACGAAATACGGGAACTGACCGCCGCCAAGCAAGCCTGTATGGCAAAGTCTGGCCGCCGTGGGGCTAATGTCCTGCATTACCTGTATAATGTGTATCTTGAATACTACCGTCAGATGCTGAAAGGCAATCTGGTTTGAATCGTCCTTGGACAAATGCACTAGCGTCATGTTTACGGATAATTGCTGGCGGTTTGATTGCCTTCATTGGAAAAGCCCGCAGTTTGCGGGCTTTTTAAAATGACTAAACTCGCTTATAGCCGGTAGCGTTGTACCGCTTGAGTCATGGAGGCAACCGCCTGATCCAGTTTTTCTGCAGTTGATGCAGTTTCTTTCGCGGCATCGCTAGATTGTTCTGCCATTTGTGCAATTTGCTCCACCTGAACGGCAATGGTGGTGCTGGCGGTGGCTTGCTCACGAATGGCTTCGGTAATTTCAGTGACCAATTCTTTGGCATTTGATGAGGCATGGCCAATTTGCTCAATTGACTGCAGTGCATCATCTGCGCCATGAACGCCAGCATCTACCAGTTTCTGTGTGTCCGCCATGGCAACAGCACTATGTCTTGAGCTTTCAGTAATACTGCGGATGATGGTGTCTATTTCACTGGTCAGTGTGGTAGTACGTTCCGCCAGTTTCCTGACTTCATCTGCCACTACCGCAAAACCTCGCCCTTGTTCACCCGCACGCGCAGCCTCGATGGCAGCATTCAATGCCAGCAAGTTGGTTTGTTCTGCAATATCCTTGATGCTGCCAACTGCGGCAGCCACTTTGCCATTTTCCTGTTCTAGTTGATTGATGCGCTGTGTCGCCTGATTCACGGTGGTATGAATCGAGCGAATATCTTGTACCGTCTTGTCAATCACCACTTTGCCGGAGCCCGCCAGTGCATTGGCTTCAATCGTCTTTTCGCTGGTGGTGCCTGCCCGTGTGCCAATGTGATTGATACTGACAGTCAGCTCTTCCATTGTTGCTGCAATGCTTGCCGAGGCTTCGTTCTGATGGCTGGCTGCTTGGGAAACATGGTTGGCAGCCAGGGTTAGCTTGCTGGTGTAGTCGGTCACTTCTTTGCATGTCGTTGCAATGTGACGCAGGCTGCTATTGATACCTTCAATCAGTTTGTTGAATGCTGTTGCTGTTGTGCCAACTTCATCATGCGCATGATGTACCGTGACTTGTTTGGTGAAGTCCAGGTTGGCCTGAATTTCAGACATTGCATTCTTGAGCTCGTTGAGTGGTTTGGTAACAGAATTGAATGTTCTATACCCGCTAAGAACTAGTATGGCTGCAGTCAGTACCAGTATTGTGATGGTGACTGTTTTTGCATTAGCTGCTTGTTCGTCAGATTTGATGACTTCTTGTTCTACGTATTTTTTGTTGTATTCAATATGCTTTTCAATACTGGCCAGTAGGTCATCCGCTTTGGGAATGACTTGTTCTACTCGTATTTTTTTGGCTAAAGCTAGATTGCCTTGGTCAAAAGCTGCAAATAATGGCTTGGCAGATTCGTAATAGCTGGAAAGCTTTGCCTTGTCTTCATCGAAGTCGCTACGGTCTTCGTTGTCATTGATCAGTTTTTCATAGCTGGCAATGGATTCTTGCGCTATTTTATACCTTTTTTCGATTAGTGCTTTTGCAGCATCTTTTTCACTTTGGTTTTCTGATATCAGATATTGAGTAACGGATAGTCTTAAGCTCAGTGCTGATTTTTGAAACTTGGCTAGTGTGATAATGCTTGGGTAATCGTCCTCCGAAAAATTTCTTGCGGTGTCCGCGAGTGTGTTTTGCGTGTAAATGCTAAATCCACTAATCACCAGGATAGCAAAAAGGGCCAAGCTGATCTGTAGAAGTATTCTCTGGGCTACTGTCATTTTGAATGCTCCGTCTTTGTTATTTTAATACTTCGTTATTGGTAATGATTCTCGCTTCCCCGGTAGTGCCTTGAAGCAAATAAAGTGTAGAATTATTTAACAACATATTCAATATTATCCATCGGTCATTTTAATGGCATATCAGTCTCGATTACGGTATTGCTTTGAATGACATAAGCCTATGGCCGAGAAGGCTAGCGCATGTCCCAAACGGTAAGACGCAGCCTGTGCGCAAGTGCGCGCTTAACTTCGGCCTTGAATTCATGACCAGGCCCTGATCTGCCACAGCACAAGCGGGTGCGGGTATCGATGAATGGAGTTGCAGCAAAAGCTGAATTGCCAGGGGGCAACAACGCGAAGCGATAGCAGCACGGGCAGGCTCTGGCGCGTACTCTTGGCGCGTGGAGACAGTGCTATCGCACTGTGGAGGCGGGTCCTTGCTGTGTGAATGATCTTTCGCTGCAGATGCGAAAAATGTGCGAATGCCGACGCAAGACCTCGCTGTTTATCAGCGACTGCTGGTCTTGGCGGTTGGGCTTGAACACCGCTGCTACTTGCTTGTCGCTGGTTTGATGTGGTGTTGTGCGGCTGGCGAATGGCGGAAGAGAATGGGAGTCGAACCTACGGCCTAATCCTCTGCAAGCCTTGTCTGGCAATGCTTTCAGCGATTCAGCTTTTCAAATGGGTGAACAGTGGGTGAATGTGTGACGCTATTTTGTGACCTCCAGAAACAGCAAAGCCCGCATATGCGGGCCTGTCATCATGCTGTCTTTGTTGCGGGTGGTAGCTGCCAGTTATTGACTGGCTGATAGCCGCCGCGCTTGTCTGGGTCCGGTATCCACTTGCCGTAAGTACGCATCACCATTTCGGTGTCAACGTGCCCCATCTGGTTGGACACCCACATGATGTTTTCGCCGGCAGACAGCAGCATGGACGCATAGGTGTGGCGGGTCTGGTAGGCGTTGCGCTGGTTCACCCCGGCACGTTTCAGCACGGTACCCCATTGCTGGTTGATCTGGTCCGGCTTTGTCCATGGCTCTTTTGTGTACGGGTTGATGAACACCCGGCCATGGCCTGCCCTGAAGCGTTCCTTGTCCGTCAGAGTGAAGCGTTTCTGCGCTTCCAGTGCGGCTTTTGCCGGCGGTAAGATCAAGACATCGCGCCGGCCTGCTGCCGTCTTGGTTCCTTTTTCCCGGTTCAGTACCAGGGCGCGGCGCACCTTGATGACGCCATTTACCCAATCGATGTCATCCCACTTTAGCGCCATCAGCTCGGAAGTCCGAAGGCCGGAATAGATGGCGAACTGGATCAGGTTTAGCAACTGGCCTTCTGCCACATTCAGCACCGCTGCAATTTCCTTGTGATTCAGCGGGTCCACTTCGTAATCACTGCGGGCGGTTTCCTTGTCCACCAGCTTTTTCAGCACCACGCCGGCAAACGGGTTGCGCTCGATGATGCCATCCGCCAGCGCCTGTTCAACAACATGGCGCAGCGGGATCAGGTCGTTTGAAATCGTCTTGATTGTAACGTCCCGGCCCACAATCCATTCGCGGATGTCTGCGCCGGCAAGGTCTGTGATGCGCTTGTGGCCAAACTGAGGGATCAGCTTGAATGTGATGGCCTTGCGGTATTGGTCCCATGTGCTGAACTCCAGCGTTTTTTCCGTCTGCACCAGCAGAGTGGTTAGCAGTTCGCCCACGGTCACCGTTGAAATCTGGTGACCGAACAGGCGGGCCCGCTTTGATTCTGGGAAGTAGTCGGTATAGCGGAAGGTCTGGCGCTCGATAGCGTTGAGAATTTCAGCGCGTAGCCGCTCCGCATAGCGGATATTTGCGGTGGTTGGTTCTAGCTTGAGCGTTTCGCGGCACTGAACACCGCGAAACGAAAAGGCGAGGCGGATACTATTTCCGCGAATTGTTACGCCGCTCGGCGTTGCTTTGGCTTGCTTGTCGCTACCCATTCCTGCACTGCCTCGATGTTGATCCAGATTTTTCCATCCCCTGCGGTGCGCCATTCCACACCCTCGCGCCAGATACCTCCACGGCGCTTTGCCCGTACCCCATCAGGTGTATCACCAAAAATCTCGCAATACTTGGCCTGGGGTAGCCATTCAATCTTCATTTTTACATTACCAGCAATTTCAACCATGGCGCACCACCTAGATTTCAGACACTACGATTTCCAGCCCGGCTTCATCCGCTTCGCTTGGCAGGATCATGTATTTGCAACGACCATTCGCCACAATCTGGCGCCCAACCTTCTGGCCGGCCTCGGCCAGCGCACCATCCAGTTCCGGCAGCAGGTCGATAGCCACCGGCAAAAGCAGGTAAGGGACTGCACGATCATTGGCCTTCACTTGGGCCTGCAGACCAATGAAGGACAGGCGCTTGCAAATGCGCTCCGCACTCAGGATGGCAGACTGCATGCGGTGGATACGGTCCAGCACCTCGCGGTGCCGGCGGGATTCCTGGTCAATGAGTTTGGTGTAAAGGTTCATGCTGCTGCCTTGATTGCATTGATGATGTCACGCGCTACCGGTGGGCAAACTGCATTGCCCAGCATGTGAACTGCTAGCCGGTGCTGTGCCGGCAGGATGTATTCATCTGGGAAACCCATTGCGGCCCGGCACTCTTGTGCGGACAGCATGCGCATGCGGCCCCCATCGACAATGGCCCAGCGGTCGCGGGTGGTGATCGTGCCGATTGGCCGGTGTAAGCTGCGCCCGCCAGCCTCGTTGCCGTAATAGGCTGTCAGGAACTGTTCGCCATGGGCTGCCCGGCCATTCGCAACGCGCTGCAGGGTTGCTTGTGCCCGGCCCGGCTTATCGACCTGGCTCCACCGTCCTGCCTCGAAGTCAATGAAGCTGCTGGCAGGCACATGGTCACGCTGCGGAAGCTGCAAAAGCAGCGGGTGTGCAGCTCTTACGCCGACCAGGAACATACGGACACGGGACTGCGGTACACCATGATCAGCAGAGTCAATGACATGCGGTGCGAACTGGTAGCCTAGCGCCTGCATCGCTTGTTGCCATGCCTGGTACAGCTGCCAGTCCAGAAACTCCGGCACGTTTTCCACTACGACAAAAGCCGGCTTGTGGTATTCGGCTGCGCTGACAACTGCCCATGCCGTTGACCGGCTGGCATCGTGTTGCGGGTTACCATGCGCCTTGCCACGGGCCTTGCTGTGGCCTTGGCAGCAAGGGCTGGCCAGCAGGATGTCGTGGGCAGGAACATGCGACCAGTTGGCCTGGTGTAAGTCCTGGCAGATGTGCTGCGCGCCTGGGTGATTTGCGGCGTGAATCTCTACCGCGCTCTGCCAATGGTTTGCGGCCCACACCACGTCAATTCCGGCCATTTCCGCTCCGGTGCTGAAACCACCAGCGCCTGCAAACAGGTCGATTGCTTTCATGCGGCACCACCTTTACCGGCTGCGGCAAGCAAGTTGCGCAGATCATCGGCACGGATCAAAACGGGCAGATCATTCGCCATCGAATTTGGATAGTCCTGACCATCGCCTTGCCATACCCAATAGTTTCCGGCGGCGTAGTCGCGCATTAAACGCAATTCACGGTTCGATGCATTCAGTTGCAGTTGCAGGCTCTTGGCCGCATCTTTCCAGCCTTCAAGCTCTTTTTCGTGCGAGACCGGCGCGGGGCGGGTGTATCGACTCAGATCAAGGGCGCCAATAGCTGCGGCACAATCACTTAGGCCCTGCTTGTATGCCGCAACTGTTTCGTTGCCCTTCTTCCATGAAAAACGCGGCCTGTCTTGTCTCTCGCATGCGGCCTTGCATGCCTCGCGCACCTGCTCGATTACAGCGCTACACGCCACCGCCTCGCCGTCCGGGGTAGCTGCGGGGTGATGGCACTTGCCTTCACTACGGCACTGTCCCGGCAGGTCGCACAGCTCAAACTTGCAGTTGCTGAATGGTGGCGTGTGTACAGAGGTGAAATCATGATTGCTGGCCATGTCTACGCCGAGAACCTCGCATGCAACAGGCAATGTCCATCCACCGATAATCATGTAAGTCATGACAACATCGATCTTGTTCGCGGCTGCGGCTTTCACAAGCTCCAACTGGTCCGCGAACATATCTTCACGACTCAGGGGGTCCGGGAACAAAGTGTCACTGTACCAATCGACACACACAATCCCGTTTTCATATACCGCCACCACTCGGCCAGATATGTCGGATTTCTTTTCTTTTACCCAATCATTCACCTTAAACTTTTCCATCACTTTCCCCCTTTTTCCAGCTGATCCCAACGCGCCCACAGCGCCATGCGGCGGGCATCCATTTGTTTGAACTTGGTCAGTGCCGCCTTGTAACCACGCCGCCATGTCAGGCTGTCGCATACCGAAACTGCAGCTCTTTCCATTTCCACCCTGGTGCGTGTCACTTCATCCATCACCAGACCCTGCAGCGCCCGGCGATCCGGGCCAAACTCTTGCTGTTGCATGCTCACCCCCTGCCGCCTGTGCGGCTGATGTTGTTCATGGATGCCGTCCACTGCGCAGCGTCGGCTGAATGGCTGGCCAGCTGTTCGGCAATGCTCTTGCTGCTGCCGCCTGGTGCTTTCCATGTGCGGCTGGCATTCGGTCGTTCGCGGCGCGGCGGCTTGCCCAGCGCGGCGGCCTTGATTGCGGTTATCTGTTCCACGCCCGGCTGGGCAGCGACTTCGGCAAAGCGCTTTGCCACACGCTTCTGGCTGGCTTTCAGCGCCAGCTTTTGCAGGGTGGCGGTGCGGACTTGCTGGGCCTCGATGCCGGCTTCCTCTACCCAGGCATTCACCGATGCCATGAATCCGGTCAGGTCTGCATCGCGGGCCTGACGGATGCGGCGCAGTACCGCTTCGCCGTTGGCCATGCGCCACCGCTCGTTGTCCTGGCGCTCTTTCAGCTGGGCCGGCGGCAGGAAGGTGTCATCTACTGGGCGAATGGATGCGGCGCAGTCGGAAGCGTCCATTTCATCCATCCACCGCAGGTGGTCTTCCTCGGTGGCCTCGAGGGCGGTATTGGCCGGAATTTGCAATTCCGTAGAGTTATTGACACCAGTCCAAGGGGAGCTTTCGCTCCCTAAAACCA
>Ga0187843_10002426_pt1 | contig 11302 bp, 8 predicted proteins | sample SpaLakP09_SKY_43_FD_134516 | JGI IMG/M metagenome (GOLD analysis project Ga0187843, IMG submission 134516) | Oligotrophic lake water microbial communities from Sparkling Lake, Wisconsin, USA - SP09_SKY_43 | ecosystem: Environmental > Aquatic > Freshwater > Lake | place: USA: Sparkling Lake... | reverse complement strand
GCCGCCCTGGCCGATCAGGCGCTCCAGGGTATAGGCGCCCACGCTCTGGCCGGCGGCCAGCTGCGGGCCGGGCTCGGTGGCGGGAGGCAGTTGCAGCAAAGGCGAGGCGAGATAGTCGGCGGCGTCCTGCTCGGCCTGGCGGCGCAGCAACTCGGCCAGGTCATCGGCCAGCTCGGGGTGCTGGGCCTGCAGCTGCTGCAGGCGGGCGGCGCGGGCGCTGGGTTCGTCGAGGTCCAGCAATTCGTCTAGCAAGGGGCTCAGCCGGGGCCAGCGTGCTTTGTCTATCTCCCGCATGCCTTGAGATCTTTCTTCTTTTGTTGAATGGACGATTACTTCTGCATCGCGATGGAGAGATACAGCCGGGCCTTTTGCCAGTCGCGCTGCACGGTTCTTTCGGTCAGGCCCAGGCTTTCGGCGATCTCGCTCTCGGTCAGGCCGCCGAAGTAGCGCATCTCCACCACCTGGCAGAGGCGGGCGTCAAAGGCGGCCAACTCTTCCATCGCCTCATGCACGGCCAAGATCTGCGCATCGTTCTGCACCGCGGGCAGGCCGGCGATGGTGGTGCTGAAGGTCACTTGCTCGAACTCGCCGCCGTGGCGCTGAGCCTGGCGCGAGCGCACCATATCGATGACGATGTTGTGCATCACCCGCGCGGCGTAAGACAAAAAATGCCTGCGATCGGGGAAGTCCAGCCCGCTCCTGCCGCCTTGCTGCAGGCGCAGATAGGACTCATGCACCAGGCCGGTCGGGTCCAGCAGGGTCAGGCCGCCGGCATTGCCGGCCTGGCGCAAGCGGCTGCGCGCCAGGCGCTGCAGGTCGGCGTAGAGCAGGCGGATGACGCGCTCACCGGCCATGGCATCACCCGCGCTGGCGGCACGCAGCAGCAGGGTGATTTCACCGGCATCGCACATGGCTTCGCTTTTGACATCGCGGTTGGCGGCAGGCGGCAGATCGTCGCTGGTCCTCACGTCCTTGGCTCCCGGGGCTGGCCGGGCCTCCCTTGCTGGGGCGCTTGCTTAAAAACCAAGCATGTGCGCCCTTGTTACCCATCTGGCAAGTTAGCGACTCTAGCGGCTGAAAGTGATGACGCCACGGCTATTTGCAAATTTGTGCGAGCCATATGTCGGGTTTACCGGCGCGATTCCGTTTTAAACAATGAGGGCGTGACATTGCCGCAAGGTCTGGGGAGGCCGCGTTCGGAGAATATGCGCCATTGGCGTCGCCCTCACCTTGATTCCTGACCTGTCCCGCCAGCCAAAAGAGACGCCTGCCATGTTCATCAACAGCGCCAAACCCGAGGTCAGCCCCTTTGTGCTCAGTGTGCCGGTCCCGCTGCGCTTGCGGCCGGCACCGCCCGAGGTCATTCGGGTGCCGACGCAGGAGGGTTTTGAAGTCTTGCTTACCCGCGAATTGGGCAGCGCCCGGCGCGGCGGGGCCGAGCCGGCCTTGCTGCTGCTGAGCGTGCGCAGCCTGCGGGTGGCTGAAACGGGGGCAGATGCCGATGCCGAGCAGACCCAGGCGGTGCTGACGGCCATGGGCGAGCGCCTGCGGGCGCGCTTGCGCAGCAGCGATGTGGTGGTGCAAATCGGCGCACGTCGCTTTGGCGTGGTGCTGCAAAACATGGCAGGCGCCAAGCCCGGCGTGGTCCAGCAGCGCCTCCAGCAGCAGTTGAGCGGGGCGTATGAGCACCGCCATGAGTGCCTGAACCTGGCTCTGCATATGGGCTGGGCGCGCAGCGAGCGAGGCAACCGCGAGAGCGACAGCGAGCGTCCCCGCCTCAGTGCCGAGGAGCTGCTGCAAGCCGCCGAAGCCGATCTGCTGGCCGACTGCCAGGGCCTGGCTTCCGATGAGCGCCGAGCTCAGCGCGTCAACTAAGGCCGCAGCAAGCCACTTTGCTTAATTTCGCCGGCATTTAGTGGGTCGGCCGGATTGTGTGACAGGGCTCCGGGGCGTTACGCTGTCAGGCAATGCCTTGTGAATTTAGCGGTTTGATGCCTGCTTCCGGAGCTTTCGCCAAGACCCGCCAACCCTTTTGGGCGCCCGTGTTAACAGCGGCTGTGCGGGGCCGAGGCCTGGGCGCAAGCCTGCTGCGAGCTTTGACCTTGACGCTGGCGCTGGCCCTGCAGGGCGGCCTGGGTCAGGCCGCCCCGGTCCTGCCGCCCGAGGCCCCGACGGCCTTGCTGGAGCTGAGCTTCAGCCGGCTCGGTGCCGAAGAGGGTTTGCCGGGACTGAGCATCTTCACCACCTATCAAGATCGGCGCGGCCTGATCTGGATAGGCACGACCAATGGTCTGCTGCGTTACGACGGCAGGCATTTCAAGACACTTGGGGCGGACCCCGAAAAGCCGGATGCCCTTGACCATCCCGCCGTGCAAGTGCTGTTGGAGGACGCCGGCACGGACAGCATGTGGGTGGGCACCGGCGGGGGGCTCAACCAGGTGGATCTGCGCAGCGATCGTCTGCGCCGTTACGCCGCGCCGCCCGAGCTGAGTGCCCGCGGCCAGCAGGTGGTGGGCTTGCTTGCCGCGGGCGAGCGCTCGCTATGGGTGGCCTGCCTGGGCGGCCTGTATTTGTTCGACAAGGCGCAGGCGGAGTTCCGGGCCTGGGCGCCGCCGCGCGGCACGCTCAATCCGGCGCTGGGCCATATCCGCCGCATGATCGGCGATGGCAAGGGCGGCCTGTGGATGGTGCAGGGCCACCACGCCCTGCACGTGCTGGCCGACCAGAGCCTGGCGGAAGTGATCGATACCCGCAAGGGGGCGGGCGCCGAGGCGCTGAGCGCCACCGAATTGCTGCCCCAGCAGCTGGTTTTTGATGGTCAGGGCCGCTTGTGGCTGGGCTTGGCCGGCGGCGTGCAGACTTGGCGCTTGCAGCCTGCCGGTCAGGCGGCTCGACCCGATCCCTTGGCCCAAAGCCTGAAATTGCCCCGCACCAGCGTGGTCCAGATGCTGCGCGATGCGGACAATAGCATCTGGCTGAGCCTGAATGGCGAAGGTGGCGCTGGCCTGCGCCGGTGGCGCGAGGGCAGCGACAAAACGCAGCTCTTCACCCATCACGACGCCGTGCCCAGCAGCCTGGCCTCCAATTTGGTCAGCTCCCTGATGCAGGACCGCAACGGCAGCTTGTGGGTGGGCAGCTGGGGCGCGGGTCTGAGCATCGCCGATCTGGGCTCGGGCGGTTTCAGCCGCTATATCAGCCTGCCGGGCGAACCACAAACCCTGTCCTGGCCGACGGTGGCGGCCATGGCGCCGGACGGTGCCGAGCATTTGTGGGTGGGCACTTACGGCGGTGGACTGAACCGCTTGCATTTGGCCAGTGGGCGCACCGAGCGTATCCCGCTGGAGCGCCTGCCCATGCCCTTGATCAAGGCCTTGTTGCCTCTGGACGATGGTTCGCTATGGGTGGGCGGGGAGAACGGTGTGCTGCGCTATGACATTCAGCGCGGCCGCAGCCAGGCCATGCTCAAGGGCAAGGAGCTGCAGGCCAAGGTCTCCATCAGCAGCCTTTTGCGCGATCACCAGGGCGCGGTCTGGGCCGGCAGCGGGGCCGGCTTGTACCGCTTTGACCGCGGCGGGCCAGCGATGCGGGTGTTCCTGGCCGATGGGGGCTCAGGCCTGAACAGCGACGCGGTGGACTGCCTGTTGGAAGATCGCGAGGGCCGCTTGTGGGTGGGCACCAAGGGCGGCCTGCATCAGTGGGATCCCATCAGCGAGCGCTTCATCCAGCCCCTGCAGCCCAATAGCGTGCTGCCCCAGCCTCGGCGCTTGGCCGTGCAAGGCCTGCGCCAAGATGCCGGTGGCAGGCTCTGGTTGGTCAGCCCCCAGGGCTTGTTTGAGCTGCTGCGGCGCGGCGACGCTTGGGAGCTCAAGTCCATGGCCGATCTGCCGGGCATGCCGCAGGCCTCGTTTGAATCGATTCAGGATGCCCCCAATGGCGAGCTGTGGCTGGGCAATGAGCTGGGCCTGACCCGGGTGGAACCCGGCCCGATGCGGGCACGCTTCTACCCCGGTTTTGCCCGTTTTGGCGGGGGCTTCGAGTTCGGCGCGGCAGCACGCGGGCCGGATGGCAGCATTTATCTGGGCGGCCCGGGCGTCTTGCGGGTACGGCCGGATCAACTGCATGACAACCCTTTGCGGCCGCAGCTGGTTCTGAGCGATCTGCGGGTGTTTAACCATTCCCTGCTGCCGCATGCCCATGGCCTCGGTGCCGAGGGCGCCTTGTGGGCCAGCGCGGCGGCCAGTGCGGCCCGGCCGGGACCGGCAGCGCCGTCGGCCGCTGGCTTGGCGCTTGGGGATGTGGGCATCATGGGCCCTTTGCATCGGGCCAGCAGTCTGCGGCTGACGCATATGCAGAATATGGTCAGCTTCGAGCTTTCGGCGCTGCAGTTCGACAAGAGTCGCCTCAATCGCTATGCCTGGCGGCTGGAGGGTTTTGACCGCGAATGGATTTTCGGCGAGGGTGATTCGGGCCTGGCGACCTATACCAATCTGGACCCCGGCCGCTATCGCCTGCTGGCCAAGGCCGCCAACCCGGACGGCTTGTGGGGGGAGCCACGTGAGCTGCTGAGTGTGTCGGTCGCGCCGCCCATCTGGGCCACCTGGTGGGCCAGGGCCGCGGCGGCCCTGTTGCTGCTGTTCTTGCTTGCCACCGCCTACCGCCTGCGGGTGCGGGGGCTGAATCAGTCGCGCGAGTGGCTGGAGCGCGAGGTGGGTTCGCGTACCCAGCAATTGCTGGATCAGCAGCAACAGCTGGCGCAAGAAAAGCAGCTGGCCGTGGCGCAGGGGGTGGCGGCCGAGAAGGCGCGGCGCGATATCGGCCTGCTGAGCGAGATCGGCCGGCAGATCACCGCCTCGCTGGAGCTGGAGGCGATTCAGCAAACCCTGTACCGTCATGTCAATGAGCTGATCGAGGCGCATGCCTTTGGACTTGCGCTGGTGGACTGGCAGGCGCGGGTGCTGGCCTTCGACTATGTGATGCAGGAGGGCGAGCCCTTGCTGCCCTATCAGCGCAGCCTGGATTCGACCGATCAACCCTCGGTGCAATGCGTGCTGCATGGCCGCGAGTTGCTGCTCGATGAGCTGGGGCAAGACAATCGTTTGCTGGTCCAGCCGGGCGACCGCGAGACGCGTCGCATCACCCTGCAGGATGGGGCGGAGCCGGCGCTATCGCGCTCGGCCATCTATGTGCCCATGATGATCAAGGGGGCGGTGATCGGCGTCATCAGCGTGCTGAACAAGCGAGCGCGCGCCTTTGACAGCGGCGACCTCGACATCTTGCGCACCCTGGGCGCCTATGCGGCCGTGGCGCTGGACAATGCCGAGGCCTACCGCCGCCTGCAACTGACCCAGGCCCGCCTGGTGGAGCAGGAGAAGATGGCCGCCCTGGGTTCCTTGGTGGCCGGTGTGGCGCATGAACTCAACACGCCGATCGGTAACAGCCTGTTGATGGCCAGTACCTTGCGTGACAACACCAAGCGCTTTCTTGCCACGGTGGAGAGCGGGGCCTTGCGCCGCTCGGATTTGGAGCGTTATTGCCAGGGCGCCGAGGAGTCCAGCAGCCTGCTGGTGCGCAGCCTGGGCAGCGCGGCCAGTCTGATCAGCAGCTTCAAACATCTGGCGGTGGACCAGACCTCGGACCAGCGGCGCCAGTTCGATCTGCGCGACCTGTGCGAGGAGCTGGCCCTGACCTTGGGCAACCGCCTGCGCAAGGACGGCCATGAGCTGCTTTTGGAGGTGCCCGCCGATCTGCGCATGGACAGTTTCCCCGGCCCGCTGGGCCAGGTGCTGACCAATCTGATCCTCAATGCCATCGTCCACGGCTTCGAAGGGCAGCGCCAGGGTCAGATGCGCTTGACGGCCCAGCGCCTGCCGAGCAGCGGCTTGCAGCCGGGCGAATGGCTGCGGCTCGAGTTCCATGACAACGGGCGCGGCATCAATGCCGAGAGCCTCGGCCATGTGTTTGAGCCCTTCTTCACCACCAAGTTGGGCCAAGGTGGCAGCGGCCTGGGCCTGCACATCAGCTACAACATCGTGGGCGCGGTGCTGGGCGGCACGATCACGGTGCGCAGCGAGCCGGGCGAGGGCACCCGCTTTGAGATTCGCATCCCCTTGAAGGCGCCCTGAGCCCCGCGGCCCGTCGGGTCGCAATGCACTAAGCTTCGGGCTTGATCGCAGCCCGTTTCGACCATGTATAAATTTGCACCCCGCATTCTTTCGACCCTGCCCCTCGCTTTTGCGCTGTTGGGATGCTCCTCCACTCCCAGCGTGGAGCCCAAACCGGTGGCCAGCGCGGCCGCCCAAGTCGCCCCGCCCAAGCTGATCGTCTTCATGGTTATCGACGGCCTGCCCATGCGCCAGGTGCTGGCCTACCGCGATCAGCTGCAGCCCGACGGCTTCAAGCGCTTCTTGGATCGCGGCGCCTGGTTCTCCAACGCCCACTACGCCCATGGCCACACGGTGACGGCGGCCGGCCATTCGGTCATGCTCAGCGGTGCCAATCCGCAGCGCACCGGCATCATCAGCAATGAGTGGCGCGACCCGGTCACGGGCGCGATGGTCTATTGCACCGGCGACGCGGCCTATAGCTATATCGACAACAAGACCGAGCCCCTGGCAGGCACCAGCCCGCGCAATCTGAAGGTGGAAACGGTGGGTGACGTGCTGCGCACGGTCGATCCGGCCTCCAAGGTGATTGCCGTCTCGGGCAAGGACCGCGGCGCCATCCTGCCGGCCGGTCACAAGGGTGTGGCCTATATGTATATGGGCGCCACGGGGCAGTTCGCCTCCAGCAGCTATTACATGGCCAGCCACCCGCAGTGGGTGAAGGACTTCAACGCGGCCAAGCCGGCCGATGCCTTCTTCGGCAAGGCATGGGCGCCCCTGCTGCCCGAGGCGGCCTATGCGCGCTCGGTGCCGGACGGCCAGTTCTGGCAGGTCAATTCAGGCAATGGCAACAAGCTGCCCGCCATCCTGGGCGATAAGCATGAGAAGCCCGGCCCGCTGTTCTACGGCAATATCCTGCCCACGCCCTTTGGGGATGAATTGACCCTGGCCTTCGCCCGTGCCGCCTTGGAGGGTGAGCAGCTGGGCGTGGACGCCAGCCCTGACATCCTGTCGGTCAGCCTGTCCAGCCACGATTACATCAACCATGCGTTCGGGCCGGAGTCGCGCCTCTCGCACGATCACTTCCTGCATCTGGACCGCTATCTGCAAGGCTTCTTCCAGTATCTGGACGGCAAGGTCGGGGCCGGCAACTATATGGTGGTGCTGACGGCCGACCACGGGTTTGCAGACACGCCGGAATGGGCCAAGAGCCAAGGCCGTGATGCCGACCGTCTCAACCCCAGCCAGATGATGGCCTGGGTCAATGCCGGCCTGGTGAAGAAGTTTGGCGAGGGCCGCTGGGCCACCGCCTTCTCGGCCGCGGGCATTTTGTTTGACCAGCAGCTGATCGCTCAGAAGGGTCTGAAGCCGGCCGATGTGTATGCCGAGGCCAAGACCGTGCTGCTGCAATTCCCCGGCGTGGCCGATGTCTTCACCGAGGCGCAGCTGCGCAGCGATGATCGCCAGACCCCCTATCTGGACGCGATGCGCAAGTCATGGGATCCGGAGCGCGCGGCCCCAGTGCAGGTGGTGGTCAAGCCGGGCTGGTTGTTCGGCTCGCGCGTGGGCGGCAGCTCGCATGGCACGCCTTATGAGTACGACACCCATGTGCCCATCCTCAGCTGGGGCCCGACCTGGGTGGGCCAGGGTGAGGTGAAGACGCCGGTGGAGGTGACAGGGATCGCCCCGACCTTGGCCAAGATTCTCAAGCTGCGCGCGCCGGCTCAATCACAGGGTCAGGTCTTGCCGCTGCCCCTGTCTGGCGTTCCGCAGGCCGCCCAGCGCTGAGGCGATGTGACGGCTGGACACGGCGGTGAGCAGACTCTGGGCCTCACCGACCGGCCAGACTGGCTTACCCATAAGGTTCCGCACTAGGATTGACCTTTGTGACATGTTTTGCCACATGCTGGGTGCAGAATGGCCCGCATGAGCACACGAAATCAATCCTTGGGCGAAGAGATTGCCAACGCGATCAGCCATGGCCTGGGCTTTTTGCTGGCCGTGGCCTCGCTGCCCATCCTGGCCTACTCGGCCGCGCAGCAGGGCGAAACCCGCAATGTGGTGGCCGCCTGCGTGTTTTCGGTGACCATGATGCTGCTTTATCTGGTCTCCACTCTGTATCACGCCCTGCCCGAGGGTCGCGCCAAGCTGTGGTTGAACCGCCTCGATCATGCGGCGATCTACCTCTTCATCGCCGGCAGTTACACGCCCTTTGCCCTGGGCGTCTTGCATGGCGGCTGGGGCTGGACGCTGTTTGCCCTGGTCTGGGGCAGCGCCGCCATCGGCGTGACGGCCAAGCTGTTCAACCGCCTGCGCCATCCCCTGTGGTCGACCGGTCTGTATGTGGCCATGGGTTGGTTGGTCATCATCGCCATGGGCCCGCTGATCGGCCGTATGGAAAGCGCCGGACTGGCCTGGCTGGTGGCGGGTGGCCTGGCCTACACCCTCGGCGCCGTGGTGTTCCTGCTGGATCACCGCATCCGCTATGCCCATTTCGTCTGGCATCTGTTTGTGCTGGCCGGTAGCGCTTGCCATTTCTTTGCCGCGCTCTGGTATGCGGCGGGCACCGCGGCCGCTTGAGTCGGTTGACTCAGTCGCCGATTGCCACGCGATTGCGCCCGGCCTGCTTGGCGCGGTAGAGGGCCGCATCGGCGCGGGCGATCAAGGCCTCCCCGCCTTCGCCCCAATTGGCCTGCACCAGGCCGACCGAGCAGCTATAGCCCTGTTCGGGCGCCGTGGCGATGGGTCTGGATCGCCGTACCCGCGCCAGCAGGCGCTCGATGATGGCCTCGGCCTGGGGCAGGCCGGCCGAGGGCAGGATCAGCAAGAATTCATCGCCGCCCAGGCGCAGGCAGCCGTCCTCGCGCCGGCTGCCGGCCTGCAACTGGCAGGCGAAGTCGGCCAAGACCGCATCGCCGGCCGCATGACCCAGGCCATCGTTGATCTGCTTGAAGCCGTCCAAATCCAGGGCGGCCAGGCAGAGCGGCCAGAGCTCGCTGTCGTGCAATGTGGCGTCCAGCAACTGCATGCCATGGCGGCGATTGCTCAGGCCGGTCAGGGCATCGGTATGGGCGGCGGCCAAGGCCTTGCCGTGCGCCTGGCGCAGTGCGCGGCTGTCCTGGCGCAGCGAGCTGATATCGCTGGCCACACACAGCATCCAGCCCAGGCGTTGGGTGGTTTCCGTCATCCAAATCCAACGACCGTCGGCCAGATCCGCCTCAAAGGCGCGGAAAGCCAGCTTGCCCCGGCGTGAGCGGACCGAGGCAATCCAGTTCTCAATATTCTTGGTTTCGATGGCGGCGCCGCGTTGGCGGGCATGGTTGTCCCGCATCATGTCGGCCCAGCTCAGCCGGCCATCGACCTGCACGCAGTAGGCTTGGCGAAACGCGGGATTGGCGTAACGCAAAATATCGTCGGCATCGAACAAGGCCACCAGGAGGGGGCTGTCTTCATGCAAGCTCAGCAGGGTGGCGGCCAGACTTGCTGGGTCGTTAGGCTGCGGCGCACGGGGGTCTGTCATCGGCACCTCCATGGGCCGCATTTTGCGGCAATCCGCTGGGCGCTTTGCCAGATTTGCGTCAGCGCTTGCTTATTTCTCCCGAACCCGTGACGGTTTGCCGCAACTGGGGGCGGCCGGCATAACGCAGATCGCCCGATCCGCGCAGGGTAACTTCCAGGTTTTGGGTCACGCCGATGGCCATATCGCCGGAGCCGGTCAGCTGCGCCTGCGCGCTGCGTCCGCTGAGGCTGCGCGCATCGACATTGCCCGAACCCTGCAATTGCCACTGCTGGACCTCGGCCTGCCCGGCCACCTCCGCATCGCCCGAGCCCGACAGGGTGGCGATCAGCTCCTTGACGTCCAGCAGGCCGATATGCAGATCGCCTGAGCCCGCCAGATTCAGACTCAGCTTGTCCCCCTTGAATCGGTCCAGGCTCAGGTCGCCCGAGCCATTGAGGCTCAGCGCCTGCAGGGCCTTGCTCTCCACCCACACCGTGGGCGCATGACGGGTCGTCAGGCCCGCGCCTTTTTGCAGGCGCAGCACCAAGGTGTCACCCTCCACCAGGGTCTCGATCAGGGGCTCGACATTGTCGTCCGCCGAAACCTTGACCGTGTCTACGCCCGCCTGGCTGAGCCGCACATTCATCGGGCCGTCGAGTCGGATCTTGCTGAATGCCGTGATCGCGCGGACCCTCTCAACCATCACACCCGAGCCCCGCACCCGCTTGCCGGGCGCCCCATACTCCATCGGGCCGCTGAAGCTGGCGGTCCAGCTATTGCCATTGCTCTTGATGCGCAGATGCCAATCACCGCTGGTGTCGGCCGCCAGGGCGCTGCCGCCAAGACACAGCAAGGCGCTACACAGGCTCAGTGTTTTCATCATGGTTTTGTCCTCAAAGCGGTGAAGAATGGCCGCAGTGTCTGGCGGCGGCGGCTCAGGGCCAAGACCGGCGCGACGGGATGCACAATCCGCGGCACAGACGGCAAAAATTTCACCCGAGGAGCCCTGCATGAAATGGGAAGGCCAGCGCGAGAGCGACAACGTCGAAGATGTACGAGGTGACAGCGGCGGAGGCGGCGGTGTCGGCCTGGGCGGCGGTCGCGGCCTGGGCTTGGGCGGCATCGTCATTGCCTTATTGGCCTCCTGGGCCTTTGGCATCAATCCCTTGACCGTGTTGGGCCTGCTGGAAGGCGGCGGAGCCGCGGGGCCGGCGCCGGTTTCGCAACATCAGCCGGGACCCAAACCTCAGGACACGGGGGCGCGTTTTGTCAGCGTTGTACTGGCCGACACCGAAGATGTCTGGGGCGCGTATTTCGCCGCCCGGCAGCAACAGTATTCGCCGCCCAAGCTGGATATTTTTCGGGGTCGCTACCCGACGGGTTGTGGCACGGGCGAGGCGGCGATGGGGCCTTTTTACTGCCCAGCGGATCGCAAGGTCTATATCGATCTGGCCTTTTATGACACCTTGCGGGACCGCCTGGGCGCGCCCGGCGACTTCGCCCAGGCCTATGTGATCGCCCATGAGGTGGGCCACCATCTGCAAAACCTGCAAGGCACGACGGCCAAGATGGACAAGGCCCGCCAGCGGGTGTCGGAGAAAGATTACAACGCCCTGAGCGTGCGCCTGGAGTTGCAGGCCGATTGCTATGCCGGTGTGTGGGCCAATCTGTCTCAGCGAAGCAAGGCTTGGCTGGAACAGGG
>Ga0187843_10002425_pt1 | contig 11303 bp, 10 predicted proteins | sample SpaLakP09_SKY_43_FD_134516 | JGI IMG/M metagenome (GOLD analysis project Ga0187843, IMG submission 134516) | Oligotrophic lake water microbial communities from Sparkling Lake, Wisconsin, USA - SP09_SKY_43 | ecosystem: Environmental > Aquatic > Freshwater > Lake | place: USA: Sparkling Lake... | reverse complement strand
GCTTAGCGCCGCCCGAAGTGAAGCGGCGGCGGCGCGGGCTAGTACCCGGCTTTAGCGCCAGGCCGTTTTTTGGCAAATAGGCCAGCAGCCTTGGCGCCCTGGCGGACAAAACGCTCGCGCCGGGCCACTTTGGGGTCCACCCGCAAGGGGCGGTAAAACTCGACGCGCTCGCCGTGTACCAACACGCGCTCTGGGGGGCAGCGAATTCCCCAAATACCAATCTCCAGGGCGGTCAATAGCTGCAGAGGCACACCCAGCGCCTCAGCGATGGCGGGCAGGGCCTGCGCCAGTTGACAGCCTGCGGGCAGTTGCACCGAATGGTGGTGCACTAAGCGTGGTCCGGGTGAATAGACCACCTCAAGCGCAATGGATGCGGCCGCCGCGTTCCCTACGCCTTGGGCACCTAGGTCCTCAGGCATCGCCATATACCTGTTGCGCGCGTTTCACAAAGGCTTCGACCAGCGTGGCAGCGATCTTGTCAAATACTGGCCCGACCAAGGCACCCAAGGTGGCACTAGAAAAACCATAGCGAAGTGAAAGCTCTACTTTGCTGGCCTGCTGCGAGCCATCGCCCACCGGCAGGAAAAGCCATTGCCCATCCAGATTAGAAAATGGCCCTTTGACCAATTGCACATCTACTTGACCGGGGGCGGTGTGGGTATTGCGGGTGGTAAAACTTTGGTGGATGCCACCAAAGGCAATACCGACTTCGGCAGTCATGCCAGTGTCGTCCTGCTGCAAAATCTCAGCCCGGTCGCACCAGGGCAGGAACTGCGGATAGCGTGCCACATCCGTCACCAGGGCGTACATTTGCACCGGGCTGTAGCCCAGCAGGACTGACTTGTGAACGGTTTTCATAGAATGGGTCTTGCGCGCGGATTGTAGTGAAGGCCTTTGGGCCTGCGACCTGCCAACGCCGCCCCCTTCTCCCGATTGCCATGGCCAAAAAACCCGATACCTCCGCCCGCATTGCCGACAATAAAAAGGCGGCTTTCGACTATTTTTTCGAGGAGCGATTTGAAGCGGGCTTGGTGCTCGAAGGCTGGGAGGTCAAATCGCTGCGCGAAGGCAAAGTCCAGCTCACGGATGGCTATGTGGTGGTGCGCAACGGCGAGATATTCATCATCGGCCTGCAAATCCACCCGCTCAACACCGCTTCCACCCATATCAGCCCGGACAAAGTGCGCACCCGCAAATTGCTGATGCACAAAGCGGAGATCAAACGCTTGATCGGCAAAGTGGACCAAAAAGGCTATACCTTGGTGCCTATCAACCTACATTGGAAAGCGGGCAAGATCAAGTGCGATATTGCGCTCGCCAAAGGCAAGGCTGAACACGATAAACGCGACACCATCAAGGACCGCGAGGGAAAGCGTGAGGTAGAGCGAGCGATGAAGGTACACCACCGATAAGCGCTTACTGGCCGTCTATGCGTGCTCAGCGTATTTTTGCGCTACACCAAGTCCCTCAGCGGATGCGCAAAAACTGGCCAGGGACTTTGGAAAAAGGGTTCCACCATCGCCAGCGTCACATCCTCCACCCGGGCAGGGTTCCACTGGGGGTTTTGGTCTTTATCGATGACCAGCGCCCGGATGCCTTCCACTGTGTCAGTGGCGGCGCCACTGCGACCAAGGTGCGCGCTGTGAAAACAATGGCGCACCATATCGCGTTCCATCCGCAAATCCTCTGCCAAAGACATGGTGCGCGCGCGGCGTACATGCTCCAGGGCCACATGCAGCATCAAAGGCGAGCGCTTACGTAAACCGGCTGCGGTTTCCTGGCACCAAGGGTGCGAGTCAGCGTCCAGTGACCCAAAAATATCGCTTACCGTGGAATGCGAAAAATGGCGGTTCATAAGACCCCAGAGCTGCATATCGGGATAGGCCGGGCCGGCTTGCGAAGCCACGGTATGGCCTTGCAGCCATGCGTCCAATGCATGGGCTTGGGTCCAATCCAGAGTTTGCAAGTCATCCCAAGCGACGGTTTGCTGCGCAGCCTCGATATGCCTATCAGCCAGATCCAGGGCGATGGCCTGTGCGGCATCAATATGCTGGCCTGTCAGCGCCAACCATTCGCCTGATGCTCCGGGGCAACGGCTCAAAAAATAACCGCCGCCCACATCAGCAAACAAACCGATCAAGGTTTCGGGCATAGCCATTTTGGTGCGCTGCGTCACCAAGCGATGGGTCGCACCTTGGCATAAACCCATACCACCACCGAACACAATACCATCCAAAAAAGCAATCAAAGGCTTACCCAGATGGTGGGTTAGGTAATTGAGCGCATATTCTTCGGTGAAGAAGTCTTCCAACTCCGGCGTGCCTGCAAGCGCTACTTCATGGAAAAACCGGATGTCGCCCCCGGCGCAAAAGTTACCGAAGGGACCGTTTTTATCGCTGCCTCGTATCGCAATGGCGTGGATGGCCGGATCGTCTTTCCACCGCCGTAAAGCACCCGCTATGCCACGCACCATGCCCAGGCTCAGAGCGTTCATAGCCTTGGGACGCGACAGCGTGATCAGGCCCACACCGCCGCATTCTTCGATCAGCAGAAATTCCGACATTGCCTGACTCCCAATTTCGCGCCCGACTTAGGCGCCGCGGCTGGCTTTCTTTCGCTCATGCTCTTTCAAAAAACGCTTGCGCAGACGCACACTCTTGGGTGTGATCTCGACCAGTTCATCATCCTCAATGAATTCCACGCCATATTCCAAATTCAAGTCGATTGGGGGCGTAATCTTGATCGCATCTTCTTTGCCGGAAACCCGGAAGTTGGTCAATTGCTTGGTACGCGTGGCGTTGACCACCAGGTCATTGTCACGGTTGTGGATACCCACAATCATGCCCTCATACACCGGATCGTTGGCGCGCACAAACATGCGGCCCCTATCGTCCAGCTTACCCAGTGCGTAGGTGAAGATTTCGCCGTCGTCCATCGAGATCAAGACACCGTTTTTACGGCCGCCGATGTCGCCTTTATGCGGCTCATAGCTGTCGAAAATATTGGAAATCAATCCTGAGCCACGGGTTAGGTTCATGAACTCGTTGGTAAATCCGATCAGGCCGCGCGCTGGAATGCGGTATTCCAAACGCACACGTCCACGTCCGTCTGGCTCCATGTTTACCAATTCGCCCTTGCGTTCGCCTAGCGCTTGCATGACGCCGCCTTGGTGCTGCTCTTCAATGTCGGCAGTCACCAACTCAATAGGCTCATGGCGCTCACCATCGACGTCACGAAAAACCACGCGAGGCTTGGATACCGCCATCTCATAGCCTTCACGGCGCATGTTTTCCAACAGAATAGTGAGATGCAATTCGCCACGACCGGCCACTTCGAAAATACCTTCTTCGTCTGTCTCTTTCACGCGCAGAGCGACATTGTGTTGTAGTTCCTTTTGCAGGCGGTCCCAGAGTTGGCGACTGGTGACGAATTTGCCTTCGCGCCCCGCCAGTGGCGAGGTGTTGACGCAGAAGTTCATAATCAGAGTAGGCTCATCAATCTTGAGCATCGGTAGAGGCGCCGGGCGCAGCGGATCGGTTACCGTAACGCCGATACCAATATCTGTAATGCCGTTGATCAGCACAATTTCACCCGGTCCGGCTTCAGTGACCTGCACGCGGTCCAAGCCCTGGAAAGTCAGCACTTGGTTGACGCGGCCTTTGACCACGGGACCGTCTTCACCGGACATCACCATCACGTCCTGGCCAGCTTTGAGCGTACCCGCGCTGATGCGGCCCACCCCGATGCGGCCGACAAAAGTAGAAAAGTCCAGTGCCGAAATTTGCAATTGCAGTGCGGCCTCGGGGTCACCGGCCTGCGGCGGCACATGGCTCAAAATGGTGTTGAACAATGCGGACATGTCAGGCCCCCACTGCTCGCCGGAAGCGCCCTGCTCCATCGAGGTCCAGCCGTTGATACCCGATGCATAGACCACTGGAAAATCCAGCTGTTCATCGCTTGCACCAAGTTTGTCGAACAAATCGAAGGCGGCATTAACCACCATGTCCGGGTTCGAACCGGGCTTATCCACTTTGTTCACCACCACAATAGGTTTGAGGCCCAAGGCAAGCGCCTTTTTGGTGACAAAACGGGTTTGCGGCATCGGGCCTTCTTGCGCATCGATCAGCAGCACCACGCCATCGACCATGGACAGCGCGCGTTCTACCTCTCCGCCGAAGTCCGCGTGTCCGGGGGTATCGACGATATTGATGTGGGTGCCTTCCCAACTGACGGCGCAGTTCTTGGCCAATATAGTGATACCGCGCTCGCGTTCGATGGCGTTGTTGTCCATCACCGTGTCCACTACTTTTTCATGGTCTGCAAAAGTGCCGGACTGACGCAACAACTGGTCCACCATCGTGGTCTTACCGTGGTCAACGTGCGCAATGATCGCGATATTGCGGATTTGTTTACTGCTCATGGTTATCTTTCTTTCTACAAACTCAAAACACAAAAATCAATCAGTCCAGGCTGCTTGTTCGCGCACTTGCGCAATATCTAACGGACTGAGCAGTCGGTTGGGAATCAGCTCGCCTGCCTTCACATGCCCGGTGCCCAATAAAGCGCGAGGATTTTCTGCATATACCGCCACTTGCCCCGCATCGTCCCACGCGCCACGTCGGGGCAAGCCACTCAAAAACCGTCCTGCATTGTCGGCATCCAATGTGATGGGCGCATGACCGGGCAATAAGCTGTCCACGCTGCGCAAACAGGCTAGACGCTGCGCCATATCCATGGCCTCCAATGCCTGCAAATCAACGCTGGCACCTATCTGGAAATCGCCAGTCTGCACCCGGCGCAAAGCACTTAAGTGCGCGCCGCAACCCAGGGCCTCACCAATGTCTTGCGCTAAAGTACGTATGTAGGTGCCTTTGCTGCACGCCACTTGCAACGAGAGCGTTGGCACCGCTGCCATCGAATCATCGGCCAGCAGCGCGATCGCATGTATGGTCACATGGCGTACCGCGCGCTCTACTTCAATCCCGGCGCGCGCGTACTCGTACAACGCTTTCCCATCTTTTTTAATCGCACTGTGCATAGGAGGAATCTGTTCAATCGGGCCGGTAAAGCGGGCCAGCACTTCGCCGATGCTGTGCGGCGAAACCTGCAGGGGCCGTGTTTGCAATACCTCTCCTTCAGCGTCCGCCGTCGTGGTGGTGACACCCAAGCGCAAAAGTGCTTGGTACACCTTGTCCGCATCCAGTTGCATTTGGCTGAACTTGGTAGCCGCGCCAAAACACAATGGCAATACACCGGTGGCCAAGGGGTCTAAGGTGCCCGTGTGACCGGCTTTTTCAGCGGCCAGCAACCACTTGGCTTTTTGCAAAGCCTGGTTGCTAGACCAACCCAGCGGCTTGTCCAGTAAGAGCACCCCATGCACGGGGCGCCTTGCAACCCGTGCATGCGGCGCGTTCATAGTACTCAGTCTTCCTTGGCTCGCGAGGACACCGCTCGCGCTATCAGCGCGTTCATGTCCGCAGCCCGCTCAGTAGTTCGGTCAAAAATAAAGTGCAAGGTCGGCACGGTGTGGATGTGTAGGCGTTTAAACAAACCCGCGCGCAAAAAGCCAGCGGCCTGGTTGAGGCCTTCGCCGCACTGTTGCGCATCGCCCACCAGCAAGCTGAAATACACCTTGGCGTGCGCATAGTCGGGCGTGACTTCCACGGACTGAATCGTCACCATGCCCACACGCGGGTCTTTGAGTTCGCGCGCAATCAGCTCGGTCAGATCGCGCTGGATCTGATCGGCCACGCGAAATCCGCGGTTGGGTGTGGAGGACTTTTTGCGCATGCAAGGTAAACGCTCAGATGGTGCGCGCGATTTCCTTGATCTCGAAGAACTCCAGCTGGTCGCCCACGGCAATGTCGTTGTAGTTCTTGAGTTTGATACCGCACTCAAAGCCTTCTTTGACTTCGCGCACATCGTCTTTCATGCGCTTGAGCGAATCGAGCTCGCCGGTATAAATCACCACGTTTTCGCGCAGCAAGCGGAAGTGCGCACTGCGGTTGACAAAGCCGCCAGTGACCATACAGCCGGCCACGGTACCGATCTTGGATGCCACGAACACAGTACGGATCTCCGCAAAGCCAATAATTTCCTCGCGCTTTTCAGGAGCCAACATGCCCGACATTGCTGCTTTGAGTTCATCGACTGCGTCGTAAATGATGTTGTAGTAATGGATATCTACCCCATTGCCTTCGGCCAGTTTGCGGGCACCGGCATCGGCGCGCACATTAAAGCCAATCACCACCGCCTTGGAAGCAATAGCCAGATTGATGTCCGACTCGCTGATGCCACCCACTGCGGAATACACCATTTGCACTTTAACTTCGTCAGTCGAGAGCTTGAGCAGCGAGGAGGCCAAGGCCTCTTGCGAACCTTGCACATCGGCCTTGACGATGATAGGCAGCGTTTTGACGTCGCCCGACCCGATATCGCTGAACATATTTTCCAGCTTGGCCGCCTGTTGCTTGGCCAGTTTGGTGTTGCGAAATTTACCAGCGCGGTAGGTTGCGATTTCGCGCGCACGGCGCTCGTCCGACATCACCATGAACTCGTCGCCCGCTTGCGGCACTTCTGTCAGGCCTTGGATTTCCACCGGAATAGAGGGGCCAGCGTCTTTGATCGACTTACCGTTCTCGTCCAGCATAGCGCGCACGCGGCCAAAGGTTTGACCCGCCAGCACGACATCGCCGGTTTTGAGTGTTCCGGACTGCACCAGTACCGTGGCGACCGGACCGCGCCCTTTGTCCAAACGCGCTTCAATCACCAGTCCTTTGGCCATGGCATTTACAGGCGCGCGCAACTCAAGCACTTCGGCCTGCAACAAGACCTGTTCCAGCAACTCGTCAATACCCTGTCCGGTTTTGGCAGAAACCGACACGAAAGGGGACTCGCCACCGAATTCCTCGGGTACGACTTCCTCCACCACAAGTTCGTTTTTCACCCGTTCTGGGTTGGAGTCGGGCTTATCAATCTTATTGATAGCTACCACAATAGGCACACCCGCCGCCTTGGCGTGCTTGATGGCTTCTTTGGTTTGCGGCATCACGCCATCGTCGGCGGCCACCACCAGAATCACGATGTCGGTGGCCTTGGCGCCACGTGCACGCATGGCGGTGAACGCTTCGTGACCGGGCGTGTCCAAAAAGGACACCATGCCGCGGGGGGTTTGTACGTGGTAGGCGCCAATGTGCTGGGTAATTCCACCTGCTTCACCCGACGCCACTTTGGCGCGGCGGATGTAGTCCAACAAGGACGTTTTGCCATGGTCTACGTGTCCCATAACGGTGACCACCGGAGCGCGTGGCAATGACTCGGACTGGGAATGCACCTCTTCGTCGGTAAACGCCTCGGGGTCATCCAATGCCGCAACTACGGCCGTATGGCCCAGCTCTTCCACCACAATCATGGCGGTATCTTGGTCCAGCGGTTGGTTGATGGTGACCATTTGACCCAGCTTCATCAATTGTTTGATGACCTCCGAGGCCTTGATCGCCATCTTGTGCGCCAACTCGGCCACAGTAATGGTTTCCGGTACATGCACTTCAATGACACGCACCTCTTGCGTCTGCATGGGTGCGTGGTCTTCGCGATCACGGTCGCCGCCGCGCTTACCGCGCGGACCGGCTCGCCAGTTGGTCGAGCGGCCCGTTCCTGCACCGGTGTCGCCGCGGGTCTTGAGTTCTTTCTTCTTTGCCGGGTCGCCGGCCCAGCTACTTGATAGCTTGGCTGATTTGACCTCTTTGCCCGAAGCCGGCGCAGCGCTGGCGCCCGCTTTGGCAGGCTTGGCTACCGTCGAGCCTGCGGCTGGTTTGTGTAGGGTACCTTTTATCGCTGTTTTCGGATCCACGGCGGGTTTGGGCTCTACCTTTTTCGGCGGCGGAGCGACCTTGGCAGGCGCAGACATCATCAACCGTATGGCTGCAGCTTCGGCCTCGGCTTTGCGACGGCGGTCACCCAAATCGGCGGCGCGCCTGTTTTCTTCCAGCGCTGCCTCGCGTGATGCGGAGGCCGCTTTAGCTGCGTCTTCGTCACGCTGAAGCAACAATGCCGCTTGGGCTGCAGCCGCGGACTCGGCTTGCGCTGCCGCGTCCAGGGCCGCTTTTTCAGCAGCTTTGGTCAATTTACGGGGCTTGGCCGTAGCGTTATCGCTCTCGGGGCCGTCCGCGGAATCGCTTTGGGTTTCGACTAGGGCTTGGGCTCGCGCCTGGGCCGCAGCTTCTTGCGCTGCCCGTACCTTGGCTTCCTGCTCTTCACGCGCCTGCCTTCGGGCGGCCAACTCTTCTTCTTGTCTGCGCAAAAACTCAGCTTGGTGGCGCGCTTCTTCTTCGCGGCGTGCCAGTTCGGCCTGGTCGATCACCGGTGCTGCCGGCGCCTGTGCCTCAAATACCTCAGCAGACTCTGGCACTGCGTCCGAGCCATCTTCACGCCGAACAAAAGTGCGCTTTTTACGCACCTCCACCTGGATAGTGCGCGCCTTGCCGCTGGCATCCGCTTGTTTAATTTCAGTGGTCTGCTTCTTGACCAGAGTGATTTTTTTTCGCTCCGCGCCTGCCGTGCCATGGGCAGCTTGCAGATGGTTTAGCAATTTGTGCTTATCGGCGTCGGTCAAAACATCACTTGCCACGGTTTTGGCCACCCCTGCGGATTTCAGTTGTTCCAACAAGGTTTCGGTAGATTTCTTGAGTTCACTGGCAAACTCGGCGACAGTCGTACTGGACATTTAGCGGGTAACCTTTCATGGCCGTGACTCTTGAGCGGCGGCGTCATCGGTAAACCAATGTTCGCGCGCCTTCATGATCAGGGCAGTGGCTTCATCAATAGACTGGCCGGTGATTTCTGTAAGTTCGTCAGTAGCCAGATCGGCCAGGTCGTCCAAGGTCTTGACCCCGTGTTCGGCCAACATGCCAATGTGCTCGGCGCTCAAGCCTTCCAAGTCACGCAGGTCTTGTGACACATTGACGGCATCCTCTTCGCGCGCGATTTCCATGGTCAGCAGCGCATCTTTAGCGCGGGTGCGCAATTCATGCACCGTATCCTCGTCAAAGCTTTCGATTTCCAGCATCTCTTGCAAGGGCACGTAGGCCACCTCTTCCAGACTGGTAAAGCCTTCGGCGATCAGGATGTCGGCGATCTCCTCGTCCACATCCAACTTATCCATAAACAAGCGGCGGCCCGAATCAGTCTCCACTGCCAGCTTTTCGGCGGATTCCGCTGCATCCATGATGTTGATCTTCCAGCCGGTCAATTCGGATGCCAGTCGCACATTTTGTCCGCCACGTCCGATGGCGATGGCCAGATTTTCCTCGTCCACTACCACATCCATGGCGTGGCGCTCTTCATCCACGACGATGGAACTGACGTTGGCGGGCGCCAAAGCACCAATCACAAACTGGGCCGGGTCTTCACTCCACAGCACGATATCCACGCGCTCGCCTGCCAGCTCGGTGGTGACGCCGTTAACGCGACTGCCACGTACGCCGACACAGGTACCGATGGGGTCAATGCGCTTGTCATGCGATTGCACTGCAATCTTGGCGCGCGAACCGGGGTCGCGGGCGCAAGATTTAATCTCCAACAGGCCTTGCTCTATCTCAGGAACTTCTTGGCGAAAGAGCTCAATCATGAAATCCGGTGCTGAGCGCGATAACAAGATCGGCGCGCCGCGCAGGGTGAGGTCCACTTCCATAATCATGGCGCGCACACGGTCGCCTGCGCGCAGATTTTCTTTGGGAATCATCTCGGCCCTACGCAGGCGTCCTTCGACACGGCCGCTTTCAACGATCACATCGCCCTTGTCCATGCGTTTGACGGTACCGACAAAAATATTGTCTCCGCGTGACATAAAGTCATTGAGCAGCATTTCGCGCTCAGCATCGCGGATTTTCTGCAAAATGACCTGTTTGGCCGCCATGGCGCCAATTCGGCCGATGGGCACCGACTCAATCGGCTCTTCGATGTATTCATCGACCTCGATATCCGAAATTTGCTCTTTGGCTTCAAACAGCAAAATTTCCTGATCCGGCAATTGCAGGCCCGCCTCGTCCGGAACGACGTGCCAGCGGCGGAAGGTTTCGTAATTACCGCTGTCACGGTCCAGGGCGACACGGATATCCACGTCTCCTACATAGAGTTTTTTGGTGGCTTGTGCCAGGGCAGCCTCTACGGCGCCCAAAACCACATCACGCTCCACGTTTTTCTCACGGGAGATCGCCTCTACCAACATCAACAATTCGCGATTCATGCCTTCACTCTCCTGACAACTCAATTCACAAACAAAAACAAGTACTCGTCAAAACCTGACCCCTCACCAATCCGCCTCTCTAGGCAGCAGCATCGAGGTCATCTGTCCCCGGCTCCAAAAGCGCATCACTCTGTCCCTTGCCACGGCCCTTAAAGCTGACAATAGGCGCCAAACGCGCTTCTTTCAATTCGTCCAGTGCGAAACCCATGGCCTGTAAAGGCGGCGCAGGCCGCTTCTTACTGATCTTCTGTCCGGGCTTCATGGCCGGCGCCTCACTCCACACAATTTGCCAATGCGCGGCACCTAGCGCATCGTCAAGCCGCTCCAAAGCGCCGCGAAACTTTTTCCGCTTAGCGTTGACCATGCCACCGCCTGCTAGGCCAATCGGCTCGCGCAAAGTGATATCAATCACCTGGCCGGCAAAGCGCTCAAAATCTGCCTCGTGCCGCAAAGGTCGATCGATCCCGGGCGAAGACACTTCCAAGCGGCTGTACGCCGTACCTTCGACTTCCAAGGCAAATTGCAATTGGCGCGTTACCTTCTCGCAATCCTCCACCGTCACAAACTGCTCGTCTTGCGCCGCGCCTGGCGCCGCTTGCACCCAAGGCAGGTCAATCGTGGCCCGCAACAAGCCCCCTGCCGATCGCTCCAGCTCTACCAGGTCGTATCCCAGGCCGACCACAATTTGACGCACGATATCTTGCCAAGCCACGTTGCTGATGCCCGCTTTCCTGTGTGTCCGGCAACCGTCGAAGGCCACCTCAAAAAACAATCGACCAAAAAAAACGGGCGGTAATTACCCGCCCGTTTGGTCGTGAAGCTAACATTGTAATGGAAAAACCCGGTAAAAACCAAGTACTTAGCGCCGTTGCAGCCAAGTTAAACGGGGTCGGCAGCGATTTGTGCTGTTGCCGCCCGGTGCCGTTGCCGACGAGCCTCTGAGGGCGGGCTTCTCGCCATGCCTTGCCATGCCTGAAAAAATCAGGGACAAGCCAGGCGCTGAGGCCGCGCTATCGAGCGGCCTAAAACATCCTGCGTGGCGGGCGCGGGCGCGGGC
>Ga0187843_10002424_pt1 | contig 11304 bp, 8 predicted proteins | sample SpaLakP09_SKY_43_FD_134516 | JGI IMG/M metagenome (GOLD analysis project Ga0187843, IMG submission 134516) | Oligotrophic lake water microbial communities from Sparkling Lake, Wisconsin, USA - SP09_SKY_43 | ecosystem: Environmental > Aquatic > Freshwater > Lake | place: USA: Sparkling Lake... | reverse complement strand
CCTGGAAATAGTCGCGATCGCCCATCGAGATGGCCGGTCGGTCACCGGGGTTGAGCACCAGGCCACTCGCATCGGTCACGCGCAGCGCCTCGACTGCGGGCAGGCGGGCCAACTCATCCTCGGCTGCGCGAGCCACCTCGCGGGGCAGGGCCGGGCCCTTGGCCTGCAGAACGTCCAGCCGCTTCAGCAGCGCCTGCAGGCCGTCGTCGACCTGCCTGAAGCCCGCGCCCATGTTCTGGCCCAGCGCGTGCGCCAGGCTCACCGCCTTCTGGCGGGCACTGGCCTCGCGGGCCCGGTGGCTGCGGTCGAGCACCAGCGCCCCGATCAGCACGAGCGCCGCCAGGCCGGCGAGGTTGCCGAGGATCATGCGACGCCCGAGACGCGGCAGCCGGGTTGAAGAGCGCGAGAGCATGCGAGCCTCAGAGATGACCCGCGGCGATGCTAGCCCAGGCCCGGCCGTTCAGTGCCAGCCCTTGTCGCGCGCGGCCTTCTCCTGCTCGGCGTTCAAGGCCTCGCCGTCCATGGTGGCGTCGATGGCGGCCAGCACCGACGGCGGCAGGCTGCTGGCGGCCTGGCGCATGTCGCCCTTGAGCTCGTTGGCCGTGGCCAGCTGCTGCAGCGCCCAGGCGCCGTCGGGCTCGCGGCAGGCCAGGCCGGCCGTGGTCACCGTCGAGAAACTGCGGCAGAACCGACCGTCCACGGCCCTGAAGCTGATCTGCACCGCCACCGCGCCGGCCGGGGTACTGGCGAGTTGATGCTCCAGTGCCTTGGCGATGGCGCCGCTGGCCAGCAGCCGGCCCGAGTCGTCGACGCCGGGCGACGCCAGGCGCGTGCCGATCAGCGTGCCCAGCACCAGCGTGGCCGCCATGCCGCCCCAGGCGGCCCAGTTCGACATCGCCTTGCGCTGCGCGCGCACGGCGCCCAGGTCCACCACCTGCGGCGTGGGCGCCGGTTCGGCCAGCAGCGCCTTGAGGCGGTCCGGCACCGGCTCGTTCAGCACGCCGTCGAACGCGGCGGACAGGCGTTGCCGCTCGGTCTTCAATTGTTCTTCGTTCAAATTCATGGCCACTCCCCCAGCAACTCCTGCAGCGCCTCGCGCGCACGCGCCACGCGGCTCGTGACGGTACCGACCGGCACGCCCAGCGTCTCGGCGGCTTCCTGGTAGCTCAGCCCTTCGACGAGCACCAGGCCCACCACGACGCGATGCTCCTCGCTCAGCTGGGCCACGGCCTTGCGCACGAGGATGGCGTCGAGCTGCGAACCCGTCGCCGTGCCGTCGCCCACGTTGTCGCCTTCCTCCTCGGGCAGGAAGGTCTGGCCGCGCCGCTCGCGCGCCCTCAACTCGTCGATCCACGCGTTCTGCATGATGCGAAACATCCAGCTGTCCAGGCGCGTTCCAGACGCCCACTGGTCGGTGCGCGTCAACGCCTTCTCGATGGCGACCTGCACGAGGTCGTCGGCGTCTTCGGGGGAGCGCGCCAGCGTGCGGCCGAAACGGCGCAGCCGGGGCAGCAGGGCGGCGATCTCCTGGCGAAGCTCGGAAAGCGAATCGGGCATCTACACGAGGGACAACGGACGAGGCCTGGATTTTCTTCCGGGCCTCGCTCGTTATCCTCATCAAACCGTCCGTGAACGCCATGAAGCCTGTCCTCGCCCTGTCCGTCGCCGCCGCCTTCAGCCTGCCGGCCCAGGCCCAGCTGCGCCTGCCGCCGCTGCAACTGCCCGGCGTGTCGCACCTGGGCGGCGTGGTGGACCGCGTTGTGCAGCCGCTGCCGGAGCTGCTGTCGTCCACCGTCAAGCTCGTGGACCAGCGCGTGACGGCCACGCGCGAGCTGCTGCGCCGCCACCCGGACCTCATCGAGGCCGACCCCGCCGGCGAGCCCATCCGCCGTGCGGAGCTGGCGCTGGTGTCGCCCAGCGACGCGGCGCTGGCCGCGGCGGCGGCGCTGGGCCTCGTGACGCTGCGCGACGAGAACTGGCCCGAGCTGGAGCTGCGCGAGGTTGTGCTGCGCGTGCCGGCGGGCTTGGACACGGCCGAGACGCTGGCGAAACTGCGCGCCGCGCAGCCGGACCTGAAGGCGGACTTCAACCATCTCTATTCACGCAGTGGCGACGTCACCTCGGGCGAGAACAGCGCGGCGTTGAGGCAGACCGGCCCGGTCCGCGTCGGGCTCGTCGACGGCGGCGTGGACCGCAGGCACCCGGCGCTGCGCCACGCGTCCGGCGGCAGCTTCGGCTGCGGTGGCGCGGCGGTGCCCAGCGAACATGGCACAGCGGTCGCGTCGCTGCTGGTGGGGCGCGACCGCGGCTTTGAAGGCGCGGCGGTCAAGGCCGAGCTGTTCGCCGCCGACGTGTACTGCGACAAGCCCGACGGCGGCTCGGCCGAGGAGGTTGTGCGCGCGCTGGCGTGGATGGCGCGCGAGCGCGTGGCCGTCGTCAACGTCAGCCTCGTCGGGCCGCAGAACCAGCTGCTGGAGCAGGGCGTGGCGGCGCTCGTGAAGCGCGGCCACCTGATCGTCGCTGCGGTCGGCAACGACGGCCCGGCCGCGCCGCCGCTTTTCCCGGCGTCGTATGCCGGTGTCGTCGGCGTGACGGGCGTGAACGTCAATCGCCGCGTGCTGCCCGAGGCGGCGCAGGGGCTGCAGGTGATGTGGTCGGCGCCCGGTGCGGAGATGGCCGTGGCGCGCAGCGGCGGTGGCTACGGCGTGGCGCGTGGCACGTCCTTCGCGGCGCCGTTGGTGGCCGGGCTGCTGGCTGGCGAGTTGCGCGAGCCCGAGGTGGCAGCAGCGTCGGCGGCCGTCGAGAAGCTGGCAAGCGGGGCCGTGGACCTCGGCGCACCGGGCCGCGATCCGGTCTACGGCCGCGGGCTGGTTGCCGAGGATTTGCGTGTCGTGCCCGAGCAGCTTCAGGCGCGGCAGTCGCGCTGACACAACTCGTTTCACTCGCGTCGGGAAGGATCTTCGGGCGGCGGTCGTTGTACTCGGTGAAAGGGCCGGAATGGCTGGCTCTTCCAGGACAACCACTCTCGGAGATCCCTCATGTTTGCAACCCGTCGCACCCAAGTCATCCGCGCCACGCTGAGCATCGCCGCGCTGTCCGCAGGCCTGCTGGCCTCCAATGCCCACGCCGGCCTGCTCGGCGGTGCCGGCGGCGGCCTCACCGGCGGCCTGACCGGCGCGCTGCAGCCCCGCTCGCTGAACATCGGCGGCAACGCGGCCGGCAACGCCAGCGGCTCGGCCACGGCCGACGGCTCCTTGATCAAGGGCACTGCCGACAAGGCCAAGACCCAGGTCGGCGACGCCAAGACCGCCGTACAGGGCAAGGTCGACGACGTGAAGGCCAAGGCCACCGACAAGGTCGGCAACGTCAAGTCCACCGCCACCGACAAGGTCGGCGACGTGAGGAACGTCGCGCAGGGCCTGAAGGAGCAGCTCGGTTCGACGGCGGCCAGTGCATCCAGCACTGCGGGCGGCAGCGTCGGCGTCGCACCGACGGGCAGTGCGGCGCCGGCCACCGCCACCGCGCCTGGCACAGCCTCGAGCACGCCGACGGCGTCGTCCGCCACGCCGGCTGCGGTGACCACGGCCGGCAGCAAGAGTGCCGAAGATCGTAACGCCCAGGCGTCGGGCAGCGTTTCCGCCCGGACCTCGCGTGCCGATCGCTCGGTGGCCGTGAGCGCATCGGGCAGCGTGGCCGCTCAGCGTTGATGCCGGGCCGCCCAGCGCGCATGGGCTTTCTCGCCGCGGAGCTTCCGGAGCGCCTCCAGGCTCAGCCGCTCGTCCCGAAGAATCAGGCGCTGGGCCCCAGGTTGAAGGCTTCGACGGTCCTTGTCTGCTCCAGCGCAGCCTGTCTCAGACCCACGGCAGCGGCAGCGGACTCCTCGACGAGTGCTGCGTTCTGCTGGGTGACGCTGTCGAGTTCGGAGATCGCGCCGCTGACCTTGTCGATGCCGCGCGCCTGTTCGGTGGCGGACGTCGATATCTCTCCGATGATGCTCGCGACATGCCGAACGCCCAGCAGGATGTCCTGCATGGCCTGGCCGGCTTCGCGCACGCGTCGATCTCCTTCGGTCACCTTGTCGCTGGACATGGAGATCAGCTGCTTGATCTCGCGGGCGGCCTGCGCACTGCGCTGGGCCAGTGAGCGCACCTCGCCGGCGACCACGGCAAAGCCGCGGCCCTGCTCGCCGGCGCGAGCGGCTTCCACGGCCGCATTCAGCGCCAGGATGTTGGTCTGGAAGGCGATGCCGTCGATCACCCCGATGATTTCCTCGATGCGTCCCGAGGCCTGGGTGATTTCGGTCATGTTGCCGACGACCCCGCTGACGATGGATTCGCCGCGCTGGGCGGAATCGCTGGCCTGGCGAGCGAGGTTGGTGGCCTGTTCCGCACTGGCGGCCGTATGCCGCACGGTGGTGGACATCTCGTTCATCGAGTGCGCGGTCTGCTCGAGGTTGGCCGACATGCGCTCCGTACGGTCGCTCAGATCCTGGCTGCCTGCGGCGATCTCGGCCGACGCTTGCGCCACGGCCTCCGCCGCCGTGCGGATGCCGCGCACGGTGCCGCGCAGTTGCACCGCCATCTTGAGGAGTGCAGCGTGCAGCGATGCTTCGTGGCCGCTGAGGCGTGCTTCCATGCTCAGGTCGCCCGAAGCGATGCTGTCGGCGATGCGTCGCAGCGAATCCGGTTCCTCACCCAGATCTTTCCAGACCGAGCTCACGATCAGCTGCGCCCCGATGCCCAGGCACACCAGCACGACGGCCCCAAGGCCGATGACAACGATCTGGCCGCGTTCCACGCCGGCAGCGACATCGCTCTGGGCCTGTTCCACCGCCTCTTGCGCGACCTTGCGAAGTTCCTCGATCTGCTGGTCCCACAACGACTTGCCCTTAGTCATGCGCTGCACGCTGTCGCCTGCATCGCCTTTGCCGGCCATGACGTTTGCCGCTTGCAGCGCCGCAGGCAGATAGCTGCCCAGCACCTGCTTGAGCTTGAGCGCGCGGTCCTGCTGGAAGGACAGTCCCAGCAGCACTTCGAGCTCCTTCTTCGCACGGTCCGCCTGGGCCTGCGCCTCGCGCACCTTGTCCGCATCGCCTTCGGTGGCGGCGGCCTGTACAGCGGAGCGGAAGTCTTCAACGCCCTGGGACAGGCGACTGATGGACTCCTTGGCCGGGTAGGCGACGTTGCGCAGGCCTTCGAGCGCGGCGGAGGTGCGCGCGCCGACGGCGTAGGTGATGGCGATGCCGATCATGAAGACCAGCGCCGCCATGATGGGAAGCATCCAGATGCGTTGCCGGAGTTTCATGATCGTGCGTCGACTTTCTCTAGGCGTTGTTCATTGCAGAGCCATCAAGGGAGCACCAGCAGCACCTTGACGCTGGCATCGGCGGTGCTCTTGTCGATGTAGCCGATCGCCTTCGGGTTGGCGGCCACCTCCTTCTTCACGGCGGCGGCATCGGCCGCTTCCTTGGGCGGCTGGCCCTTGCCCGTGAAGGCCAGGCGGGCCCAGGTGGCCTTGACCTGCGCCGGATCCTTGCCGGTGGCCTTTTCGTAGAAGCTCGCCCGCAGGGGCGAGGCTTCCGGCAGATCCAGCGGCTGGGCGGCCTGGCTCTTGCCCAGGTAGATGTCGGTGATCTGTTCCTTGGTCAGCGCGGCGGCACTGGGGTGTCCCACCACGGCAATGTCGGCACGCGCGGCCTGGCTGGCCAGCAACAGCGAAACGAGGGGCAGGTAGATGGTGCGGTTCATGGCGCGCGCCTCCGATCAGTAGACGAAGTCCATGGACACGCTCATCGTGGTCACGGGTTTGGACACGACGCCGTTGATAGGCGATGCGAAGCTGGCGCCGGCCGTGTTCGTGGTGCCGACATGCTCCAGCTGGAACTTCAAGGCTGCCGAGGACAGCGCGTCCCAGCGGGCGCCCAGTGCGACGGTCTTCTGCGGCGCGACGATGCTGCTCTTGGCGGCCTTGCGCTCGGCGAACGACGCGTACGGAAGCCATTTCCCCATCCGGTAGCCTGCCTGGAGATACCAGGCATCGGCGGCGATGAAGGTGTCGAAGCCGCTCGAGCGGCGCTGTACATATTCGCCTTGCAACACCACTTGCGAGCGATCGACCGTAAAGCCGAAGCCGTTGAAGGTGTAGGTGTCGCTGACACCGGCGCCAAAGATGCTGCTGAGGTCAGGCCTGGCCTTGCTCTGACCCAGTCTCACCGTGTACCAATCGCCGTCCCAGACCAGGTTGACGTTGCGGGTCTTGTTGACCTTGAGGCTGTACGTGGGCGTGTCGGCTGCGGACTTCCCGTAGAGGACGCTGGACGTCAGCGTGCCGCTTCCCAGCTTTAACGCGTAGCTGGCATCCACACCCTTCAGGCCGCCGGTCAGCAGGTCAAGGCCGTAGACCTCGTTGGCGGGGCGCAGCGCCGTGTTGGCATAGCCGATGCGGCGCGAATCCGACACCAGGAAGTTGGGCAGCGCGACCTTGCCCAGTCGGATGTTCAGGTTCTCGGCTGGCGTGACCTTGATGTAGGCCCAATCGAAGCGGGTGGTGAGGTGGTCGGTGTTGCGTTGAGCGGTCAGCGTCTGAACCGTTGCCGACAGCCAGTCATTGGCCTTGGCGGTCACTTGAAGACCCAGGTTGGAGTCGGTCAGCAGGCTGGCGCTCTTGGTCGCGCCCTTGACCTGTTGTTCACGGACGTACTGAGCCTCGTCCGAGTTGGTCTGCACGACGCCCAGCGTGCCGAAGGCGCTGAAGGTGAGGTGGTCACCGATGGCGGTAGCAGCCATTGCCGATTGGCCAAGGGCTGCGATGGCGGCGGCAGACAGCAACCGCAAAGAAGAAGAAATCATGCCTCGTCCTTTCGAAATGATTTAAATGAAACCATTTGCGGACTTTAGCAATTCATCCAGAATGTTTTCTATCAATAATGCAGTTTACATCGAATTTGAGGAGCAATTCACGCGCTTCCCATGACCGTGTGGTGCCGCTGTGGCGCCATCCATCACTTGCCCAACTCCGGTGATTTAGTACCGCACCGAATGTCATGACCCGAAGTAACGCATGCGGGGCATGGCTAGCCAGCAGCCGTGCAGCATGGCGATCGGTCATCAGCGAGAGAGGCGCGTCGCCGCTGGGATGGCGGGGGCTCGCGGACGTCAAGGTCTGGCTCCGTGCCGCGGTCCCGGTGTGCATACGGCGGTGCGGCTGAGGCGGTGCGACAGCCGGGTCCTGGTTGGCGTGCATCGGCTCGCGCACCGGCGAGTGCAGGCGCGTTCGGTCGCGTCGGTGAGCGTGGGCCGGCCCCGAGCCAGGGGCAGTCCCTCAGCGGGAACGGCCGGCGCTCAGAGCTTCAGCAGCGCATCCAGGTTCACGCGCAGCTTCATCTCGGCCGGCGCCAGGCTGGCCGCGATGGCCTGCGCGGCCAGTCGTGTGTCGCGCGGCACGGGGTTGCTCAGCGGGCTGCCGCTCTTGCCGATCAGCGCGGCGACCAGCGGCTCGTTGGCGCTGAAGCCGCGCTTGAAGACGATGCCGATCTCGCCGTTCGCCAGCCGCACGATGCTGCCGGGCGGGTACAGGCCCACGGTCTTGATGAGGGCGGCACCGGCCTCGTCGGGCTGGCCCAGTTCATCGAGGAAGACGGCGCGCGCCGCCGCGGCGCCGCTCATCGCGGCGCGGCTGCGGCGCGGCGACAGGCGGGCGCCGAAAATGTCGATGCGGCGCAGCAGCCGGGCCAGCTTCTCGCCGTCGCTGCGTGCCGCCAGCGGGCCGGGGCCGGCGTCGTGGTGCAGGCGCACGGCGGCCAGCCAGACCTCGTCGGTCACGCCCGCCGCGGCCAGGCGCTGCGCGGCGCGGTCGCCGTGCGAGGCCATCGCCTGCCGCTGTGCCGGCGTGGCGGGGTCGACCTGGCTGGCGAGACGGTCGTGCGCGGCACCGGCGCCGAAGTTCATCGTCAGCGCGGCGCCCTGCAGCGCTTCGCGCAGCGGGGCGGCGAGCTGCATTTGCTGGGCGACGAGGTCGCACAGCAGCAGCGTCAGCAGCGCGTGGCGGGCGCTGTAGTCCTCGAAGGCATGGCTGCTTTCGAAGACCAGCAGCATCAGCGTCGCGTCGGGGTGGGCGTGCAGCCGCCTCAGCGCGGTGTCGCGGATCTGGGCCACGCGGGCCGGGAAGTCTGCCGGCTCGCCGTCGCGCAGCAGGTTGTGCGTGTGCAGCAGCAGGTCGGACCAGGCCTCGCGCGGGCCTTGTTCGACCTTGGTCGGAGGCGGGGTGTCCAGCCGGAAGCTGGTGTCCGCCTTGGCGATGTCGGCCAGCGGCTTGTCCTGCAGCACCAGGGTGTCGAGCCGGTGGGCGCGGGCGCGCTGGTACTCCAGCGTGTCTTCGGACCTCACCCAGGCGCCGCCGGCCAGCAGGCTGCGCGCGCCGGAAGAGTCGTGCAGCACCTGGCCGCGGGCGAAGAGTAGCTTGCCGGCCGCGTCGTAGACGTCGTAGGGCAGGGTCATGCCCAGGCGCAGCGATTGCGCGGGGAGCTGGATGAGGTCGGTAGCCATCAGAGCGCGGATTCTGTGTCGGCTTCGGCAGCGGCAAGGCGAACTTGAGGGACGGCGAAGGGGTGGCTGCGTAGAATTCCCGCCTTCATCCGAGGAGCGCTGCGACAGGGTCTGCACCTGCCAGGCTCGGATTTTTCTCCAACGGCGCTCATCGATCTCCCCCGTGGACCGTCATCGATGACTCTTTCGCCGCCCCCTCTCAAACTCTCCGGCTTGGAGCCGGTCGCCATCGACGCCGGCAGCCTGTTCGTCAACGTCGGCGAGCGCACCAACGTTACCGGCTCCAAGGCCTTCGCCCGCATGATCCTCGCGGGCCAGTTCGAGGACGCGCTGGCCGTGGCCCGCCAGCAGGTCGAGAACGGCGCCCAAGTCATCGACATCAACATGGACGAGGCCATGCTGGACAGCCAGGCGGCCATGGTGCGCTTCCTGAACCTGATCGCCGGCGAGCCCGAGATCGCGCGCGTGCCCATCATGGTGGACTCGTCCAAGTGGGCCGTCATCGAGGCCGGCCTGAAGTGCATCCAGGGCAAGGGCATCGTCAACTCCATCTCGCTGAAGGAAGGCGAAGCCGAGTTCAAGCGCCAGGCCAAGCTCGTCAAGCGCTACGGCGCCGCGGCGGTCGTCATGGCCTTCGACGAGAAGGGCCAGGCCGACACCTTCGCGCGCAAGACCGAGATCTGCGCGCGGGCCTACCGCATCCTCGTCGACGAGGTGGACTTCCCGCCCGAGGACATCATCTTCGACCCCAACATCTTCGCGATCGCGACGGGCATCGAGGAGCACGACAACTACGCGGTGGACTTCATCGAGGCCACGCGCTGGATCAAGCAGAACCTGCCCGGCGCCAAGGTGTCGGGCGGCGTGTCCAACGTGAGCTTCAGCTTCCGCGGCAACGAACCGGTGCGCGAGGCCATCCACACGGTGTTCCTGTACCACGCCATCCAGGCGGGCATGGACATGGGCATCGTCAACGCGGGCATGGTGGGCGTCTACGACGACCTCGACGCCGAGCTGCGCGAGCGCGTCGAGGATGTGGTGCTGAACCGCCGCGCCGACGCCGGCGAGCGCCTCATCGAGATCGCCGACCGCGCCAAGAGCGCCGGCAAGGACGACTCGGCCCGCCTGGCCTGGCGCGTGGGTGACGTGAACCAGCGGCTGTCGCACGCGTTGGTGCACGGCATCACGGACTTCATCGTCGAGGACACGGAAGAGGCCTGGCAGGCCATCAAGGCCACCGGCGGCCGGCCGCTGCACGTCATCGAAGGCCCGCTGATGGCCGGTATGAACGTCGTCGGCGACCTGTTCGGCCAGGGCAAGATGTTCTTGCCCCAGGTCGTCAAGAGCGCCCGCGTGATGAAGAGCGCCGTGGCCCACCTCGTACCCTACATCGAGGAAGAAAAGCGCCAGCTCGAAGCGGCCGGCGGCGACGTCAAGGCCAAGGGCAAGATCGTCATGGCCACCGTCAAGGGCGACGTGCACGACATCGGCAAGAACATCGTCACGGTGGTCCTGCAATGCAACAACTACGAAGTCGTCAACATGGGCGTCATGGTGCCGGCGCGGGACATCCTGCAGAAGGCCAAGGACGAGGGCGCGGACATCATCGGTCTGTCGGGCCTCATCACGCCCAGCCTCGAAGAGATGCAGCACGTCGCCGCCGAGATGCAGCGCGACGAGTACTTCTCGTCGCGCCACATGCCACTGCTGATCGGCGGTGCGACGACCAGCCGCGTGCACACGGCGGTCAAGATCTCGCCGCACTACGACGGTCCGGTCGTCTACGTGCCGGACGCATCGCGCGCGGTGGGCGTGTGCTCGGAGCTGCTGTCGGATGAACGTGCGGCTGCCTACATCGCCGAGCTTCGCGCCGACATCGAGAAGACCCGCCAGCTGCACGCCAACAAGAAGCAGACGCCGCTGGTCACGTTGGCCGCCGCGCGTGCCAACAAGGCCCCGCTGGACCTGAGCCGCGTGCCGCCCGCGCCGAAGTTCACCGGCCGCCGCGTGCTGAAGAACCTCGACCTCGCCGAGCTGGCGAAGTACATCGACTGGGGCCCGTACTTCCAGACCTGGGACCTGGCCGGTCCCTACCCTGCCATCCTCGACGACGCCGTCGTCGGCACCGAGGCGCGCAAGGTCTTCGCCGACGCGCAGGCGATGCTGAAGAAGATCATCGACGGCCGCTGGTTGCAGGCGCATGCGGTGTTCGGCCTCTACCCGGCCGCGCGCGTCAACGACGACGACATCGCCATCCGCAGCGAGCCGCCGATGACGTGGCACGGCCTGCGCATGCAGTCAGAGAGGCCGGTCGTCGACGGCGTGAAGCGGCCCAACCGCTGCCTGTCCGACTTCGTCGCGGAAGAGGTCGACCACATCGGCCTGTTCGCCGTGACGGCGGGCCTGGGCGTGGACAAGAAGGAAGCGCAGTTCCTCGTCGAGCACGACGACTACTCCGCCATCATGCTGAAGGCCCTGGCCGACCGCCTCGCCGAGGCCGCCGCCGAATGGCTGCACGAGCGCGTGCGCCGCGAGTTCTGGGGTTACGCGGCCGACGAGGCGTTGAGCAACGACGAGCTGATCGCCGAGAAGTACAGCGGCATCCGCCCGGCGCCCGGCTACCCGGCCTGCCCGGACCACCTTGCCAAGCGCGACCTGTTCAAGGTGCTGGCGCCCGACGAGATCGGCATGGGCCTGACCGACAGCATGGCCATGACGCCGGCCGCCAGCGTCAGCGGCTTCTACCTGGCCCACCCCGATG
>Ga0187843_10002422_pt1 | contig 11317 bp, 8 predicted proteins | sample SpaLakP09_SKY_43_FD_134516 | JGI IMG/M metagenome (GOLD analysis project Ga0187843, IMG submission 134516) | Oligotrophic lake water microbial communities from Sparkling Lake, Wisconsin, USA - SP09_SKY_43 | ecosystem: Environmental > Aquatic > Freshwater > Lake | place: USA: Sparkling Lake... | reverse complement strand
GAGCTGTTCCACGAACTGACGCACGTCGTTCAGCAGCGGCGTGGGTTCGCCCTTGTCGTCGAACAGCGGCTTGCCTTCGGTTTCCGACATGCCACTCCAGGCACCGTCGAAGCACACCGCATAGCGGTCTTCCTCGATGCGCGCCATCGTGAACGGGTAAGCCCGCAGCACGGCCGGAATGTAGAACGCGTCCCAGCGGCCATCGGCCTTCAGGAACAGGTTTTCACCCTGGGTGACACCGAACACGGCGACCGGAGCCACCTGTTCCTGGCCCTGCTCGTCCTTGCCTGCGCCGAGGAACAGGATTGGATATTCCTTGCACGCGTCGGCAAATTCAGCCGCGGTGAGAAAGAAGGCGTTCAGGCCGGCAGCGGCTTGCAGATTGCTCAGCTCGGTGCGGACCTTCAGGTTGCGATGCTTCTCGCGGTCCAGGGCGACAGGTTGTTTGTGCAGTTCAGGGTTGATCAATTGGGGTCTCCAGATTCCATCAAGGGCATGGCAAGCACTTTATCGACGCGCTTGCCATCGAGGTCCACCACCTCGAAGCGCCAGCCACCCCACTCCACCTTGTCGGTGATCGCAGGCAGCCGGCCCAGCAGCAGCATGATCATGCCCGCCAGGGTGTTGTAGCGCCCGCGGTCTTCCTCGGGCAATTCTTTCAGCGCCAGCCGGTCTTTCAGCTCGGGCACCGGGATCAGGCCGTCCACCAGCCACGAGCCATCGTCACGTTGCACGGCCCAGGCGTTGTCATCAGACGGGGTACCAAATTCACCGGTGATGGCCTCGAGCACGTCGCGCACGGTGATCACACCCTGCACGGCACCGTACTCGTCCACCACGAACACCAGCTCGGCGCCGGAGGTCTTGAAGTGCTCCAGCAACTCCATGCCCGACAGGGTTTCGGGCACGAACACCGGCGGGGTGATGTGCTCGGTCAGCAGGCTGGCGGGGTTTTCCGACATCGGCTTGAGCAGGCTGTGCGCAGCCACCACGCCGATCACGTCGTCCAGGCCGCCACGGCACACCGGGTAGCGCGAATGCTCTTCGGCCGCCACCACGTGCAGCACTTCGGCCATCGAGGCGTTGGCGTCGATCCAGCAGATTTCCGCGCGCGGAATCATCATCGAGCCGATCTGGCGGTCATCGAGGCGGAACACATTGCGCACCATCTGGTGCTCCTGGGCCTCGATCACGCCAGCGTCCAGCCCCTCTTCCAGGCTGGCGGCAATCTCTTCTTCCGTCACGCTGCGGCTCGGGCCACCCTTGATGCCCAGCAGGCGCAGAATGCCCTCGGTGCTGACCGACAACAGCACCACCAGCGGGCGGGTGGCGATCGACAGCCACTCCATCGGCTGCGCCACCAGGCGGGCCACGGTTTCCGGGTACATCTGGCCGAGGCGCTTGGGCACCAGCTCACCGAAGATGATGCTCAACACCGTGATGATGATGACCACGACCGCGGTGGCACTCACCTTGGCCACTTCAGGCGAGGCGTTGATGTTGCGCTGGAACCATTCCGACAGCGGGCCGGAGAAGGCCGCGTCACCGACGATGCCGTTCAGCACGCCGATGGACGTGATGCCGATCTGCACGGTCGACAGGAATTTGGTGGGGTTCTCATGCAGGTCCAGCGCTGTCTGCGCGCCCCGCTCCCCGGCTTCCAGCATGACTTGCAATCTGGCTTTGCGGCTGGCCGACAAGGCCATTTCCGACATCGCAAAGACAGCGTTGAGGAGAATCAGGAATACAAGTAGAGCAACGTCCATGAGAGGCGACCGCAGTTGTCCGCGTCGCGAATGTGAGCAAAATCGAGGCCAGAGCGTAGCAGAATCCAGCCATGCACTACCTTATCGGAGACCTGCAGGGCTGTTGTGATCCGCTCAACCGCCTGCTCGCCGAGATCGACTTCTCGCCATCGCGTGATCGCCTCCATGTGCTGGGCGACCTCGTCAACCGCGGCCCCAGCTCACTCGAGACCCTGGAGCGGCTGCGCAGCTTCGGCGACGCCGTCACCTGCCTGCTCGGCAACCACGACCTGCACCTGCTGGCCGTGGCGGCCGGGGTGCGCAAACCGCACCGCAGCGACACGCTCGACCCCATCCTCAACCACCCGCAGCGCGAGGCCTGGCTGGACTGGCTGCGCCACCGCAAGCTGGCCGACATGGCCGAAGGCTGGCTGACCGTGCATGCCGGCGTGGTGCCGCAATGGGACACCACCACCACCCTGGCCCTGGCAGGCGAAGTGGAAACACTGTTGCGCAGCGACAACCTGCCCGAGTTCCTGCAGGTGATGTACGGCAACGAGCCCAACCGCTGGAGCGACGACCTGGAAGGGGCGACGCGCTGGCGCTTCATCATCAACGTGCTGACGCGCATCCGCTTCTGCGCCGCTGACGGCACGCTGGAGTTCGCCACGAAAGACGGCAGCGACGGCGCACCGGCCGGCTTTGCGCCGTGGTTTTCGCAACCCGGGCGCCGCAGCGCGGGCCAGCCCATCGCGTTTGGCCACTGGTCGACCCTCGGCCTGATCAACCGCCCTGACCTGCTCTCGCTGGACACCGGCTGCGTGTGGGGCGGCCAGCTCACGGCCGTGCGCGTGGACGGCGGCCGCCGCGAAGTGACGCAGGTTCAATGCAGCCAGGCGCAAAAACCAGGTCCGGCCAAGGCATAATCCGTCGCTTCCGCTGGAGACGTGGCCGAGCGGTTTAAGGCAACGGTCTTGAAAACCGTCGAGGGTTGATCCCCTCCGTGAGTTCGAATCTCACCGTCTCCGCCAAAGGACATCACAAGGGTTGCACCGCAAGGTCGTGACCCTTTGTCGTTTCTGGCGTGCTCGTTCCGGCGGCGGCGATGGCAGTGCCGGCAAGGCAGGTGGTCCGCACGAACCCATGATTGAATGCGGGGCTGCTGCCACCAGCACCCAACTCAACCTGGCCGTGACCTGAATGCCCGTAGAGAACTTCAAGCCTATCCCTGTGGTGCCCGCCTCCCGGAGCAGGGTGCTGTGGGCGATCAGGTGTTTCCTGGACTTGCAGCTGTGCACCATCGTTGAACACCTGCAACCAGCAATGGCCCAGTTGCGGGGGCGCGTGCTGGACATCGGTGCCGGCCAATCCCCGTGGAAGGAGTACCTGCCCGGCGGCTGCGTCTACCAAGGCCTAGACGTGCAGGACGCCGCCGAGTTCGGCATGAGCCCCCGCGACGACATTGCCTACTACGACGGCACCGTGATGCCCTTCCCTGCAGGGGCGTTCGACAGTGCCATCTGCATCGAGGTGATGGAGCATGTGCCTGATCCGGACGCCTTCCTCGCCGAAGTCGCCCGCGTCTTGAAACCCGGTGCGCCGCTGCTGCTGTCCGTGCCCTGGTCCGCGCGGCGACACCACGTTCCCCATGATTACCACCGGTTCACCCGCGAGCAGCTGGCGGCGCTGCTGGTGCGGCATGGCTTTGCACACATCGACATCCGCGAGCGCGGCAATGATGTGGGCGTGATTGCCAACAAGCTGCTGGTGCTGGCCATTCGCATGCTCAGGCCATCGACCTGGCCGCGGGGCATCTGGTCGCTGCCGCTTGGCGTGCTGGTGGCGGCCTGGGCGGTGTTGATGGTCGTGGCGTTCCACGTTTCGCAGCGGCTGGGCGCCGACGGTGTCGAAGACCCGCTGGGTTATTTCGTCCGGGCCCATCGAGCGAACGAATCCGCATCGTGAGGCTGTGACAACCAGCGGCCCAGCACTCAACTGGCCGCCGCGGATGCCGAAAACACACCATGCAGCCGCGCATCCTGCCGGCCGAGTGCAACAGCAACAAGGGGGCAGCTCGTGGCCATGGTCAGAACGGCACTGGTCATCGAAGACTCCCGCACCATGCGCACGCTGGCTTGCCAGGTGCTGAAGCAGCATGGCTACAAGACGCTGGAGGCTGAAAACGGCCAGACCGGCCTCGAGATCGCGCTGGAGAAGCACCCGGACTTGATCCTGTGCGACATCCACATGCCCGTGGTCGACGGCTACGGCTTCGTCGCCCAGGCGCGCCAGCAGGACGACCTCCACGCTGTGCCCATCCTGATGCTGACTGCCCGCACCGACCGCGAGAGCCTGCGGCGCGCGATGTCGTCGGGTGCCGATGATTACCTGACCAAGCCGTTCACGCCGGAAGAGCTGCTGGTGGCTGTACGCGGCCTGGAACACAAGCGCACACGGCAAGAGCTGACGACGCAGAAGTCGATGAACCAGCTGCGCGGCGCCATTCTGGCCACCGTGCCGCATGAGCTGCGCACCCCGCTGACGACCATCCTGGGCATGTCGCAGCTGCTGGTGCAACGACGCAAGAATTACAACGAAGCGCGCCTGGACGACATGCTGGGCAGCATCCACGACGCCGCCAGCCGGCTGTCACGCACCATCACGCGGATGATGGAGTGGTCGGAGCTGACGGCCCAAGGCGCCTGCGGGCCTACCGGCACACCCACCCACCACGGCGTCACGGACCTCACCGAGCTGCAGCAGCGGCTTGAATCGAGCGACTTTCTTACCGAGCTGCGCACCGCCATGCCGCCTTCCGGCGTGGCCGATGAGGGCGAGCTGGTGGGCGGACACCCGGTGCGCGTGAAGCTCGCGCCCGGGCGGGTGCAGGTGGAGGCGCAAGACCTGCGCCGCATGGTGATCGAGCTGGTGTCCAACGCCGCGAAGTTCTCGATGCCGGGCACGCCGGTCGGCCTCACGGGCAAGGTGCTCAACGGCACGCATTACGCCATTGAAGTGGCCAACCTCGGCCCCGCGCTGCCCCCGGCATTCCTGCGGCAGATCGGCGCCCTGTCACAGGTCAACCGTGACCGTCACGAACAGCAAGGCACCGGCCTGGGGCTGTCGATGGTGACGCTGTGGGCGCGCCGCAATGGCGCTCAGCTGCAATGGCCGCGCAGCGATGGCCAACCCACCATCGCGCGTCTGCTGCTGAAGTTGGCTTGATCGCTGGTAATCAACCAATGCACGTGCGGTTCTTGCCCGTGCGCTTGGCTTCGTAGAGCGCCTCGTCAGCCCGCTCGAGCGCTTCTTCCAGCCGCTCACCCAGGCGATAGCTCGTCACGCCGGCCGAGAAGGTGACGAACACCTCCTTGTCCTCGTGCATGAACAGGCTGGCGCTCAGCAGGCGCTGCAGCCGCGTCAAGGCGCGCTGCGCCTCGTCCACGGGCGTGCCCGGCAACAGCACCACGAACTCTTCGCCGCCAAAGCGGGCCACGGCGTCCTGCGGGCGCAGCGACTGCCGCACATGCTGCGCCAGCGCCACCAGGGCCTGATCGCCTGCGGCATGGCCCAGGCTGTCGTTCAGGCGCTTGAAGTTGTCGATGTCAAGCAGGCCCACGGCCAGCACCGTACCTTCGCGCTCGAGGCGAGCCCGCTCGGTGTCGAAGTGCTGCATCAGCCCGCGGCGGTTGGCGATCTGGGTCAGGGCATCGGTGGCCACTTCGTCTGACAGCCGGCGCAGCTCGGTTTCAAGCTCGCGCACCTTGGCTTCCAGCCCGGTTGCACGGCTGTGTTCGTCATTCAGCCGGTTGCGCGTGTTGCTGACCAGCGCATGCACGCTGCGGCTCTCGTCCACCATGTCGCGCACCACGCTGGCCAGGCTCTCGAGCGAGTCGGCCCGCTCGATGGTGTCGGCGTAACGCAGCATGCCGTCGCTGAAGCGCCCGGTGGTTTCATCGAGCTCACCGAGCTCGCTCAGCATGCGCTGGATCAGCGCCTTCAGCGCGTTTCGCGCCTGATCACGCTCCACGCGCAGGCCGCGCTGCCGGCTGCGGGTGCTCGCCAGCAAATCGCTGGCTGACTGCACGGCGCGGGCGCTCGGCACGTCGTCCAGGGTGGCGCGCAGGCTGGCCAACTGGCCCTGCACCCAGCTGTCGTCTTCGGCCAGCTCGCTCAAGCCACCGGCCAGCTCCTGGCTGAGGCGATGCACCTGATCGAGCAGGTGGTGGCGGTGGGCCAGCAGGCGGCGGGCGCGCTCACACACATCCGCCACGCTGCGGGCGATCTGCGGCGTGGCGCCATCGCGGCCGATCTGCCCGGCCAGGGCCAACAGTTCATCGGCCAGCTCGGCGGCGCGCACGCCATCAGACGGCAAAGCCGCCCGGACGGTGGTTTCCAGCGGGCCGATCAACTCCACCCAGTTGGACAGCGCCACGGCCAGATCGGGCTGCGCAACGGCGGCTGCCGAGTTGGCCGAGGCAGCACTCAATACAGCCGTGGGTGCGGCGTTGGGCAAGTTGGCGGGGGCTGCGTTCGGCGCAGCACTCGGCCCCTCCGCTGCTGGCGCTTCGATGGGCGGCGCCGAGGTGTCGGTGGCTTCACCCTCACCGTCCCACGAGCCCACCAGCTGGGTCAGGCGGTGCTGCAGCCGCTGCATGTCGCTGCGGCTGGAATCGAGCACGCGCTGCAGGCTGTCTTTCTTGCGGGCCACGCTCCACTGCTTGCCGCTGCGCTCCAGGCCGCGGGTGATGCGCTCGATGAGCTGCGCCCAGGCCTTCGATTGGGAGGCCTGGCCACCGGCGGCGCGTTCAAGCGCACGCACGGCCTGGTCCCACTGGCCCTGCTCCATGTGCTTGAGCAGCGCCTGGCGTTCTTCGGCGTTGTCCACCACCCGGCTGGCCAGCTTCTCGATCAAGGGCCGGGCCCGGCCAGGCATGACCTGGTCAGGGGGCGGCTCACCGGATTCTTCGGCCCAGGCGCGGGCGTAGTTTTCCGGGGTGGGCTCTTGTTTGGCCATGGCCAGGCGTCGCAAGGCCGCCTTGGCCAGTTCAGCAGGGGTGGCAGCAGGGCGCGAAGTCATGGGTGCAGGGGCATGTGGCGGCTAGGGGCACGTGCCCCTCGGGCACGCCGGTCAGGTCACGCCGGGCAGTGGCGTGGTCGCAGGCAGTGCGGCCGTCGCATCGTCGGCCACCAAAGGCATATCGGCATTTTGCAGATGCCTTATAGCCCAGGCTTGCAACTGATCACCGGGCACCGGGCGGCTGAAGTAATAGCCCTGCATCAGGTGGCAGCCCAGGCTCATCAGCTCACGCACCTGGCTGGAGGTTTCAACCCCCTCGGCGATCACCCGCAAGCCCATGTTCCGGGCCAGCGCCACGATGGTGGCGATCAGCATCGCGGGCTTCGGGCCGGAGCCCAGGTCCACCACGAACGACCTGTCGATCTTGATCTCGGCGATCGGCAGCTCGGCCATCCGGCGCAGGTTGGAGTAACCCGTGCCGAAGTCATCGACCGAGAACTGCACGCCGATGTCGTTCAAGGCATGCAAGGTCGAGAGGATGCGCGACTCTTCCTCGCGCAGGCTGTTTTCGGTGATCTCCAGCTGGATGGTGCTCGGTGGCAGCCCGTGGGCTTCCACCGCGCTGCACAGGCCGCTGAGCAGGTCCGAGCGCATGAAGACACGCGCCGGCACGTTCACGGCAATGGTCTCTGAGAAGCCGAAAGCATCGCGCCACACGGCGGCCTGGCGCGCGGCTTCGCGCAGCGCCCATTCACTCATCGGCACGATCAGGCCGGTTTCCTCGGCTGTGTCGATGAAGGAGGCCGGCGGCACGATCTGGTCGCCGCGCTTCCAGCGCATCAGCGCTTCCACACCCACCAAGCGGTTGTGCTGAACGTCGATCTGCGGCTGGTAGTACAGCAGCAGCTCGTCGCGCTCCAGCGCCTTGTGCAGCGCCGTTTCCAGCTCCAGACGCTCCAGGCCGCGGCCAGACTGGCTGAGGTGGTACACCATTGAGGTGTTGCGCCCCTGCTCCTTGGCCGCATACATGGCCACGTCCGCGCTGCGCATGAGCTCGTCCACCGACCCGCCATCACGCGGGTACAGCGCAATGCCGATGCTGGCGGTGGCAAACACTTCCTGGCCGGCCGCATGCACCGGCTCACGCAGGCTGTCCATCACACGGCGGGCCATGCACACCGCTTCGGCCTCGTCGCTCACCACGGGCAGCAGGATGGCAAATTCGTCGCCGCCGATGCGGCCCACGGCGCCCGGCAAACTGCCGCCCAGCATCGGCGACACATCAAGGGCCGGCTCGTCAGCGCCCTGCATGCAGCCGCGCAGGCGGTGCCCGACCTCCAGCAGCAACTCGTCGCCGGCACTGTGGCCCAGCGTGTCGTTGATCTTGTTGAAACGGTCCAGGTCGATCAGCAACATCGCCGACGACTGACCCCGGCGGCGCGCCGACTCCAGCGCCCGGTCCATCAGGTCACGCATGTGCTGGCGGTTCGGCAGCTCGGTGAGCTTGTCGTACTGCTGCACGCGCTGCAGGTTCTTTTCGCTGTTGCGCCGCTCGGTGATGTCCTGAACGATGCCGCCGTAGTTCACGCAGCGCGAGAACTCGTCGAACTCGGGCTCGGCCACCACCTGGATGTGCCGGTACTTGCCGGTCTGGGCCTGCGCGTTGTAAACGGTCACCGTCACGTCGATCACGCTGGTGTTGTGCACCATCCATCGCAGGCTGCGCAGCAACTGCCGACGGTCCTTCTGCACCACCAGGCGCATCATGTCGCGCAGGCTCACGATGACGTCGATCGGGAAGCCGAGCACCTGCAGGGCCTGCTCCGACAGGCTCACCGAGCCGAGCGGATTGTGTTCATCCTGGAGGTGCCAGTCGAAGCTGCCCATGGCCGCCAGATGCTGGGCCATCACCAGCTTGTCCTTGCTGCGCTTGAGCTCGAGCGTGGTGCGCGACGAGCGCAGCATGTAACGCAGGCGGCCCGCCAGCAGGCTCCACTGATTGGATTTGACGAAGAAGTCGGTGGCGCCCACCTGGTAGGCGCGGTTGATCGAGGCTTCGTCGTCCAGGCCGGTCAGCATCAGCACCGGCACGTTCTCGAAGCCGTACATGCGGCGCAGCTCGCGGCAGGTCTCGAAGCCGTCGAGGCCGGGCATGCGCGCATCCAGCACGATGAGGTCTGGCACCCAGCGGCCCAGCAGCATCAGCGCACTCTCGCCGTCGGTCGCGTCCGTCACGTCGAAGCCGAACTGATGCAGCGCGGCGTGCACCAGCATCAGGTTGACCTCGTCATCATCGACGAGCAGGACTTTTGGACGGTCGGTCGAATCAGGACCGGGGGAGGCGCCAACAGGCGTCATGAGGCTGAAGTTCCCAGTGTGAATCGGATGGCGTCCCGCACGCGGGCAGCCTCCATCAAGAAGTGATCCAGCAAGGGTTCGAGCTTGTCGACCTGCCCACCGCGGATCCGGGTCTCGAGGTCTTTGCAGGCCTCGGAGAAAACCATCGCGCCCACACTGGCGGACGCAGCCTTGAGTGTATGTGCTGCGCGGCCGATCTCGGGGGTATTGCCCTGCTCGCGAGCGACATTCACTGCGGTGAGTTGCCGCTCCAGCGAGCCGAGGTAGGTGGTGAGCACGCGGTTCACGAACAGATCGCCGCCCGCCGGGTCAAGGGACTTCAGCAACTCCAGCTGCGCCAGATCGAGGGCCATGGTGGGTGCACCGCTTTCGGCGGCCGTGGCGCCCAAGCCCGCGCCCGCGCCATCCGAAGGCTGCGAGGCAGCCTCGCGAAACAGCGAGCCAGTGGGAGAGCCAAATGTCGACATCCCCAAAGCATGTGTCGGTCGCCCGAATACGTCAAGCCGGAAATGCAAGGTGATGACGGGCCGGAACGACAGAAGCGTCACACCGGCCGCCCCCTCGAACAGGGGCCAGCGCTCCTTACAATGGCCCGATGCAGCGTCTGCCTTCAGTGCATCGGGTTCAGGGTCGCGGCCAGGTCGCGGCCTTGGCTGTGGCGGCCGCACTCGCGCTGCTGTTGGCCTGGTGGCTGCTGGGCCGTGGCGACGTGGCCGCGCTCTGGCTGGTGCTGCCCTGGCTGGGCTTCGGCGCTGCCTGTGCCGCCGCTGGCGCGCTGTGGGGCCGAAACCAGGGTGCATTCGATCTGCGCGAAGCCCGCCTGGACCGGCAAGTGCTCGGCGACCTGGCCGACACCTGGATCTGGCAGACCGATGCCAGCCATCACATGACGCAGTGGCGCCCCCCACAGGGCGCACCGGCCGAGGCCTGGACCCCGGAGCACACCGGCCAGGTATACCTGCATGAACGCTTCGAGCTGCTCGGCCCCACCGGCCCGAGCCACGCCCTGCGCACCCGCCTTGACACCCACAGCGCGGTGAATGACCTGGTGGTGCAGTGGGTGGGCCAAGGCACGCGCTGGCGGCTGCGGGCCCAGCCGCTGTTTGATGCGGACGGCCACTTCTGCGGCCACCTCGGCAGCGCAGTGCCTCTGGACGACATCGAACAGCAGCGCTTTGACCAGGCCCTGCTGACCAGCCTGTGGCCCGACCTCGACGTGGTCGCCATCGCCTTGAAGCCCGCCCTGCCCGGCCATTGGTGTGTGGCCGCGCTGAGCCCCGAAGCCCATCGCCTGATGCGGCTGGACACCCGCGATGTGCGCGGCATGGACTGGGACGCGGCCCTGGCCCTGCTGCCGGAAGGACTGGCGCAAGGCGCGGCCAGCCTGTCGGTGGGCCAGCAGCGCGAAGCCGGCGACTGGCAACTCAGCCTGCGCGCTCTCGGCCCCGAGGCCGCGCACGGCCGCTTGCTGGTGCTGCGCCTGAAGTCAGCGCCGATGGCGGTGGCCGACACCACCACCGCCGCCGACCAGGACTCCTTTGTGTATTCGGTGTCGCACGACCTGCGCGCCCCGATCCGCGTGGTGGAAGGTTTTGCACGCATCCTGAAGGAAGACTACGGGCGCTTCCTCGACCGCATCGGCAACGACCACCTCGACCGCGTGCTGGCCGCTGCGGCCCGCATGAACAGCATGATCGACGCGTTGCTGGCCCTGTCGCGCCTGCAGTCGCAGCCGCTGGTCCGCAAGCCGGTCGATCTGTCGCAGCTGGCCAACTACATCCTTGAAGACCTGCGCCGCGAAGCGCCTGACCGGGCGGCGGCCATCAGCATCGAGCCCGGCTTGATCGTCAATGGCGACCACACGCTGCTGCGCATCGCGATGGAAAACCTGCTGGGCAATGCCTGGAAGTACAGCGGGCAGTGCGTGCACACGGTCATCGAATTCCGCCGCGAGCAGCACGACGGCAAGCCGGTGATGGTGGTGGCCGACAACGGCGCCGGTTTCGACATGCGTTTTGCCGACCGCCTGTTCGGCGTGTTCCAGCGCCTGCACAGCGCGAAGGACTTCCAGGGCACCGGCGTGGGCCTGGCCTCGGTGCGGCGCATCCTGCGCCGGCACGGCGGTGACATCTGGGCCGAATCGGAAGTCGGCAAGGGCGCGCGCTTCTACTTCACGCTGGCCTGAGGCCGCTAG